>Ga0209317_1000736_pt1 | contig 35812 bp, 35 predicted proteins | sample RifGroB2_FD_183994 | JGI IMG/M metagenome (GOLD analysis project Ga0209317, IMG submission 183994) | Soil microbial communities from Rifle, Colorado, USA - Groundwater B2 (SPAdes) (version 2) | ecosystem: Environmental > Terrestrial > Soil > Unclassified | place: Rifle, Colorado | collected... | reverse complement strand
TGCGGGGTTGGCGGGAGAGATCGTCGCGGCTGCCGGGGCGATCTCGCTGGTTTTGCTATGGATGTCGGGCCTGCCCCTGAAACGGCAGGGGCGCAGGGGCAGACATCTGCATGGCCGGATCGGGAGATGGGTGGGCGGGGTGCTTGCCCTGGTCGCACTGACGGGAGGGGTGTTGAGTTTTGCCAAGCCGCTTCGGGAGAAGCTGTATCCGGCACCCCATACAGGCGTTGCCACGGCACCTCCGGCTGTGGACATCGCGCAGGCCGTCTCCGCAGGCAGCCGGGTCTATACCGGAGCCTTGCTTGAGCGCGTGCTGCTTCCGGTTCGAGGCGGCCAGCCTGTAGCCTTGCGTTTCCAGGACGGCGGGCGGGTCTGGGTGGACGGCGCCAGCGGCCGGGTCTTGCGCATGGAAACCCCCTGGTCACCCTGGATCAACCTGCTGTATCCGCTTCACAGCGGCCGCACGCTGGGCAAGCTTGGTCCGCCGATTGTCGCGGCATTCGGCGTCGTCCTGATGTTTCTGATCCTGAGCGGGTATGCCCTGCATCGTAAGGCCATGAAAAAATGGTGTTAGCCACAACGTTAAACGGAGAGCCGGCCATGTTTGACCTTTTCCTCAAGGGGGGGACCATGATGTACCCCCTGCTTCTTTGCTCAATCGCGACCGTAGCCTACGGCATCGAGCGGACCTATCACTACGCCCGGGCCGCAAAGGGCAAGGATGCGCCCGAGAAGATCCATGCCCTGATCGAGCGGGGGGAGGCCGTTGAGGCGCAGTCAGTTGCGCAAGCCACACCGGGCCCGGTGGCGGCGGTCCTGGCCGAGGGGCTGCGTCTGCGCGGCTCGGAAATCGTCCTTATGGAGGAGGCGATCTCCCTGGCGGGGGGGCGCGAGCTGAAGCGCCTGAACAAGAACCTCCATGTGCTGGACCTGATCGGACGCCTCGCTCCCCTCATGGGGCTGCTGGGCACGGTGATGGGGATGATGGAGGCCTTTCGCCAGGTGGCCGCCTCCAAGGGGGCTGTGGACCCGTCGCTTTTGGCAGGAGGTATCTGGGAGGCGCTGATCACTACTGTGGCCGGTCTCTTCGTCGCCATACCCGCCATGGTGCTGCACCACTTCTTCGAGGACCGGGTCAAGGAGTTCGCCTACCTCATGAAGCATTACAGCACCGAAGCGGTCAAGCACCTGGGGGTGCGGGAATGATCGACTTCGGCGAGCACCTTCCCGAGAAGAAGAGCCTCGACCTGACCCCGATGATCGACGTGGTCTTTTTGCTGCTTATTTTTTTCCTCATCACCTCGATCTTCTCCAAACCCTCGCTTCCGTTGAACCTTCCGGAGGCAGAGACTGCGCAGATGGCCGGCGAGCAGGATGTCTCCGTAGCGGTCAAGCTGGACGGAAGCATCCTGCTGGACGGCAAGGCGATAACGGCGGCCGAACTGTACCCTGCCCTGCGTGCCCGTTATGAGGGCGTGGAGAAGCGAGGCGTCACACTGGTCAGCGACAAGGGAGTTCCTTTCGGCAGGGTGGTGGAGGTGATGGACCAGGCGAAAAAGGCGGGGGCGGACAACATCTCAGTGCTGGCGGAGCAGAAGAAATGAACGGCTTCTCGATCAACCGGCTTTCCTTCGGTTCGGCGGTCCTGCTGCATTTTCTCTTCATCGGCTTTGCGCCGGCTTTGAAGGCAAGGGAGCCGGAACCTCAAGAGCAGATCGCCATTCGGTTCACTTCGGTGAACGAGACGGTCGAGGCGCCCGCGGGCGAGGCACCTCGGCGCGAGCCTGAACAAGCTGCCGGCCCTTTGCAAAGCGCGCCTGTCACCCTCCCTCCGGTCCGTGAGGTCCGGCAGCCTTCGGCGCCGGCCCCGGTCCCGGCACCTCCCCCAGTGCCTGCGCCGCATGTTCCCTTGCAGCAGGGGCTCCCGGCGCAGCAAGCCCCGGTCCCGCCCCCGGCGGCCCATGCCGCGGCACGAAGCGAAACTAAAGCCATCGCCGCGCTGCCGGCTCCCTCCATGCCGGAAACAGCGGAGCACGTGGGACACACCCAGAGCGCGAAACGGGCAGTGGGTGGTGTGCCGTCCCCCCGTCTCCCGGATTATCTGAGCGTGGTGCGGTCCATGGTGGAGAACAATCGGGAATCCCCCGCCATGGCGAGGCAGTTGGGGCTGCAGGGGACCGTGACGGTGCGGGTGTCGATACGCGGCGACGGGAGTGTCGGCGCTGTCGCAGTCGACGTCTCGTCAGGTCACAAGGCGCTGGACAAGGCTGCGATCAGCGCAGTAAGGAGGTCCGCGCCTTTCAAGTCACCCACGGGGTACGGCCTTGGAGAGGTGACTGTCGAAATCCCGATCGTCTACCGCCTGACCTGACGGGAATACCGCCTCAAGACGGGCCCTTTCGCGTCCAAGCGATGAAAGTGATATTCATTATGGCAATTCGAAGCCGCAAGCCGATAACAAGAGGGAGGATTCACGTGAAGAAGGTTGTTCTTACAGTTGTTGCAGGAGCTCTGGCGGGGATGTACGGAACTGCGTTTGCAGAGGAGGTGGCCCGCACCGCCGAGATCGTGGTCGAGGAGAGCGAAGAGGTCAGGGCCATCCAGGAGAGGAAGGAGAGTTCCTACGCAAAGCAGGTGATCACCCGCAAGGAGATGGAGGAGCTTGGAGGGCAGACCGCCGCCGACGTGCTGCGCAGGCTCCCCCGCATCTTTTTCACCGGTCCCCCCACCAAGAACAAGGACGTGCGGATGTCCGGCCTGGACAAGGAGTTCCAGAACGTGCTGATCGACGGCAACCGCCCTCCCGGCGGAGGCGAGAAGCGGGAGTTCGCCCTCGACCGGATACCCATCGAGCAGATCGAGAGGATCGAGGTGCTGAAGAACCCCACCGCGGCCTACGATGCCGACGCCATCGGGGGGATCGTAAACATCATCATGAAGGAACCGGTGAAAAAGAGAAGCCTGTCCCTGTTCGCCGGCACTTCGGTGAACGACCTGGCGGACAAGTTCGGCAGCAAGTTCACCGCCAACTACGGCGACTCGAGTGGCCCGCTCAGCTACCAGGTCGGCGGGACCCGCAACGACGAGTACTGGGAGAAAGACAAGAAGGTGGTTGACCTCACCAAGAACGAGAGAGAAACGGAAGCCGAACGCAACCGCATCCTCACCTCGTCCCTTAACGCCGGGCTGGCCCTGCAGCTTGGCAACCAGGACAGGGTGCTTTTCAAGCCGTTTCTGTCCGAACAGACGGAAACCAAGTCCAAGGAGAAGCTCCTCTCGACACTTTCTACCGGCGCCAGCAAGAGCCTGAATCTGGAGAACGAGAAGAAGGACATGCTGCTCCAAAGCTACGCCCTTGAGTGGGACCACCGCTTCTCTGCCGGAGCCACCTTGAAGCTCAAGGGGCTCTACAGCGAGAACGAGGAGGAGAAGGACAAGGTCACCGCGCAGTTCACCGGCGCGGCTCTCGCCTTCGCCAAGAACATCTACGAGGTCGAGGACAAGGATGATAAGGAGATCGTCCTGGGAGCGGACCTGAAACTCCCCCTTTCTGGGCCGCTGGACACCGAGCACCTGATCTCCTCGGGCGTGAAGCTGCGCGACAAGGACCGGGAGGTGACCAAGGCGGTACGCGAGGTGAGCAGCGCCGGCGCGACCACGGTGACCTCCACCCCCAACGACAGCTACCGTGTGGAAGAGACCATAACCGGCCTCTACCTGATGGACGAGGCCTCCCTCACCGACAACCTGATCGTCACCCCCGGCATGAGGGTGGAGTTTACCGACGGGAAATACGCGACCTCGGGAGGTGCTGCCGACTCGGACAACTTCGTGGACTGGAACCCGTCCCTGCACGGCCTCTACAAGCTGGGCGGGGGTATCCACCTGCGCGGTTCCGTGGCCCGCACCATCGGCCGCCCCGCCTTCAAGGACAAGGTGCCGACCCGCTCGGTGAAAAAGGACAAGGTCGAAGAGGGTAACCCGAACCTCAAGGCCACCAGTTCCTACAACTACGAGGCGGGAATCGAGAAGTACTTCGGCAAGAACGGCGTTGTGGCGATGAACGGCTTCTACAAGGATATCGACGACGTCATCGAGAAGCAGCGCATCGGCACCGACGCGGTAAGCGGGCTGCCGGTTGAGCGCCCGGTCAATGCCGGGAAGGCGACGGTGAAAGGGGTCGACTTCGAGGCAAAGACTAGCCTGGCTTTCCTTGGCCTCGACGAATTCAGCCTGACCGGCACCTACACCCTGATGACCTCCGAGGTGACGGACGTGAACACCGGCGCGAAACGAAAGCTCAAGGACCAGCCAAGCGACATGGCAACGGTGGTGTTGCGCTACGACAGCAGGAGACTCGGCCTGGCCGCGTCGCTCGGCATGAACTACACCGGCTCGAAGATCGACGAAACCGACCCCGCCAAGTTGAAGAAGGAGGATGCCTTCACCCAGTGGGACCTCTCCCTGACCCAGAGGCTGTGCGCCGGGGTGAGCCTCTACGGCAGCGCGGTGAACATCTTTGACGAGAAGAAGAGAAAGGTGGACGGCGCGAGGACAGAGTTCGAGGAGGCCGGCAGGACCTTCTACGCCGGACTGAGGTTCGACCTGTGATGGGCTCTATGAGAAAGTGGCACAAGTACCTGGGCCTTGCCACCACGGTGCTGGTGGTGCTGGTCAGCGTGACCGGCATGCTCCTCATCCACAAGAAGGACCTGGGGCTCAACAAGGTGACCATCAACCTCCCCGGTTACGCCAAGCGGGTTCCCGCGGATGCCTCGAACCTGGTCGCAACGGACCAGGGAGAGACGCTCCTCTCGACCAAGTTCGGGGTGTACGTCGGCGGTGCCGACGGTTGGCGCAGGACCCTGCCTGCGGCCACCAAAAAGCTTTATGTGGATGGGGCGAGCATCTACGCCTGCACCCAGGAAGGGTTGCAGCTAAGCGAGGACAAAGGGGAGTCCTGGCGCAACCTGCTTCCCGGCGAAGAGGCAAAAGCGATGCATCTTGCATCTGGAAAGGGTGTAGCCGTGACGGCGAAAGGGGTCTACCAAAAGGTTGAAGCCAAGGGGGGGTGGGAACTGCTCGCCCCCCTCCCCGGGAAGGGGATCGATGTGCGGGAGGTGCTCCCGGACGGAAAGGGGTTCCTGCTTGCCGCCAAGGAAGGGCTTTACCGGGTCGCTGACGGCAAGGTGAAACAGGTGAAACTGCCGGGGAGCGAAAAGGCAGGGGCGGGGGTGGATCTGCAGAAGGTGATCACCGACCTCCATACCGGCGCCTTCTTCGGCGGCTGGTTCACGGCGGTCATAGACCTCGTCGCTCTCTCCATGGTTTTCTTTGCCGTCTCGGGAGTCTGGCTCTGGTACGTGCCGTGGAAAAGAAAGCGCGCTTTGGCTGTCTCGTGACGCTTGACAAAGCCCCTTTGGGACGCGCGAGCACAGTCTCAAAGGGGCAGCAGTAACTGACTGCGAAGGGGCTGGATGTGCTTACCCTTGCAGGGCAACTGTCTGCCGCTCGGGTCTCGCTACGGGGACATATCCTCCATCCAGAGGCGGGCGCCCATTTGACATAGCAGTGTATGTTCGACTCAATTTGGATTTGTGAAAACGAATATCAACTTTTCTCTTGACAGCTTCGAGGCGGGATTGTAATAATCACTTTCAATTCGGCGGGGGCTTTCTCTCTGCCGATTGGTCTTCAGCTGTCTTGGTCGCTAGAAGTTCTGAGTCATGCAAGGGGGAAGTCGATGGCGCCGCTTAGTGTTCTGCCTGGTAGGATGAGATTCGAAGCAGTCTGCCTGATGGGGAGCAAGGACGGGTGTACTTGCCTGGAAGATGCCATCCTGTCAGTGACAGGTGTCAGCGAAGCCTCCGCCAGCCACCGGACCGGAAGGGTCCTGGTGAGATTCGACGAGAAGCTCATCTCCCGCAGTGAAATCGAAGAGCAGTTGGGGATGGCGCTGCAGTCCGTGGCGAAGCAAAAGGAAACAGGTGCCGCGTATCTCCCGGTCCGTCGCAACGTACCTTCCCGCGAGGTTTCTTCCCCGGGGGTCGGCCATTTCGTCATGGAGATGGCCCTGCATGCCTTCCTCCCAGCCCCGCTCGACCTCCTTCTTCCCACGGCGGCAACCGCCTTCCGCAGATAACCGTATCTGACGTGCTGTCATAAGCGGCACATTGCGAAGTATATATGCTTTGAACATCTCTTGCCTTTGACACTGGGATGAAGTCTTTAGGCATCAGGAAACGCATGCGACTCTTTTTGTCGACGCCGGAACCATCTTTTCCTCTCGACCAGTCTTTCTCGTTATGACTTAGCATTATCTCCCGAAATCAGGCAGTTATTCAATTTCACCTTCAAGTCTGAATCTTTCCCGTTTTCTCGCGTTCTTGCAGAGAGCCAGATGCAGATACAAGGTTGCCGTTAATTCATCTTCAATCTCTTGACAGATGTAAGTGGTACGGTACCATTGCGGGAATTTTGAGAAATCCTCGAAAGCTCCCATGGGAGGTCTGACAATGGCAAGCGCCGAACGCGAAGAGCACAAGGAGCACGAAGAGCACAAGGAACACAAGGAACACAAGGAAGATAAGGAGCACAAGGAAGATAAGGAACACAAGGAAGATAAGGAACATAAGGAACATAAGGAAGATAAGGAACGCCACGAGCGGGAGCAAACAGACAAAAAAGAAGAAGAGGAGAGATCGATGGGATCAGGTAACGAAATAGGGGAGGGTCTGAAGATGGAAGGTCTCCATTTGAAAAAACGGGATCTATGGCTGGTCGCCGGGGGCGCGCTGGGCGCGCTGGCCGCGCTGGGACTTGGCAAGATGTCCACCAAGGTCCGTCCGGCTGCAGTCGGTGCCGTAAGGGAAGGCTACGCTTTCAAGGAGTGGCTGGCCGGCAAGGCGGAAAAAGTGAAGGAAGACGTGGAGGACATAGTCGCGGAGGGGGTGCATCAGTACCACTCCAACCTGTCGGCCACGGCGGACTCCGTGAAGCGTGAGAAGGACATCCTGGAGAAGATCGAGAAGATGGTCGAGGATAAACTCGCCAAGATCAAGCCTGAGCAGGGGGAGGGGTAGCATGGAAAGCAATGGAATGAGTAACGGCATGCGCAAAGGGATGAGCTATTTCGGCAGCGCCCTCAAAGTCACCCTCGGGGCCGGCGTTGCCCTTAGCGGCGCCTATCTCCTGTCCCGCGTCGGCGAAAAGCAGGATACCGAGGCAAGCCTCTCCCGCCTGGAGCAGATGCTCTCGGAGCTGGCACAGACTGCTGAAGAGCCCGAAAAGGTGCTTGGGAAAAGGAAGAAATAGCCCGAGCCGATGGAGGAAGCCATGGTTGTCGCAAGCCTTTTGGACGGAAGATTGAGGGTCAGGGACGAAGGCCTGAAAAGGGAGCCGCTGGCCGACCGGGTCAGGGAAGCGCTCCTGGGTACGCCGGGCGTAGCCGCAGTGGAGGCCAACCCGCGGGTGGGGAGCCTCCTGGTCATGTATGACGCTGCACTCGCGGCGGCGGAGCAGATCCTGAAGACCATCTCGGAGCTGCTTGGTTCCACCAGGGAAGCAGCAGGCTCCGAGGAACCGCGCGCGCGAAGCGTCAGGAACCCGTTCGCCGGAAAGGTGTCGCTTTCACTCACCCCTGCGGTGAGGAGAAAGGTGGTCAACATCGGCATGCTCGCCTCGCTGCTTTTGAGCGTCGCGGCCGCGATACTGGACTTCAAGAAGCTGCACATCCTGTCGGGGGTGGTTTTCCTCGCCCTTTTCGGGGACCATCTTTTCCAGAGAAAGGAGCAGATGTTTGCGTAAAGGTTTCGTAGCGCAGGGGGGGAGAGGGTGAATTACAGCATCGTACAAGACATGCCGGGCAGGCTGAGGGTCGCCCTCGCCATCCCCCGTTTTCCGGTCGTTGAGCGCTGCCAGGTGGAGGCGCAGTTCAGGGACCTGGCCGGTGTCGAGGATGTCTCCTTTTCCCCCCGGACCGCCACTTTGCTGGTGCGCCATGACAGGAAGCGGGCGACACGTGCTGCCATACTGGAGCGCGTTGCAGCCGCACGGATACCGTCCCCCCGCAGACCAAAGCCCCAGACGGAACTGGAGCAGAAGAAAAAGACAGCTGTCAGAGCCGGCCTCATGCTCCTGGCCCGCCCCCTCATACCTCCCCCGATCCGGCCGGTGCTGGCCGTCTACGGCGCACTCCCCTACCTGAAGAAAGGGCTCATATCCCTCAGGCGCAAGGAGCTGAACGTCGACCTGCTGGACGCTTCTGCGATCGGCGCCGCCATGGCGACCCGCGAGTTCTTCACGGCCTCTGTGATAGTCACCCTGCTAAAGCTCGGGGATTACCTGGAGGAATGGACCCGAGGCGAGTCGAGGCGGCTTCTCTCGGACATGTTCCACACCGGCGACGAGTGGGCATGGGTAGTCCGGGAGGGCGCAGAGATACGGCTACCGCTTGAGGAGGTGGTTGAGGGGGATACGGTCATCGTCCGGCTGGGTGGTCTGATCCCGGTAGACGGCACGGTGCTGGACGGCGAGGCCATGGTTAACCAATCAAGCCTCACCGGGGAAGGTCTTCCGGTTGCCAAGAGAAAGGGTGTCACGGTCTATGCCGGCACCGCCATCGAGGAGGGGAGCCTCTGGATCCAGGCGACCCAGGTGGGGGACCAGACCCGCGCCGCGCGGGTGGTGAAGACCATCGAGGCGGCGGAGGCGGTCAAGGCCGAGAGCCAGAGCAAGAGCGAGGAGATGGCGGACAGGATCGTGCCGTACTCCTTCCTGTTAAGCGGCCTCACCTTCCTCGTTACCGGCAGCCTTTCCCGTTCCGCGGCGGTGCTGCTGGTCGATTATTCCTGCGCCATCAAGCTGTCCACACCGCTTGCCATCCTCACCTCCTTGGCCCGCTCGGCCAGGCACCGGGTGCTGATCAAGGGAGGCAAGTACCTGGAGAAGCTGGCCCGCGCCGACGCCTTCGTGCTCGACAAGACGGGGACCCTGACCGAGGCCACCCCCGAAGTGGCCGAAGTGGTGAACTTCGAAGGGTTCACCCGGGAGTTCGTGCTGAAGCAGGCGGCCTGCGTGGAGGAGCACTTCCCGCATCCGGTGGCAAGCGCCGTGGTGCGCCAGGCCGCGCTGGAGGGGCTCACCCATGCCGAAGAGCATGCCGAGGTGGAGTACGTCCTTGCCCATGGTATAGCCTCCTGGCTGCAGGGGAAGAGGATCGTCGTCGGGAGCCGCCATTTCGTCCACGAGGACGAAGGGGTCGATGTCTCGGCGGGCGAGCCTCACATCCAGGCCTTCTCGGACAAGGGGCACTCGTTGCTTTATGTGGCGGTGGGGGGGGAGCTGGCCGGCCTGATCGCCATCCACGACCCGCTGCGACAAGACGCCAGACGGTTCGTGGCTGCACTAAAGGAAAGCGGGATAAGGAAAGTGGTGATGCTGACCGGCGACAACGAGGCGACCGCCAGGACCATCGCCGGGAACCTCGGCATAGACGAGTTCCACGCCCAGGCGCTTCCCGACCGCAAGGTCGAGGTGGTGCGGCTGCTGCAAAACCAGGGCTATACCGTCGCCATGGTGGGTGACGGAATCAACGACTCGCCCGCTCTCTCTCAGGCAGACGTCGGCATCTCCATGAAGCATGGCGCCGATATCGCCCGCGAGGCGTGCGACGTGCTCCTCATGGACGGCACGCTTGAGGACATCCTGACTGCCCGTGCCGTCAGTCGCGAGGCGATGGAGCTTGTCGAGCACAACTTCCGCACCATCGTCGCGGTCAATTCGGCCGCTCTGCTTCTTGCGGTAACCGGCGCGGCCCCCCCCGTTTTCTCCGCAACCATCCACAACCTGAGCACCATCATGGTGGGGCTCAGGTCACTGCAACCGCTGCGTAAAGAGGTGGCGGTAGTCTGAAACTCGCCAGTACGCCCTCGTTTCACCCGGCCTGAAACCCTATCCTATTCCCATCAAATTGTCCGGCGGGCGAAGATGAAATATCTTCGCCCGTCAAGCGTGCAGGCGGAACCTTTGGGATCGATAAACCTGCTCTACTCGCATATAATGAGAACGCCGAACATCACTTCACATGAGGGGAAGTAGCGATGCAGCATGGCCAGAAGCTAAGACACAAGCCGGTGAACAGCCAGGTGCTGCGGCACCTGCTGATCGGCGTCGGCTGGATCTCGATAGCGGGAGGGGTGGTCGGGCTCTTCCTGCCGCTGGTGCCGACAGTGCCTTTCCTGCTGCTCGCCGTCTTTTGCTTTTCCAGAAGCTCCGAGCGTTTTCACACCTGGCTGGTGGATCATAAACACCTGGGGCCCATGCTGAAGGATTACCTCGTGCACGGGGGGGTCCCCTTGAAGGCGAAGGCCCTGGCGATTGGCACCATCTGGGTCTCATTTCCCGCTTCTACCTACTTCCTGGTCGAGATCTTCTGGGTAAAGGTTCTGCTGCTCAGCACAGCGGCCGCTGTGACCGTGTACCTTGTCATCATTCCCACAGTCGCACCGAAGAAAAAGGTACAGCGAAGGGAGATTCCGCCCCCCTGATAGTAAAAGTTCGGAAAAGACCGCCATCTCCTGCCAGTTTTAAGATTATATTAAAGCATCCGGTGCCATCGTCCGAAAAGTGTTTACAGTAAACCGCGTGATCCCGATCCCCTTCCCTGAATGGCCTCCCCCGATCGGGCGCCCGAAGCCGGTGCGAAAAACTGAGCTGCAAGAATCGAGGACATCATGAAATTCCTGCTGGATCCCTATCTGCATCTGCGCATCCGTACACGCATCATTTGGCTCTGTGTCTGCTACAGCGGCTGCATAGTGTTCGCCGTTTTGGCTGGGCGCTCCTTCTCCCTCCCCGTCACCATTGTGTCGACTGCGGTCTTCCTCCTTCTGGGGGCATTCTTCAGCGGGCTGCTGTTCTGGTCGGTCAACGACGCGCTGCTGCGCATCATGGGCTACCTGCAGACCATGATCAACGGCGATCTGTCCAGACCCATCGCGGCCAAGCGCAACAACGAGATCAGTACCATCATCCGCTCCATCGACGTGCTGCAGACGACCATGCGCGGCATGATCAGCCAGATCCAGCAGAGTTCGGAACAGGTGGCCTCGACCTCCCGCAAGCTGCAGGACAACGCCCAGCAGATCTCCACCGGGACCGAGGATGTCGCTGCCCAGACCAACGCGGTAGCGGTCGCAGGTGAAGAGATGGCCGCCACCTCCAGCGACATCGCCAACAACTGCATGAGTGCTGCGGAGAATTCGAGCCGTGCCAGCGAGACGGCGCGTTCCGGAGCCGACGTCGTGCGGCAGACGACCTGCGGCATGGAGCGGATAGCCAGCCGTGTGCAGGAGGCCGCCAAAACGGTCGAGGACCTTGGGGCGAGGTCGGACCAGATCGACGAGATCATCAATACCATCCAGGACATCGCGGACCAGACCAACCTGCTCGCTCTCAATGCCGCTATAGAGGCTGCTCGTGCCGGCGAACAGGGGAGAGGATTTGCTGTGGTAGCCGACGAGGTGCGCGCCCTGGCGGAACGCACCACCAGCGCCACCCGCGAGATCGGGGAGATGATCAAGGCGATACAGGGGGGGACCAAGGGTGCCATCGCCGCCATAGAGGAAGGCGTGGCGGAGGTGGAGCTGGGAGCCGGGCACTCGGCAAGGTCAGGGCAGGCCCTGGAAGAGATACTGAACCAGGTGAGCGAGGTTACGGCACAGATCAACCAAATCGCTGCCGCTGCCAGGCAACAGACCTCCACCACCGGCGAAATCAGCAACAACATCCTGAGAATAACGAGCGTCGTGCAGCAGACCTCCAGGGACGTGACCGAAACAGCCTCGGCTGCAGCGACCCTTTCCCTGCAGTCGGAGGAGCTTCAGCGACTGGTGAGGCAATTCAGGTTGTAACCGGCACCTTGAGCCGTCGCACGCCGCAAGAAAGAGGGTTCAGCGCCAGTAGCCGAACCCTCTTTTGCTGTCTTGAGCGCGCCCCCTTGCCTCACCCTAACCCTTCCAAGAGGGGGGTAGGGGAGAGACCTTGATTGAACGGACGCAAGCCACGGTGGTGCATGACTTTCCTTCACTTTGCTCGCGTCGAACCTTTAACTGTCGCACCATGGACTGCAGCTGCCCGCGTTCTCGCTAGAGGGGTGTAACTCCTGACGCTTTGAGATGGGTGGGATGCGAAAAAGGGGTCCACCTGTTGTCGGCAGACCCCTTCCTTTGGTTGCTATGGCTGTCGATTCGGTGAGGCTATTTTGCCGACGCCACCTTGCGCCTTAAGTTCACCTTGATCTTCTTGATCTCCTTGTTCATCTGCTGCATGTCACGCTCTATGCCGAGCACGTTCAGGCGCAACTCGGTGATCTGCATGGCGAGCTTCTCGTTGGATGGGATCTCCCTTTGCACCGTTGCAGGGGCTGCAGGTTCGGCAACCGGGGCTGCGGTCGATTCTGCCACGGTCGGGGCTGCAGGGGTCAACGCCCACCCCCCGACGTACCCGCGCTTGCCGTTTGACGAGACAACCTTGACCCATCCGCCGGCGCACGCCTTGTCCGTGGTGACCTGGGCGTCCTTCTTGAGGACTGCCAGCACTTTGGCGCTCTTGCTCGGGCTCTTGCGGAGACGTATCTCCGACGTGTTGACGGTACAGATGGTGCTTTCAGCCAGAGCTGGAACTGCAAATGCTGCAACGGCTGTCACGGCAAGTATGGTAGTGCGGATCTTATTGCTCATGAGGTCTCCTTTTTTATGAAGTTTACGGACCACTGTCCAATGCTAAAAGTTAAAAAGGGGAGCGGACGCGCAGCGGCTGGTGCCCCCGATATCCTTTCTTGCTCAGCAGGTGAAAATCATACTCTATTATGAAAATTATTCAATAAAAATAGTACCTGGAAATTTGCAGACTGATACGCTCACTGGCTTTGAGGGTGGTGCAGTTTCCGCCGATACTATCTTGCCGCAGTCTGTTGCATTGCCGCCATCTGCCTTGCCTGTTTCAGTCTGACCCTGTCGACTTCGACCATGATCTTGTTGTATTGAGCGATGCTGACGTAATCCTGTGTCAATTCCCGCTTTGCCGCAGTCGCTACCTCTTCGTAATGAGCCATGGCCGCGTGTAGTTGCGCATACTCGTAGCTGGAGATTTCACAGCCGTCGTTGGGGTTGCATCTCCGGAATCCTTGATTGAAGGCGACAAGTGCGATTACTGCGACGATCACTGCCAAGACTAAAGGTGTCTTTTCCATGGTTAGCATCCTTGCGTACGCAGTATGGCTGGTGTTTTACACTGTTATCGGCCGGATATCCCGTTACTAAAGACAAATATGATAATAATTATTTTATTATCACAATCTTGGATGGTCGAGGCTGGGGCGCAGTGTGCGACGGTCAGTAAAAACGGCAGCAGCGGATCACTCAATCAGGATCCGGTGCTGCCGTTGACAGTTGTTAACGTCGGCCAGCCGCTTCTATGCTAGAACCTTTCAAGGCGGATGTCTTCAGCACCGGGCGAATGGCCGGATGTACAAGGAGCCCAGCCGGAGAGGTCATGACAGCATCTTTTGAGTCAGGGGCGCGCCCCGTGACAGCCGCCACAGTGGGTCTGAATCGTTACCTGCCGGGTATGGTTATGCAGAGGCACTGGGCCTCGGCGAAGGTGGTGCCGCCGCAGAAGATGCGGCCGTGGACCATGACCTTGCGCCCCTCGACGGAGACCACCCTGCTTTCCACGGTGACCACCTGCTGCAGCGGCAGCATGTTTCGGAAACTGACGTTCAGATTCCCCACCACGATGGGATAACCGGCGGCCCAGGCGGCAAGACCCAATGCCTCGTCCATTATTGCCGCGACCGCGCCGCCGTGCGCGTGCCCCGGAGGGCCTTCCGCCTCTGGGCCGAGCCAGAAGCGTGCGTGGAGATGGAGCTCCGCGTCGCGGTAATAGCGGGCGCGGAAACGGTCCCCATGGGTGTCGCCGGAGACGAAACGGAGCGAATCGCCCACCAGTGCAGGTGCGTCGAAAGGGAGCCAGCCGGCATCTCCGCTCAGGTCGATTTCAGGGGCGCAGTCACATGCTTTGAGGAGGTTTGGCTTTGACACTGTATCTCTCCTTTATCCAGGATATGCCGTATACGGCAGGGGCGGTACCTTACCAGACTTTGCAGACGAAATAAAGATTGAAGCTATGCCCCTCGAGATCGCCGGGGTTTTCCCGTTGCTGACCCGATTTCAGGTTGACAGGTTCCCCTCTACAGCGTAAACAATGCCAGACCAGCAGGGCAATGATCAACTGTGAGCGTATCGGATATGAGCGACGTAAAATCGGTGCAGGCCGACGAACAACCGGACCGGGCCCAGTGCGGAGTGCCTGGAGCGGTGGCCGAGCCGTCCCACGCGGACCCGCAAACACAGCGACTGTTAAACGACCTGCGTACCCGCCTCAATCAGGCGGAGGCGGAAAATGCAGAACTGCGCCGCAGGTGCGAATACGAGGCTGCCGCCCGTGAAACCCTGCGCAGAAGCGAGGAACGCTTCCGCTCTCTCTACAACGATACCCCCGTCATGCTGCACTCCATAGATCGCGACGGCTTCCTGCTGGAGGTAAGCAACTATTGGCTTGAGGTGCTCGGCTATCAGCGGGACGAGGTGATAGGCCGCAGGTCCACCGATTTTCTCACCGAGGAATCCCGCCGCTACGCCCTAAAGGCCGTTCTCCCCGAGTTCTTCAAAAACGGTTTCTGCCGCAACGTCCAGTACCAGGTGCTGAAGAAAAACGGCGAGATACTGGACGTGCTCCTCCTCGCCTCGGCCGAGCGCGATACGGAAGGCATAATTCAGCGCTCCCTTGCCGTCATGACCGACATCACCGAGTGGAAAGCGGCTGAGGGGGCGCTGAAGGCAAGCGAAGAGCGCTACCGGATGATAGTCGAAACTTCCCAGGAGGGGATAGTGGCTGCAGATCGGGAAGGGCGCTTGACCTATGCCAACCTGCAGTTCGCCGAGATGCTGGGATACGAGGTCCGCGAGATCGTCGGTCGCCCCTTCCTCGATTTCGTCGACGGCTGCCTGCACGACGAGGTAGCTGCCAAGGTAAAGAGCAGGGAATCCGGGATATCAGAGCATTACGAAACCATCTTCCTGCGCAAGGACGGCGACAGGATGTGGGCCGGCGTCTCTGCCATCCCCGTCAGGAGCTCAACCGGCGTGTTCTGCGGCTCCTTCGCCATGCTGTCGGACATAACCAAACGCAAACAGGCGGCCGAAGAGATCGAGGTGCTGCACACCCGTCTCTCCGCGCGTGCCTGCGAACTGGAACTTGCCAACGAAGAGCTGGAGGCCTTCAGCTATACCGTCTCGCACGACCTCCGCAGGCCGCTTACCGTGATCAACGGCTTCAGCCAGGTGGTCCTTGAGATGTTCGGCGGCGAGCTGAAACCGCAGTGCAAGGAATATCTGCACGAGATCCTGAACGGCAGCATCAGGATGAACCACCTGATAGACACCCTGCTCAACTTCTCCCGCAGAAAAATCGACACCTTGCTGCGGGAGCCCATCGACGTCAGCTCAGAGGTAGAAGAGCTGGTCGCCGAGCTGAGAAGGGGGGACCCACAGCGAAAAGCGCTCTGCATCGTGCAGCCGGGAGTGCGCGCCAACGCCGACATCCTTCTTCTGCGGGTGGTCCTTGACAACCTGCTCGGCAACGCCTGGAAATACTCGGCCAGGAAAGAGGAGAGCGTGATCGAGTTCGGAGCCACACAGCAACAGGGAAAGGTCGCTTATTTCATACGCGACAACGGCGCCGGCTTCGACATGAAGCATGCCGACCTTCTCTTTATGCCGTTCCAGCGCCTGCACGACTCCGAGGTGTTCGAGGGGACCGGCATCGGTCTGGCCAGCGTGCAGCGCATCATCCACCGCCACGGCGGCCAGATCTGGGCGGAGGGGGCACCGGGCGAGGGGGCGACCTTTTACTTCACCCTCGGCTAGCCTCCCTTGCGGAAACCCCGTCCATCTTCCCCTTTTCCTCGATCCTGATGCAGCCGGCGCTGCAGTGTTTTCCGCTGCATGCAATTTCGCCGCGCTTTAAGCGGGGTTGCCGACCGCGTCGCAAAGCCGCCTGGTCATCTTTTGCCTGTACTCCACTATTTCCTTTCTAAGTGATGCGAACCTTGCCATTTTCAGGTCGACGTTGTCGATCTGCTGGTCGAGGATCTCTATCAGGCGCGGTATCATCCTCTCGGTACTCTTGGCGTCCCCGTAGGCCAAGTAAAGGTCCTGCATCTCCTTTATGGTCAGCCCGAGGTCCTTCAGCTTGAGGATGAATTTGATCCGCCGGAAGTAATAGGGGGTGTACTCCCTCGTTGCCCCATCGGTCCTTTGCAGGGATTCGATGATCCCCACCTCCTCCCAATACCGCAAGGTACGCGTGGTCAGGCCGTACTCTTTTGCCAGCTCCCCTATCGAAACTGCCGTCTCGCCTTTTCGCAATTCGTTCATCGCTTCACCTTTACGTAAGATTTCGTCTACATCCTTTAGACCATCGCTCCCGTCTTGTCAACCTGCATATGGGTAACCCGCGGAAATGGCGAAGGGTTGCGCTCCCCTGTACAATTATTTTACGCATATTTATAAAATTGTTTTATTCATGCTTGACATGAACGTAAACGGGAGATATTTTATCCGGCAGGTGGCGCTGGTCGGGAAAGATTCGCCTCGGATTGCCGGGTATATCGCATACCTGGCCCATGTCGGCTCCGGGGATCGCTTTGGAGATCTCCCGGATCGAGCGTCGCACCGGCTGGGCGGCGGCAGTGGCGGCCGGGGGGCGAGCAAGGCATCGAGATAGGGAAGCTGTGGCCAGACAAAACGGAGGTTGAAACGCGCTCCCCCGGGCAGCCACTGCCTGGCCGAGTGGGGGAGCATGAAGATCGCGAACCGGGGCTTAGCCCGATGCAGGAGAAAAACGGATGAAAAAGGAAAAGCCAAAGGGGCGGGCAAGACCTCAACGGATGGAAAAGGCGGTGGAACTCCTGGAAATGCTGGCCGACAAGGAGCAGGACTGCTCCCTTTCCGCCCTCTCGCGAAAGGCCGGCATCACCAGGTACCAGACCATGCGCCTTCTCGAGAGCCTGGAGGAAAAGGGAGTGGTGCAGTGCGCGCTCGAAAGCGGCAGGTACGACCGCAGCCGCGCGGCACTGCTGGGGCAGAAACTGCTGCACAAGGCGGGGCGCCTGAAGCAGGCAAGGGGGGTCCTGGAGTCGTACCTGCGCAGCAACGCGGAAGGGGTGTACCGCTCCATAGTGACCGAGGTCCGCCCGGTTATGGAATTGCTGGCGAGAAAACACAACGAGGCGGTCTACATGACCATAATGAACGGCGAAGAGGTGCTCTTTCTCGACGTGGCCGGCTCGCCCTGGGCGCTGAAGAGCGAGCCGCTGGTCGGCAAACGGTTCCCGTTCTTCAATAACGCCGCCGGAAAGGCGATGCGCGCCATAGATTCATGGGACCTTTTGGAAAAAGCAGGCAGGAACTGGCGCAACGGCAAGTCCCGCTTTCCCGACCTTGCGCAGCTAAAGAGCGAGCTTGAGCTTATCAGGGAAAAGGGGGTGGCGGTAGATTGCGGCGGCATGGGGGAGGGGGTGATCACCGTTTCGGTAGCGGTCAGGGATTATGCCGGCAAGGTGGTCGGGGCGCTCACCATGCTCGGCCCCTCGTTCAGGCTGATCGGCGCCAGGCTTGAAGAAGAGATCATACCGTCGCTTGTTTCCAGCGGCGAACTGCTTTCCATGAAATTCGGCCATGCAAGGCCGTGACGTGCGGGTTTTTCAACGAGGGGGAGCGGCTCCCCCGTGGGCCATAACCTTAACAAAAGGAGAGAGAGCCATGGCGGAAAAGCATCTGGACTGGGAAAAGATCGCCAACAACAGCAAGTTTTTGGAACTAAAGAGCAGGAAGAGGAATTTTCTGTTCAGTTGGTGGATCGTCTCCACCATCTACTACCTCCTCCTCCCGATCATCTCCGGGTACTTCCCCGGGATCTTCCGGGTGCAGGTGATCGGCCCCATCAACTTCGGCTACCTCTTCATCCTCTCCCAGTTCGTGGTTGCCATCGGCGTGGCGGCCTATTACGCCCACGTCGCCAACAAGGATTTCGACCGGCTGACCAAACAGCTGCTTGAAGTGCTCAACTAAAGGAGGGGGACAGCATGAAAAAAAGGATTGCCGCCATAACGCTCGCTCTTTCGCTGTCAGTTTGCGCCGTCGCGACCCTCTCGGACGCCCCCCTTGCAGGCGCGGCCACCGCACCGCAGGCGTCTGCTCCGGCAGCTTCGCTGCCCGCCGCCACCGTTGCGCTTCCCCCCGTCGCCGCTACCGCCATCGCCCCCGCCAAGGCTGCCGACGCCTCCCCGGCCAAGGTGAGACCAAACCGGGGGATCACCATCGGCATGTTCGCCCTGATCATCGCGGTCACCATGGGTGTGGTGGTCTGGGCCGCCAAGAAGACGCAGACGGCTTCCGACTTCTACACAGCCGGCGGAGGGATCACGGGGTTCCAAAACGGCTGGGCCATCGCCGGGGACTACATGTCGGCGGCCTCTTTTCTCGGCATGTCCGGCCTGATCTCGCTCTATGGCATCGACGGGTTCATGTACGCGGTGGGGCCGATGTTCTCCTTCATAGCCATCCTGCTCGTGATCGCGGAGCCGTGCCGCAACGCGGGGAAGTACACCCTGGGGGACATCCTCTCCTTCAGGTCGGCCCCGAAGACGGTGCGCGCCGTGGCGGCTCTCTCCACGGTAACCGTTTCCATCTTCTACCTGATCGCCCAGATGGTCGGCGCCGGAAAGCTGATGCAGATGCTGCTGGACATCCCCTACCGCGTGTCGGTGATCGGGGTGGGCGCCCTCATGGTCGCCTACGTGGTGTTCGGCGGCATGAAGGCGACCACCTGGGTGCAGATCATCAAGGCTTCGCTGCTGATGACGGCGACCACGGTGCTGTGCATCCTCGTGGCGGCCAAGTCGGGTTTCAACCCGGTAACCTTCTTCACCGACATCGTCAACAGCTCCGCCATCCAGGAGCACGTCAGGCTGAACGTGCTGAAGGACGCGGTGGCGAAGGACGGCGTCAACTACGGCCAGCGTTTCCTGGAGCCGGGGCTCTTCCTCAAAAACCCGCTGGACCAGATATCGCTCGGTTTCGCCTGGGCCCTGGGGGCTGCGGGGCTGCCGCACATCCTGATGCGCTTTTTCACCGTCCCCAGCGCCAAGGAGGCGCGCAAGTCGATCATCATCGCCCTTTTCCTCAACGCCAGCTTCTTCTTCATGATCAGCATCATAGGCTTCGGCGCCGCGCTCTACCTCACGCCGCAGGGAATCGCAGCCGTAGACAAGGGGGGCAACATGGCGACCCTGCTGCTGGCACAGTTCATGGGCGGCGGGGCCGGCTCGCTGGGCGGCGACATCTTCCTCGCCTTCATCTGCGCCGTTGCCTTCGCGACCATACTCGCCGTGGTTTCCGGGCTGGTGCTGGCCGCCTCTGCGGCCATCGCGCACGACGTCTACGTGAACATCATCAAGGACGGCAAGGCCGACCAGCAACTCCAGGTCAAGGTCGCCCGCATCACCTCCCTTTTGGTCGGCACCGCGGCGATCGCCATGGGGCTCGCCGCGGAGAAGGAGAACGTGGTCGCCCTGGTGGCGCTTGCCTTCGCCGTTGCAGCCTCCGGCAACTTCCCGGTCATCATCCTCTCGCTCTTCTGGAAGAAGTTCAACACGGCCGGCATCGTCTCCGGCCTTGTCGTTGGCACCGTGACGGCCCTCTCCCTGGTGATGGTGTCGCCGGTGATGACCTATCCGAAGAAGGTGGCCGCCGACGCCAAAAAGATCGTCGAGACCCTGGAGCAGAAGCAGGCAAGCGGCGTGGCGCTGGCCGACATGGAGTTGAAGGCCCTGGAGAAGTCGAAGGCGGAATACGCGAAGAACAAGGAGGGGACGTCCATGGTGGGGCTCGACAAGCCGATCTTCCCGCTGAAGAACCCCGGGATCGTCTCGGTGCCGATAGGGTTCCTGGCCGCGGTCATAGGATGCCTGCTGTTCCGCGACCGTCGCGCCGAGGACATGTTCGCCGAGATCGACGTGAGGCAGAACACGGGGATCGGGATCGCCAAGGCCAGTGACCACTAGTGCGGGGCAGGGAAGGGGAGCCCGGCACTGTGCCGGGCTCCCCCAGGCGCCAGGCGCTCCAAACACGGATGACAGGAGGAGATCATGACGACGCAGGCGTTGCAGCAAACGACCCCCCCGCCCGCAGTGGCCGGCGACGAAGGAACAAGGCTCCTTTACTCGCTAAGCAAGGAGGAGCTGATCGGCATCATTACGGACGACGCCAAGAACTGGCTCGCCCACGACGGGGTATGGTTCCAGTCGCTCGAGAAGAAGTACGGCATGGAGGTGGCGGTCGATATCGACACCGACGCCTGGCGCCTCTTCACCGTCATCGAGGCGAAGAGGATCATGGAAAGGCTGGGGCTGAAGCCGGGCGGCGGGATAGCGGCCCTGGTGGAGTGCCTGAAGCACCGCTTCTATGCCCGGCTCAACCTGCAGGAGTGCGTCGAGGTGACGAAGACCCGCGCCGTCTTCCGCATGATCGACTGCCGCGTGCAGTCGGCGCGAAAGCGCAAGGGGCTGCCGGAGCACCCCTGCAAGTCGGTGGGTGTGGTGGAATACGCCGGCTTTGCCGGCGCCATAGATGAGAGGATCGAGACCCGCTGCATCGCCTGCCCGCCGGATGAGCACCCGGAAGGGTTCTGGTGCGCCTGGGAGTTCACGCTCAAGGGGTGACGCAGATGGGGAAGAAGCAACAATCCGGAAGGAGGAAGACATGCACACAGCTGCCGCGGCACCGTACCAAGCAAAGAACAAGATCCGTTTCGTAACGGCTACCAGCCTCTTCGACGGGCACGATGCGTCTACCAACATCATAAGGCGCATGCTGCAGGCCTCGGGGGCCGAGGTGATCCACCTGGGGCACAACCGCTCGGTGGAGGCGATAGTTACCGCCGCCATCCAGGAGGACGCCCAAGGGATAGCGGTCAGCTGCTACCAGGGCGGGCATGTCCCCTTCTTCAAGTACATCCTGGATCTTCTCAAGGAGAGGGGCGCGGAGCAGATAAAGGTCTTTGGCGGAGGGGGCGGGGTGATCGTCCCCGACGAGATCCGCGAGATCGAAGGGTACGGGGTGAGCAAGATATTCTCCCCTGAGGACGGCAGGCGCATGGGGCTGCAGGGGATGATCAACCACATGCTGGAGCTTTGCGACTTCAACCTGCAGCGCGACCTGGAAGCGGAGCTTGTGCGCCTCAAGGGGCGGGACATACGTGCCGTGAACGCCTTGATCACCCTTGCGGAGCGGGCGGTTAAGGAGCAAAGCGAAGGGGTTGGGGCGTTTTTGGAGCGGATACGCGCCATGGCGGGTGAGGTCCCGACCTTGGGGATAACCGGTACCGGCGGGGCGGGGAAGAGCTCGCTCACCGACGAGCTGGTGCGCCGCTTCCTGAGGGACTTCCCGGACAAGAGCGTGGCGATACTGGCGGTCGATCCCTCCCGTCAGCGGACCGGCGGCGCGCTTTTGGGCGACCGGATCAGGATGAACTCCATCAACACGGACCGGGTCTACATGCGCTCGCTGGCCACCCGCGACTCCCATTCCGAGCTCTCCGCGGCGATCAAGGACGCCATCGACGTGGTGCGTGCCGCAGGGTTCGACCTGATCATCGTGGAGACCTCGGGGATCGGGCAGGGGGATGCCGGGGTGGTGGGGATCTGCGACGTGTCGCTCTACGTGATGACCTGCGAGTTCGGGGCGCCGACCCAGCTTGAGAAAATCGACATGCTCGACTTCGCCGACCTGGTCGCCTTGAACAAGTTCGAGAGAAAGGGGGCGGAGGACGCCCTCAGGAACGTGCGCAAGCAGTACCGCCGCAACCGGAACCTCTTCGAACCCGCGGATGCCGAACTCCCCATCTTCGGCACCATCGCCTCCCAGTTCAACGACCCCGGCACCAACGTCCTGTACCTTGCGCTCCTGGAGCGGTTCAACGAGAAGAAGGGGCTTGCCCTTCGGTCGCAGCTGAAGGTTACCGAGCGGGAGAGCCTGAAGCAGTACGTCATCCCGCCGGAGCGGGTCCACTACCTGGGAGAGATCGTCCAGACGGCGCGCAGCTACCGGAAGACGGTGGAGTCACAGGCTCAACTCGCCCGCAAGCTGTTCCAGTTGAAGGGCGCGCGGGAGCAGGTGCGGGGGGAGGCAGCGGCTTCCGAGCTGGACCGGCTGATCGGGACCCTGGAGGGACAGCTCCAGGAGGAGCCGCGGCGCATTCTGGACGGATGGGCGGAGTTGAAGGCCTCCTACCGCAGCGAGGCGCTGGTGACCCGGGTGCGCGACAAGGAGATCCGGACCGAGCTGTACACGACCTCGCTCTCGGGTTCCAGGATAGCCAGGGTCTGCGTCCCCGACTACCAGGACTGGGGAGAGATCGTCAAGTGGAGCATGAAGGAGAACCTGCCGGGGTACTTCCCCTACACCGCGGGCGTGTTCCCCTTCAAGCGCGCCGAGGAGGACCCCAAGCGGCAGTTCGCAGGGGAGGGGACCCCGGAGCGCACCAACCGGCGCTTCCACTACCTTTGCCAGGACGACGGCGCGAAAAGGCTCTCCACCGCCTTCGACAGCGTGACCCTCTACGGGGAGGACCCGGACTACCCGCCCGACATCTACGGCAAGGTAGGCGAGAGCGGCGTTTCGGTCTGCACCGTCGAGGACGTGCAGAAGCTCTACGCCGGCTTCGACCTCTGCGCCCCCTCGACCAGCGTCTCCATCACCATAAACGGGCCCGCCCCGATGATGCTCGCCATGTTCTTCAACGCGGCCATAGAGCAGCAGGTGGACGGCTTCAGGGAGGAAAAGGGGCGCGAGCCCTCGCCCGGGGAATACCAGGAGATAAAGTCGCGCACGCTGCAGACGGTGCGCGGGACGGTCCAGGCCGACATCCTCAAGGAGGACCAGGGGCAGAACACCTGCATCTTCTCGACGGAATTCGCCCTGAAGATGATGGGGGACATCCAGCAGTATTTCATAGAGCAGCAGGTGAGGAACTACTACTCGGTCTCCATAAGTGGCTACCACATCGCGGAGGCGGGAGCCAACCCCATATCCCAGCTCGCCTTCACCCTCTCGAACGGCTTCACCTATGTGGAGTACTACCTCTCGCGCGGCATGCGGATAGACGACTTCGCGCCCAACCTCTCCTACTTCTTCTCCAACGGGCTGGATCCGGAGTACACGGTGATAGGGCGGGTAGCGCGGCGCATCTGGGCGGTGGTGATGCGCGAGAAGTACGGCGCCAACGAAAGGAGCCAGAAGCTGAAGTACCACATCCAGACCAGCGGGCGCTCGCTGCACGCGCAGGAGATGGACTTCAACGACATCCGCACCACGCTGCAGGCGCTGATGGCGATCTACGACAACTGCAACTCGCTGCACACAAACGCCTACGACGAGGCGGTCACCACCCCCACCGAGGAATCGGTGCGCCGGGCCATGGCGGTCCAGATGATCATCACGAAGGAACTGGGGCTCGCCAGGAACGAGAACCCGCTCCAGGGGGCGCTCATCATCGACGAGCTGACCGACCTGGTGGAAGAGGCGGTGCTGGCCGAATTCGAGAGGATCGACCAGAGGGGGGGGGTGCTGGGGGCGATGGAGACCCAGTACCAGCGGAGCAAGATCCAGGACGAGTCGATGCTCTACGAGCACAAGAAGCACTCCGGCGAGCTCCCCATCGTCGGCGTCAACACCTTCGTGAACCCGCGTGCCGGAGAGCAGGGGTACCAGGTGCCAGGCGAGCTGGCGCGCGCCACCCCCGAGGAGAAGGAGCAGCAGATCCGCAACCTGCGCGCCTTCCGGGAACGGAACAGGGAAAAGGCGCCGCTTGCACTGAAGCGCCTTCAGGAGACCGCGGTGGCCGGCGGCAACGTCTTCTCCGAGCTGATGGAGACGGTGAAGGTCGCCTCGCTGGGGCAGATCACGCGGGCGCTTTACGAGGTGGGGGGGGAGTACAGGCGCAACATGTGATCCGTCAACCGCGCCCTTGGCACCTGCTGGATGGGATGGTATGCTGAGGCGTCCATCAAGGCTCCCCTCTGCATACCGGCGGGAATCGGGGTGGTCGGAGCGGCGCCGCTCGGGTATCCCGACCAGGAGCCTAGGCAGCGCAAGGAGCTGGACGAGATTGCCTACTACAATGACTGAGGGGTGAACGATGCTGACCAAAGAGGAATCGCAACGAAGGGTTGCCAGGCTGCAACAGGAACTTGGGGCAAAGGGTGTTGACGGGGCGCTGTTCGTCTACCCCATCGACATCTACTATTTTTCAGGCACGCGCCAGAATTCGACCCTCTGGGTCCCGGCCGAGGGGAAACCGCGCCTGATGGTCAAAAAGAGCGTCTCCAGGGCGCTTGCCGAGAGCTGCATCGAGGACACCGGCCCGTTTCCCTCCAGCAAGGAGTTTCCGTCCCTGTTCGCCCCGGAGTTGAAGAAGATAGGCTTCACCTTCGACGTGGTGCCGGTGCAGCAGTACAACTACTACGCGAAGCTCCTCGCGGGGCGCGAGTTCGTCGACATCTCCTCCATCAACCGCGAGATCCGCTCCGTCAAGTCCCCATGGGAGTTGGAGCAGATGCGAAACAGCGGCGCGAGGCTCTGCGAGGTGTTCAGGGAGGTCCCGACCTTCCTGAAGGAGGGGATGCGCGAGGTCGATCTGGCCGCCGAGTTCGAGTACCGCCTGAGGAAAGCCGGCGGCGAAGGATACGTCCGCATGCGCGCCTTCAACCAGGAACTGTTCCAAGGCCTCGCCGTTTCCTCCGCCACGGCAGGGGAGCCCGGCTTCTTCGACGGCGCGGTGACCGGACAGGGGATGTCCAGCGCCTCGCCGCATGGTGCCTCAGCCGCGGCCATCAGCGCCAACACCCCGGTCCTTGTAGACTATACCGGCGTGTTCAACGGCTACATCGTCGACATGACCCGCTTCTTCGTGATCGGGAAACTGGCTCCGGAACTGGAGCACGGCTTCGCCACGGCGCTCGCTATCCAGAAATACCTGGTAGAGCACCTGAAGCCGGGGGCGGTCTGCGAGGAGCTTTTTGCCAAGGCCGCCGAAATGGCGGAGGCTGCGGGGCTTGCCCGGAACTTCATGGGCGCGCCGGGAGAAAACGCCAAGTTCGTCGGACACGGTGTCGGGCTCGAACTCGACGAGTTCCCCGTGCTGGCCCAGGGGTTCAAGATGGCCCTGCAGGCGGGGCAGACCATCGCCATCGAGCCCAAGTTCGTGTTCCCCGGTCAGGGGGTGGTCGGCATCGAGAATACCTTCGCGGTAAGCAGCGAAGGAGGTGTGAAGATCACGGACCTGCCGGACGACATGGTCTACCTGTAAGGCGGCTGCACGGTAAAGAAGGGGAAACAGGGGCAATCTTCGGGTTGCCCCTGTTTCGTTTGTGCGTGGCACGGCTGTTTGCAAACGGTTTTACCGCCTGAAAATGCCTTGCGGCTGCAATCATGTAGGCAGAGGCTGGTAAAAATGTTAGAATAACAAAAACCTTGTTTTAGAATTGCTTGACATGCACGTAAACGGAATGTATGATGCTACACAAATAAAACTGTTGCTGGAGGTGTCATGAAAGAGATCTTCGTCATTGACGCGCAGAGAACCCCGTTCGGATCCTTTGGCGGGGCGTTATCCGATATAGAGGCGCCGGTACTGGGAAGCACCGCGATAAGCGCGCTCCTTGAGCGATCCGGCCTCGACCCGGCAGAGGTTGACGAGGTCATTGCGGGGCAGGTGCTTTCCGGTGGTTGCGGCCAGGCGCCGGCGCGGCAGGCGATGCGCGCGGCCGGCATCCCCGACAGCGCGCACGCGATGACGGTCAACAAGGTTTGCGGCAGCGGGCTCAAGTCGATCATGCTCGGCGCCGGTTCCATCATGCTGGAGGATTCCGAAATCGTGGTGGCGGGCGGGATGGAGAACATGTCGCTGGCTCCCTTCCTGCTCAAGAAGGCCCGTTCCGGTTATCGCATGGGGCACGGACAGCTCCTGGACCTGATGATTTACGACGGCCTGCAGGACCCGTATTCCGGGCGGCACATGGGAGAGATCGCCGAGGAGGCGGTGAAAAGGCACGGGCTTACCCGGGAGGCGCAGGATGAGTTCGCCCTTAGGTCCTATCGGTTGGCCCAGGGGGCGGTGACGGGAGGGGTCTTCAAGGACGAGATCGCCCCCGTCGTCAAAAAAGGGCGCAAGGGGGAAGAGGTGGTCTCCGAGGACGAGGAGCCGTTCAAGGTCGATTTCGCCAAGCTGGCCCAGTTGAAGCCGGCGTTCAGCAAGGAGGGGACCATCACGGCGGGCAATGCCTCGACCATCAGCGATGGAGCTGCCTTCACCCTGCTGGCTGGCGGGGATGCGGTGAAGCGCTGCAACCTGACCCCCAAGGCGCGCATCGTTGCCTACTCCACCTTCAGCATGCATCCCGAGAGGTACACCGAGGCGCCTGTCGGGGCGATCAAGGCTGTCCTTGCGCGGGGCGGGCTCAAGGTGGGGGATATGGATCTCTTCGAGATCAACGAGGCCTTTGCCGCGGTGACCATGATAGCGATGAGGGAGCTGGATCTCGATCCAGTCAAGGTGAACGTGAACGGCGGCGCCTGCGCCATCGGCCACCCCATAGGGGCGAGCGGCGGCCGGTTGGCGGCGACCCTGCTCCGTGAACTGCACAAGCGAAGCGCCCGCTACGGCCTGGCCACCCTCTGCATCGGCGGCGGGGAGGCGGTGGCGGTGATCTTCGAGAGGGTGTAGTGGGCTGGTTTGGGGTTTGCAGTTTCGGCTTTGGGGCTTGGTGGACCCGATGGACTTTGTGGACCGGGTGGACGCCCAAATGAGTTTGTGAAGATGGACGGAGCTGTTGGACCTGGTGAACGTTGCACATCTTTTCTTGAGGGGAGGCTTACATGTTCAGGATAGTCGGTGTAGTGGGGGCTGGTCAGATGGGGAGCGGCATCGCTCATGTTTTCGCTCAGCACGCCTACCGGGTTCTGGTCTATGACATCTCGGAAACACAGCTGGATAAGGCTCTGAAATCGATTGAACTGAACCTGGAGAGACAGGCCAAAAAGGGGGTCGTCTTCGATACCGGCATCCAGGGGGTCTTGCAGCGCATCACGCTCACCCGGAACTTGCATGACTTCTCCGACTGCGACCTGGTCGTGGAGGCGGCGAGCGAGAACGAGACCCTGAAATTCGACCTGTTCCGCAAGCTCGACGAGGTGGTCAAAACGGAAGCTATCCTCGCCTCCAATACCTCATCCATTTCGATCACCCGGATTGCGGCGGCGACAAAGCGGCCGGACCGGGTGGTCGGCATGCACTTCATGAACCCGGTGCCGATCATGCAACTGGTCGAGGTGATCCGCGGCATCGCTACCAGCGAGGAAACCTTCCAATCCGTCGGCCATCTGGTCGCCCTGCTCGGAAAGGAAATGGCGGTGGCGCAGGACTACCCGGGCTTCATCGTGAACCGCGTGCTTATCCCGATGATAAACGAGGCAGCCTTCGCACTCTACGAGGGGATCGCGTCGGCAGAGGATATCGACAAGGGGATGAAACTCGGGACGAACCAGCCGATGGGGCCGCTGCAACTGGCCGACTTCATCGGGCTCGATACGGTGCTGGCCATCTGCAACGTGCTGCATGACGGCTTCAAGGATCCCAAGTACCGCCCCTGCCCGCTGCTGGTGAAGATGGTCGACGCCGGGTATCTGGGGAAAAAATCCGGGAAGGGTTTTTACAACTACTAAGCCCCGACGCCGGCCGGCAGGTGTCTTGCCGCATCCGGCGCTAAGGAGACCTCATGGAAGAGAAAAATATCCTCTTGGAAACCGGCGAAGGGGTGGCCCTGGTGACCGTCAACCGCCCGGAGAGCCTGAACGCGCTGAACAGCAGGGTGCTCTCCGAACTTGAATGCGTCCTGTACGGCTTGGAGCAGGACCGCGGGGTACGGGCGGTCATCCTGACCGGTGCCGGCGATAAGGCTTTCGTTGCCGGCGCCGATATCAAGGAAATGGCGGCTATGACTTCCTACCAGGGGCACCAGTTCGCCCTGCAAGGGCAGCGGTTGATGCTCTTCTTGGAGAAGATGACCAAACCCGTGATCGCCGCGCTGAACGGCTATGCCCTCGGGGGGGGGCTGGAACTGGCGCTGGCCTGCGATGTCATCTACGCCTCCGACAATGCCAAGCTCGGTTTCCCCGAGGTGACCCTGGGGATCATACCCGGTTTCGGGGGGACCCAGAACCTGTCCAGGCTGATCGGGCCGAACCGGGCCAAGGAACTGGTGTTAAGCGGCAGGATTATCCCGGCGGCAAGGGCTTTAGAGTGGGGGATCGTCAACGAGCTCTGCCCCCAGGCGGAACTGAGGGACAAGGTGATGGGGCTGGCCCGAGAGATGGCAAGAAACGGCAGCCTCGCCGTCGGCTACGCCAAGGATGCGATCACGAACGGACTCGACATGACCAAGGAAGACGGATTCCGCTACGAGAGTTCCCTCTTCGGGGTGCTTTTCGCCACGCAAGACCAGAAAGAGGGGATGGGCGCTTTCGTGGAGAAACGGAAGGCGGAATTCCAGGGGAAATAAACGCCGCCGGAAACCCGCACCCCCTGTGCTGAGACGGTGCTGCGGCGGCTGAACGAAGGCATGGAATTTGGGACTCGGAACGGGTTTTCTAACACGGGAGGATGATATGGATTTTGAATTGAGCCAGGACCACAGGGTGTTGAGGGATTCCGTCCGCGATTTCGTGGTCAAGGAAATCAAGCCGATCGCCATGCAGATAGACGAAGAGCACATGATCCCGGACGCGCTGGTCAGGAAGATGGGGGAGATGGGTTTCCTCGGGAGCTACTTCCCCGAAGAGTACGGCGGCGCCGGCCTGGACATGCTTTCCTACTCCATCCTCGTTGAAGAGGTGTCAAAGGCGTGCGGCTCGAGCGGCGTGCTCATTTCTGCACATACCTCGCTCGCCTGCGGACCGATCTACAGCTTCGGCACGGAAGAGCAGAAGAAGAAGTGGCTCCCGGACCTGAACACCGGCAAGAGCATCGGCTGCTTCCTGCTCACCGAGCCCGATGCCGGCAGCGACGCCGGCGCCATCGCCACCACCTACAGGCGTGACGGGGACGAGTTCGTCATCAACGGCTCCAAGATCTTCATCACCAACGGCGGCTACCTCGGGACCGGCGTCCTCTTCGCCACCTCGGACAAGAACCTGAAACACAAGGGGGTCACGGCCTTCATCGTCGATCTCACATCTCCGGGGGTGGTCATCCTCAAGAACGAGAAGAAGCTCGGCATCCGCGGCAGCTACACGACGGCCTTTGCCCTGGACGGGGTCCGCGTCCCGGCGGCGAACCTGCTGGGCCAGGAAGGGCAGGGATTCAAGATCGCGATGGACACGCTGAACGGCGGCCGCATCGGCATCGCGTCGCAGGCGCTGGGGATCGCCGAAGGGGCCTTCGAACTGGCGCTGGCCTACTCGAAGGAGCGCAAGCAGTTCGGACATCCCATCTGCGAGCTCCAGGCGATCCAGTTCAAGCTGGCCGACATGTACGCCAGGATCGAGACCAGCAAGCTGATGACGTACAAGGCTGCCTGCCTGAAGGACAGCAAGAAGAGCTACACCATGGAGTCCGCCCTCTGCAAGATGCTCGCTTCGGAGGCCGCGACCTACGTAACCAAGGAGGCGATCCAGATCCATGGAGGCTACGGTTTCATAGTCGACTACGAGGTGGAGCGGATGTACCGGGACGCGAAGATCACCGAGATCTACGAGGGGACCAACGAGGTGCAGCGCGTGGTGGTCTCGAAGCTGCTGCTGTCGTAGGGGGCAACGACATCCGGCCCCCAGATGCGTACCGCTTGCCGTGCACCCCTCCCCTGGCCCCGCCAGGCAGGGGCGGGGTGCAAGGGCGCGGGGAACCGGCTAGGGCTGACACTTCAAAAGATGAGGTTCGGGAGACGGCATGGAAGCTACCAGGGAAATATATTGGAACGTCGGGCACGCCGTGGTGCTCCCGATGTACTTGCTGACGCTGGTCGCGCTTGCCGCCTGCTGCTACGGCTTCTACCTGCGGGTCGCGGTGTACCGGCAGGCAAAGGCGCAGGACCGGCTCGATAATCCCGGGAAGCGGTTATCCCTGATGGCCCGCAACCTGTTCGGCCAGCTCAAGGTGCTGCGGGTCAGCGGCCCCGGCATTCCCCACGGGCTCTTTTTCTGGGGTTTCCTGACGCTCTTCATCGGCACCCTGCTGGTGATGCTGCAGGCCGACCTCACCCAGCCGCTCTTCGGCCTCGTCATCCTGAAGGGGACCTTCTACAAGTTCTACTCGCTGGTTCTCGACCTGGCCGGCGTCATCGCCTTGGTGATGCTTTTCGGCCTCACGCTGCGCCGCTTCCTGGTACGGCCGGAGGGGCTCAGGATCACTCGTGACGACTACCTGATGCATCTGCTCCTCACCGCCATCATCCTCACCGGGTTCTTCGCCGAGGGGGTCCGCATCGCCGCCACGGAACTGCGCGGCAACCCCGGGCTGGCCGAGTGGTCGCCGGTCGGCCTCTTCGTAGCGAAGCAGTTCGCGGCGCAGGACGACGCCTCGCTGAAGCAGTTGCACACGCTCTGGTGGTGGGGGCATTTCCTGATGGTCCTGGGGCTCATCGCCTCCATTCCCTGGACCAAGTTCCGCCACCTCTTCACCACGCCTGCCAACTACCTCTTCACCGATCTGCGCCCCAAGGGCTCCATCGCCGCCATCGATCTCGAGGAGGAGGGTGTGGAGCAGTTCGGGGCCGAAAAGGTGGCGGATCTCACCTGGAAGGACGTCTTCGACTCGGACGCCTGCACCAGCTGCAAAAGGTGCCAGGACCGCTGTCCCGCCTTCAACACGGAAAAACCGCTCTCGCCGATGAAAGTCGTCCAGCAGATAGGGGAGGTGGCCTTCGGCAACCGCGATGCAAGCCTCACCGAGACCGTGGGGAGCGATGCGCTCTGGTCCTGCACCACCTGTCGCGCCTGCCAGGAGATCTGTCCGGCGGATGTCGAGCAGGTGAACAAGATCCTCGAGATGCGACGCAACCTGGTCCTCATGCAGGGGGAGTTCCCCGGCGAGGAGGTCATGGTGGCCGTGAACAACGTCGAGGTGAACGGGAACCCCTTCGGGATGGCCTACGCGAGCCGCGGCGACTGGAGCGACGGGATGGAGCTGCGGACACTCCACGAGGACGCAAACGTCGACATCCTTTATTTCGTCGGCTGCTACGCCTCGTTCGACAAGAGGAACCAGGAGGTGGCCAGGAGCTTCGTGAAGATCTGCAACGCCGCCGGCGTCCGGGTCGGCATCCTCGGCAAGGAGGAGAAATGCTGCGGCGAGCCGGTCAGAAAGCTCGGCAACGAGTACCTGTACCAGATGACCGCCCGGGAGAACGTAGAGCTGATCAACGGCTACGGCGTGAAGAGGATCGTCACCACTTGCCCCCACTGCATGAACACCCTGGGGCGCGATTATCGCGAGCTCGGGCTGGAGGCGGATGTGGAGCACTACACCGTGTTCATCGACCGCCTGATCAGGGAAGGAACCCTCGCCGTCGACGAGCGCCGGTTCGACTACACCTACCACGACTCCTGCTACCTGGGACGCTACCAGGACATCGTCCGGCAGCCGCGCAACATCCTGCATGCGGCAGGCGGTCGCATAAACGAGATGGAAAGGTCGGAGAAGGAGAGCTTTTGCTGCGGCGCCGGCGGCGGGCGGATTCTGGCCGAGGAGAAGCTCGGTAGCCGGATCAACGTAAAGCGGGTCAAGATGGCGGAGGCGACCGGCGCACCCCTCATCGTCTCCAACTGTCCCTTTTGCCTCACCATGTTCGAGGACGGCATCAAGACAGGCGACTGCGAAGGAAAACTCCAGGCTCGCGACCTGGCGGAGATCGTCGCACAAAGGCTGCAACCGATGCCTGTACCCTCGCCTGAAGGGCTCAATTAGGATCCTCAATCGCGGCAGGAGTGCCGCTCCAACAGAACACACGCTCAACAGGGGGAGCTATGAAGATACTGGTATGCATAAAGCAGGTTCCCGACATGGAATCGCGTTTCAGGCTGAACGGCGAGGGGACCTGGTACGACGAGGCCGACCTCGCCTTCCGGATGAACGAGTACGACGAGTACGCCGTGGAGCAGGCTGTCCGGTTGAAGGAGCAGTTGGGAGGCGAGCCGGAGATCACCGTTGTTTCCATCGGGCCGGACCGTGTGGTGGAAGCGGTCAAAAAGGCCCTGGCCATGGGCGCCGACCGCGCCGTTCACATCAAGGACGACGAGTACTACCGGAAGGACCCGTGGCAGATCTCCTCCGCCCTCGCGGCCCACGCGGCCAGCCGGCATTACGATCTCGTTTTCACCGGCATGCAGTCCCAGGACCGGGGCTCGGCCCAGGTGGGGGTGACGGTCGCCGAACTGCTTGGTTTTGCCTGCGCCACCACCCTGGTCGGGTTCGCCTACGAGGGCGGCACGATCACCGTGAAGAGGGAACTGGAGGGGGGGAGCAAGGGGATCGTGAAGCTCAGGCTTCCCGCCGTGGTCACCTGCCAGCTGGGGCTCAACACCCCGCGCTATCCGACGCTCCCGAACATCATGAAGGCCAAGAAGAAGGAGATCGTAGTGCAGCCGATTTCGGAGCTGCTTAAGGAAGCGGAGCTGACCGGGACGGCCGGGATGTACCCGCCGGCCAAAAGGGGGGGAGGCATAGTCATCGAGGGGGATGTGAACGACCAGCTCGACAGGCTTTTAGGGATACTGAAGGAAAAGACGACGGTGCTCAGAGCGGCGTAGGTCGGCCTCGGAATGGAAAGAACCCGCTTCACAGGGAGGGAATCATGAAAGCGTTGCTGATAGGGGAATACAGACAAGGGAAGCTGCTCGAATCCAGCTATGAACTTAAGGCCTTCGCCGACCGGCTCGGTGCCGAGAGCGCCATGGTGCTGGTCGGCAGCGCGGCCGAGATGCCCAAATTCGGCGGCAGGCTTTACCTGGCCGACGTGGCCAGCTACGGCGAGTACAACCCGGACCTGCACAAGAAGCTGGTGCTGGAGGCGATCGCCAGGGAGAATCCGGATTACATCGTTTTCGTGCACTCCTCCTACGGCTGGGACCTTGCGCCCAGGGTGGCCGCCGCGCTGAAGGCGGGGCAGGTCTCGGAGGTGGTGGGCGTCCTGGACGGCAAGTTCGAGGTCACCTGCTGCAACGCGAAGCTGCGCAGGTCGGTCGCCCCCAAAAGCGCAAGGTGCGTGATCACCATCCAGGCGGGCGCCTTCACCCTGCAAGGGGAGCCGCAGGGGGTGCCGCAACTGGAAACGCTGGAGGTTTCCGATACCTCCGGCAAGGTGGAATTCGTGGGATATGAGGCGGCCGAGCAGAAGGAGGTCGACCTGACCCGGGCCGAGGTGATCGTGAGCGCGGGGCGCGGGGTGGGGAAAAAGGAGAACGTCCCGGTGATAGCTGAACTCGCCAGGGCGCTGGGAGGGGAACTGGGCGCAAGCCGCCCGGTGGTCGACGCCGGCTGGGCACCGCACAGCCACCAGGTCGGCACCACCGGCCAGACAGTGAGCCCCAAGCTCTACGTCGCCTGCGGCATCTCCGGTGCCATCCAGCACCTGGCAGGGATGAAGAAGGCGGATTTCATCGTGGCGATCAACAAGGACAAGGACGCACCGATAGGCGAAATTGCGGACGTCCTGGTGGTGGCCGACGTCATGCAGTTCGTGCCGGCGCTGACGGCGAGGTTCGCCAGATGAAGCTGACCGAGGGGAAGGTCCAGGTATATACCGGCAACGGCAAGGGGAAGACCACGGCTGCGCTGGGGCTTGCCTTGAGGGGGGTTGGCCGGGGGCTCCGGGTCTGCATGGTGCAGTTCATCAAGGGGGGCGAGCCGTACGGCGAGCACATCTCGTCAGAGCGCCTGGCGCCGCTTCTCACCATCCACCAGACCGGGCGGGACTGCTGGATCTTCAAGGACAGGCTCGACCCGGAGGACGTCAGGATCGCGGGCGAGACGCTGAAGCTTGCCAGGCGCTGCTTGACCGGGGGGGAGTACGATCTGGTGATCCTTGACGAGGTCAACGGCGCGGCCTGGTTCGGCCTGATCGGCGTGGACGATGTCCTCGCGCTGATAGCGCAGAGGCCGGAGCATGTGGAGCTGGTGCTGACGGGAAGGAGCGCGGATCCCAGGGTGATCGAGGCCGCCGACCTGGTCACCGAGATGGTCGAGGTGAAGCATTACTTCCAGGCGGGGGTAATGGGGCGGACCGGCATAGAGAAGTAGGCCGGGCGAGGAACCGGATGCGGGAGGGGATGATGTTTCTAGAACTAAACGAGGAGCAGAAGCTGATCCAGGATACCGCGCGAGACTTTGCCCGTGCCGAGCTGGAGCCCCTGGCTGCGAAGCTGGACCGTGAGGACGACCGCCCGGCCTTCCTCGCCAACCTGAAGAAGCTGGCCGGGCTCGGCTTCATGGGGCTGAACGTCTCCGCCGCCTATGGCGGCTCGGAGGCGGGAGCGGTCGCCTTCAGCGTGGCCATGACCGAGATCGCCAGGGCCTGCGCCTCCACGGCGGTGACCGTGTCGGTGAACAACATGGTGTGCGAGGTGATCCAGGCCATCGGGTCCCAGGAGCAGAAGGAGGCCTACATCCCCCGCATCTGCTCCGGGGAGTATGCCGCAGGCAGTTTCGCGCTCACCGAGACCGCAGCGGGATCCGACCCGGCCGGCATGACCACCACTGCGCTGGCAGACGGCGGGCAGTGGGTGCTGAACGGCTCCAAGATCTTCATCACCAGCGCGCCCTACGCCGGCGTCTTCGTGGTCTGGGCCGTCACCGACAGGGACGCACCCAAAGGGAAAGGGATCAGCTGTTTCCTGGTGGAACATGGTGCGCCGGGACTCACGATCGGGAAACAGGAGGAGAAGACCGGGCAGCATGCCTCCGCCACCTGCGAAGTGATCTTTGACGACTGCAGGGTCCCCGGCAGCGCCCTGATGGGGAAGCTAAACGACGGGTTCCGGATCGCCGTGGGGGAGCTGGCCGGCGGGCGCATCGGGATCGGCTCGCTGGGGCTAGGGGTAGGGCTGGCCGCCATGGATTTCGCCACCGGTTATGCCAGCGAAAGGGTGCAGTTCGGGCAGAAGATCACCGGGTTCCAGGCGATCCAGTGGATGATCGCCGACGCCTACACCGAGCTGGAGGCCGCGCGGCTGCTGCTGATGCAGGCGGCGTTTCGCAAGGACGCGGGGAAGTCTTTCGCCAAGGAGGCCTCCATGGCCAAGATGTTCGCCACCGAGGCGGCCAACCGTGCCTGCTACAGCGCGGTGCAGATGCTGGGGGGGTACGGCTACACCCGCGACTTCCCGGTCGAGCGCTACGCCCGCGATGCCCGGATCACCTCCATCTACGAGGGGACCAACGAGATCCAGCGGGTCATCATCGCAAGGGAGATACTGCGCAACTTCAGCTGAGCGTGCGGCCAGAGAAGTCGGACAGGTCGGACAGGTCAGACAGGTCGGACAGGTCGGACAGGTCAGACAGGTCAGACAGGTCAGACAGGTCAGACAGGTCAGACAGGTCAGACAGGTCAGACAGGTCAGACAGGTCAGACAGGTCAGAC
>Ga0209317_1000735_pt1 | contig 35838 bp, 50 predicted proteins | sample RifGroB2_FD_183994 | JGI IMG/M metagenome (GOLD analysis project Ga0209317, IMG submission 183994) | Soil microbial communities from Rifle, Colorado, USA - Groundwater B2 (SPAdes) (version 2) | ecosystem: Environmental > Terrestrial > Soil > Unclassified | place: Rifle, Colorado | collected... | reverse complement strand
TATTCTTCCATCGAATACAACGAGAAATACCAGGACAACGAAACCGGCACGCAGCACGGCCCGGTGATGATGGGTGCCGCCCTTGTGGTGCGTCCGTGCATCAAGCGGATCGATCCGATCCAGTTGTCCGAGGCATCCGGCGGGGATGTTCCCACGCTGATGCATCCCGAATTGCAATCCACACTTTTACAGGAGATTCAAACCATGCATAAGAAACTCGCTTTGACTTTGCAAACCGCACTGGCCGCTATCGTTGCTCTGTCCGAGCCGATGCGCGTGCAGTTGCTTTCCGCTTTTGAAACCGCCGTGCAGCCGATGACGGATGAGGTGCAGGCCAAGCTGCTGATGGAATCGTTTGCCACGGCAGGCAAGACGCTGGGCGAACAGGTTATCGCCGGCAGCCGTGAGATCAATCTGTCGGTGGCCGGTGCAGGGTTGACCGTCGATCAGGTGAAGAAGCTGATGGCGGATGAAGCCACGGCGCAGGCCGCTTCCGCGAAGAAGTTGGCGGAAGACAAAGACGCGAACGTGAAGCTGCTTTCCGACACGATCAATGCGGCCGCCGGGCTGGATGAGGCGGCGAAGAAGTCGCTGACCGAATCAGTGGCGGATTTGATCACGCCGGAAATGAGCGCCGACCAGGTGAAGCGCCTGGCGGAAAACCAGATCAAGCACGGCAACGAGCTGGCGGTGGCGAAGCAGCTTTCCGCGCTGGGCTTTTCCCGTCCGGCGGGCAACGTGCATATCACGGTGGACAGTTCCAACGAGGTGAAGGCGTTGCAGGAAGAGATCGACAAGCGCATCTATGCCAAGATGCCGGCGCACAAGCGCTATGCCTTGTCCGGCGGCGCACCGATCAGCGGCAACCAGCAGTTGGTGGAGGATGCGCTGGCGCTGTACGACGCGCAGAACGGACACCGTCTGCATGCGGAATATAAGGCGCACAAGCAACTGGCTTCCGGTGATTCGGTCGTGTCGGATGTCGCCGTTCCGGCGATCTTCGAGCGTACGGTGATCCGCGAGGCGCTGTTCCAGCTGGTCGGGCTCGGATTGTGCGATGTCGGCACCGACACGTTCAGCACCGTGGTGCAGTTGCCCTACAGCTACCGCGACACCGGGGCGACTGGCGTGGCCGGCGTGCGCAAGTACGAAGGCCAGTCAATCCTGCGTGCAGCCGTGAAGCAGGCGCTGGAAGAAGCTCGCCCGATCCCTCAGAAACTCGCGTTCGAGGTTTCGGACGAATTGCGCTACCTGGTGGGCAATGGTCAGATCAACTGGGACATCGTGGCGGAGAATGCCCGCAATGCGACGCGCGTCATCGGCGAAGATACCGAAGCGCTGATCTTCAACGAGCACCTGAATGCGGCTGACCAGTACGGTTCGGCTGTGGTGACCGACGAAGCGGTTGCGACTGCCAATGGAACCAAGACGATATTCTGTCTGGATAACTTCCCGGTAGTGCGCCCCAAGAAGATTTACGACCTACAGGGCTCACAAGTCGGCAGCACGCTGTATCCGATCGTGGTGAAGAGCAACAGCGTCGCCATCACGGAATACGACGGCACCAACACGCAGGGCGCGGGGATGTATTACAGCATGAACCACAACCTGGGCGAAGTCACTTTCGTCAGCGAACTGGGCGTGCCCGTTGCGCCGACCAACACCCACACCATCGTGTGCAGCTACACCTACACGACCAACTGTTTCAAGTGGGACAGCGACCTCGGCTCCCTGGCGGTGGACGACAAGTACAACGACTTCCTGTACCGCTTCGGCTTGCGCAAGGCGGTGATCGAGGATCGCGCCTACATGGCGAACGTCGGCATCATGAGCGGCACGCTGCGCACGCAGATCGAGCAGGCCAAGCAGTTTGGCGCGAACTTCAAGCGTCCCGGCACCGACCTGATGGCGGACGGCAACCTCGGCGCGATCAAGGACGTTCCAAGCTTCCGCAGCTACGCACCCGGCCTGAACATGGGCGACATCCGCACTGTGATCGGCGAGCGCGGCACGGTTCGCTACCGCATGCTGAAGGCCTGGCAGATGGGGCAGTTGCAGGACCAGCGCGACAGCAACGGCCGCTTCACCGGTAAGAAGGAAGCCTACGGCGACCAGTTCGTCGTGGTGCACACCCCGACCCTACTGAAAGGCGCATTGACCTCGATGGTGGTGTATTCCGCCACCGGGCGCGTCGATCGCTAATCCAATAACCCACTAAGTGTATTAGTGCGAAGTGCCGACCCCCGCCGCAGCGATGCGGCGGGATGAGGCCTAAATAGGAGATGGTCGAAATGGAAAAGCGAATCGCAGTAGAGAATAAAACCAAGATGCCTTTGTACGTCGGTAGCAACATCGTGCCGCCGGGTGAGATACGGGACTTCCCGGAAAGCCAGGTGCCGCATCATTTGCGGCCCGCGCCGGTGGCAGAGGCCGCGCCGCAAGCGCCCGCCGATCCGCTGGCAGAACTGCTGAAGGGCAACGTGGCGTCGGTGGTTGCGGCGCTGCCGGATTTGACGGACGCCGATGTCGAGCGCCTGGGCGAGCTGGAGCAGCAAGGACAGGCGCGCAAAGGCGTGTTGAGCGCGGTGGCTGAAGAGTTGCTGGTGCGGGCCGAGGCTGCCGGAGCGTAACGCATGGCCGGAACACTGTCCCGCGCCGACCTGATCGCCGACCTGAAGGCTTCGCTTCAGGATGCGGCGAAGGTTTTTACCGCTGCCGCCGATGCCGATTTTTCGCGGCATCTGGATGCGGCGGCGCTGGATTTCGGGCGGGTGCGTCCGCGCACGATGCTGGGCACGATCACGCTGGTGGCGGAGCAGTTCAACTATGCCGCTCCGGTGGATTTTCTTTCTTACAAGTCCGACCTGTGGTGCCAGCCGGCAAAGCGCATCAATCCGTGGGAAACGACTTATCCGGGCAGGTTGCCGGATGTATTTACGGCGATGAACGGCGCGGTGCGCGAGCTGCATTTGTTGCCCGCGCCGACCGCTGCGCAGATTACGGTGCTGGGTTCGGCGTTCAAGTTCTATTACTTCGCCGCGCATTCCATCGGCACGCTGGCGGCGGATACCACGATTCAGGCGGGAGATCGCGGCCTGCTGTTGCTGCGCGCACAGGCGGAGGCGATGAAGGAAATGTCGATGCGCAACATCGCCAAGCCGGTGTCGATGCGGGACGGGTTATCGCAAGGGCCGCGCAACGGCACGCCAGGGTATTTGTTCGAGGCGCTGATGAAGATGTTTGAGGGGGCGAAGTGATGTTGACGACCTTACTTTCACTGTTCGGAGGCGGATTGATGCGCGCGCTTCCTGAGCTGATCGGACTATGGAACAAAAAGACCGACAACGCGCACGAGCTGGCGATGCTGGACAAGCAGTTCCAGCTTGAAACGACGCGGGCACAGTCCAGGCTGGATGAGATCACCACGCAGGGCGATATCGATCAGATGCTGGCTTTACTGGCCGCGCAGAAGTCCGCGCTGGAAGGGCAGATGCAGAAGATCGGCATCAAGTGGGTGGATGCGCTCAACTTCGCGGTGCGTCCGTTGACCACCTATTATTTCCTGATTCTGTACGGGCTGGCCAAGCTGGCGATGTTCGTGCTGGCGGTGCAGTCTGACATCGGCGGATGGGACGCGATCCTGAAGCTCTACGATAACAACGACCGCGAAATTCTCGCGGGGATACTGGCGTTCTGGTTTGTCGGCCGCGTGTTCGACAAGAAAAAATGAACGACTTCATCATGGCCTTCGGACTGTTCGTGATCGTCGTCATAGTGCTGTGTATTTGGTGGGTTTTGCATGAAGAACGTAATCGACATGGCCGCTGAGATGATCAGGCAGTTCGAGGGCTGCAGCCTCACCGCCTACCGCTGCCCGGCGGGCGTGTGGACGATCGGCTGGGGCGAAACCCTCGGCGTGAAGGAGGGCGATGTTTGGACACAGGGGCAGGCGGATGCCGTGCTGTTGCGGCGTGTCGGGCAGTTTCTGCTGGCGACGCTGAAGCGCTGCCCGCAACTGCACGCCGAAGCGGCCGGACGGCTGGCCGCGTGCACCTCACTGGCCTACAACATCGGCGTGGGAGCGTTCGGCGCATCGAGCGTGCGCCGCAAGGCGATGCGCCGCGACCATGCGGGGGCAGCGGATGCGTTCCTGTTGTGGAACAAGGCCGGCGGTCGAGTGCTGCGCGGGCTGACGCTGCGCCGCCAGGCGGAACGGTTGGGGTATTTAAGTCATGAACGGCTCACTGAAGGCCGGTGCCGGGTGTGCGGCATGCCATGCATCGGATGGGGCTGCACGTTGCCCAGTTGCCGCCGCGCTTCATTAACCAATTAGCGGGATATTTAAAATGCCGATCGATAAAGACATCGCCAAGGAAGCCGTCAAGGAAGCGCTCAAGGAGTGGCTGGATGAAAAATACGCCTCGTTTGGCAAATGGTCGCTGCACGGCCTGCTGGCGATGCTGCTGGCCGGGGTGGTCTACCTGTTCATGATCTCGAACGGGTGGCACAAGTGATGCCGTGCATCTCCCTCTCCCCAACCCTCTCCCGCAAGCGGGCGAGGGGACGAACGAGAAAGGCATAAAACCATGACCAACACGATCTCCATTTCGATTGATGCCAGCCGCGCAAGGGCGGCGTTTGCGCGTGCGCCGGATGTGATGGCGCGCGCCATTGATGTGAAGCTGGCGCGCGGCGCGGAAGAGGTGGCGCGGCTGGCGAAGCGCGGAGCGCCCAAGGCATTCAGCAACCTAGTCAACTCGATCCGGGCGCAGCGTATGGGTGCGCTGAATTACCAGGTGGTTACGGGGATGAATTACGGGCGATCCGTCGAAGAAGGCAGGCTGCCGGGCAAACAGCCGGGCGTGAACAACGGGCTGATGGAGTGGGTGAAGTTCCGCACCGGATTGTCAGGCAGGCCGCTGGATCGTGCCACCTTTGCCATTGCCCGCTCCATCGGACGGCGCGGTATCAGGCCACAACCTTACATGCAACCCGCCGCCGATGCCTCGCGCAGCCGGTTGTTCGAGCTGGTGCAGCAAGGGGTGGATGAAGGTATTAAGGAGGTATTCGGATGATAAACCAAACCCCTCCCGGCCTCCCCTTGTCAGGGGAGGAGCAGTAGATGTCCGAGCTTGGCGACAGGATGGGGTTGATCAAGACGCTGCTGGCGGCGGCGTTGCCGTCGCGCATCGTGACGCGCGACTTGCTGGATTTCGGGCAGCGTGATTGCACTGCTGGTGTTTATACGCTGGTGAGCAACGGCGAAGGCGGCTATGAGAACCTCAACGGGCGCGAGGCGATGGATGGGACGCAGCGCATCCTGCTGGTGGGGCAGGTGCAGCTTGGCGAGGATGTTGCGCCGTCCGCGATCGAGGATGCCGAGCTGGCGATGGTGGATGAGATCAAGACATTTTTGCGCGCGCGCCCGTCAACGATCGTGCAGTTGTACATGACCGGGTTCCGGCAGAGCCAGCAGATGGATGCGCCGTTCGGTTGGGTGTCGATTGATTTGGAATTTATCAGGTAAAGGAAAACATCATGGCGAAGAAAGATGCAAACCAAACCCCTCCCAGCCTCCCTTTGTCAGGGGAGGAGTCAATCAGCGTGGCGTATCACGCGGGGCCGGGAGAAATAAAGTTCTGCGGGCGGCACTGGCAGCGCGATACGGCGCAGAGCATTACGCTGCCCGAGTGGCACGCCATTCAGGCGCGCGGCGATTTCAACGAATTCAATTTTACTGAGGAGCAATAATCATGGCACAGGCACGCGGCGGAAATTCAAAACTGCTTTTTCAATACCAGACGGCGGCGCGCACTGCGCCAGTCACCCCGGCGGCGAAGGTGTTGCCGTTCACCAGCTACAACGTCGGGCGCGATCCGCGCCGGCAGAACAACCCGACCGTTCAGGGTTCGCCGCTGGGCGATAAGTCCGGTCCGGGCAATCCGATTGTGGCGGGACAACTCAAATCCATTCTCGATCTGCGCACCGTCGGCTATTTGCTCAAGCTGTTGCTCGGGCAGCCGGTGACAACGGGAACCACGCTGAAGACGCACACTTTCCCGGTTGACCTGGTGGATCGGCCTTATGCGTTGCTGGAGCTGGGGCACAGCGACATCAGCAAGTTCTACCGCACGCTGGATGCGCGCGTGCATAAGATGGCGTGGGACATCATGAATCTCGATCAGAGCATCACGGCGGACATTATTGCCGGGCTGGAAGTCGAACCGGTGCCGAGCACGGTATTCGATGCCGCGCCGACCAGCGTGGCCAGCTTCCGCGCTAATTCCGGCGCGGGCGTGATCTCGGATGGATCGGGCGCCACGCTCGGGCAGGTAGTCGGCGGCGGCATCGAGATCAACACCAACATGGTCGGCAGCGAGTTGGCCGACGGCAGCGGCGGTTATGGATTGTTCAGCCTTGGCGAGTTGATGTTCAGCGGCAAGATTCGCGCGGTGTTCGACGGTGCGAGCGCCTATGCGCTGGCGCGAGCCTCCACCAGCACGCGCCTGAAAATGGTGTCGGCGGCCACCATCGGCGCGGATACCTTCGACATTACCGTGGACATGCCCTACGTCGAGCTGATGGAGAAGGCGGTGCCGAAGGAAGGGATGTCCGGGTTGTTCGTGGATCTGGATTGGAAGGCGCACACCGGCGCGACGCTGCCGACGGTGGTGCTGCGGAACGACGTGACGAGCTACTAACCGAACCCAAACCCCACCCGGCCTCCCCTTGTCAGGGGAGGAGAAAAGCAAAGGAAAAAACATGAGCGTAAAACTGTTGCTGAACCCCGCCGCCGAGGCGCAAGCCTGCGTGCATCCAGATACCGGCATCACTTTCATGATCCACTCGGTATCCCCGGCAAAATATGCCGAGCTGCGCGCCAAGTCGTTGGGCAAGGGTGGGACACTGGATGTGCCGAAGTGGAGCGAGAATTTTGCGGTTGCGGCCATCGACGGATGGGGCGATGAGGTGGGCGACACGAACGGCCCGGTGGAGTGTAACGAAGCCAACCTGCGCACCTTCGGGCGCAATCAGGCGATCAACATCATGCCGTGGGTGATCGAGCAGGCCACCAGCCTGGAGCACTTCCGCATCGAAGAGGAAGACGCCGCAAAAAACGCCTAGCCGCCCGTGCGCGCTGGGAGCGCGAGATCGGGTGGGAGTACATCCAGGCAATCCAGGAGGCTGGGCGTGCGGTGGATGCGGCAGACCTGCCGCCCGCGCTGCAATGGGAAGAGGCGGTGTGGTGGCTGTACTTGCGCATCCGCACCCAATGGCGCAGCGGCGGCATGGGTGGGGTGGTGGGGCTGGATTACAACCCGGCCATCGCGCTGATGCAGTCGCTGTGCTGGCCGCTCGACCTCGGGCTGGAATTGTTGCAGGTGGTGGAGCTGGAATTATTGAGCAAGGATGAAGATGCCTGACATTCCCCACGCCAAAAGAACCCCGCACCAGCGGGGTTTTTTATCGCCATGTTCCGGCCTGTTTATGACTTGCGAACGCCGCTAATCTGCGGCATCCGTGAAACTTTTTACCGGGCACCCGCATGGGTAATTCCAATTCCAATATCAAGATTGACATCAACGCCGAGGTATCCGGCCTCAAAGCGGGGCTGTCTGACGCCACCGCCAAGCTTGATCAGCTTGCGTCCTCGTTCGATAAACACAACGCCGTTGCCAAACAGGCGAGCGGCCACATGGATGTTGCCGAGGCTGCCGCGAACAAGCTCACTTCCGCGTTTAGCGGTCTAGCTCAAAAAGTGGCGGGTGTATTCGTTGGGTGGAAGGCAGCCGAGTTAATCAAGGAATCAGCCCTGCTTGCCGCGCGTTACGAAACGCTGGGTGTGTCGATGCGGGTGGTTGGCAATAATGCCGGGTACACAGCGGCAGAGATGGAAGCCGCTGCCGTGGGGATGCAGAAGACCGGCATCAGCATGATTGAATCGCGGCAGCAAGCATTGCGTCTGGTGCAGGCTCATATCGACCTGACCAACTCAAACAAGCTCGCCAGAATCGCCCAGGATGCAGCGGTGATCGGCAACATGAATTCGTCCCAGGCGTTCGCCACAATGATTCACGGCATCCAGACCGGGCAGACGGATGTGCTGCGCACCATCGGCCTCAATATCAGTATGGAGCAATCCTACGCGGCCTATGCCGCCACGCTGGGCAAGTCGGCCAATGCGCTGACACAGACCGAAAAAATGCAGGCCGTCCTGAATGCCGTGATGCGGGAAGGCGAAGGTATCGCCGGGACCTATGAGGCGGCGATGGGTACGGCGGGCAAACAACTCAACTCGATGACGCGCTATCTGGACGACCTGAAGCTAAAAGCGGGCGAGGTGTTTAACGAGGTGTTGACGGTAGGGGTGATGGCGTTCACCGTCGGGCTGAAGGACGCCAACGGGCAGATTTCCGAGTTAAGCCAAAAGAACCAGCTACAGCAATGGGGGCGCGACGTGACGGATATGTTCGCCTTCCTCGCTGACGCTGGGATGTCGGCCACTGTGCCATTCAGGTTGATCGGAAAGGAGATCGGCGCGCTGGCTGCGCTGACCGCCGTGGCGGCATCCGGCGACGGGCTATTTTCCGCGAAAGGGATGCCGCAAACCAAGGCCATCATGGATTCGCTTCACGCCGAACAGCAGGGGATATTGAACGGCACGAGCATGTTCAGAACTGCGCTGGCCGAACGCAGAAGCGCGGTCGAGGTAGACAATAAACTCAAAGCCGAAAGTGTGAATGCGTTTGTTGAGTACGAAAAGCAAGTCACCCTCACCGGCGCGGCGACTACCGCCAGGGAGAAAAACGCCATTCTGATGGCGGCGGCGCGCTCTATGGGGGTTGAGTACGCCAATAAATTTCCATCATCAGGAAGTAGCGCTGGCCCACAACCCCGCTCTATAGACCCCAACGCCGCCAAAGTTGCAAACATTCAGATGGACGCCTTCAAGGCGCAGATGGATGCGATGGGCGTGGCCGCCGCGCAGGTCAAGGTGTACGAGCTGGCGATGCACGGGGCGGACGAAAAACAGATTCGTGCGGCGCAGTCGTCGGCGGATATAAAGATCGCGCTGGATGCCCAGGCCAAAGCGGCCAAAGAGGCGGGAGCGGCGCAAGACAAGGCCGCCAAGGATCACGCCAGGGCGGTGGAGGAAGCCAACAAGATTATTTTCGACATCCACCCGCAGCAGAAAGCCAATGCCGAGTGGGAGAAATTGCTGTCGCTGCAAAAAGAGGTGGGCAAGGAGATGCTTTCCGATGCGGATATTGCTCAGGCTTATGAAAAATCCTTCAGCAAGATTGACAAGGCGGGAAACGATGCCTTCAAGTCGCTGGAAAACGCGGTGCGCGGCTGGGGCAACCAGTTCACCGACGAGATGACCAAGATGGTGCGCACCGGCAAGATGAATTTTTCCAGCCTCGCGGACAGCATCATCAACGACCTGTTGCGCATGCAGATACAGAAGAACATCACCGAGCCGCTGCTGACCGGTGGAACCAACTTTCTCGGGAGCTTGTTTGGTAGTTTTGGTGGCGGCGATTATTCGTCAGTCGCGCCCGGCGCATTGGCGAGCGCGAACGGCAATGTATTTTCCGGCGCGGGCATCAGCGCTTATTCCGGTAGCGTGGTGGACAAGCCGACGCTGTTCCCGTTCGCGCGCGGCGTCGGCCTGATGGGCGAGGCCGGCGAGGAGGCGATCCTACCGCTCACGCGCATCAACGGCAAGCTGGGGGTGCAGGCGCAAACGGGCGGCAACACCGCGCCGAACGTGGTGGTGCAGGTGATCAACCAGTTCGGCCAGAACGTCAACGCGCGCCAGCAGGGCGGGCCGCAGTTCGACGGGCGCGACTGGATACTGGGCGTGGTGCTGGAAGCGGCCGACAGTAATCCCGGCTTCCGCAACGCGATGGGCATAGGGCACTAGACGATGGCCGCCTTCCCGACTCTCTCCCGCGCGCCCAGCCTGCCGCTCGACCCGGATGGCGAGATCGAGGATGTGGTGCTGCGCTCAACTTTCGAGGGCGGCTACGAGCAGACCCGTCCGCGCACCACGCGCGCGCGGCGCAGCTTCGGCATCAGCTACCGCGCGCTGCAATCCGCCGATGAGGCTCTGCTGCGCGCCTTCGAGATCACCACGCTGCGCAACGGCGCGGATTCGTTCACCTGGACGCATCCTATTTCCGGCACCAGCTACACCGTGCGTCTGGCCGCACCGATCCAGTTCCGCCGCCAGCAGGTATCCACCCTGATCGACGCGGCATTGAAGTTCCGGGAGGTGTGATGATTAACCTCCCGCTCGCGCTGCGCCTGGAAAAAAACAAGCTGGTCAGCACCGCGCCGTGGCTGCTGCTGCTGTCCGTCACGCTGCCGGACGCTTCGGTGATCCGGCTGGTGAAAAATACTGAAGATGTGACGTTCGGCGGGAATGTCTATATCGCGTTTGCCTTTGAGCTGGGCGATGTGCGCAGCGGCGGCGACGGACGCATTCAGGGGGTGACGCTCAAGGTGGCGAATCCGGGTCGCGTGTTGCAGCCCTATCTGGAAGCCAATGACGGGCTGGTGGGCTGTGCGGTCACGCTGGCGGTGGTACATGCCGATAACCTCGCCAGCGACTACACCGAGCTGACGCTGGCGTGGGATGTGCTCGCCGCAGAATCCGCCGAGGACTGGATCACCTTCACGCTGGGCGCGGAGAACCCGCTGCGCCGCCGCTTCCCGCTGCACGTCGCGATTCCGTTTTCCTGCAACTGGCAATTCAAGGGCGCGGAATGCGCCTATGCCGGAACGGCCACCAGTTGCGCGCGCACGCTGGATGCGTGTCGAAGGCTGGCCAACACCGCCCGCTTCGGCGGCCGCCCCGGCATCACCGGAGCGGCACGGTTCGTGGGGGCATGATGAGCAGGATTCAGGATTCAGGATTCAGGATTCAGGATCTGATGGCAGCGCGCTATAAAGAGGGCGGGCGCGGCCCCGATACCTACGACTGCTTCGGCCTGTTCGCCGAACTGTGCCGCCGGCGCGGGCTGGCGATACCGGATCATCCGACTGCGGCCGACCTGCATCAGCGCCAGTCCGACATCATGATCGCTGCGGCTGCCTCATGGCATGCGCTGGACGCGCCGGAAGCAGGCTGCGCGGTGGTGCTGCGCATCGGGCCGTGGATGTCGCACATCGGCATGGTGCTGGACGGCGGCAAGTTCATCCACGCCAGCAAACACAGCGGCATCACCGTCGCGCGACTGGACGATGTGCAGTGGCAGGAGCGCATCGCCGGGTTTTACCGCTACCGTAGGGGCGATTCATGAATCGCCCCATGACGATTAACGAGAAGGCGATTCATGAATCGCCCCTACCTATCCACCTGGTGGTGGTGCGTAACCCGTTCGACCGGAGCAATCGCGACGAGCGCATGCTGTCGCTGGATGACACCCTGACCATCGCGCGTATCGTGGACGAATGCCTGCCGATGAGTGCCGAGCTGTCCGTATCCATCAATGGCGAGGTGATCACCAAGGACGAATGGGACGCGCGCACACTCAAGCCGGGCGAGCAGATGGTGGTGATGCCGCTGGTGCACGGCGGCGACAACCTCCTCGGCAGCATCCTGATGATTGCGCTGGCGGTGATGGCTCCGGGTATTGGTACTGCACTTGCCGGGTCACTTGGGCTGGGAACTGCCACTCTAGGGATGGGGCTCAGCGCCGCGACGTGGGGCACGATTATGGGCGCCGGCATCGGCATGGCTGGCTCGATGGTCGTCGGCGGCCTGATGGCTCCGCAGCGCCCCAGCCTGCCGTCGCGCGGCCTGCAATCCTACGACAACTCGCCCGCCTATTCCTGGACTCCGGCCACCACACAGCAGCCCGGCGGCGTGGTCAACCGCGCTTACGGGCGGCACAAGCTCTACGGCAACATCATCGCCGGGTACATCGAGAACCAGGGCAGCACCGGGCAGGAGCAGATCGCGCACCTGTTAATCGACCTCGGCACCGGGCCGTATAGCCAACTCTCGGACTTCAAGATTAACGATCAGCCGGTCGGCTATTACAGCGGTGTCACGGTCAGCGCCCGTAATGGTTATTTGAATCAGGACATCATTCCGGCGTTTAACGATACGCGCCTGACGCGCCCGGTCGGCTCAAAGGTGGTGGCAGGTTCGCCGGTGCTGCGCGATACCGTCGGCAGCGACTACAACGCGCTGGAAATCGTGCTGATCTGCCCGAACGGCCTGTGGTATGCGAACGATGCCGGAGGGCTGGACGAGGTTGAAGTGCGCGCGTCCGTGGAGATTTCCGCCGATGGCGGCGGAACATGGCGACACGTCGAGGTTGAGCCCAACACAATCATCACCATCACCCCCGGCTACTGGTCGCTCGGTCGATGGTCGCGCACCCGTGTTGGGCGAGAGTATTATCAGAAGTGGTATCAATACTCGCAGGGCAGCAGCACGCGCGCCGACCATTCTGATGGGGATGATGGTGGCAGCGGCTATATCTGGCGCTGGATGGACATCCCGACAGAAGTCGCTACCACCGTTTACAACTCCATCGGGTTGTACGGAAATACCCAGCAGCCGATCCGCCGCACGCTGCGCGTCGACCATCTATCGCGCGGCACGCAATACCGGGTGCGCGCCACCAATCTCAGCGCCGATCAGACCGGCAGCCGCTACGGCGACGATCTGTACCTGGCCGAGATCAACGAGGTGATGTACGACGATTTCCAGTACCCGCGCACGGTGCTGGTCGCGGTGGATGCGCTGGCCACCAATCAGCTTTCCGGCTCGATCAAGTTCAGTTGCATGGCCGATGCCGCGATTGTGCGGGTGTGGAACGGTTCGGCATGGTCGTCGGCGTGGAGTAACAACCCGGCTTGGGTCTGCTGGGACATTCTCACCCAGCCGGTGCTGGACAACAGCCTCGCGGTGGTGCGCTACGACGGCCTCGACCCGTCGCGACTGAATCTCGCCTCGTTCTACACCTGGGCACAGTTTTGCGATGTGCTGGTGCCTGACGGCAAGGGAGGCACGGAAAAGCGCTGCACCTTTGATGCGATATTCGACACCCCGACCAGCCTGTGGGATGCCGCGCTGGAAGTCTGCGCCACGGCGCGCGCGCAACTAGTGATGCGCGGCACGACCATCATGGTGGTGGTGGATGATACCCGCGCAACCCCGGCGCAGTTATTCAGCGTCGGCAATACGGCGGTGTCCGGTTTTAACGAGACCTTCCTGCCGATGGCCGACCGCGCCGCGTCCATTGAGGTCAACTACCTGGATGCCGCGCAGGACTACATCCGCGACACGCTCACCGTGGTCAACACCGCGATCAGCGAGGCCGCCGCGCAACGCTCGAATGTCGGACTACGCGGTGTCACGCGCGCATCGCAGGCGTGGCGCGAGGCATTCTTCCGCCTCAAGCGCAACGAACTGCTGAAGCGTTCCGCCAGCCTCAGCGTGGATATCGATGCGCTGGCCTGCACGGTCGGCGATCTGATCTGGCTGCAAAACGACGTGACCCGCTGGGGCGTCGGCGGGCGCGCCGCATCCGGCAGCAGCACCACGCGGCTGCAACTCGACCAGAGCGTCACGCTGGATGCTGGCAAGGTCTACGAACTCAAGCTGCGCCTGTCCGACGACACGCTGCTGACGCGCACCATCACCACCGCGGCCGGCACGGTGTCGGCGGTGGACGTGTCGGCCGCGTTCCCCTCCGCGCCCGCGCTTTACGATGTATGGGCGATCGGCGAGACCAGCAAGGCGGCCAAGGAATTCATCGTGCTGGACATCACCCGCGACGGCGAGCAGCGCGCAAAACTGGCATTGATCGAATACAACGCCAGCCTGTACGGGCTGGACAGCGGCATCCCGGCGCTGCCGACCATCGACATTCAGGGCAATATCATCACGTCGGGCCTACCCTTGCCGTTGCCATCGGCGAGCAACATCCACATCGAGGAGATCATGGAGCGTGCCGCAGACGGCACGATCCTGGTGCATCTCGACATTCATTTCACGCTGACCGATGCGATCAGCGCCGTCTTCCACGAGGGCAACCAGGTGCTGGGCGAATCGCTGTCCGGGGTGTTCCGCCGCCAGAATGTAGCCAGCGCCTCGACCTATAGCATCGCACTGCGCCCGGTCAACCCGCTGGGCGTGTCGCCGCTATCTCAGCAGGTCATTATCACGCATACCGTGATCGGCAAAACCGCAGCGCCATCTGACGTGCCCTGGCTGGCGCTTAACGGGACGACGCTCACCTGGGGTGGTGTCCCCGATGTTGATCTGGCCGGCTACCGCGTGCGCTGGTTGCCGGACGGTAGTAGCGATTGGGGGCAGGCGCAGCAGTTACATGACGGATTGATTGCATCGTCGCCCTGGTCGCCGGATGCGCCGCCTTCTGGCAGCGTGCAACTACTCATCAAGGCCGTCGATAGCAGCGGCAACGAATCGATCAACGCCACCTTGGTCGCGGGAAGTCTGTCCGATCCACTGGTGGCCAACATCATCGTCACCACCGACCTGCAAGGCGCCGGCTTCCCCGGCAAGATCGGCGGCAGCAGCATTTCAGCCGGCGCGCTGCTGGCGGATACCGCCGGCACGATGTGGAACCCCAACCTCGCGGCGCGCATGTGGACGACAGACGCCGATCCGATGTGGGGGCTGGACTACTGGAAGGCGCTGACCTACATCGCCACGGTGGACACGCCAGCCGGTGCGGCAGGCAGCCAGATCACCCTGGGCCGCAGCATCACCGGCGAGGCAATCCACATCGACAGCCGCCTGCCTGCAGGCGATGCCGCGTTTATGTGGGGTGACGCGGCGACCGCCATGTGGTCGAGGGATGACGTCGCGCCGATGCGCGGCAACGCGCCGGGATATTCGCCATGGCCGGGCGCCATCGTCGCCGAGACCAATCCGCGCCAGATTCGCGTGCGCGCCAATTTCAGCCGCACACGCGGCCGCATCGATGCGCTTGCCGTCAATTTTGACGTGCCGGATCGCAATGTCGCGCTCAATGATGTCGCGATTGCGGCTGAAGGTACACGCCTGGCGATCGGCGGCGGCTGGCACGGCATTCGCGTGGTAAATCTCACGCTGCAACAGGACGGCGGCACCGCTCGCGTGCCGATCGTGATGGACAAGAGCTTGTCGGGGCCGCTCATCAAGTGCCTCGATGCCGGTGGCACACCCGTCACCGGAACGACCGACGTTATTCTTCAGGGGTATTAACCATGACCGCATTGCCATCAAAAACCAACATGACCGGCGCTTCGGCGACCGAGGGCTCCTTCAAGACCGGCATTGATACGCTGATCGATTATTTGACAGCGCTGTTCGGCCCCGACGGAACGAAGGCCACCGCGCTCGGCACGCTGGGCGCGGCTACACCCGCAGACCTGCAAGCGGCCCGCGAAGACACTGAGGCCGATAAACTCGCAGCGCAAGTTGCCAGATCCGGCGCAGAAGCCGCCTGGGCTGCCGCGCTGGCCGCAAACCCGGCGCTAAACCCCTGGGGGCGGATGAACCCGTCAACCATCAACGAAGATTTCACCCTGGCGACAGGCTACAACGCCGTGTCCGCCGGGCCTTTAACCATCGGAGAGGGCGTCAATATCACCCTCGACGATAATTCCAACTGGAACATCGCATAAGGAGCATCACCATGAGTAATTTGAATGTACGCAGCATCACCGGGAAAGATGGACAGCCCGTATCCTTCCCAACCGGGATCAGCATCGGCGCGGGTGCAGCCGGGGCGGTGAACCATATCGGAATACCAGGACAACGCGGATTCGGTGTCGGCATCTGTCCCGGCCCTCTTCCGTCCGGCATGGTTGAAATGACCGGCACACGCGACCAAGGTCACGATAACTACGGTAACTACCAATACAGCGACGGGTCGGTGATGGTATGGATTCCAGCCTTCTACTACAAGTGGGGAACCGGCGCGAATGGGCTGGCGATCAATCAGTCAAGCATTAAGGCATTCTCGGAATACGCGGATGTCGCTACAGCCAATGCGGCAGGTTACGCCTTGGATAGGGCGTTCTATGATGGCGGTGCGGTTAAATCCGGGGTCTTCCGCTTCAAATATCTGCCAAGCAACAACAACGGCATCGCATCCAGTCTGAAAAACGGAATCGTGCTTACATCTGCGCAGCGCGGAAGCATTGCCAATACTGCGTTTGCAACATTAAACGGCACGCCCGCTAATACGCTTGGCGGGGCTATTGCTGCGGCCAAGACGCTCGGCGCAGACTTTTTTCCCGAAACGGCGTTCATACAGAATGCGTGCGCGCTGCTCAGTTATGCGCACGCGCAAGCCAGTACCAGCACAACTTTTTGTGCCTGGTATCACGCCACAAACAATTTCCCGAAGGGAAACAACAATAACGCCCTGGGGGATGCGCAGGACGCCGCAATTCTCTACGTGGCAGATGGCAATGGCACATATCCGGGTTGCGGAAAGACCGGCAGCGCCAACCTGTTCGCCCGCACTACGCATAACGGCCAGAATTGCGGTGTGGCTGATGACAATGGACTGGTTTATAAATTTACCCCAGGTCTTACATCGAACGGCACGGATTATTTCCTGCTCAACACATCGGTAGCAATGAAAAATGTTACCGGCGGGAACACGCTGGCAACCGACCTTTTCGGAGCAACGGGTCTGGCCGCAATGTATACCAACATCGGGGCGACCTACGGCGCCATAACTAAGTCTGGCGGGTGGAAATATGTCGGCTCAGCAGCACAAGTCTTTAGCGAAGCAGTCAGCGGCACAGCTTGGGCAATGGCCTGTGCTGGAATCCCGCTGGTAGGGGGCACTGGCGGTACAAATGCCTTTGGCAATGACGGCCTCTACGATCCTGCCACCCCGGTGAATGAGATGGCCTTGCTGTCGGGCAGCGATTGGGGCGACTCGTCGAGCGCCGGTGCGTTTTGCCGCAATCTGTACAACGACCGGACGAGCTCGAGCGACTACTTTGGCTTTCGCTCTGCCTTGTATTTGTAAGGATGTCAGGGCGGCGATAGCCGCCCCTATTAACTATCATGGGACAACACTCCGAAGCTGAACTGAACCGAAAGTTTATTGAGACCGCCAAGCTGATGAACATTTACCTCAACCACTTTCCAAAATTCGAGAAGTACGCACTGGCGCAGCAAATTCGCCAGTGCATGTACGAGGTTTATGCCTTGATGGTCGAGGGGCAGAAGCGCTATCGCAAAAAAACAACGCTGACGAATCTGGATATTCGCCACGAGCAGTGGCGGATGATGGTTAATTTATCGCATTCACTCGGATATTTTCAATTTAAAGATGGAAGGGAGATTGACCAAGCACCTGAAAAAATTGCCGCACATCGCTTTTTGGCGATCAGCAAACTTATTGATGAGCTTGGCCGCATGTTGGGCGGCTGGATCGTTTTTGAGAGTAAGCAAGAGCAACAACGGGAGGCGTCTTAACATGGCCTTGCTGTCGAGCAGCAATTGGAACAACTCGTCGAACGCCGGTGCGTTTTACCGCAATCTGAACAACAACCGGACGAACTCGAACAACAACATTGGCTTTCGCTCTGACTCTGGTTCACCTCGCATCCGGCAACAGAATGGTGGAACAAAGGGAGACGCTTTCCGGCTCGTGATCGGCGCAGTAATCGTCACGGCGAAATCGGTATGCTTCCGCGACTCTGGTAGGTGCCATGTTGCACTCGAAGGTTTCGTGCCATGAAGCGCATCGGATTCTTATTTGAGAAAGCTTTTACGCAAGATTCGTTGCTGACCGCTTTTTATGCTGCGGCCAGGCATAAGCACGGCAAGCGCGCCTGCTTTCAATTTGAGCGCAGACTGGCGAGCAGCATCAATGCGCTGCATCGCGAACTGGCCGACGGCAGCTATCAGCCGCGCCCTTATTACAGTTTCATGGTTTACGAACCCAAGCCGCGCCGCATCTTCGCACCCGCCTTCCGCGATCTGGTGGTGCAGCACGCCATCTACCGCGTGGTTTCACCGATATTCGATTCTGGGTTTATCGATCAGTCGTTCGCGTGTCGCATCGGCTACGGCACCCACAAAGCCGCAGATTACGCGCAGGCGGCATTGCAGCAGATTCCGCGCGACAGTTACACGCTCAAGCTGGATATCCGCAAATTCTTCTACCGCATCGACCGCGGGATCTTGCGCCGCCTGATCGAGCGCAAGATCAAGGATGCGCGCTTCGTTGACCTAATGATGGCGTTTGCCGATCATGGCGAGCCGGTAGGCATCCCCATCGGCAACCTGTTGTCGCAACTTTACGCGTTGATCTACCTGAATCCGCTCGATCACTTCATTAAGCGCGAGCTGGGCATCCGGCACTATTGCCGTTATGTGGACGACTTCGTGTTGTTCGGCATCAGCCGCGGTGAGGCGGTTGAATACCAGCGCGTCATTATCGAATTCATCCAGCGCGAATTAAAGCTGGAATTATCAAAATCCACCATCGCGCCCGTGTCACGCGGGATCAACTTCGTCGGCTACCGCACCTGGGCAAGCAAACGCTTTATCCGCCGCCACAGCATGGGTAACTATCGAAAGGCCATGCGCCGAGGCGAGATCGATTCCGCCACCTCCATTTTGGGACACGCCCGCCGTACCCATTCTTTGCAGCACATGCTGCGCTTTTCTAAGGAGCATCACCATGACAACTATCATCGCTTACCAAAAATATATCACCGCAGACATCACCCGCGAGCTGCGCTTGCCGGAGGACGAGAATCATCAGCGCCTCGGCACTGAACTGGCCACGATTGACGGTGTGACATACGTCTGCTTGCCGGACGGCGCAATACTCCCAGCCGATCAGCCGCAAGAGATCGCCGCCGGCATCGCCGTCATGACGCTCAGTGCCGCGCAGATCACCGCCATCAAGGCCGCCAGCCCGCATGTGCGTTTAATCAACCAGCGCGTTGCCGAGATGATTGCTGCCGAATACAGCCTGGCGGACGAGATCAAGCTGCTGCGCACCGCACCATCAGCCGAATTCGAGGCCTACAACGCCCACGCCGAAGCGTGCAGGGCGTGGGGCAGGGCGGAGAAGGCGAAGCTGGGGTTGTGATGCGCTGCCCATCCATCACCATCTATACCGACAACCTGCCCGATAACGTCGGCGGCTGCGCCAACGCCTGCGTGGTGCGCATCCGCACGAAGTACCGCAGCGATGCCGGCATCCATGCGCACGAGGCGGAGCATGTGCGGCAGTGGTATGTAGGCGTATTGATCGGCGCGCTGGCCGCGCTGGCCATATCGAGCATGTCCTCGGAATGGCCCGGATATTGGCCGCTGGCACTGAGCGCAGGCGGCGCTCTGCACCCGCTCGCTTACCTGCTGCTGCCGCGCTACCGCCTCTGGGCCGAGGCGCGCGCCTATCGCATCCAGGCGACACATTACCCGGATGACCGGACACGGTTGTTCGCGGGGTTTATTACAACAAGCTACGGACTGGAGATTACACCGGGTACGGCGCTGGATGCGATAACGAAATGCTAGGCACGTAATCCACGCGCTCGGATGATTTGACGCCAGGCATATCTGCGCCGTGTTCCGCGCGCACTTTGAGCGGGTCGGACGGGTTGAAGCCGAGGATGTCGAGCAGGGGGAGGATCAGCGCCTGCTTGGTGGTTTCTTCGGTGGTGCAGTGCTCGCCGACTTTTTTGATGTGTTCGGCGTGCTGGCGCAGACGGGTTTTGAAGTCATCCATGCGGTTCCCCTTTTTTATTTTCCCAGCATCTGTTCATGCGTCTGCATCCCGGTGCTGATTACTGTGGGTTCGATTTTGTATTCGGCGACAACCTGCCGAATAACATCGGGCTGTTCCGCCTCATTCAGTTTTTCGAGAAGCTCATCTTTGATGGATGTCTTCAGCAGCGCGTGAAGCAGCGCGAGCGTCGCGTCATTGTCCGGCATCGTGTTCTCCCCTCGTCTCGGTTAATAAATCAAGCAACGCCGCCTGCGCTTTCGGCGTGAGCTTGTCGAACTCCCTCATCAACACCTTGTGCTTGTCATTGATGGACTGCACGATATAAGCGCCCTGCGTTTGCTGCACCACATTCGCGGGACACTTGTCCCCCTTGCCTGTAGATAACCACTCAGGGTTTACCCCCAACGCGCGAGCGACCGGGAACAAATAAACCGCCTGGATGCTTTTGGTGTTGCCGTTCACCCACCCAGAAACAGCAGCGCGACTAACTTTTGCGGCGCGTACCAAATCAGCCTGCTTCATCCCTGTTTCAGCCAGTCTTTCATTTAACCGCTCAAGCGTACTTAGTGCCATTTGTTAATTCTAATTAGCGTGATGATTAAAGTGCTTGACATGAATGTTAAGGTCGTTTAACGTGTCATCTGTAAAGAGTGCTTAACAAGGAATGATGTTGAAAACAACGAACGCAGTCCATTATCTCGGCAAGGAGCGCACCTTCGATGAGTTGCTGGCATCGGTCGGCCCCGAGAAGGTGTACAGCATCAAGCTCGAAAGCGTATGCGATCTCAACCGCACTCTGGAGGATGCGGCGGAGGCTGCGGGGTTGCTGGCAACGATGAGCTGGCTCCCGGACAACCGGGAGAGCGAGCAGGAGATGGTGCAACGCCTCCGCAATTTTATTCTCGATCTGCGGCTGAATTATTCGGGCCGCGACACGCCGGGCATTTTTAAGGGCGGACATTAAAGAAACGTAAAGGAGTTTTATGAAAACAGCAGACGCAATCAAACATTACGGCTCGGCGGCACGCCTTTCCGAGGCGCTGGACATTTCGAGCGCGGCGGTCTCGATGTGGGGCGAAGAAGTTCCATTCGGGCGCGCCTATCAGTTGCAGGTTCTGACCAAAGGGAAGTTGCAGGCCACACCAAAAGAGCAAAACACCAAGGCCGCCGCAGCGGCATAACCATATAAAGGAGCGAGCGATGAGCAAGATCACGTTTCAAATCGAGTACGCAGGATTGCAGTTGACCATCGGCAAGAACGAGCGCGGCGAGGATGTCACGCCGCTGAAACCGATTGTTACCGAAGTGCTGGGGCTTAACTGGACAACACAGTACGAAAAGGTCACAAAAAGCACGTTTTTGATGCGCGAATTAGGGGTCTGCATACCCCTTAAGGGGTACGCAGATGACCAAAAACGCGAGCAAATCTGCATAAAACTCGACCGGGTTGCCTATTATTTGATGACCATCAACCCGGACAGGGTGCGCGCCAACGGCAATATCTCCGGCGCGGAATATCTCGAAGCCAAGATCAGCGAGTGGGCCGATGCCCTGCACGACTACGAGGAAATGGGTGTCGCCTTCAACCTGAACCACTACAAGATGCAGGAATTCCGCATGAAGACGGATCGCTTCATCGCCCAGGTGATCGCCATCAAGAACAAAACCGAACCCAAGAACGACCGGGCGTTGCTGGAGCAGATGATTCTTTCCAGAGCCAAGGAAACGGGATATCCGTACCAGCCCGATCTGATCGATACGCCAGCAGCCAAGTAATACCCATCCCTGCGGTTAGCGCCGCAGGGTGGGTTCGGGTGGTACGGTGAAACTCGCTCGCTTTAGTCAGCAGCTACAGTATCCCGCCCCGCCCCGTTAAAAAGAAGGTTAGCTTTTAAGGGGGTTTCACAGATGGGCAATCCAATTCCCACCGACGTGCAGCAGGCGTTTTACCGGGTGGTTCACGATTTTGGCGTGGAGAGGCTGGCGGGCAGGATGGGGATGTCGCCCGGCACGCTTTACAACAAGGCCAATTACAACCAGAACGAGAACAACCACAATAAGCCGACGCTGGCCGATTGCATCGTGGTCACTCACCTGACCGGCGACAAGCGCATCGCGCAGGCTTTTGCGCTGGCTGCCGGCGGGGTGTTTTTCGAGTTGCCCGACCTTTCGCGCCTTTCCACCGACGCGCTGTTGATAAATCTGACGCACATCCAGATCCGCAACGGTTCGTTTCACCACGAAATCCATGATGCTTTGTCCGGCGATGATTTGATCGACGCGAAGGAGTTCGCCCGCATCGAGCGCGAGGCGCACGGGTATTTAGCGGCGTTGCTGGAGGGCTTGGAGCGGATGCGGGAGATGAGCGGTGGCTAGGCAATCCCGGCAGCTCGCCTTGCCGCTAGAGCGGGCGATTCATGAATCGCCCCTACGGGATCGGGGTGAGCCGCCGGAAAGCCTGTTGCGTGCCGCCTGGGAGCGCAGCCGGTTGAAGATTGATTTTGAGGAGGCGATGCGGTTGACGCACTTTCGCATCTGTTTGAAGCATCTAGCCATGAGCATGATGGCTGCTAAAGGGAGGAAGTCGAGATGAGCAATATCCTGTTTCACCCGCAGTTGAAACTTACCGAAGCGCATCGCCTCGCCCGCGAACAGGGCGGGATGCTGGTTTACAGCATGGGGCGGGTGCGCATCCGCGAGGCGATGCGGCACAACGACCAGGCTGCCGCCGCGATCGAGGCCGAGGAATACGACGCGGCGCGGGTGAGTTTGCGCGCCGCGCATGAGGCGATCTTCGGGGGCGAGTCATGCGCGGCCTGATGCGGCGTATCAATGTGGCGCTGGGGCGCGGCTGGCGTTTTGTCGGCGATGTGCGGTTCTTTTGGTGGGACCTACGCTACAGCTTGCGCGAGTCGCTGGCGAAGGCGCGCGACACGATTTACTAACCGCCCGGCGACGGGCATTTCAAAAGGAGCGAGCGATGTTTAACCAGAATCAAGCAGAAGGGACGGCGGCGTTTGGGCGCTTTCTCACCCCAGCCGAGCAGCGCAAGTTGCTGGGCGTTCTCAAGCAGTACGCGGGGCCGGTGGCGCGGCGCGACGGTGCGCTGGTGCGGCTGTTGATCGGCAGCGGAATGCGCATCACCGAGACGTTGCGGGTTTCGGTGGGCGATGCGGTCGCCGCGCTGCAAAGCGGCTATCTGTTTATCCCGAAGGCGCACCGCAAGATGGAGGCGTGCGATCTTTCAGTGTTGCTCACCAAATCGGTGCGCAAGGCCTTGGAAGACTTGCTCGGCCTGCGCGAGGGGGCGGAGCTGGACGAGGCGCTGATCGTGTCGCGCAAGAGCCGGGTGCTGGGCTGGCGGGCGATGACGGTGCGCGCCTTCGAGCAGCGGGTGGCTTATTGGGCGAAGCTGGCCGGGTTGCCGGAGGGGGTTTCGCCGCACTGGTTTCGCCACACGCACGCGAAAAACATCATGCGCGACAGCGAGGCCGCCGACCCGCTGCGCGTGGCGCAGTTGGCGCTGGGGCAGCTTTCGCGCCGCAGCACCGAGGTTTACACCCGGCTCGACCGCGAGGAGCTGGAAACGGCGCTGCGCAATGTGGACGGCAAGGTGAACGGCCAGCCGAGGCTGCGGCTGGCGGATTTGCGCAGGTTGCACGAAGGGAGGGTAGCGGCATGAACGCTCCAGAAAAAATTCCAACGCTTGAGATCGCGCTGAAAGACTTGAACGAAGGCGGGATTGCGCTTAGTCCAGACAAAATGATGCGGGTCACGCTCACCTTGCCGCAAACCGATATACCCAAGCTGCACGCCTTTATGCAGTCCGACTCTTACGAGAAGTCCGAAGCGATCCGCGAGGCCGATATTGAGGAATACACCAAGAGCCTCGAGCACGCCGTCAATTACGCCAGCAGGGAATTCGGCAGCGCCGCCACAGTATTCGCGCAGTTCCTCGCATCGCTCTACAACGGCAACCGCGTCAAGGCGGATGTTAGCGGCATCAGCTCGCTGGATGTCCGCAACTTCGAGCACCTGATGAACGTGATGCGGCTCTGCAAAATAACATACAGAGAACCGCATTCGTTCTTCAAGAACGGCAACGACATCTTCGAGGCCATCATCAAGCGCCACGGGCTTGAGAAGAAGCGGAGGGCATCATGAGCGCCGCCTGCCCAAAACACGACACCGGAGGCGGGCCGTGCTACTGCCTGCCCGCACCAGTGCAGAAGTTCCGCGCGCTCTACGATGCGGTGAACGCGATGATGTTACCGCTCGGCGCGAACGGAGAAATCACTACCATTCACCCGGCCGTCGATGCGGTGATGAATGCGCTGCACGCCATCGATGGCGGCGTGGCTCAAGACTCCAGAGAGCACCATGTCTCCGTATTGATCAAGGCCGCGCTCGATGCGGCGGTGCAACTGGACGACATGAAGAACGGCATCGTCGGCGTCAGCAAAACACCCGACGAGGACCAGCAAAGGCACGACAAGAGCAGTCAGGTTGTCGAGCGCGTCTACGCCGCCTGCGAGGTGCTGGGCGTGGATATCGGAAAGCATGAGGTGGCAGCATGAGCAACTACACCGACAACCTCGAATACTCGCTGGCGAAGCGCGTGCCGGATATGGAGCGCGGGTTCACCATCGAAACCAGCTATGGCGGCATCGTGATCGAGGCCGATCAGGCACCGAAGATCATCAAGGCGGTGCGTGCCGCGCTCCAGCGCGAGCTGGCCGAGGCGAAGATGGTGCGGCCTGGCATCAGCCAACCCAAGCCCGGCGTGACCCGGCATCGGTGCGTGTGATCATGGCTGAAAAAGAATTGATCTCGCTGCGCATCTGGAAAGAGGATGCGCTGGAAGCGATGGCCGACCATGACCGAGCCTATCGCGCGCAGGCAGTAATGATCGCGGAAATGCACGGCGTGATCGGGAATGTTGCCAACGCTCTTCATGACGCCCAGATGTGCCTTAATAAGTACATTGAAATAAAAGATCACTGCTTGCCAAAAATAAAGAAGCGGAAAGCGAAGGTGGCCGGATGAGCACCGTTACGGGGGTTTATCAGTGCAGTGGTTGCAGCTCGTGGCACTACGACGAGGATGCGGCGCGCGAGTGTTGCGCGCCGACCCTGATCGAGGGCTGGTGCTGCGATTTATGCAAGCACTCGTACAGGAAAAAGGCGGATGCGGTGGTGTGCTGCGGGTTTTTGTGCAGCGAATGCGGCACGGGGAACGATGATTCGGATGATGTCTGTAAAGAGTGCGGGCATGATCCGGCGAGTGATCCGATTCCGCAAGCCGTGCTCGAAGCCGCCGGGCAGCAGAGGCTCACACTATGAGCGCCCGCCAAAAACCCAAGCGCACCAAGCGCTACAACCCGAACCGCATCCGGGTGCGCCTGCCGGTCACCGGCCTGCTCAACGACTTCGGCCTGGTGCTGCACACCGCGCTCAACGCCGCCGCGCTCGGCTATTTCAGCAAGCTGCAATACGACCGCATCGGCCAGGCGATCAACTGCATCTACGGCGCGCTGGTGCTCAAGCCGCCGAAGGATGCCGCCGTGCTCACCGTGATCGAGGGTGCGATGCGCGCGATGAACGAGGCAGGAAGGCGCGGTGATGCCAGCGGCATCTGGGCGCTGCGCGGCACCGAACAAGCCGCGCTGCTGGCCGGCATCCACAAGGCCGAAGAACAACTGCCGAAGATGGACGTGATGACGCTGTACGAATCCATGCAACGGCTGAAGGCGATGCCGCCGGGCGCGATGAACGTGCCCGCACAACAATATTTTGAAAGGGTTGCGGCATGATCCCCCTCGACACCATCCCCTCACTCCACGCGCTGCTGCTCACCCTGCTCGCCGCGATCGACAAGGACGCGATCAACGGCAGCTTCGAGCTGGCCGCCGGAGTTTTCACGCTCAACAACTGCCGCGTGCTCTATGAACACAAGCAGGCGCGCGGCGTGTCGCTGCTCAGCACCGCGTTCTTCACCCTGTGGGGCTGCTGGAACCTCTACTACTACCCCGCGCTGGACCAGCCGCTGAGCTTCTACGGCGCAGTGTTCATCGTCGCGGCCAACGCGCTCTACCTCGGCATGATGTTCAGTTACCGCAGCCGTGGCTCATTCGATGCAATTTACATCGGCACAGGGAAATAAAGCATGACGAACCTATTTTTCCCCATCGAGCGGCTGCGCCTGTTTTCGGCGAATGGGCAGGTGTACCGCGCGTTCCATCACTTGCTGGCGGCGCGCATGGGGTCGCTGTTGATGGTGCCGCTGCATCTGGTGCTGGGGCGCTGCGACGCGGTGATCGACGGTTGCCCGGTGCCGTGGGAGGAGGTGCATGCGGTGCTGGATTATCCGGCGGTGAACCCGCTGACGAATCCGGCCAAGTGGGACATTGATGACCATGTGGCGCAGTTCGGCTACCTGGGCATCGCGCCGGCTGAATGCGTGCTGGATTACATCACGCCGATGGTGGGCGGCGAGGAGAAGGTGCTGCGGCTAGTGCATCCGTGCGGGGTGCGGTATGCGGTGGCGATGGGTAACGTTCAAATTGGGCGCTGATCTGCACGATTTACCAGCCGAACATCCAGACAGGAATAGACCTCTAGCAGGATGTTGGTACAGATGGACGAAAGGGAAGGCGTGGCGCGAAGTGAAGCAAACATTCGGCATCGCTCACGCTTCATACAATGATCTTGGCCCGGCATGGATAGAGACAAGCGTTTTTTGCTGGGTGCCCAACGTTCAAATTGAGGGGCAGGCCGCTTCTGGCCTGTCCCGCTCGAATGCAGGGTTGTGCGTCAATATTACGGAGTGAGGACTTGGAGAATGAATTGCGAACCATGCACTTGTTTGCCGGAATTGGAGGCGGATTGCTTGCCGATCTCATTCTCGGACACAGGCCGATTATTGCCGTCGAGTGGGATAAATACGCTTGCAGAATCTTGCGCGAACGAGCAGCAGGCGGATGGTTTCCACACTTGTCAGTGTGGGAAGGAGACGTTCGGATGTTCGATCCATCCGAATACGCGGGGCGAGTGGATTGCATTCATGCGGGGTTCCCTTGCCAAGATATTAGTGTCGCTGGAAAACAGGCCGGGCTTGGAGAAGGCACTCGCAGCGGGCTTTACCGAGAAGTCTTGCGAATCGCTGGCGTGGTACGACCGCGATACATCTTCTTGGAAAACGTATCAGCGATCCTTTCTAACGGGCTGGGAACCGTACTCGGAGACTTGGCCGCGCTGGGGTATGACTGCCGATGGCTCTGCATTCGTGCATCCGATGTCGGAGCGCCGCATGGGCGCGATAGATGGTTCTGTCTCGCAACAATTGGCAACACCGAACACGATGGACAGTTTACCGCCGAAATCGGCGGAAGCACTGGAGCGGGAAGCGACGATTGCGCGCCCTGGGCGCAGCAAGCCTGCGAACCTGCGCGACCAAGTGAGCAACATGCAGAACTGGCCGACACCAAGCGCGACAGACTACAAAGGCAGCGGGAAAACGGGAACGCTACGCGACAGATTGGATTATGCGGTGGAGAGAGGCGCAACCAAGAGCAAGACATTTGCAACGCCGCAGGCGCGGGACTATCGGACAGGGCAGGAAAGCCGCTGGAACGATCCGGCGCGCAGTCGGAACTTGAACGACCAGATTGGTGGGCAACTCAATCCGAAGTGGGTCAGTTGGCTCATGGGGTTCCCAACAGAGTGGGCGCTCTTAAAGGATTAGGAAACGCACAAGTCCCGCTACAGGCAGCGGCAGCATGGCGGATTTTGACGCACAACGTAGAGGTAAGGGGGCCGCGCTTTTGCGGCTCCCGCTTCACCGATGGGTTGGGAAACGAAAGGATGATATGAAACCAATAACAGTATGGGAGCGATGGTACAACAAACCAGCGCCTGGAAGATACGAACACAACCATATTGAGGGCGGACACTCTGACAGAGATGTACCCCGCGCAATTATACAAGAGCAACATAACTCATGGATAAATGCGGATGGGTGGAAGGCAACATTTTGCTATCTCGACGCAGATAATAAAGTAGTGCCCAACGTTCAAATTGAGGCGCGGCGCGCTGTTGCGCCGTCGCTCTCGAATGCAGGGTTGTGCGTCAATACTACGGAGTGATGAATGATAAAACACGTTATATCTGTTTCTGGTGGAAAAGATAGCGCGGCAACGCTGTTGATCGCGCTGGAGAACTGCCAGCGTGAGCATGTGTTACCGATTTTTTGCGACACGGGGAATGAACACCAAGCAGTATATGAATACTTGAACTATCTCGAACAGGAACTGGACATCAAGATCACGCGGCTTAAGGCTGACTTTAAGGAGAGAATGCAACGCCACCGAGAGCGGCTGCTTGAGATAGCTAATGGCGGAGCAGATTATTTTCCATCCGCAAAATTTCCGTGGACAAAGGAAAGAGCCGCGCTGGCGGCGGATTTAATGCATCCAAGCGGCAACCCGTTTCTTGACCTGTGCATGATTAAGGGTATGTTTCCATCACATGGTCGCCAGTTTTGCACCGAAGAGTTAAAACGCAATCTTGCCGTAGAGTTTCAATTGGAAATTGTGGATAGTGGTGATTCGATGATTTCGTGGCAAGGTGTTAGACGCGACGAATCTGCAAGACGTAAAAATGCAAAAAAGATGGAACGCATCGGGCCGCGCATGTGGGCATTTAGACCGCTTGTTGATTGGTCAGCGGTCGATGTGTTCGCATATTGCAAAGAAAGAGGAATACAGCCCAACCCGCTTTATCTGCAAGGGATGAACCGGGTTGGTTGTATGCCGTGTATCAATGTCAATAAAAATGAGTTGCGTGAAATCGCAGCACGCTTCCCAGAACAAATAGACCGCATTAGAGCTTGGGAAAAAATAGTATGCGCCGTAAGCCGAGCCGGGATGTCATCAATGCTTCATTCCGGGGGGTTTGAAACAATAAATGATCGTGTCGAGTGGGCTAAGACTACGCGAGGTGGAACGCAATTTAATTTGCTCGACACGCTGACTGATTACAAAGCCTGTTCGTCGGCGCACGGATTATGCGAATGACGCACAACTTAAATTCAACGACACCCAATGTCGCCTCAATAGACACCGATGTCGCATAACTCAACTACCAACCACGGGAGGTATTGTCATGACTGAGATTCTGGAACAAGAAGCGACAGTTGAATCTGTTAAAAGCGACACTCCTCGCCCTGTGAAACTGCTCGACCATGTGCGCGAGCGCATTCGCGTCCTGCACTACAGCCGCAGCACCGAGACAACTTATCTCTACTGGATACGCTTTTTCATCCTCCACAACAATAAACGCCACCCGCGCGACATGGGTGCTGCCGAAGTAGAAGCGTTCCTCTCCCACCTGGCGACACAGCGCGAGGTTGCCGCTGGGACACAAAACCAAGCTATGCACGCCATTCTGTTTCTCTACAAGCAGGTGCTCGGCATCAACCTGCCTTGGCTCGACGGAATCACCCGAGCCAAACCATCGCAGCGTCTTCCAGTCGTTCTTACGCAGGATGAAACCCGCCGCTTGCTGGCGCAAACGCGCGGTGTGCCTGGGCTGATCGTCAAGCTGCTTTATGGCACCGGTATGCGCCTCATGGAAGCGCTGCGCCTGCGCGTCAAGGATGTTGATTTCGAGCATCACCAGATCACTATACGCGGCGGCAAGGGTGACAAGGATCGCGTCACGATGCTGCCTGCAAGCATCGTCCCCGAGTTGCGCGCCTGTATCGAGCAACGCCAAAGAATGCACCACATCGACCTTGCCACCGGCATGGCGGATGTGGAACTCCCTCATGCGCTTGAACGCAAATACCCCAACGCCGGGAAAGAGTGGGGCTGGCAATACATTTTCGCAGCAGCGGGTTATAGCGCCGACCCGCGCAGTGGAGTGATTCGCCGCCACCATATCAGCGAAAAAACCATCCAGCGCCACGTTAAAGACTGTGCCCAGCGCGCCAATCTGAACAAACCGGCGCACCCCCACACGTTGCGCCACAGCTTCGCCACCCATCTGCTGGAAAACGGCTACGACATCCGCACCGTGCAGGAGCTGCTCGGCCATTCGGACGTGAGCACCACCATGATCTATACCCATGTGCTTAATCGCGGCGGTCATGGCGTGGCGAGTCCGCTGGACAGAATTGCAACATGAACTCCCGCCCCGCAACGGGGCACGACCCAAGCCGGTGAGTGGGGATAGATAACCGCCGGCACGCTGCGACGAGAATGGCAACTCCTTAAACGTGCCGGCGGGCGCAGCTTTTTTTATACCCTTCGACAGGCTCAGGGCGAACGGGATTGATTAACGAACATCAGGGACTGGATCGTGGCAAGCATAGAAGAACTAAAAAACCGAATTGATCTGGAAGATTTGGCCGAGCGGCTGGGTCTGGAGCGTCCCGGCAAGACGGGCAACTGGAAAAGCCCGCACCACGCGGACAAGTCGCCCTCGCTTGAGATTGCGCCGGCGCGCAACCCGAAGTCGTGGCGCGATTATTCGTCGGACGATGGCGGGTCGTGCATCGATCTGGTGATGTATGTGCGCGGCATTGATGACGTGGGCGAGGCGATCAAGGAGTTGCACAATATGTACGCCATCCCGCTGGATAAGCCGCAGCGCGCCGAGAATGAGCCGAGGCGCGAGGCCAGCCGCGCGGAGTACATCGCGGAGCGCAGCGTCGGCGCAATCGCGGAGCGGGCTGTCGAGTATCTGGCCGGGCGCGGCATCTCGGAGGAGGTGGTGCGCCGGGCGATCAAGAAGGGCAGCGTGGGGTTTAACGATTACGCGAGCGTTAAGGTTGAGGAGGGGCAGCCGGGGCACGGCGGCCCGGCGGTGGTGTTTATCACGCGCACGCTGAACCCCGGCCATGTGGTGGCGGTGGATATGCGCTATCTCGACCCGGCCAAGAACGGCAACGTGAAGACGCAGTGCCAGGGGGAGAAGTACGGCTACGGGTGGACTTCCGATATCAAGCGCCTGCATGCGGCGCATACGGTGTATCTGGTGGAGTCGCCGATCAACGCGCTGTCCATCGAGTGTTGCGCCCTGAACGGTTCCGCCGCCTATGCGACGCGCGGGACGAATGTTGACCCGATCGATTGGGGCTTTTTGAAGGGCAAGAAGGTGGTGATCTGCATGGATAACGATCAGCCTTTGCCCGACAAGCATGCCGACGGGCGGCCCAATCCGAAGGCGGGCGAGCGTCCCGGCATGAAGGCGGCGTGGGCGTTGCATGAGCGGCTGACGGCGCTGGATATTTCGGCGCTGCTGGTGGATCAAGATGAGTGGAAGGACGACAAGGAAGCGCCGATCAACGATGTGAACGATTACCTGAAGCTGAAGGGTGCCGAGGGGCTGAAGCGCGCGCTGTGGAAGCTGGAGCCGTGGCTGATTCCGGGGCAATCCGCCAGCATCGAGGCGGGGTTCGGCAAGCGGCGGGTGTATTTGCCCTATCACGATACGAGCGCGTATACACATTACCGGGTGAAGGAGGATTTCACGCAGTTTTTTACCGAGAAGCGCAGCGTGGACGAGAAGGGCGAGGAGTATTTCACGCCCTGCTATTCCGATCTGGCGGGCTTCCGCGTGGCGGCGATTTCGCGGGTGACGATTTCGGGGGCAACTTCGACGATGACGGGCGACGAGGATAATCAGCCGAAGGTGTCTTTTGCAATATCTGTGCAGACGCCGCGCCACGGCAATACGCTGGTGCGGCGCGTGGTGGAGGACGACAAGCTGCACAACATCGACACCTGGAAGAAGTTCGGGCCGGTGTTCAATCAGTCGCCGTTCCTGCGCATGGTGAACATTCTGGAGCGCGCGGCGAATATCGGGGCGCGCAATGCGGCGAATTTTGTCGGGCTGTGCTACCGCGACGGCAAATTGATCGTGAACGAGGGGCCGGACTGTTATTTCACCAATCCCGACCAGCAGTGCCCGTACCACAATCTGACCTTCAACTCTGGATCGCGCTCTGACGCGATGAAAGTGATCGGGGAATACCAAAGCACCTTCAAAAAGAACGCGGCCTTGTTGCCCCTTGTATGGGGCTTGGGTGGGCATCTCAAGGTTTTATTGGGGTTCTGGCCGCACATGATGATGCAGGCGGACAAGGGACAGGGTAAATCGACGCTGATCAAGCGGCTGGAGCGCACTATCGGCTTTACGATGTTTTCCGGGCAGTCGCTGCAAACCGAGTTCCGCCTGCTGACCTCGATTTCGCACACGTCGCACCCGGTCGGGTGGGAGGAGCTTTCGGCGCGGCGGCAAGACATCATCGACAAGGCCGTGGGCCTGCTGCAAGAAAACTACCAGTACACGGTGAACCGGCGCGGCTCGGATATGACCGAGTTTCTGATCTCGGCTCCGGTGTTGCTGGCCGGCGAAGATGTGCCGGTGCGCAGTCTGATAGGTAAGATCGTGCGCACCGAGTTGACGGGCAAGAAGGGGCCGATCATGCCGGACGATCTGCCGCGCTTCCCGGTGCGGCAGTGGCTTGAGTTTCTGGCGACGTTGCAGCGCGGGCAGGTGCTGGAGTTGTACGGGCGGATGCGAGAATTCTGTCTCGACCGCTCGATGGCCAGCGGCGAGGACGACGGCGCGGTGCGCATGGCCAGCAACTATGCGGCGCTGCTGACCTGCTGGCGCTATCTGTGCGAGTTCGCCGGGGTCGATCCGAAACAGGGCGATTTCACGCACGATCTGCTGGAGGAGATGAACCGGCATATCAAAGAGACCAGCGCCGACCGCGAGCCTTGGGTGTGGATCGTGGAGACCATCCTTTCCGAGATCGCCTCGCACCAGTATCAGCACCCGTACAAGTGGGATCACGTCGAGGGCGAGGAGTGCCTGCTGATCCGCACCAGCCATGTGATGGAGCACCTTGCCCGCACGCCGGCGCTGCGCGAGAAGTGGAACGGCCTGCCGGTGAAGTCTGACCGGGTGTTCAAGAAGCAGCTCAGCCAGGCCGAGGTGGTGCTGTCGGATACGGTCGAGCGTACCATCGGCGAGCGCCGTATAGGCCACCTGACCGCGCTCAGCCTGAACAAGCTGGAACAGTACGGCTTATACGCCACCCCGACCAATCAACCAGGTAACCCATTCCCATGACCTCTCTCCCCCGCACCCCCTCAAAGGGGAAGCTGCCGCTTTTTGGCGCGCAGAGCGCTATTTTTCCCAAAGGTTTGGGGGGGGGGGGCCAGAAACCCGTGGATTTCGCCGGATTTTTTGCTAAGTCGTTGATGTTGGAGCGGAACCCTCCCACGGGTCTAGGTGGTTTTTCCACGGGTTGCGCTGTAGCGTCCACGGTTTCCCCTATTTTCTCCACGAGCGCTGTTTTCCGGTTTTGCGCCCTTGTATCTCTATATCTCTCTCTTTTTAATAAAGAAAGAAAGAAAAAAGAAGGGCTGAAAGGGAAAAGCGTCATCCACGGGTTTGAACATCTGCTTAAAAAAGCATCCACGGGTTTTCACCCCGTTACACCCCTAACCCGTGGATACCCGTGGATGCGGTTTTTTAATTGCGTCAATGGGTTAGGGGTGAATAACAGGCCATCCACGCATCCACGGGTTGTTTTGCGTGTGGGTACTTTGGCTTTCTGGCTTGGGGTGTCGAATGGATAAGTTGATCGAGGCGTTTTTGGAGTTCAAACAGCACAACGCTGGCCGCTCTGCGCGCACCGTCGAGGTGTATCGCCTGGCGCTGTCTCGCCTGGTGGAGTTCTTCGCCGGGCGCGATCCGCTGCTGGCCACGCATGATGAGCTGGTGATCTTCACGGGTATCTGGCTGCACAAGCGCGGGCTGACCGACCCGATGAGCCGCCGGCCACACATCGCGGCGGTGCGGGAGTTCTTCCGTTGGGCGCTGGATAACAAGCATGTGCGCGGCAATCCAGCCGAGGGGCTGCCCTACCCTTCCGTGGGTCGGAAGATCCCGCGCGTGATGACGTTGAAGAATGCCGAGCGGTTGATGTGGGCGCCGGATTTCAGCACGTTCGAGGGGGTGCGCGACGGTGCGATGTTGGCGCTGCTGGTGGGCTGCGGGCTGCGTGTTTCCGGGCTGGTAAATCTGAATGTGGGCAACGTGATCGAGGATGAGGTTGATGGGAAGGTGCGCCTGATATTGAAGGTGCGCGAGAAGGGCGACAAGGAGCGCCGCATCCCGATCCCGCCCGAGGCGGACATGCTGCTGCGCTTGTACATGGCGCACGAAGACTTAAAGCAGATCGACCGTCTATTGCCTAATGGTGATCAGGTGTTGTTCGTGAGCATGATGAACCGGACTATTTCGGTTGATGAGTATCGCGGCGAGCGCCGCCGCCTTAATCGCCGCGCGGTGTTGGAGATGGTGGCGAAGTATGGCCAGCGCCTGAGCATCCCAAACGAGCAGCTGCACCCGCATGCGATGCGCCATCTATTTGGCACTGAGCTGATCGAGGACGATGTGCACATGCTCAACGCGCAGAAGCTGATGGGGCACGCCGATCCGAAGAGCACCGAGATTTATGCGCACACGGCCATGCGCAAGCTGACGCGCGAGATAGACCGCGCCAATCCGCTGGCCAAGATGAACACGCCGGTCAGCGATCTGCTGAAGCAGCTCAACAGAAAAGGGTGATCTTGTGGTTTTCGGTGCGTGTTTTTCTGGTTGCGGGCTGGCGCAACTCAAGCAAGGGGTGGCGATACTTTATATTCAACGCTTCGCAATCCCTTTGTATATGCGGCGCGGCGATGCGGTTGTGTCGGCTTTGCAACTGACCTCAATATCGGGCTAAGTCGGTATGCCTCCCGCAACTGTGGAATTTCGTAATCCTGACAAAAAGCGTAATTCGTTGGCGTGTTGATGAGGGCTGAATGATGAGAATTGAGAACGAAAAGCGAAGTTCGAGGCGTGAAAATGCCAGGCGATGCAGTCGCACGGCGGAACTGTTTGATGGGGTGGGGGGTCGGCAGGCATCGGCGCACCCTCCGGCTGGGGGGGGTGGGTACCAGAATATTTGCACCGTTTTTAACTTTCATCTGGATGGTGAGCAAAAAAAACGCGACCCGCGCCTCGAAGAGTTGCGCGAGATGGGATTGCGGCGCGTTTTGCAGGACATCGCCGCCGCAATCGGCGTCGATAACACGCTAAAAATGTGGCGCATCATTGATGCGAGCGAAACACGGCTGGGGGATGACGGGGAAATAAGACTGCCTTTTCCGCGCTATAAATCCTATTTGCGCTATCAGCGCAACCGCTACATCGAAACGCTGGTGGGACTTGGACATAGCATCACCACGATCAGGGAATTGCTAAATAAACAGCTTGGCGAGCGGCTGAGCAAAAGGCAGCTTTCGCGTGTAGTGAAAAACCTCAAAGATAGGGATGCGCGGGGTTAATTATGTTTTTGAACGGCGCCGAACTATTCGATCTCACTGGCTACAAGCGCGGCGCTGAGCAGGCGCGCTGGCTGCGCGCGAACGGATATTACGTCGAGACGAATGCGCGCGGTGTGCCGCGCATCACCGAACAACAAATTAACGAGCGCCGCGCGCTATCACAAATGCCGAATACAACCGCACCCGCAACAGGGCCGGATGTATTGGCATTCCGGCAAAAATTAACCTTGAGCGCAAGGCATTAAGGATGCAATATGGCTACCGTGGGGCGACGCAGACAAAACAACTTTAACCTTCCTCCCCGGGTCTATCTCAGGCACGGTGCGTATTACTACGCCCACCCTTCAGGCAAATGGGAGCGCTTGGCCAAAGAAGGGGATGAGGCGGAAATGCGCCGGAAATGGGCTGTGCTGGAAGACCCCGCTGGCGCACACAGCAATATATCCGCGCTGATTGACGATTACCTGGTCAAGTACGCTTCAACCAACAAAGCGCCGCGCACCTACACGGACAATCTCCGTGAGGCAGAATTCTTGCGGGCGTTTTTTGGCCGCATGCGGCCGCAGGATGTGCTGCCGCTGCATGTTGGGCAATATCTCGATGAGGGTGTGCTGGCAAACAGGCCGGTCAGGGCGAACCGCGAAAAGGCGCTGCTATCCCATATTTTTACCTGGGCGATGCGTC
>Ga0209317_1000734_pt1 | contig 35841 bp, 33 predicted proteins | sample RifGroB2_FD_183994 | JGI IMG/M metagenome (GOLD analysis project Ga0209317, IMG submission 183994) | Soil microbial communities from Rifle, Colorado, USA - Groundwater B2 (SPAdes) (version 2) | ecosystem: Environmental > Terrestrial > Soil > Unclassified | place: Rifle, Colorado | collected... | reverse complement strand
TCGAAATCCGGCCCGGAAGTTATAAAAGCTGCTTTGCCCTTGATCAAGAAACCGGCACCAGGACCGTGCAGGCCTGGCACTTTGCTGCTCGCCAGGGTAAGCAGTACTTCGGGATTAAAAGCTATGTTTTTCTCGCTTTTATGCATGTAACCGGCGGGTATCAATAGACGGCCGTCGGCGGAGATTCTGACATAACTGTTCCAGGTATTAACCATGTGCGGCCCATCCTGGCCCAAAGTAGCGATGGCAACTACGCCATCGTGTTTCAGTATCTCCAGTAGTTTCTCGGGAATCATTTGTTCTACCTCCTGTTAGTCGATGGTTCACAGCTCTACGCTGTGATTGGAAAAGCTCATGTTCATTCTGGACCACAACGACCCATGCCCGTTGTACGAACAACTCTACAAGCAGATCAAGGCACATGTGCTGTCGGGGAAAATGCCCGCACATGCCAAGCTCCCGTCGGTCAGGAACCTTGCCGCCGAACTGTCGACCAGTCGTAACACGGTTGAAGGCGCCTACCAGGACCTGTATGCGGAGGGCTATGTTTACAGCAAGCAACGCAGCGGATATTTCGTATCGGCGCTCGATCATGCTGCCGCGCCATTATCACCGAACCGTGAACCTCGCAAGCAGAGCCTTCCCCTGCAACCCCCGCCAAGCTTCAGGTACGATTTTCATCCTGCACGTCTCGACCCAGCCGGTTTTCCATCGGCACTGTGGCGCAGCTGTTTTCTGGAGTGCCTGCATGAGAGCTCACGCGAGTTTTCCCAGTACGGCGATCCTCAGGGGGACTGGGGATTTCGCAGCAACATTCAACAATACCTGGAACGTTCCCGCGGCGTCGTCTGTGAACCTGACCAGATCGTCATCTGCGCCGGCCTCCAGTATGGTCTGGACCTCGTGGCTCACCTTCTGAGAGAAAGCCACTCGACGATGGCGATCGAGAATCCCGGTTACCACCTGCCGCGCGCGGTCTTCCGGAACAACAGGTTCAATGTCGTCCCGGTTGCGGTAGCGCCGGGCGGGATCGACGTGGAAACCCTTAGGGCCAGCGGCAGCACCATTGCCTACGTTACCCCTTCCCACCAGCTGCCGATGGGTTATGTGATGCCTGTCGCCAACAGGTTAAACCTGATTGAATGGGCCGAATCAGGTGGAAACGTGATCATCGAAGACGATTATGACAGCGAGCTTCGCTACCACGGGAAACCGATCCCGTCCCTGCAAGGGTTGCGACCCGATGGGAATATCATCTACATGGGGACCTTTTCCAAAATACTCTCTCCCGCACTGCGTCTGAGCTACATGGTGCTCCCCCGTTCGCTGCTTGCCGGTTTTCGCGCGTTTTACCATGATTACTTTTCCACCGTCTCTTTGATGGAGCAGAAAACCATGTCAAGGTTCATGGAACTGGGTTATTGGGAGCGTCATGTCCGGCGCATGCGCATTACCTATCAGAAAAAGCACGATGTCATGCTGAAGGCGATCGAACAGCATCTCGGCGACAAGGCTACCGTGGTTGGCCAGGGTGCCGGGCTGCACGTGGTTGTGCAGTTGCAGGACGCACACCTCGACGACGCCGAGATGCTCCGCCTCGCCGCGCAAAAGGGGATCAATCTGGTTCCGTTCAGTACGACCTGCGCCACGGGCGCACCTGCCAAAACCAGCCTTCTTCTCGGCTTCGGGGGGATGTCTGCTGCCGAGATCGGGCAGGGTATCGAGACCTTGTCCCGAATCTTCGACTGATGTTCGGCTCGGTGTCAGGCTGTATCCGTTCAGGCAAGGTTAGTGAAATTCTGGTCCCATGAGAAGGTGCAGAATTGAATATTATTATGGGGGCAGATTGTCGCTAGTCCGCCAGATCACCGGCGGCAGGCGGGCAAGGCGCTGCGCCTCGACCGCTTCGAGCGGTGAGGAGTTACCATGTCACATGAATTCGATGGTGAAAATACCAGATGGCCTCTGCTCATCAGGCGGCTATTATCGCGGGGCTGTCTTTGACCCGGAATGAGCGGGTATTGGAACTTGGATGCGGAGCAAGCAGATGGGAGTTGCTTTGAGGCCTTTCGTCGGATGAACGTGGTTGCGGAAAGCTAGTCGCCCAACCCTCGGGGGGTGCCGCTAAGGCAGATCCTCGGCCACGTGGTGCTGACCGCTTTAATAAAGCCAACGGGAAAGCTATGCATGGGCGTCAGAGAGGAGGATCGTACCCCTTCAAGGAAGCAAACAATGTCCCCTTAGCCCTTCATATCCGGTTTGGGAGCGTCGAAGGACGCAGGGGACTTGTAAGCTTTATGTAACTAGCTCCGTATCAACAGGAACAGCTCCATCTTTTCGCCCTCCACGAGGTGGATAGGGAAGCAGAGTGCAGTATGCCCGGGCGGTACCGGGAGACCTTCAAGCGGAGGATGGATCGTCACCGGAGGGTTGATGCTGATGACTTGGTTCGCCTGAGAAGCCTTGGCTGCCACGTTGCCGCAGACCACATTGGCGAACTCCATAAGGCAGTCTTCCAGTATTTCCGCGGATTCGCTCTCCACCGAATCTTCACGTAAAATGGCCTTAGCAACCATCTTTTGCACACCGGCCGAAACCGACAGTAGGTAGCGCGCCTCCACATCGCCGCTCAGGTCCAGGGCGGCCATCACAAAGTTCGTTCCGAGCGTGCTGACAGTGTGGCATTTTTCGGCTCTGTAGTGCAGCCCCAATACCCGGGTGATCATCTTGTAGGTGAGGTCAGCGGTCATCTCCCATATTTTGCCGTTGGCAACTCCTGCGGGCAGCTCCACTCTTTCTGATACATAAGGCGCCTGGTCGAGCTCGAACTCCTTCAAGTGCTGATGTAACTGCTCCCTGGTGAGGGAACCAAGAAGTAACAGCGCCTCGCCGATGTAGAGGTGGGTGTCCTTCTGACGGGTGATAACCCCCTGCAGGTCGTCGAGGTTCAGGATCCCCATGGCAACCAGGATGTCTCCCAGCTTCATGTCCTTGGAAAACTGGGCCTTGTGGGCGCGGTCGATATCAGCCGAGGTAACCAAGCCCATTGATACCGCCATCTCTCCGAACTTCAGATTTCTCTGCTCCTGCAGGGCCACTGCCGCGATAATGGCTTCACGGGAAACGATCCCTTTTTCCACCAGAAACTGCCCGAAAAATTTCACTGCCATATCAGATCCCCTTGTCGAATATGTGATGTGGTGCTGAAGATACTAGAGCTCCCGGAGCATCCGCAGCATGTCTTCGGCTTCAAACGGTTTGGAAAGCACGTTCTTTGCACCCAATTTCAGCGCCTCGGTGAATTTGTCGCCCACGCCGCCCAGAGAGGTAACCATGACCACCTTGACTTCCTTATCCAGCAGGACCAGGCTCCGCAGTGCTGTCAGTCCGTCCATGCCGGGCATGTTCATGTCCATGCAGATGATGTCCGGGTTTTCCGTATGGTTCATTTTGATCGCCTCGGCGCCATTTCTGGCAAGTCCGACGCAGGTGTGATCGCCTGAGTCGTTGATGATCTTTTCGAGTTGACGTGCCATCGAGAGGCTGTCGTCTACTATCAGAACTTTCTTCATTGCTTGGTTCTCCTCGTAAATTGATGATGGGTACCAGGTGCCCGCCCTATAGCTGTCCTCGCCATGTCTGAACGTTGTATTGTTCGTTTTGACATTATCGGGTCGACTCTCATGAAACTTTAGGGCATGAGGGAACTCTGTGGGAAATGAGGAGTTTTTTTCCCGTGGAGGATTCAGAAACGGGCGAGTCACGCAGAAAAACATGGGCGTCTTCGTGGGCCTGTTTTCTTTGGGTGGTGCTGCTGCATGGTGGGGGGATTGACAGTTCATGCAAATGTCCTAATGTATATCTTTTCCGGTAGGGGTTGCGAAATCCAAACCTCAAAAGGGGGCATCCATGGAGACAGCGGCAATACTTTTCGCCATAGCGGCAATCGGAGGGGCGGCGATGGCCGCCATGCGCCTGCAAGGCAGAGAACTTCCGCCCCTGTGGCTGGCCGCGTTGCACGGGCTGGTAGCGGCATCGGGGCTGGTGACCCTCATCTACACGGTAAAGTCGACACCAGTGCCTAAATTTGCCTGGGCGGCACTGGCCGGGTTTGTTCTCGCTGCACTCGGCGGGCTCACCCTCCTGCTGCTCTTTCACTTGAAGAAAAGGCCGTTGCCGATCCCTTTCATCTTGGGTCATGCCAGCGTGGCCGTGCTTTCCCTTATCCTTTTACTGATGGGCGTCTTCGGCCTCTAAACCTCTTGGGCTCCTGCGCCGGCGGGCACGGGAGGTTGCCTTCAGCAGGAGGAAGCCATGCGGACCACTGCCAGTCTCGCCAAACACCCGATCCACCCGATGCTCATACCGCTTCCCATAGGCCTGTGGATCTTCTCCCTTGTCTGCGAAATAACATCCTTGGTGAAATCGGATACCATCTGGGGCGCTGTTGCCTTGTACACCATGGCAGGGGGCGTTGTCGGCGCTTTACTTGCGGCGCTACCGGGCTTTGTGGATTTGGTGACTTTACCGCCATCATCCGCAAGGCGAAAAGGGTTCTGGCACCTGGGCGTCAACCTGACCATCGTCACTTTGTACGTCCTCAACTTGTTGTGGCGGCGCCATGCCGACCCAGCGACGATGGGGCCGTTGGCGCTGTCCGTTGCTGCGGTACTGCTGCTTGCGATTTCGGGATGGCTCGGTGGGGAAATGGTCTACGTCCACGGCGTCGGAGTTGAACCGGTTAATGCAGAAAAGCTCGGTTAGCCCTCGAACTCCCACGCTCCTTTTAACCGCCAACAGCAGTACGCCGGGTGGCGGGTCACTGCCGGACCAGGTGGTCAATGCAGCCTTGAATTACCAGATTGCGCAGCCATTGGTTAACGCCATCATGACCGACGCTGGTCTGGGGAATGGTTCATTGACCGGTATCGTGCAGAAGCTTGCCGACATTGGATTGCCGGTGGTCGAGCAAGCCATGACGAACCAGGTGGAGGCATCCGCCGCGCCCGCGCTGGAGGAGGCGACAGCTTAGGAGGCGTCAGATGTTGACGTTGGCTTTATGCCGGCGTCGACAGTAAAGCGGCTCCATTGCTAACAGCAGACGTCGAAAAGAGGCTGGCTCATTGCACGGTTGCGGGGCTTGAACCAATGGAGCAGGCTCTGTCTTTTTGATTCCTGGTTGCTGTTCCCTACTGACAGTTCTTGACTACGAACATTGGCGCGCCTAAACTGACTCTTAGCAGAAAGGCTCAACCGGTAAAATATCAAAGTTTTTTGCAACCGCAGGGAGGCCGAAATGAAAGACATTTTGGAAACTCTGACAGAGGAAGGTACTTTTTATACCCTTTTGGATGTCCTCAATACCACAAACCTGGCTGCCAAACTCAAAGAGGGCGGGCCGTTCACTCTGTTTGCACCGAACGATAAGGCCTTTGAGCGCGTCAACCTGGACGAGATGGCAAGCGATACGGGCAATCTCGCCGAGGTGCTCGGCTATCACCTGCTTACCCGGAAGATGGCTAGCGCCGATATCGGCGGCCATGAAACCCTTTATACCGTAGCGGGCAAATCCCTCACGGTGCACCTGGAAGAAGGGCGTCCATTGATAGACAACGCGAGGTATGTCAAAACAGACATTGAATGCACAAATGGCGTAATTCACGTCATTGACAACGTCTTCCTGCCGCAGTTCTCCGGTTGGTATTGCGGATCGTGCTGCTGAGGTCGACTGGGAGTCGGTGTGGCGGGGCGGACAGTGCCTGTTCGAGATCGCCCGCGCTCGGGGTCGGCGCTCTCGCGATGCAGCAGGCTTTGAATCAATAGGACCGCATTTGTCCTTTTGTGTTGACTCGGTGTTCCTGTCGGGTGTATAGAGGAAGTACATCAACTTTGAGAAAGGAGACTACGCCCATGTGGACTGCCATATTTCGTATTCGTCCTGTATCGCACTGCAAAGAAGGTTGCAGTAGTTAGCCTGCCAACATAGATTGGCGGGCGCAAACAGAAATAAAGAAGCCCCTGCAGAAATGCAGGGGTTTTTTGTATCTGCAATCGAATCAGACAACCTGCTCGTCTTCGAAGGCGTTGGCGGGGGTGCAGACGTTGTCGGCACAATTTGCTTTTGCACCGCACACTCCGCATTCAACGGTGGGGTTGCTGGACAGGCGTGCTATCTCGGCGCTGTCGCCGGCCGCCCTGAGGCTGCACATATGTTTTTTGTGCTCACTGACTTCGCATGTAGTTTTGTCGACGCTCATGGTGCTCCTCCTGTGCCTCAGCCACTGTTACACAACTTTGGGCTTCGGTTATGTTTCAAGCTTAGGAGTTTGCAAATTCCAAGTCAAGAAGATGGGTCCAAGAGAAAGGTTGGGTTAAAGCGTGAGCGGTATTCTGTATGATAAATCCACTGCTTCCTGTTATGGTCGCCGTTACTTTACAATCTTGCTGACTGAACTCACCTATAAGCGGCGTTTTCAGCATGCGGCAGCCCGCCGCCGCGGGCTGCACACGGTGTATGAGCAACCTTTCCGGTCAATGCTCGCTGCAGTCTTGACAGCCTTTCATCTTTGGGCTATTTTACCGCCTACTTCACATTAGATTCAGATACACGACAATACTAAACCGCCCGTGAGGGTGGGACGGAAAGCCTACAGGGTCTCAACGAGACAGCCGGGTCGCCGAAATATCTTACGATATTTGCGACCCGGCTTTTTTTTGTTCACAAAGAGCCGGCGGACCACATTTTCAAAAGGAGGAAAAGCGTTTCAAGGCAGCAACAACAGAGGTTTGCATTGTTTCTAACAAAGGAGGAAATAAAAAATGAAAAGACTTACCGCTCTTGCGTGTCTTGCCACGGCCGTCTCTCTGCTCCCGGGAACAGCCATGGCAGACAGCATTAAAGGACAGTTCGGCGTCACCGGCCGAATCGGATTCCTCGTCCCGGCCGACAACGATGCTGAATTCGGCATTAACAGGACCAACAGGACGGATACCGGTTTCATTGGCGGAGGCGGTCTGCTCTACGGCATAGATGACAGGCTTGCTGCAGACTTTGAGGTCACCCGGGCCTATTTCGGCTCGGACACCGGCGACTTCCAGGTGAGCGACGTCTCGCTTGGCGGACAATACCGTTTTAAGCTCCCGCAAGACCCCCGATTTGTTCCTTACGCTGGGGGCGGCCTCGATATCCTCGTCACCGACTATGACGCCAACGATGGCGCAGGGCGCCACGTCGACACGACCGTCGGGGTCCATGCCAAGGGGGGCATCGATTATTTCGTTGAAAAGCAGGTGGCGTTGACCGCGGAGGCCAAAATCATACTCGCCCCCGATGCCGACATCACCGCCGGCGGCCGCCGCAGCGGCGACTTTGATCCTTCCAGCTTTTCCAGCACGGTCGGCATTCGATATTTCTTCAAATAGCAGTTGCAGCGGTTGGTTTAACGCAGCAGTGACCGCAGGGGGGCGTCGACTCCTCTGCGGTCACTTTGGTGGACAATGGACATGGGGGAGGGGGCGATTATCAGACAGCCGCCTTTCCCCCATGACACTGACGCAGCATGGCCGGCCAGGACGGGAGCGTGGATCATGGGGCATCCCCTCCTCCTCCCTTCAGCCATCCCGCGAAGCGCTCTCTGGCCCGCCGGGACAAAATCCGCCCGAACTTCTCGGGATCGTAGAGATAGAGACAGTGCCTGATCGAGGTGTAGGCGCTGAACGTCTTGCCGGGATTCTCAGCCAGGACCTGATCGCGATAGTCCCGGACGTTTTTCAGGTTCTCGTTGAGGCACCTGTGCAGGTCTGACTTTTGAAATCCGCCGTCCAGTTTCATGATGTCCTGGACGAAATCATCGACCTTGTGGTCTTCGAACTCGAAATCCCTGAAGAAATGGTTTGCGATCGGCAGGAAGTTGAAGGCGTTCACGGTCCTGCCGCCTGCCGCCGTTGCCGTCTCCCCCGTGGCCTCGGCGCCGGCGTCGGGAGGCTCGCTGATAGGAGCCACCGTCGCCTGTTGCATCAGGTCCGCGGTAGCGTTGCGTATCTCCCTGAATTCCCTGTCGGCCAGCTCGAAAAGAGCGGAGAGGATGTTGATCCTGCGCTTGAGATCGACGGGGATAGATTTTTTGTACTTGATCTTGTGGTCCAGCATGCTCCAGGCGTCCTGGATCAGGGACCTGATCTGCACCTCGAAGAAGCTGTCCGCGTGCGGCAGGTATTTAGGCTGGGCGGCCATGCCGTCGCCCAGGGCGAGGTCCATGTGCAGCCCTTTGTACCCGAAGGAATCCTCGGTACTCTCCACGGCGGATATCTTGTCGGTGACGTTCAGGATCTTGAAGTGCCGCTGCAACAGCTCCGACACCACCGAGACCCGGTCCTCGTATAGGCAGACGATCCGGATGCCGATCAGGTCAGAGATGAAGTCCTTGATCTCGTAGGGTTGCTCGTCGGCTTCCAGCTTGCCCTGGTACTTGCGCTGGAATTTCCTGATGCACTCTTCCCTGTCCTTGACCCTCCCCTCGATTTTGGTGACCTCGCCCACGTCAGACTGCCTGATCAGCGTCCTGATGATGTCGATATAGGCGTTTTTAGCGGCTACGAACTGCTTCGAGTTCTTGTCGTAATAAGTCCTGAAAACGCTTTTTTCCTGCTCTATGTCCAAAGAGGCCATGACCGGTTCCTTACCGCCGAGTAATTGTGGCCCTGCACCGGGCCTGTCTGCTTTAACACGGGCACCCCCTTTTGACAACAGGTTATCGGCTTCAGGCAGCGCTCGCCCCTGGAAGCGATCCAGCCGCCCCCACCCGCAAAGGGAGATGGAGAGAGCAATTCCTGGGAAAACGGCCTGCACCAATGAGTGGTATACTCCAGCCTGAAGATGTCTTGCGCACTGAATCAAGTAAACGGCGTCTGACGGAAAGGAGAAACTAATGAGTGTGCTGGCAATAGTGGGACTGTTCCTAATGGGCGGCCTTGTCATCATGGCCATACTCTTCCTGAACAAGGGACCCTGGGATAAGGAAAGCGACAGACGCGAGAAATACTGGAAACGCTTTCAAGGGAAATAACAGCTGGAAAGAAAGTCCTCCTTCGCATGGGGGACTTTCTGGTTTAAGGCGCGATCCCGCATCGGGTGGTTCTCGTTAGGCGGTTGTGGGTCTTGACGAACCGGTGTTCTCTTCAATTGCTGATCGGCAAGTCAGACCCCAGGGGGCGGGGGGCGCTGCGGCGGGGGGCGATCGTTTGCTGCCATTTAATGCCCTTTGTCGTTTATCGACCTGGCCCCCCCCCCGTGCTTGCAGCGCAGCGCTCTCTTCTCAGGTCGAGGCTTCTTACGGAGGCTTTTGTGCGGCAGGCTCAGCGGGCATGTCAATGCAACCCGGTCAGTCTTCTCTTCTCTCCTGTGATGAGCCGGTCAAGAGACCACTTGCCTCCGCCGCCGATGACGAGCGCCAGGGCCATTCCGACAACCAGAAGATGGAACTCAAAACCCTCCCCGGCCTTCCTTCCCGTCCAGTTCATGAAGAAGCCGTTCTCGATGTGAACCAGGAGCGCCGCCACGCCGATGGTCACCCCCACCCCCAGGGCGGCGATCCTGGTGCAGAGCCCGACGATCAGCCCCATAGTTCCCAGCGATTCCGCGAGTATTGCCAGCAGCGCGAACACGAAGGGGATCCCCATTTGCTCGGTGAAATGTTGCATGGTGCCGGCGAAACCGTGGCCGCCAAACCACCCAAGCAGCTTCTGGGCGCCGTGCGGGAGGATGACCATGCCGAGGAAGATCCTCAGCACCGTCAAGCTCAAGTCGTCTTGTGTCGTAAGAACTCTTCTCAGCATGGAGACCTCCAATTGACCTTCCCTTATGGCGTCGGATTCCGGAACCTGGAAAGTTTAGCAGGCCAAAGTAAAGATGCCACACTGTTCACAAGGCTCTAGCAGGCGCCGGCGCCGCGCCTTTCGGTGACGGCAGGGAGGGCGCGGAGGGCTGATGCTGCCAAGGTGGCGGCTGGTTTCGTCTCGAGTGGAGGTGGCAGGTCCGTCTCAGTAGCGTCAGAGCAACAGCCATATGGTAACAGGAAGGGTGAAGAAGGAGATGCAGGTCTGTACGGTGATGATTGCGGCCATGCTGTCGTGGTCACCGCCCATCTGCCGGGAGAGGATGTAGGACGCGGGCGAGGTGGGTACGCTGAAGAGGAGCAGCGTAACTCCTGCGGCCGCCCCGGAAAGGCCGGTTGCCGACGCCAGAGACCAGGCAGCCAGCGGCTTGCAGAGAAACTGGATGCCACAGCTCACCAGGAGCGGCTGCCAGTGCATGGCCAGGTTACCTGCCCGGTAGGCCGCCCCAACCGCCATCAGTCCCACCGGAAAGGCAGCCTTTCCCGCCAGGGCGAGGGTGGCGTCGAGCGCCACGGGGAGCCTGATCCCCGAGGCATTCAAAGCGATTCCCGCCACACACCCGATGATGAGCGGATTGCGGAGCAGATCGACGCCCAGCCGCTTCAGGTCCATGCGCCCGCCATTGCCAACGGTCACGGAGAAGGCCGATACGCACAGCACGTTGATCAGCACGATCATGAAACCGGCGCCCAGGGCTGCTAGAAAGAGCCCATCCCTGCCGAACAGGCTTTCGGCAAGCGCCAGGGCCACGAAGGTGTTGAAGCGGACCCCTCCCTGGAAAAGGGAGGTGAAGGCGGCACCCCCCATGCGCCGGTTGGCGGCCCCCCAGAGGATAACCAGGAGCGCCCCGGCAAGGACAGCGCCTTCAACGGTAAGCAGGATGTTCAACCAGGGGAGCGAGTCGATCTTTTTGCCTGCAAGGCTGTGAATAAGTGCAGCAGGCATCAGTAAAAAGTAGGTCAGCTTTTCTGCTGAAGGCCAGAAGGCCGGTGCCAGAAAATCGGTGCGCCTGATGATGAAGCCCATCAGGATGAGGGTCAGCACAGGGGTGAGGATGTTCGCTATTGTGGTCATTGCTGCTCTCCTTCAAGCCTTTGCAGGGTCATGGAGAGCGTAGCACGGGACTTTCTTGAGTAAAAGTTGATAATTTTTACATGATGCTCAAGTAATACTTGTGTGATCGCACTCCCGGCAGAGCTCGATCAGCACCAGCTCCGTCATTGCCTGGCGAGGGTGTCGCCGTTTTTGGTACATCCCGACGCGCCTGGTCAACTGGGGCGTGCCGAAAGAGGTCAGCGTGAAGTGTTTTTGAGCCTCCATGAGGCGCCGCTTGTTCAGCGGGACGACGGCAATGCCCAGACCCTCCTCCACCAAGCTGATGGCCGCCTCCAGGGAGTCGAACTCCATCACTTCGCGGGGGCGGATCCCCTGCGCCATCAACTGTCCATCCACCAGTGCACCGGCCCATGCCGTTTTGTCAAAGCGCACAAACGGCAATCGCTCGAACAAATCCTGCACGGTGCCCCCCTCCGTGCATTTCGGGGACACCACGAAGAAGGGTTCCTCGTCGTACCCCCGCCACTCGTACTGGGGAGGGACTGCATAAGGGGGCTCGGTGGTCAAGGCGGCGTCGAGATCGCCTTCTTCCACCTGGCGAACCAGTTCGGCAGACAGGCTCGACAGTAGCCTCACCTGCATATCCTCGTGACGTCTCCGAAGCCTTCCCAGCACCGGGGGGAGGGGGCCGGTAATGACCGTAGGCACCGCCCCCAGCGTAAGCACCCCTTTTACTGCGCCGGAAGGGGAGAGCTCCTCCTTGATCCCGTCGTAGATGCTCAGGATCTCCCGTGCCCGTTCCACAACCAACCTGCCATTGACGTTCAGCCTGGGGCTGCGGCCGGTACGCTCGAAAAGTTGCACGCCGAGTTCCTGCTCCAGGTTCTTTACCTGCAGGCTGATGGCGGACTGGGTCAATCCGAGCTGATCAGCCGCCGCAGCAAAACTCCCCTTGCTGGCGACGGCGCTCAGGATGCGAAGATTGCGCAGGGACATGGGTGTGCCTCCAGTTGCTTTCGGGTTTGTTTTTGGCGGGCGGCATCTTGCCAAAGTGCCAATCTCTCTTGGGGGTTCAAATTACTAGAGACAGGTTCATTAGGCAAGCGCATACAGGGGGTATCGGTGGGGCAATGGCAGCCGGAGGGACTTGAATGCCTGACGTCCCCCTGAAGCGGGAGGGTTTTCTACCTGTCGTCCCGCGGCGGCAACGGGGGGCGAGGGGGGGACAATTGGATACTTTACTTTAGCGGTTGGGATGCTATGTTGATACGGTCCTGGTCAAGGGCACTGGAGGAAAGCATGCGGATATTGGTCGCAGAGGACGACCCAACCATAAGGCAGATGATGGCTACCCTGCTCTCACGTTGTGGTTTCGAATGCAACACCGTCGATAATGGTCGCAACGCAGTGGCCGCATGGGAGCAACAGGCTTTCGACTTCATCTTCATGGATGTGCAGATGCCGATCATGGACGGACTGACCGCTACTCGAATGATCAGGGAAAAGGAAGCCGTTGCGGGCGGGCACATTCCCATCATCGCCCTGACAGCTCATGCGATGGAAGAAGACAGGCAGCAATGTATTGATGCCGGGATGGACGATTATCTCTCCAAACCTATCGACCTGGACATGCTACTCTCCCTTCTCAACAACGACTACTCAAGAGCCGGGCGCTGAATCGGGCTTTTGGTCCCTTCGATGAATAACCATTTCCCGCTTCGACAATCAAAACCTCCAAGACACCTCCGCGCTTGCAATGTCCACCTTGCCCTGGTACGAGCCGACGAGCGCTCCCCTTAACCTATCCTCTCCCGCGGCATTCTTCCTTATCTCGGCATCCTTCACGAACAGGTGCGCGTAGCCGAGTTCGAGGGAAACCGAGTCGCATAGCTGATACCCGAGGCCGCCGGCAATCCAGATGCGATCATTGTCGGGAATGCGCGGAGTACGGTGGGCAGCGTCAGAGACCGGGCTCTCGTCGTAGGCGACTCCGGCGCGAAACGCCCACGCGCCCGGCATGTAGGCGGCGCCCAGGGAGCAGCGGAGGGTGTCTTCCCATCGAAACGTCGTCACAGCATCGGTTTCGGCAGGGTTGTCGAACCTGATGCGAAGCTCGTCAAGCTTGCTCCAGTTTGTCCAGGTTATGTCGGCCATTGCCGCGATCTTGCCGGTAAAGCTATGCCAGAGACTCACGGAGAGGCTGTCCGGCGTCCTGATATCGGCCCTGACTCCGGTATCGAGGAACCGGCCGGTAGGGTTTAAAGAAGGAACTCCCGAAAATTTGGCGTCACCCTTTAAGGTGTGGCTGATGGCCGAGCGGTAGGCAACGCCTCCTCTTGTCTTTTCGGAGAACTGGTAGAGTGCGCCGAAATTGTACCCCCAGGACCAGCTGTCCCCTTTGAAGGTGACGAGACCGTCGTTTTGCTGCGGCGCCATGCCGGGTGCGCCAAGGGAGCCGAAGATCGTGCCGAAATCGATCGCGTTGCTGAGTTCCGACTCGATGTACTGGGCGTTGATGCCGGCACCCAGGCTGAGCTTGTCGGTAACGGCCCAGGCCAATGCAGGATTTATGTTGAGGCTGATAAGGTCGGATTTGACGGCATGATAGCGGCCCACCCAGTCGTCATCATACTGCGTGCTCAGACCGAACGGCGAGAAGAGTCCCAAGCCCAAGTGCGATCTGTCGCTGAGTTGCCGGCTGAAGTAGAGGTTGGGAAGCGGGATCGCGCTCCCCGCATTTCGCTCCCCGCCGCCGCTGAGGGACAATCCGGTGAGGTCGGTTGAGCCTTCGTTCCTAAAACGCGCAGAGGGTAGCACCAGGTGCGTCCCGGCAACCAGCTGGGAACCAGGCAGGCGGGTGAGCCCGGCTGGATTGTAGAACACGGTGGATGCATCGTCCGCTGCGGCGGCTCCACCGGCGTACGCCGTACCAAGCCGTCTGACGCTTTGTTCAACAACCGCATATCCGGCGCCTGCAGCACTGCCGTGAGCAACCAACACGGCACATATTCCGAACACCAGGGCGTTCCATGAAGATCGCCAGTGATTCATGACTCACCTTTTTTAAGGGTTGGACTGTGTTAATCTCATGGGGGCCATTTATTCTCTCATGCGGATCGGGAAAGGCAACTAGCCGGCCTGCCCCCTTAGTTTCCGTTCTGCTGCTTACCCCGCAGGCATGGACAGGGACATGGAAATCACCACTGCAGGCGGTCATATCGAAGGAAGAAAGTAGTATGGCAAGAGACCTTAAGGACATATCGAGCCCATTGCACCCCCAAGACCTTTTCAAGGAGCAGATCCTGGGCGAACAGGTCAAGCAGCTCTACCGTCTAGCCCCTTTAGGCATGGTGGCGACCGTATCCAACTCGCTGCTCGTGTTCTTCGTAATGAAGGACGTGATGCCATACAGGTTTCTCATCCCCTGGCTCGCCTCCATTGTCTTTGTTACCCTCCTGAGATGTTGGCTCTCCTATAGATTCAGGACCTCCGAGCATGAGCCTGCATCGGCCCGCATCTGGGCGGACAGGTTTCTTCTGGGGTTGTTCGCGATAGGCGTGGCCTGGGGGAGCATCGGGGTTTTCCCCTTTTCTGCCATGTCCATGGCCCATCGGGTCTTCCTCGCGTTCGTGCTGGGGGGGATGGCTGCTGGGGCCTCGTCAACATTTGCCACGGTGAGACACGCCTATTCCGTGTTCAGCGTCCCGGCCCTGGCGCCGCTTGCGGTGCACTTCGTCTTAATCAACGACACCTTCCACTACATCATGGCTGCCATGGTGATACTGTTCGGCTTCTTGCTCTGGCGTATATCCCTGCACAACTATGCGATAAACCACACCTCGCTGCTGTTGAGGTTCGAAAACAGGGAGATGATAGAGATCCTTGAACAAGCAAAGGAACGGGTCGAGCGCCTGAACGCACAGCTTTTGGGGGAGATAGCTGCCCGGCTCACGGCAGAAGCGGGCCTCAGGGCTCAGCAGGAACAGCTGGGAAGACTCGTCGAGGAGCGGACAGTGGATCTGCGCATTATCAACGAACAGCTAAAGACCGAGATCGAGGAGAGAAAACAGTACGAAAAGGCCCTGTTGGAGACCGGGGAGCGGCTGGTAGCCGCACAGAAGAATGCGGACGCTGCGAACAAGGCGAAAACCGAATTCCTTGCCAACATGAGCCACGAAATGAGGACGCCGCTGGCGGGGACGTTAGGCATGATCAGGCTGGTGCTCGACATGGATATAGGCCAAGAGGAGAGGCAGCTTCTGGAGATGGCCAAGCGATCGGCGGATTCACTGCTGCGGATCATCGCCGACGTGCTCGATTTTTCGCGGCTGGAAGCGGGGGCGATGAGCTTCGAGCATAAGGAATTTTCCGTATGGGACGTGGTGAGATCTGCCCTTGAAGTGGTTTCTTTCCTTGCAGAGGAGAAGCAGCTGAATCTTATCTCGACAATAGATGACTCGGTACCCGTCCTGATAACGGGCGACGAAGGACGGCTGCGGCAGGTGCTGGTGAATCTTTTGGGAAATTCGGTCAAGTTTACCGAACAGGGCGAGGTAGAGGTGGCCGTACACGGTTTCGAGCCTGTCGGAGCGCAAGCGAACAGGTTCATCTTGTTCACGGTGCGGGACACGGGCACCGGCATCCCTGCTGATCAACTCGAAATGATATTCGCCAGGTTCACGCAGGTGGACTCTTCGCTCACGCGGCGGCACGGCGGGACAGGCCTTGGTTTGGCGCTGACGCGCCAGATTGTGGAGAAAATGGGGGGGAGTATCTGGGCAGAAAGCAGGGAAGGCGCAGGGAGCACATTCTTTTTCACGCTGCCCGAGCATTCTTAGCCGCGTCCCAAGGACCAGAAGAACCTGGGCTGCCCGATCAGGCCATCCCTGAATTAGGCGCCCTGACCCACCTTCAGGAAGTCCTTGAAGCCCTTTAAGGTTGGGAACCTTCCGGATCAGGCTCATCGCTTTCGGCACGTCGCCTTCGACTGCTCGCCGCCGAACTTCCCCGAGTCGTAGCTGAGCTGCAGTTGAACGAAAAAGAAAGCAGGCCTCCGCACAGGTTTTGGGGGCCTGCCTTTTGCGCTCTGATTTACCGTTCACCGGCAGCTGCTGGGCCGCTTGTCGGCTGCACCGGTTTCACAGGGATCTCAGCGGTCCAGATGGTAGGGTCGGCCTCGTAGGCTGTCAGATCTTTATGGTAGGCTGCCAGCCGGCTGGCGTATTCCTTCTGTGTCGCACTCTGGTCGACCTGTTCCGTGTTCATACCTTTTGACTGCTTAAGATAGGCGTTTTCAAGCGTTTCGGTGGCGTGTCCTGCGCTGGCCAGCATGATGGCCATAAGACCGACTGCGGAGATTGTCTTTTTGTTCATGGTTCGGCTCCTTTTGTGGTTGCTCTACTGCCGTGACACAGGAGTACCAGCAGAATATGGAGGAAGTGTGGAGGAAATGGGGAAAGAAGGAATGAGGTAAGCGATTTGGCAGGGATAGCAAGGGCAACGGCATAGGGAGGGAAATGGTTGAAATAGCGTCATTTGTGACACTGATCACTGCAATTAACTAACTGCATGGGGTATGGTGTGCTCATTGTTGTGTTGTCTACCCCATCTCTGGAGGGCGCCTTGAATGGCTTTACGCATTACTACCTTTGCGAGCGTTGTTGCCACGCTCATCTTCTGCTCATCTACCCTCTTCGCCGGTGACGCGGGTTCTGTCATGTGTGAGCTCAACGTGAGGGAACGTTACGAGTACTATGACATCAATGGGAAGAGCATCGACGATCTGCGGAAACAGATGAACCAAAACGGCACGAGATGGGACGACGGTCATGTCTATTCCGGCCTCACCAGCTGGGATATCAACTATGTCTATGACATTTCCAGCGACAGTGGCGGGTATGGGGTCAAATCGGCCAGCACCAAAGTGGATATAATCTACCGGATGCCGCGCATGCGCCCGGCCAGTGCCGACCCGGAAGTGACGGCACTGTGGGACGAATACCTGGAGCGCCTGCAGCATCATGAATTCGGCCACAAAGACCTTGCGGTAAAGACGGCTTCCGAAGTGAACGAGATTTTTGCGACGGTGCCGAGTTTCGGGAGTACCGATGAGTTGGCACAGGAAATAACCCGCAGGACCGAAGAGAGGTTCAGGAGGCTGAAACAGGCTCAGGTAGAGTACGATCATGAGACAAGGCACGGTGAGACGCAAGGTGCCATCTTGCGGGGGGGAAACAACCAACGTCTTGCCGCCACCAAGTGAGGCGAACCCACAAGCAATATTCCCACGACTGTCGATATGAAAAAGGGTTACAGAATCATCTCTGTAACCCTTTTGGTGTTTTGAGGATTGCTGCTAGCGGAAGGTTTCATTATTTCCCGCCACCGCCAGTGCCGCCGGTACCAACGCCACCACCCGTGCCAGTGCCAGTCGTACCGCCTGTACCCATGCTACCGTCCGTTGTACCACCAGTGCCGGTGCCCGTCGTGCCACCGGTTCCGCCGGTTCCTCTATCCATCGTGCCGCCGGTGCCCCTGTCCATATCCATGGTGCCGCCGGTGCCTCTGTCCATGGTTCCGCCGGTGCCCCTATCCATATCCATGGTGCCGCCGGTGCCTCTGTCCAAAGTACCGCCGGTGCCTCTGTCGATAGTACCGGTGTCTCTATCTATTGTGGTGCCGCCGGTACCCCTGTCATACGTGCCACCTGTGCCTCGTTCCATGGTTCCGCCGGTATCCCTATCCATGGTTCCGCCGGTACCTCTGTCATAGGTTCCACCGGTTCCTCTTTCCATGGTGCCACCGGTACCTCTTTCCATGGTGCCGACGGTACCCCTTTCCATGGTGCCACCGGTACCCCTTTCCATGGTGCCACCGGTACCCCTTTCCATGGTGCCACCGGCACCGGTACCCATCGTGCCGCCTCTACCGGTGCCCATGTCCGGGCCGACCCTCTCAACCGTAAAATCCTGTCTGATGGTGGTACGCGCACCGAGATCACTGCCTAACGTTGCGCCACCAGCCCCGGATCCCGTAGTGCCGCCCACCCTGGGTGTTTCACCAGAATAGGACCTGGAACCGGCAGCGTTACCCATGCCTGTTGTCAAGCCCATCATCCCCACGATGGCTATTGTCGTGAATATCATCTTTCTCACGCTTCTCATTTTTGGACCTCCGTTCCCTTGGCTTCATGCCTTCGAAGCCTGAGCAGCACCGCCTGCTTTTGCTGCTTTCACGGTGCCGCCTTTGCGGTAAGTTGATCGTTGCCAACATTCGTCCCTGTCTGCTCTATCTGGCGTGGAGCATCGCAACTTCCCCCGCCATTGTTTTTCATTGAGACTCCTTTCCCGAATCTCCGGGCAGAGCTAGCTGTATACACGTGGTGGTCCTAATTCCAAGTTAGCACATCGAATTAAAGAAAGTCAATTTGCGTGTATGCGGAAGTTGCACCGTAAGCTCTTGTGTTTACGACGTTTAGGTCTGGTCGAGCCCCGCCCGCAGCTTAACCCGAAGCACGAACTTGTGCCTGCCGCTTGATGGCAGCCAGGGCTGAAGACGCAAAAAAGCCGCCTGACTGAACAGACGGCTTTTTGACGCCGGGCGCTACTCTTCAGCTAAAGTGGGTGCCGCTTAACCTTTCTGCGCGTTGACAAGCTCAATGAATCCTGACAGGAGTTCCGGGTTGAAAGCCCCTCCGGATTCTTCACGCATCACCTTGATCGCTTCCTGGTGTGAAACGGCCTTTCTGTACACCCTGTCCAGCGTGAGGGCGCTGTAAGTGTCGCAGAGGATCGATAGCTGCGCGCTGCGAGGTATCTTGTCACCCTTTAGCCCCAAGGGATAGCCGTTGCCGTCGTACCTTTCGTGGTGGTGGCGGACGATGGTGAGTGACACGTCGCCGAAGCACTTGGTGTCCCTCAGGTGTTCGAATCCCTTTTGGGTATGCTGCTTGATCTTGTAGTACTCGACGTCCGAGAGGGCATCAGGTTTCTGAAGGATCTCGTTGGTAACGAAGATCATGCCGTAGTCGTGGAGCAGCGATCCTATGCCCACATCGAGCAACTCGTCAGGATCCACGTTGAACAGCCTTTCATGCGCCAGCAGGTTCAGGGCGGTCACCTGTACGCTGTGCGAAAATATGTACAGGTTGTGTGCAACGACAGACTGGATCGAGCGCAGGGCCTGTTCGTCCCTCGCCACAAAACCCATCATGTGCTGGATCAATTGCCTGCACCGTTCCAGGTTCGACGCCTGTTCCGGTGCTTCGAAGGCGTCAATCAAGTAGTTGATCGACGTCTGGTACAGGATACGTCCCTTCCTCGCGCTGTTGAGGGCATCATTGGAGAGCATGTCTTTGAGGCCGCTTTCGAGGTAGGCGGAGATTTCTGTCATGTCTCCGGACCTGACGTACATGAACTCCGTGCGTGTCCTCTCCATCCTGCTGCGGTCTGCAGCGGAGAACCTCCGCTCAGCGTCTTTGTAAAGCACGTAATTTCCAGCAGTTTTCATGAAAAGCGGCACTTCAGGAAAGTGTTCCGGATCGATGCAGTCAATGCTTATCGCTCGCCAGTATTGGTCTTTCATAATGTCCCCTGACATTCAGGAATTGGGGGAAGCTGACTGTCTGAGCCATTGGTTCAGCACTGCCGAGACAGTATCAGCCACATCCCTGCCTTTATTGCGTTTCGTCAGATCCTGCCAAAACTCAAGGCTGCGGCAAAAATTTCTATCAGTGGCTGAGTAAGTATTCGAATAGCCGACGTTCACGATTTGATGAGGGGGTACAGGGATGTCATGTGCCCAGCCTTGACAGTATGAGGTTAGGCTGTACCCTAGGACCTGGCATTAGCGGTCGTTAAAGGTTCAGTCTCCTCTGGATCTCTTGGTAGATGGAAACAAAGGGGGAACGGAAATGACGGCAACAACAATCTGCAAGGTCTACCTCCGCCGCGGGCCTGGAAAAGGGTTCGTCTTCCCTGTCAAACCGATCCCAAGCGGCAGGGAGATCGCCGTACTGGAGTCGCAAGGGGAATGGCTGCAGATAAGCGTCGACGGGGAGATTGGATACCTCCCAAGGGATGCAGTAAGAGCGGGTTTCGATGACCGGTATTACGAGCTCCCCGAAGTCCTCTTCGAGGAACTCAGGGAGATCGGGAAGGCCAGAGAAAAGAGGGGGGCATGGGACCAGGCCCCGCCTGCGGGGGATGATAAGGAAAGCAGGTTTTCAGACGTCGCCGCGAAGCTTCACTCGGCGAAACTGGCCGCCTTGTGCCTTTCCGGCGGAGGGATTCGCAGCGCCACCTTCAACCTGGGGGTGCTGCAGGGGCTGGCGAAAACCGGGGCGCTGAGGGAGATCGACTACCTTTCCACCGTTTCAGGAGGGGGGTACATCGGCAGCTGGCTCTCCTCGTGGATATCGCGAGAGAAAGGTTCTCCCGGGGCCAGGTTCGACAGCGTCATCGATGCGCTGGCGCAGGAAAGCAAGGAAAGCCGGGGCAAAGAGCCGTACCATGTCAGGTTCCTGCGGGACTACAGCAACTACCTGACGCCCCGCGTCGGGATCTTGAGCGTGGATACCTGGACCATCATCGCGACCTACCTGCGCAACCTGGTTTTGAACTGGCTGGTGCTCATTCCGCTGCTCTTCGCGGTTCTGCTCCTGCCGAGGTTTCTCGTGCACATCGTGTCAGGAGCGGTCATCGACGAGATCGCGCTGGACGAGATGCTGGCGGCACACCTCTTCCTCGTCGCCGGGGCCGTACACGCCTTGTTCCCCATCGCCTACACGGTAAACAACCTCCCGGGCATCGGTGACCTGCGGCAATCCGAGCGGAGCTTCCTGTTCCGTTTTCTGGCACCTCTTCTTTTGATGGCCTGCTTCCTCTCCGCCTATTGGGGGTACGTCTATCGCCCGGGGTGCACCGTTCCGGGCTTTTGGAGTTTTGTCTGTTTCGGCACAGCGGTGCACCTGGTCGGATGGGTGGTGGGGATACTATGCCTGCGGCAAAAGCCTGCCACCTGGCTTACCTCCGGACTTGCCTGCACGGCTATGACCGGAGCGCTGGCCGGCTTTTTCGGATGGGTCGCGGCAACCAAGCTTGTTCCGGCGCTGTTGGAAAGGGTCTGGTCCCCGAAACTCCTCTTCGCCACACTGTCTGTCCCCGTGATCCTGGCGGTCTACCTCCTGACCATGGCGCTTGTGGTAGCCTTCCTGTCCAGGCGGACCGGGGAACAGGACAGGGAGTGGTGGGGACGTGCCGCCGGCATGGTAATACTTGCAGGCCTCGTGTGGGGTGTCGGCATGGCTGCCGTCATCTACGGCCCATGGTTCATCCTGCCGGACGCTACCCATTTCTGGAAAGAGATCTACATCGCACTCGGCGCCGGTTCCGGTGTCGCTGCTGCCCTCCTCGGAAGGGATTCGTCCACCCCTGCGCTTCGTCCGGGGGTTTTCATGAGCAAGTACCGCACTACTCTGCTCTCTTTTGCCGCCGCTTTGTTCCTGCTCTTTTTGACGCAAGCGTTGTCGCTTGGCGCCACGTGCATGTTCTGGGGAGCGGGCTATGTCACCGAGCTGGCGAGGGGATGCGTCCCGGCTTCGCCGCTTGCCTTCATCTCGTTTCCCGACCTGACCTCGGCTGCCATGCCGCTTAGCTTCCTCACCCATCTCCATATACTGGGCAGCACCGGGCTCGACCCCGCCTTGTGGGCTTTGGCCGGGGGCGCGCTGCTGCTGTCAACCTGCATGGCGTGGGCGGTGGATATCAACAAATTCTCGATGCACGCGATGTATCGAAACAGGCTGACCAGGTGCTATCTTGGTGCCGCGCGCGATAGGGAAGAGAGGGAGTGCCAGCCTTTCACAGGGTTCGACAAGGGTGACGACCGTTTCATGACGGAGCTGCCCAGACGCCCGTTTCACGTGGTGAACATGGCCTGGAACTTGGTGAAGGGGAACCGGCTGGCGTGGCAGCAAAGAAAGGCCGCCTCCTTCGTCATGTCGCCCCTTTTTGCCGGCAGCGACATCGATCCGGACCCGGAGTGCAGGGACGTGCTGCCGGGTGGTTACCGGAGCATGGCCGAATACGCGGCGGGGAAGAGGAAAAGCGAGCCGATGACCATAGGCACAGCCATGGCCATTTCGGGCGCGGCGGCAAGTCCCAACATGGGGTACCACTCCTCGCCGCTGGTTACCTTCGTGATGGCTTTTTTCAACCTGAGGCTCGGCTGGTGGCTGGGGAACACGGGAACCGGCATGGGGGGGGCTTGGCGCAGGAGATCGCACCGCTTTTCCGTGGTCCCTCTGCTGAAGGAGACCTTCGGGTTCACCCGGGAGGACAGCAAGGACATCTACCTGTCGGACGGCGGTCACTTCGAGAACCTGGGGCTCTACGAGATGGTGAGAAGAAGGTGCCGTTACATTATCGTCTGCGATGCCGGATGCGACTGCGACTCCGCGTTCGAGGACCTAGGCAATGCGGTGCGCAAGGTGAGGGCGGACTTCAGGATAGAAGTGGAGCTCGATATCAGGGGCATAAGGGCCAAGAAGTCGCATTTTGCGGTGGGGACCATCCGGTATGCCTGCTGTGACGACGGCAGCTCTGAAAACGGTCGCCTGCTGTACATAAAGCCGGTGCTGACCGGGGACGAATCGGTGGACCAGTTCAACTACTCGATGATGCACGGCGAATTCCCGCACGAGCCGACTTCAGACCAGTGGTTTGACGAGGCGCAGTTTGAAAGCTACCGAAAACTCGGGATGCATTCCCTGGCACAACTTGCGGGAGGGCGCAAGCTGGGGGTGAAGCAGCTTTTCGAGAGGGCTTACGAGTTGCACAAGGACCAAGTGAAGAAGCTTCCGGAGTAGCCAGTGGCGCGACCCGGACCGCCTGGCCGGCCCCCTGGGGGAGGCTACAGCTCCACCAGGTAATCGGCTTCGCTAGCGCCTGAATTGGTGTTGTTCAGGTACGGTGTCTCGGGGAGGATTACCGTATAGGAGAGCTTGCTCCCCAGGCGCTGCAACTGGTCCGGTATGCCGTATTTCACCGCGTGCCAGATGCCGGTCAGCACCAATATCTTGCGCCCAGGCTGCTTCGCGGCGTAGCGCGCCATGTTCAACGCCATGCCGCTGTTGCGCACCGTCTGGGCCTCGCAGAAGTTGCTGAACATCTTCCCGCTTTGCCCATGGTTCGCGACCGCCTGGAACGCCTTTTTCAGAAAGGCTACCTGGGGGTTTTTCAGGTCGCAGCTGGTTCCTGACGGCAGGTTTCCCTTTTCCTCCGGTGTCAGCGAACTGAAACCGTGCATGGACACCTTTTTGACGATGTGTTTAGGGACGTTCAGGGCGACCATCGGGATCTTGTTGTCGCGGGCATAGATGAAGATGTCCCGATACATGGGCCAATCCGACCAGTTACGCTCGAAAACCGCCTGCATGACACCCTCGCTTATCCTGCCGCTGGTCCATTCATCGAGCTGCGCCTGATGGTCCGATTGCATCATCTCCAGCCCTATCGTCAACGGCTGCTTGCCGGCAAGCAGGGAGCGGATCAGGTCGAGCTGCAGTTCGTGGTGGTACTTGTCGTCGTGGGACTCCCCCATCAGTATCAGGTCCGAGCTAGCGGCGGCGGCTGACAGTTCCGCCATGCTGACGTGCTGGCTATCGCTCGTGCGGGTGATGATGATATGGGCAGCGGCATCGACGGACAGCAATGTGGAAACGAGCAGTATGGTGCTGCAAAAACGCGCGATGTTCGCCATGGCTTCACCCCCTATCCAGCGGCCCTGTTGGCAACCTCGATCCTGAATTCGGCGCCGCCGTCTAAATTACGCACCGTCAGGCGCCCCCCCATATTCTTCTCGATGATCATCTTCGACATGAACAGCCCGACGCCGCTTCCTTTCCCAAGTTCCTTGGTGGTGAAGTAGGCGTCGAAGATCTTGTCCATGATTTCCTCTTTTATGCCGCCCGCGTTGTCTGTAACCGTGACCAGGGTCTGTCCCCCCTCGACCCAGGCGCGGAGGGTTACCTGCGGCTCCGGCACCTGGTTTTCGGCAAAGGCGTCCTTCGCGTTGGTCAGAAGGTTCAGTATCACGTGACCGTACTCGTTGGGATAGCCGGAGATCCGGGGCTCGCCGGTGGAACAGATGCTGATGCTGATCCTTTCTTTCTCCAGGTTTTCCCGGATGAGCCCCACCGTCTTTTCGATGACCTCATCCACCCTGAAGGTGGTCTTTTCCTTGTTCAGGACCAGGAAATCCCGGAAATCGTCGATGGTGCGCGATAGGTGCTTGATTATCCCCATCGCCTTGGCCACGCTCTCCTCAAGGAGCTCTCTGCTGAAGCTGCCGTGCTTGTAGGAGAGACCAAGCACCTGCAGGTTCAGCCCCAGGACGTTCAGGGGCTGGCGCCATTGGTGAGCTATATACCCGAGCATCTCGCCCATGGCGGCCAGGCGGCTTTGATGGATCAGTACCTGGTCCTTTTTTCTCAGCTCGGTCAGCATCCTGATACGCTCGGCTGATTCCACTTCCAGTTCGTGGTACGCCTCCTGGAGCTCGACATTCTGGGCCTCCTGCTTGACGAGAAGCTCATCGAGCGCCTCGGTGCGTTGGGCTACCCGCTGCTCCAGCTCATCGTTCATCCTTTGCAGGGCATCCTCGGCCCTTTTGATCTCGGTTACGTCCGTGTTGGTCCCAAGCCACTGCACGACCTTGCCGTGGGGGTCCTTAAGCGGCAGCACCCGGGTCAGGAAGGGGCGAAATTCCCCGTCTGCACCCTTCAGGGGTAGCACCATTTCAAAGGGGGTCCCGGTGGCGATGGATGCCTGCCACTGATCCAGGGCGGCAGGGAGCACCTGCGGGTCGTGAAAGCTTTGCCACTCCTGTCTCTCGGCCTGCTCCGGCGTCATGCCGGTGTATTCGTACCAGCGCCGGTTGTACCAGTTGATCTGGCCGTCGGCCTGCGCCACCCAGGCGAGTTGGGGCATGGCGTCGACCATGGTGCGGAAACGGTCCTCGCTCTGGCGCAGCTTCTCCTCGGCAAGCTTTCGTTCGGTGACGTCCTCGCTGAAGATGAGGATGCCCCCTACCTCTCCCCGCTCGCCGTACCAGGGGCGGATCTCCCAGCGGATCCACTGCACCGATCCGTTCCCCCTTACGAAGGGATCCGCCTCCGCGCGCAGCGTCTCTCCCGCCATGGCGCGCCGGTGCAGTTCCTTCCACTGTTCCGGTATCTCCGGAAAAACCTCGTAATGGGACTTGCCCGTCACATTGTCGTCGCCAAGCTGGTAGTCGCGGCGCCAGCGCAGGCTGGCGAAGATGTAGCGCATCTCGCTGTCGAACATCGCCAGCGGGACCGGTGCGTGCTCGATGAAAAGCCGCAGCCGCTCTTCGCTCTCGCGCCGCGCAGATTCCGCCTCGACCCGGTCGGTGATGTCCTGGCCGGTCCCTGACATGCGTAGCGCAGAGCCATTCCCGTCGCGGACCAGCTCCCCCCGGCCGCTGATGAAACGGAGCGACCCGTCAGGCAGAACCACGCGGAACTCCAGTTCGCCGGGGCTCTCGCCGGCCATGCAGGCGTCGATCCACCCCTGCATGGCGCTCCGGTCTTCAGGATGGATGATCTGCAGGAAGCCCTCGATATCAGGTGCTTCCTCACCCGGCGCCATCCCGTAAATGCTGTAGAGCTGCTCCGACCACTGCAGAGACCCGTTCGCTTCATAGGACCAGCTGCCTAGCTTAGCCAGTTCCTGTGCTTTCCGCAGGTCGGCCTCCTTGCGGCGCAATTCGTTCACTATCCTCTGCAGCTCTTCTGTCCTGTCGCAGATACGCTCCTCAAGGTGCTCTTTGGCCGACAACACCTCGGCCAGAGCTGAGCTGGCCCGCCGGTTGGCCTCCCTCAACCTTTCGTGGAACAGCGAGAACAGCACGCCCATCGCGCTGAAGATGGCAAGGGCGAGGGTTGAAGCGGAGCGCTCCAAAGCCGGTGATTGCATGGGGGACATGAAAATGAACCAGACGGCCAGCGCAGAGAAGGCGGTAGCCAGCAGGCCCGCCAGCTTGCCGCCGACCCACGAGCTGAAAAAGACGGCAGGATAGAAGAACACCCAGACATAAGGCATGATCGCTTCCCATAAAAGCCACTGCAGCGCGAGAGCCAGTACCGGAAACGACGATGCCAGCAGCAAACGACCGGCGTCTCGTGAAGGGGTGCTGGCATCCGGGCTTTCTCCGTTATTCATGGCAGCAGTGCTCCTTTTCCGAGCGGATGGACTAACGCCTTGATAATGGGGCCTTATTGGCACCGACCAATTCTAGCAGATAGAGGGGGAGGGGCCAGCAGGGGAGCGTTTTATTTTGGCAACTGCACTGGAGTGGTTTTGGTCCCGGGTGCGGGAGGCGTGAAGCTATAGGGAGGAGGATGGGGGCCCGAGCGCCCCAAGGCCCCGGGCTCCCTCGGCGGGCATGGCTGTTACTGGTGGACCAGCCTGACCACCCATTCCCGCAACTGCTCGGCCTTGTAAGGCTTGGGGACGAAGGCGGCATGCGCGTCATGGTGGATGGAAGGGGAGATGTCCTTGTTGCCGTAACCGCTGCAAAACAAAACTGGGAGCGCGAGGTCATGTCGGCGCAACTCGTGGTAGGTCTCGATCCCGTCCATCTCCGGCATGGTCAGGTCCATGAGTACCAGGTCGATTTCGGACTGCCGCCGCTGGTACACCTCAAGAGCCTCACGGCCATTGGAGGCCGTGATAACGGTAAAACCCATGGCAGCAAGGAGCCCGGCTCCGATGCTGCGTAACTCGTCCTCGTCGTCTACCAAAAGGACGGTGCCGTGCAGGCTCGTTTCCTCGTGCGGAGTGGTCTGGGTGTCCGAACCTTGTGCGGCAGCATCGGCACCGTCGGCCGCGGCCGCCACGGGGAAATAGATCCTGAAGGTCGTTCCGGCTCCGGGTTGGCTGTTAAGCTGCAGCGCCCCGTGGTGGGATCTGATGATGCCGATCATGGCCGACATCCCCAAACCGCGTCCGGTGAACTTGGTGGTGAAGAAAGGCTCGAAGATCCGCTTTTGTGTCTGCTCGTCCATGCCGCAGCCGGTATCGGTGACCTCCAGGCAGGCATAGGCGCCGGCAGCGATGGAATTGCCGAAGAAATCCGCCGGCTCCTCTCCCGGGAGAACCGTTGCTTTTCCCAGTCCTACCTTGACGGTGCCCTGGCCATCGCCGATCGCCTCCACGGCGTTGACCACCAGGTTCATGACGATCTGCTGCAGCTTTCCCTCGTCTCCGGTCACTTCCGGCACGTCGCTTCCCAACTGGTATTGGAAGCAGACGTTCTTCCTGAAAGCAGGCTGGAGCATCTTCACGATTTCGTTGACCAGCAGCAGCATGTCGATGCGGCTCTGGACCAAGGGGCTTTTGCCGGCGTAGGTCAGCATCTGCCGGCAGAGGTCGGCGGCGCGGTGGCCGGCCACCTCGATCTGGTTCAGGTGATTCTGCACCGATTGCGCATCGGGGTCGTCCTTGGCAAGCAGGCAGTGACCGAGGATTATCATCAGGATGTTGTTGAAATCATGCGCGATGCCGCCGGTCAGCACGCCCAGGCTCTCCAGCTTCTGGGCCTGCTGGAGCTGCTGCTCGAGTGCCAGCCGATACTCCTCGGCCTTCTTGCGCTCGGTGATGTCCCGCGCCACGTGGACGCAGGCTGTCACCTCCCCTGCCTCGTTGTGCAGCGGCGACACGGAGATGTCGAAAAAAGCGGAGAACCTCTTTTCCTCGATTTCCCGGGCCGGGGCCTCCCCCTCCTGCATCAGCTCAAGGTGGGGGCAAGAGGGGGGTGGGGACTGGAGGCTGTGGAATAGCTCGTGGCATTTGCGGCCGGGAACCTCTTCGGGACGCAAGCCAAAGCGCTTGGCCACGGCACGGTTTGCGCGCAGGATGGTGTGGTTGGTGTCGGTGATGAAAATCATGTCCGGGACCGCATCGAAGGTCTGCTCCCACTCCCTCTTGCCGCGGCTGACAGTCTCATAGAGAAGCTGCGGAATCGCCCTGTCGCCGGTCAGCATACGACCACCGCGAAGGCCCCGCCGGGCGCAGGTCGTCCGGCGGGACGGGGAACATCCTTGCCGGCGCGGTGCAGATGGACCCCTTCATCCAGCGGAACGCAACCCTCGAACCCGGGTTCGTCCTGGAAAACGGCCCCGCCTATGCGGCGCCTGGGCGACACGGAGTGGGTAACAGTCACTGAGCCGAACGATGCACAGTACATAAACGATGTCTCCTCGGCCATTGCCACCCCATCATTTTTCCGCCGCAGGACGCAAAAAAGCCGGGGCAAAAATATCTATGATATTTCGGCAACCCGGCTGTCTCCGTGAGACCCTTTAGGCTTTCCGCCCCATCCTCGCGGATGGTTGAGTATTGTCGTGTACCAGTTGCTGTATTAGATTGGCGACATTATGCATAGCCTTAATGGAAATGTCAACCTTCTGCAGTAAAGGGGCGTGGCAAAGTTTCTGCAACTGCAGTCGTGTTGTCTGTCACAACCTGATTTCCGGGAGTTGTGCCTACCCGATGAGGAGCAATGACAGATGCAGCGCTTAAAAATAGTGGTTCAGGAGCAGGTTTGTCTCCGCCACGCTGTGCCCCTGCACATTCCCGTAGCCTAGCTCGAGGCTCAGGCTGCTGTTTCGCGCCAGTCGAAAGTTCTGTGCCAGCGACGCTTTCAGCGCCAGCCGGTCGTCGCCCAGGAAATAGAAGAAGGCCTGTCCCAGCAGTTGCACCTTCCACCAGTCGTTTAGCTGTTGCTGCGTGCCAAGGCCAACCCCGGGGCCCGCAGCAACCTTGCCGGAGAACCTTCTGCCGGCGTTGACATCCAGCTCCGCGAAGGCGTGCGCGATCCCTCCCCAGGGGGACTTTCCGGCGAACCCCCCGCCGGTGTTGAGGCGGAAGATGAGCGAGTCCCGTCCGTCCGCCATAACCTCGGTGTCCCAGCCGGTGACGACCTTCCAGGAGTAAGGCTTGAAGAAGAGGTCCCTCGGCGCGGTGGAGACGATGTCGAGCAGGTGCAGGGTCTTGAGCCAGAACCGGTCCGTGGCAGGGGCGAAGCAGAGGGCAGTGTCAAGGAACTTGATCTGAGCCCCCTTGAGGTACCCCTGGTCGGGGTCGAGCAGGCTATGGAACTCGGGCTGGAGGTGCAGCTCGCCGTACCCTTCGCCCCTGCGCAGGCCGCCTCCCACCCCGATCTTGGAGGTCTTGTGGCCGGCGTCCGGAGGCGCGGGAGGCACGATGACATACGGGTCCCCGGAATCCTTTCCGAGCAGGCTCCTCTCCGCCAGGATCTTCAGGTACAGCTTCGAGTAGGCATCCTGGTCCAGCTCCTTGCGGGCCAGCCTCAGTTGTACCGTCTCGGCTGCCAGGTCGAGGATCTCCCTCTTCCCCTGCTTCATGGCTGAAAGCCTGAGCTTTGCCGGCTCGGCCCTCCCTTGTGCCAGTTCCAGTGCCGCCTGCTGACCCTCCCGGTCGAGAAGCGAGGCGATCCGGGCTATCCTTGCCCCCTGCGAGGGACGGTAAACTGCTTCCTCGAGGATGCCGGCCTCGCGTGCGATCTCGATGGTCTCGGTAGGGAGCACGATGAGTCCGGTCCGGTCGGTGAGGTGCAGGGTCGGCCTGGCCGCCTCTATCAGGAACAAGAGGTTGAAGGAGCAGTTCTCGTCCAGGAAATAGTAGTCGGAGGAAATCCGCTCCAGCTCCAGGGTGTGCAGCAGCAGGCGCTCCACCTCTTCCCGGGAGAGCTTCAGCCGGTATTCCCACATGTCCCTCTGTTCCAGATCGCTGTACTCCTTCACCTTCAGGTAGTACGGCATCAGCGAGTAGTACCCCTTGTACCTGCCGGACAGCCCCTTGAAGGCGTACACGAACCCGTTGGCATCGGTGGCGTCGGCGGCGTAGTTGGCGGCGTAGGAGATCAGGTTGCTTTTGCTGCTGCCGTCGATCCGCAGCAGGGTGTGCCCGAACATCGAGGCCGGGCTGTTGATGTGCCCCACCGGGAACACCAGCACCGCCGACCGCGCGTCGACGGCGCTTATCAGTTCCTGTTGTTGCGAGCAAAGGGTCCCGGGGAGGGCGGTCGGATCGATGGAGAGCTGCTCTCTCAGCCACTGGAGACGCGCCGGGAACCTGCATGCGGGGTGCTCTCCGTCGGGCGCTTCAGGTTGGAGAAAGCCTGCAAGGGTCGCCTCGAGCTCCGCCTCGGGGTTTACCCTTCCTTGGGGCGAGAGGAAGAAGTTGGGGTCGGAGATCCTGCTCTTATAGCCGCCAAGGATGGTCTTTTTGTAGTGGAGCAGTATGTGCCAGTTCCTTTTCTCTGAAAGCTTCAGGGTACGTGCCTTCTCCTTGAGCCTTTCAAGATAGGGGCCGCTTTGCGCGGACGCGGGTGAGGGAACGGCCAGAAGGAAAACGAACAGGATGAAGAGGAGGGTGCTGCGCATCGTTGGCATCGTCGATTCCAGTGTTCATAACAATAGTGGTTTGGCCGGCGGTGCCTTGACGCGTCACGGCTCATGAAACAAAAAAGGTGCACAGAGCTGGCTGTGCACCTTTTGACAGGCCTGGGGAAGGGTCAGTTCCTGGTTACTGCAACCACGTTGTCGATGACCTCTGCAAGAACGATCTTGTCGGAGGTGAAGATGTTGCTGAAGTTCGCCTGCAGTGTTGACTTGAAGGCGTCGCCCTGTGATGCGTCGACACCGAGCATCTCCACGAAGGTGTCGAGGGTCTCACCCTTGCCCATGGCGATCTCTTTGGCGAGATTGTCCATGTTGGCGCGGACGAAGTGGTTAAGTTTCTCGTTCTGTACGATGCCGCTTGGCTGCTGACACTCGGAAGTCCCCGAGGAAATGCCGAATGTCTGGGTTCCGGTACTGCCGTTGGTTGTCGATTGCAGCACCTGTAGCACGATGGAGTTGTCTGCCTTGTTTTCGAAGAGCATCGTACCCAGCCCGCATCCGGTATTGTTGCGCGCTTGAGCAGCATAGGCCGCACCTGAAATCAGAAGACTCAGTACAAATCCCAGCAGAAGTTTTTTCATGGACTCTCCTCCTTTGATAGAAAAACTTCACAAATTATAGGGGAGGCTTGCAACCTGTCAACGAGAGACCGGAAAAAGTATGTCAGGTTTCGACTGCTTGGCCGGATTATCCAAGAGAGGGGGCGGGGCGGTTCCAGTGGAGGGGTGTGCCCCCCCGGGCAGGGGGGGCGGGCTCGGACTGTTACTTGGCTCCGAAGATGAAGTAGGAGAGCGACAGCAGCGCCAGCACCCACATGCCTCCTTTCATCTCGCCGATACGGCCGGTCGATGCTTTCATGAGAGGGTAGGCGATGAAGCCGGCAGTCATGCCGACGCCGATGTTGTAGGTGAAGATCATCAGCACGATGGTGAGAAAGGCCGGTATCAGCTCGGTGAAGTCGTCGAAGTCGATCTTCGCCAGGGGGCTGATCATGAAGGAGCCGATGACGATGAGGGCGATGCCGTAGGCGTGAGCCGGCACGATGGTGAAAAGCGGCGCGAGGAACAGCGCCAGCAGGAACAGCATCGCGGTGACGAGCGCGGTGAAGCCGGTGCGGCCCCCTTCCTCTATCCCTGCCGCCGACTCTATGTAGGCCCCGGTAGTGGTGGTGCCCAGCAGCGGCGCGGCGACGGTCGCCAGCGCATCGGCCAGCATCGGCTTCTCGATCTCGGGGAGGTTTCCCTTCTCGTCCAGCAGGTCGGCGCGCATGGAGAGGCCGAGCAGGGTACCGACGGTGTCGAGGAACGCCATGATGAAGATGGTGAGGACGACCGGGAAGAACGCGGGCTGCAGCGCGCCGGCGAAGTCGATCTGGAACAGGATCGGGGTGATGTCGGGGGGCATGCTGACGTAGGATTGCGGCAGCGGCGTCACCTTGAGCGCGATGGATGCGATGGTGGTGACCACAATGCCGATCATCATGGCGCCCAGCACCTTGCGCGACATGAGGACCACGGTGAAGAGGAGTCCGAAGACGGCCAGAAGCACTGACGGCTGCGAGAGATCGCCAAGCTTCACCGGCGCACCCGGAACGCCCAGCACCACGATGCCGGTCTCGTTGAGGCCGATGAAGGTCAGGAACAGGCCGATGCCTGTGGCGAAGGCGCATTTGAGGGAGATGGGTATCGATTCGGCGAGCCAGCTCCGGACCTTGAAAAGTGTGAGCAGGGTAAAGGCGACGCCGGCGAAGAAAACGGCTGCCAGCGCGGTCTGCCAGGAGTACCCCATCACCTTGACCACAACGAAGGCGATGAAGGCGTTCTCGCTCATGTAGGGGGCTATGGCGAAGGGGCGGTTGGCGAAAAAGGCCATCAGCACCGTGCCGAAGACGGCGGCGATGATGGTGGCGGTCGTGGAGGGACCGCGCGGGATGCCCGCATTCTCAAGGATCGCGGGGTTCACTATGATGATGTACGCCATGGTGAGGAAGGTTGTGAGGCCGGCGACGACCTCACGGCGCAGGTTGGTGCCGTAGCGTTGAAACTGGAAGAAGGTCGCGATGCGAGAGGTCATTTCTGCTCCTTCATTGCATAGAGCGCGGGCAGGTTACGCCAGTATCCTGCGATGTCCATACCGCAACCGAACAGGAAACGGTCCTCTACCTCAAGCCCGACGAAATCGGCCCTGGCACCGGGCGCCTTGCGGTCGTGGATCTTGTCGACGAGCACAGCGGTGTAGACCTCCGCGGCCCCTTCATTCCGGCAGTACTGGGTGATTTCCGCGAGCGTCACCCCCTCATCCAGGATGTCGTCCACCAGCAAAACGGTGCGGCCCTTCAGGGAGCGTTCCGGCTTCACCTTCCAAAGGAGATTGCCCCCGCTTTGCTCGGCGCCGTACCGGGTAGCGTGGAGATAGTCCAGTTCCAGCGCGAACGGGAGTTTGTCCACCAGCTTCCCCGTGACGAACAGTCCGCCGTTCATGATGCAAAACGCAATGGGGCTGGTTCCTTCCAGCCGTTCGGTTATCTGCTGCGCCATGCGTGACAGCGCCTCGTCGACCTGCTCGGCTGACCTGAGACAATCGGCCTTTTGCCGGATGTCTTCCATGTCTTTCAGTACCATTACCGCTCCTTGGGAACTTTTGTTTCAAACGCCGGAACAATAGCAAATTTCCGCCGTGGAATCAAATAATTATGCTCTCATTAGCTGCCCTGCTCCGATGGCGGCGGCGCCAGCGGCCCGGTTTAGCCCCAGCCTCTTTTACGGCGCGTGCCTGAAGCCGGACCGGCTGAAAGGCCCCCTGCAGAAGCTTTTGACTTTACCGGAATTCACGCTAAAATCCCATCCGTTGTGAGGGGTGTCTAATTTACTGTAAGATTGGGCGAGGGTACATGATGTAAGGCTTGGGCCGCATGTTCCTGCGACCTTGGCCTCACTATGTTCCCCCGGGGAGTACTCATCATGCCGGCTGATTCTAAATTAATGGAATTCATCAAGTCCGATCTGGCCAGAGGCAAAGCTGTCGGCAATCTTCAGGAAACGGATGACCTGATCGGGACGGAAATCATGGACTCGTTGGGGATCATGAAGCTGATACTTTTCCTGGAAGACAACTATTCGGTGAAGATATCGGACGAGGACCTGACGCTGGAGAATTTCAGCACCATCCAGTCGATACACGGCCTGGTTCAGAAGAAGGTGAACCCATAGCAGGTGACCCATGAACTTCACTCTTTCGGACACCCAGCTGATCCAGTGGGAAAGCATCGTCGAGTTCTCCAGGCGCGAGTTGAACGCCAACGTGCGCGAAAACGACAGTAAGGGAAGCTTTCCGATGGAGAACTGGAAAAAATGCGCGGAGATGGGACTTCTCTCGCTGATCACCCCGGAGCAGTACGGGGGGGTGGGGGAGGATCTTCTTTCCTCGGCTCTATCCATCGAGGCCTTCAGCTACGGTTGCGAAGACGGCGGCCTGGTGCATGCCGTCATCACGCAGCTTTGCTGCATCGTGTTGTTGAGCCTCTACGGGACGCAGCAGCAGAAGCAAAACTACCTGGGACGACTCTCCTCGGGCGAACTGATCGCCGCCCAGTCCATAACCGAGCCGGATGCGGGCTCCGACGTACTGGCGATGCGTACCCGGGTCGAGGGGCGCGACATCGGCTATCTCATTACCGGCAGCAAGGTGTTCATATCCAACGGCCCCTTGGCAGACCTGGTGTTCGTCTTCGCAAAAAGCGGCGAGGGGAAGTCGTCGTTTGGCGGCGATGTCTCCTGTTTAATGGTCGAAAAGGGGAGCGCCGGGTACAGCGTGGGCAGCCCCCTTTCCAAGATGGGGCTGAGGACGTTGCAAAACAGTGAGCTGTTCTTCGACGAGGTCTGCGTACCGGAGGACATGATGCTTGGCAAGAGCGGCCATGGCATGTTTATCTTCAACGAGTGCATCGAGTGGGAGCGTGTGTTTATGACGGCGGCGCACCTTGGGACCCTGGAAAGGGTGCTGGAAAAAAGCGTGAACTATGTGAAGACCCGGAAGCAGTTCGGCAAGGAGATCGGGAAGAACCAGTCCGTCTCCAACAAGCTCGGGGCCATGAAGATGAATCTCGAACTGGGGAAGCTGATGCTGTACAAGATGGCTTGGCTGAAGGACCAGGGGAAACGTGTCCCCCTCGAAGCCTCGCTGGGGAAGCTGTTCGTCAGCGAGAGCCTGAAAAGCGCCTGCCTGGATGCGGTTCAGGTGCATGGAGCCTACGGGTACATGCAGGAATACGACGTGGAAAGGGACCTGAGGGACAGCGTCGCAGCCACTATATATTCGGGCACTTCCGAGATGCAGCGCAACATAATAGCCAGCATACTGGGACTTTGATGGCAAAGTACCTCCTGCAAAATTACCTGGACCACAGCTTCAGGTCGTGCCCGGAAAAACCGGCGCTGGTCGGGGAGAGCGGGGCGATCTCCTACGCCTCTCTTTACGCCGATGCCAACCGGATCTCGCGCTGCCTGAGAGGAGGTGGGGTAAAGCGCCACGATCGCGTGGTGATCTGCATGAAGCGCTCTGCCCAGGTGGTGCTGGCGATGATGGGGGTCATCAAGGCGGACGCGGTCTATGTTCCGGTCGATGCAAAGGCCCCGGTGGAGAGGATCGCGGGAATCGTCGCCGACTGCAGGCCGAGCGCCCTGATCTGCGACGGGCCGGTGCTGCAGGCGCTGTCAGGGGCGGAGCAAGGGGGGCGCTCCTTGCAGGGGGTGCGCCTGGCGCTCGTCTTTGGAACCAGGGGGGATCCGCAAGGCATAGCGGGAATCCCGTGCGTCTACCCGGAGGATCTGGCCGGCCACAGCCCGGAGGCAACACGCTGCGACAACATAGATGCAGATCCCGCCTACATCCTGTACACCTCAGGCTCCACGGGGGCTCCGAAGGGGGTCGTCGTCTCCCACCTGAACGTGATCAACTACATCGAGTGGGCGTCTGAGTGTTTCCGGATCGGGGCGGACGACAGGATTCTCGGCACCGCGCCCTTTCATTTCGACATGTCGACCTTCGATATCTTCGCCGCTCTCAAGGCGGGAGGGACGCTCTGCATCGTCCCGGAGCGCCACCTGCTTTTCCCGAACAAGCTTCTCGAGACCATCGAGAAGGAGGAGATCACCCTCTGGAAGGGGGTCTCCTCCCTGCTCATGTACCTGTCCAGCACGGGCTCGCTGAAGGAGGGGCGCATACCCTCCCTGACCAGGGTGCTCTTCGGCGGTGAGGTCCTGCCGACCAAGCACCTGATGAACTGGATGAAGGTGTACCCGTCCAAGAATTTTTATAACGTCTACGGCCCGACCGAGGCGACCGGAATCTCCGCCTACTACCAGGTAGAGAAAGCGCCGGCTACA
>Ga0209317_1000732_pt1 | contig 35930 bp, 31 predicted proteins | sample RifGroB2_FD_183994 | JGI IMG/M metagenome (GOLD analysis project Ga0209317, IMG submission 183994) | Soil microbial communities from Rifle, Colorado, USA - Groundwater B2 (SPAdes) (version 2) | ecosystem: Environmental > Terrestrial > Soil > Unclassified | place: Rifle, Colorado | collected... | reverse complement strand
CCACCGCCCCAACCGAAACCGGTGCCGAAGCCTCAGCCGAAGCCTGAGCCACTGCCCCAACCGAAACCGGCGCCGCAGCCTAAGCCGGAACCGAAGCCGGAACCGAAGCCGGTTCCCAAGCCGACGCCGACGCCGCCGGTCAACGAGGTAACGCCGGTGCCGCCGAAACCCGCGCCCAAATCGCCGAAAAAACCTTCCGGGCCGCCTCCTGTCAAACCTGACGCTGAAGGGAGGGTGCTTTTCGGCAACATGCGTTTTCCGGCCAACCTCAACTTCTACATCGACAGCGGCGATCGCGGCGAGGCATCGCTTGAGCGCGAGACTGCCGAGTATGCCACTTCCTCCAGCGTCTATGCCCAGGCTTTCGTGCTGGACCGGCCGCTGCGGTTGGAGCAGGTGTCGCTGGCCATGAGGAAGTTCGGCGGCGACGGCACCGTGTACCTGGATATCGTGGCTGACGAGGGGGGCAAGCCGGGGCTCACCCGCGGCGTCCGTTCACAGCCGGTCTACCTGGAAAACGTCAAGCGCCTTCCCGGCTACGGCTGGTTGGATTTCACCATCCCGGCCGACGCCGATGCCTTCCCCCCGGGTAAGTACTGGGTGGTGCTCCGGCGCTCCGGCGAGGCGATCCTGAACTGGTACTACACCCCAGGCAAGCCCTACGGCGGAGCCGACGATACCAGGTCGACGGCTCGCGGCTGGCAGTGGGAGGATATCCTCACCTACGACTTCGTCTTCAAGGTGGCGGGGCGGGTGTCGCACTAAGGCCTTAGTGCCGGGAGGATGCAAGACTGGATGCAATGAGACTGGAGAGAAAGATGATGAACCGACGGGTCCTGCCGGCACTGCTTTTCTTCTGCGCCGTTTGGCAACTGCTCTCTTTGCCGGCAGCGGCTGCCGTGCCCCCCAAGGAGCCGATGCTGCGGATCGAGACCGGAATGCATACGGCGATGATCAAGGCAGTTTCGGTGGATGCTGCCGGGCGCTGGCTGGTGACGGCCTCCGAGGACAAGACGGTCCGTGTCTGGGATTTGGCAGGGAGTGGGGATGAGGGCGGGAGGGTGAAGGGACCTGCACCGACCCGCGTGCTGCGCCCGTCAATCGGCCCCGGTAACGAAGGGAAGCTCTTTGCCGTAGCCATATCGCCCGACGGCGGCACTATCGCCTGTGGCGGCTGGACCGGCTGGGACTGGCGGAAAAGTACCTCGATTTACTTGTTCGATCGCGCCACCGGCCGCATGTTGAAGCGGCTGGACGGATTCCCCGACGTGATCAAGGCCCTGCGCTATTCACAGGATGGCAAGCGTCTCGCTGTTGCTCTGGGTGCAGGGGAGGGGGTGTACCTGCTCAATACCGCCGACTGGAAGCTGGCCGGGGCTGACAAGGCATACGGCAACGACTGCTATGGCCTTGATTTCGACAGGGAAGGGAGGCTTGTCACGGCCTCCTGGGACGGCCTGGTGCGGCTCTACGACGGCAATTTCCAGCTCGCCGCCAAGGGGAAGGCGCCCAATGGCGAGCGCCCGTACTCCGTTGCTTTTTCCGGCGATGGGAGCAAGGTTGCGGTTGGTTGCGACGATTCGCGCAAGGTCGCCGTTCTCTCCGGCAACGACCTGACTCCTCTCTATATCCCGCCGGGCGGCGCCGACAACGGCAGCCTTTTCAGCGTCGCCTGGTCGCCTGACGGTGCCGCCCTCTACGCCGGGGGGAGCTACCGCAACGACCGGAAGTACCTGGTGCGCCGCTGGGAGGATGGCGGCAGAGGGGCATTTTCGGATATCCCTGTCGCAGGCGGCAACATCATGCAGCTGGTTACGCTGCCGGGCGGCGCAGTGGCCTATGCGGCAGCCGGACCCGAGATCGGTGTGGCAGCTACTGTTGCCGCTTCGGCCTTAACTTTCGGCCCCAGCGTGATCGACCACCGTGACGGAAAGCTTCTGCTCTCCCACGACGGTTCCTCAATCGGTTTCGGCTACGGCGGGGGCAATACCGCCGCACATTTCTCGGTGACCGAACGCTCCCTGAAGCAGGGGGGGGGACAGGACGGGACGGCTGCCCCGGTTACCGATCTCCCCGGGCTGCGCGTGACCGACTGGCAAAACGGCACGGCGCCGCTGCTAAACGGCAAGCCGCTCAAGCTGGACCAGCACGAGACCGTCCGCACCCTCGCCATGAGCAAGGAGCGCGGCTTGTTCGTGCTCGGTACCGACTGGAACCTGCGCTGTTTCGACCGGCACGGCCGGCAACTCTGGTGCAGCGCCGCACCCGGCAACGCGTGGCAGGTGAACGTCGCCGGAAACGGGAAGGTCGCCGTGGCCGCTTTCGGTGACGGCACCATCCGGTGGTATCGTCTGCGCGACGGGAAGGAGCTGCTGGCCTTTTTCCCTCACACCGACCGCAAACGCTGGGTGCTCTGGACCCCGTCCGGATACTACGACGCGTCCGTGGGGGGAGAGGAACTGGCGGGGTGGCAGCTAAACGGCGGCTCCGCCGCCCAGTCCGCCGATTTTTTCCCGGTCTCCCGATTCAGGTCCGTCTTCTGCCGTCCTGAAATAGTAAGCCGGCTGCTGCAGAGTCCGGACGAGGCTCAAGCGGTGAAGTCTGCGGAAATGGCGGGCGGGAAATCCGGGGGAGGTAAATCACTTCAGGCCCTGCTGCCGCCGGTTGTAGCAATCAGCAACCCCCAGGACAAAGCCGTCATCGACGGCAGCGAGGCCAGTGTCGACTTCACCGTCCGCTCACCGTCCGGTGAGGCGATTACCGGCCTCAAGGTCCTGGTGAACGGCAGGCCGGTAGCTTTCCGGGAAGGGAAGGGAGCGTCGGCCGGAGAGCGCAGCGTCATCTTCCCCCTGCCGGCCGGGGAGAGCGAGATAGCCGTAATCGCGGAGAACCGGCACACGGCGAGCGAAGCCGCCATCGTGAGGGTCTCCCGTTCAGGTGGAGAGTCCGGGCCGGAGGTGATCTCGATGCAGCCGCGGCTCTTCATCCTGGCGGTCGGTGTCGGTGCTTACCCGGAGCGCGACATGGCCCTCGATTTTGCAGCGAAGGACGCCAAGGATTTTGCCTCCCTGATGCTGCTGCAAAAGGGGGGACTTTACGGCGAGGTGGGAGTCAGAGTGCTGACCGATGCCGCCGCCAATCGCCAGGCAGTACTGGACGGGCTGAAATGGCTGGGGCGCGAGGCCGGCGAGCGCGACACGGCGATCGTCTTTCTTTCCGGTCACGGCGTCACCGAGCCCGGCGGAGCCTATTATTTCCTCCCGGTGGACGGCCGGGCGGACATGCCGGCCGGCAGTGCCGTCATCTTCTCGGAGATCAGGAGTACCCTCATGACGCTTCCGGGGAAGGCCGTCCTCTTCGTGGACACCTGCCATGCAGGCGACGTGATGGGGGGGAGCAAAAGAGCCGGCGACGTGAACGCAGTGGTTAACGAGCTTTCCAGCGCAGAGAATGGCGTGGTGGTCTTCGCCTCTTCGACCGGGAGGCAGTATTCCATGGAAGATCCGGCGTGGGGCAACGGTGCCTTCACCAAGGCGCTGGTCGAGGGGATCGCCGGCAAGGCGGATTACACCGGCAAGGGGCGCATCACCATAGCGAGTCTCGATCTCTGGCTTTCGGAGCGGGTGCAGGAGCTGACGGAGGGCAAGCAGACCCCGACCACCGCCAAGCCGAGGACCATCCCGGATTTCCCGCTGGCGCTGAAAAGGCAGTAGTACCAAACGTGTTACCAACGATGGTGACCATCTGTAGGAGCGGCATTCCTGCCGCGATTGTCCTGTGGTGATTATCTGTAGGAGCGGCATTCCTGCCGCGATTGCCTGAGCTGATCGCGGCAGGAATGCCGCTCCTACAAAATGAATGTATAACGGCCGGCACAAAGGAGCGATTGCATGAGAAAACTCGTACTGTTGGGGATGGTGTTGTTGGGACTTATGGGCGGTTGTGCAGCCGACAAGAGCCAGGAGCTTTTCGAGACGGCGCAGTTCGAGGAAAAGCAGAACAACAAGGAGCACGCCCGCAAGCTCTACCAGGAGATAGTGGACAAGTATCCCGACAGCCCGGTAGCCAAGCAGGCCGAGGCAAGGCTCGCAGCTATAAAACCAGATTAAGAGGTGAAACAGATTGAGACAAAGATAAAGTAAACCTTCAGTCTCAATCTTCATCTTCTTTGTCTTTGTCTTTATCTTTATCTTTATCTGATTCTGATTCTGATTCTCCAGGAGTGAACCGTATGCGTAATTTCTTCATCTTTTGCCTGATGCTGCTTCTGCCGGCGGTGGTGTGTGCCGCGCCGGTGGGGAGCGTCACCAAGGCCAAGGGGACCGTCCTTTACAAGTCCAGGGGTGGCGCTTACCAGCAGCTTGGCGCCAAGCTGCTGGTAAACGAGGGTGATTGGATCAAGACCGGCAAGGATGGCTGGGCGGAATTGACCCTTTCAGACAACAGCCGCTTCACCATCGCAAACGGCTCGGAACTCGAAATCCAGAGCTACCTGGTGAGCAAAACCAGCAAGACCGGTTCCTTCGGCCTCACCCAGGGGAAACTGCGGGCTTCGGTCATGAAACTCGCGGGACAGCAAACGGACATCAAGGTGAAAAGCAGTACCGCGGTGGCAGGGGTCAAGGGGACCGAGTTCCTCATGCTGAGTCAGGGCCCGGCCAACGTCTTCTTCGGCAACGAGGGGACCGTTTCCGTTTCGGGGGCGTCCGGGGATAGCGAGCCTCTCCCCGCCGACACCATGACCCAGAATACCCGCGGCTACCGTCCCACCTCGGCGGTGCGCGTCGATCAGGGGACGCCGCTTGCCAAGGCGAAGCAGGACTTCGAGGCGGCGACCGGATCGCTCCCGCCTGCGGAGTGGGGCGATGCGGACAACCTCGCCAACATCATCGCACGCTGGAACATCAACCACGGCCACTACCTGGCGGATGCGGGGAGGCACGACGAGGCGCTCCAGGTGTTCCAGATCGCCCTCGACCTGACCACCTTGTCCGACGTCCGCGCCGATGCGCGCCTGGAGCGCGGCAGCGTGTACGCAAGGTTCCTGGATCACCCGGAAGCCGCCCTGGCGGAGTACCTCCTGGTCCTCGAGGAGCATCCCAGGATTCCCCAGATGGAGACCGCCCTCTACAACACGGGGCAGACGCTCTACGAGATGGGCAAGACCGACCTGGCGAAGGCGCGCTTCAGGCAGTACCTCGCGGAATATCCCGAGGGGAGGTACAAAAGCAGCGTGGAAACGTTGTTGAACGTGCTGGAGAGGCAATGAAGCGTACCCGCATCTTCCTTGCCATAGCGCTGGCCGCGTCGCTTGTCTCGCTTGGCTTTTACCGCAGCCAGTTCGTGTTCTTCGAGCAGGTGGACCTGCGGCTCAGGGACGCCAGGTTCAGGATGCGCGGCCCGGTTGCGCCGGGGCCCGACGTGGCGGTCGTGGCGATCGACAACAGGAGCGTCAAGGAAGTGGGGCGCTGGCCTTGGTCGAGGGAGATAACGGCGAAACTTGTCAGCAGCCTCTCCGAGTACGGCGCCAAGGTGGTGGCGCTGGATATGGTCTTCTCAGAGCCGCAGGGGGAAGTGCCGGATCGTGCCCTGGCGCGCGCCGTGGCTTCGTCGCCCAACGTGGTCATGGGGTACTTCTTCCGCAACGAGGCGCAGCAAAACGACCCGCTTGCCCTGGAGCAGGTTGCTTCCGCAAAGGTGAAGTTCCTGAAACTGGATCAGGGGGTCTCTTCGGTGCCGCTCACCGAGTTCGCCGGCGTCGACGCGAACATCCCCTCGGTGGCGCAAGGCGCCCGCGACTTCGGGTTCTTCAATCAGGTCCCCGACTACGACGGGCTTTTCAGGAAGGCGCCGCTTTTGCTTCTCTACGACGGCGACATCTACCCCTCGCTGGCCCTTCTGGCGCTCAGCCGTTACCTGGAGAAGCCGGTCCTGGTGGACATCGCGCAGTTCGGGGTACGCTCGGTGGCTGTCGGAGACAAGCCCCTCTCCGTCAACGAGCAGGGACGCTTCTCGCTCAACTACTACGGCCCGACCGCGAGCTTCCCGACCATTTCCGCGGTGGATGTCCTCGACAAGAAGGTCCCCAGGGAGGCGCTGAACGGCAGGCTGGTCTTCTTGGGCGTCACGGAAACGGGGATATACGACATGCGCGCCACCCCCTTCGATCCGGCGCTTCCCGGGGTGGAGATCCATGCCACCCTGGCGGCGAACGCGCTGGACCGACGCTTTATGGTCCGCGACGGCAGGACCCTGGGACTGGAGATGGGGTGTATGTTCCTCTTGCCGCTCCTGCTCGCCCTGCTGCTCAACACCACGCCCCGCACCCTGGTCGGTCTCGGCTATTTTGCCTTGTGCGGCGGCTCTTACCTGGCCCTGAACTACCTCCTATTCCGGAACCTCTCCCTGGACCTCAGCTTCATCTACCCGGTGACGCCGATCATGATGACCTATGTCGGCGCCGAGGCGTACCGTAACCTGGTGATCGAGAAACGCGGACGCTACCTCAAGAAGGCCTTTGGCAGCTACGTTTCGCCCGACCTGGTGGACAAGATCGTGAAGAACCCGGACCTCCTGAAGCTGGGGGGCGAGAAGCGCGTGGTGAGCATCCTGTTCTCCGACATCAGGGGGTTCACCACGCTTTCCGAGGCGCTGTCGCCGGAAGAGCTGGTACGGCTTCTGAACGACTACCTCTCGCCGATGACCAGGATCGTCATGGAGGAGAAGGGGACGCTGGACAAGTTCATCGGTGACGCGGTCATGGCGATCTACAACGCGCCGCTCGACGTCTGCGAGCACGCGGCCCATGCCTGCCGCAGCGCAGTGAGGATGCTGGAGCGGCTGGAGCAACTAAACGAGGGGTTCGCCAAGCGGGGGATGCCGCGGGTGGAGATCGGCATCGGCATCACCACCGGCGAGGCGGTGGTCGGCAACATGGGTGCCGATATCCGCTTCGACTACACCGCCATCGGCGATACGGTGAACCTTTCCGCCAGGCTGGAGGGGCTGACCAAGTTCTACGGGACGCAGGTCCTGGTGAGCGAGGCGACCAAGTCCCAGGCGGGGGAGGGGTTCGAGTTTCGCGAGGTGGACCTGGTGCGGGTCAAGGGGAAGAAGGAGCCGGTCGCGGTATATCAACTGCTGACGGAGCAGTCGGAAAGCCTCCGGGAGTTCTCCGGCGCGCTGGCGCTTTACCGCGCCAAGGAGTTCGCAAGGGCCGCGGAGCTCTTCACCGGCATTGCTGCCAAGTCAGGTGACCGGGTGTCGGAGCTCTACCTGTCGCGCTGCGTCGAGTTCAGCGCGAACCCGCCGCCGGAGCCCTGGGACGGGGTATATGTGGCCCAGTCGAAATAGCCAAATGTGGTGCCGGTGCGGTATCAGCGGTGATTTTATAGGGAAATCGGCGCCGGGAAATGTTATTGTGCGAGCCTGAAACTCCACCCTGTCCCGCCGCGCTCCGGGAGTACCCCCGGTTGCCGCAACCATCATGAAAAGAACGGTGCAGCTGGAAAGAACAGGTCGGGCAAGCTGCTCAAGGTACAGCGCGTTCATATCGGGCAGAACAACACGCAAGACAAGCGAGGAAGACTGTGAAATTACGCGTACTCGGCTGCTCAGGTGCCGAATTCCCCGGACACAGCCCATCGGCTTTTCTGATCGACGACTCTTTGCTCCTGGACGCCGGGACGATAGGATCCGTGCTGAAGGAGGATGAGCAGCGGCTCATCGGCAACATCCTGGTCACGCATCCGCACCTGGATCATATCCGCGGCATTCCGCTTCTGGCCGACAACATCGTGGTCTCCGGGCTCTCGCAAACCGTCGAGGTGCTGAGCACCAAAGAGGTGATCGCCGCCATAGGCTCCCACCTCATGAACGGCGTCATCTGGCCCGATTTCAGCAAAATCCCCACGCCCGAAGCGCCGGTGGTGCGTTACCGGGAGATCGTGCCGGATGAGGCATTTCAGGTCGGCGCATATACGGTGCAGGCATGCCCGGTCAACCATACGGTGCCGGCCGTCGGCTACCGGGTCAGCAAGGGGGGGACCTCCCTGGTTTATACCGGCGATACCGGCCCGACTCAGCGTATCTGGGAAATGGCGGGGGACGTGGCGGCACTCGTGGTGGAGGTTTCCTTTCCCAGCGAGATGGAGGAGATCGCCCTGCTGACAGGGCACCTGACCCCCCGACTCCTGGGCAAGGAACTGGAAAAGATCTCCAAGCTTCCCCCGCGCATCCTCATCACCCACCTGAAGCCGCAGTACTACGAGAGGATCAGGGCCGAACTCGACGCCCTGGGGCTGCCGGGTGTGGAACTGCTGAAGGACGGTGACGTCTATGACCTGTAACTCCCGGGCATCTTTGGGGTGCGCAGGATGGTAGCAGCGCTCGCCGACAAGATGATCTCCCTGGTCGTCTACCTGTACGATCTGGTCGAGATGGTCCTGTCCGCCTTCCCCAACTCGGTTTCCGCCATCAGGCAGGGCGCCCGGCCGGTGCTGAGCGTCTACCTGCGCCAGGTCTATTTCACCGGCCTCGAGGCGTTCAAGATCATCCTGGTCACCGCACTGCTCATCGGCACCGTGGTCATCACCCAGATCATCAGCATCGCCGGCGCGGGGAGCGAGACGCTGACAGGCAAGGTCATCGTCTGGATCGTGGTGCGCGAACTGGCCCCGCTGCTGACCGCCATCATCGTGGTGGCCCGCAGCGGCACTGCGATAGCGGCTGAACTTGCCCAGATGAAGATCGCCGGCGAGATCGATTACCTCGAATCGCTGGGAATCCCCGCTGCGAGCTACCTGATCATGCCGAGGATCCTCGGCGTGGCCACGGCGGTCCTGGTTCTTACCATCTATTTCGAGATCGCCGCTGTCCTTGGCGGGTTCCTGGTGGCATCGCTTGGATGGCATGTGCCGCTGGAGCAGTACGCGCAGGGGGTCTTCTCGGTGCTCACCATTTCGGAGCTCGCCGTCTCGCTCGCCAAGGGGACGCTGTTCGGCCTTTTTATCGGCGCCATCTGCTGCCGCCAGGGGCTCAAGGTGGGGCGCAGCGTCACCTACATACCGCAGGCCGCCACCAGGGCCGTGATGCAGAGCCTCTTTCTGCTATTCATCATCGACGGGATCGTGTCGCTGTTTTTCCTTTTGTAGAGGTTGAGATGGAGCAGACGGTAAAGTTCGACAAGGTTGTGGCCGATGAACAGCTGCAGGAGGTCTCCTTCGGGGTGCCGGGCGGGTCCATGGCGGCGGCCCTGACGGAGCGGCAGGAGGAAAGCTATCTGCTGGTAAGGCTGATGCTTGGCCTGGCGCAGCCTCTTTCCGGCAGCGTCACCCTGCTCGGAGAGCCGCTGGGAGGCGCGTCGGAGAAGGCGCTCAACGCCCTGCGCAGGCAGGTCGCCGTGGTCTATCCCGCCGGCGGGCTCATCTCGAACCTGAAGGTGTGGGAGAACCTGGTCCTCCCCCTGGAGTACTTCTCCCTATATCCGCCCAAGGAGATCGAAGAGAGAGGGATGGCCGCCCTTGAAGGTGTGGGGTACGCGGCCGGACTCATGGAGCTCCCGGGGCACCTGTCGCTTTACAGCAGGAAGCAGGTCGGCCTGGCCCGGGCCATGTTGCTCAACCCCCGTCTGGTGATCTATGACGAGATCCTGACCGGGTTGAGCGGAGACCAGAGAGGCAGCATCATCGAAATCATCAGGAAGTTTCACCGGGAGACCCCGGGGCGCACCTCGCTTTTCCTCACGTCAAACGAGGATGCCATCAGGGAAATGCCTGTTGAGGCCCGCATAGCTATGAAAGGGAGTTCGGTGCATGGTTAAGGTAGGAGATCCGCGTTTCAGGCACCTGAAAAGAAAGGTGGCGTTTTTTGCCGTGGCGGCCCTTGCCGTCGTTTTTGCGGTCATCCTGCTGATCGGCAAGGAAAACGACCTCTTCACCAAGAAATACGAGCTGGACTTCACCGTCGAGAAGGGGACCGGGTTCACGCGCGGCATGCCGGTCAAGCTCTCCGGCTTCAGGATCGGCAGGGTGAAGTCCATCTCGCTGAACGAGGAAGCGAGGGTCGATATCGTGCTCCTCATCGACCAGAAATACCAGAAGTGGATCAGGAGGGATTCGACGGTGAAGCTGGTCAAGGAGGGGCTGGTCGGCGACGCCATCATAGAGGTCTCCGTCGGGCGCTCTCCCGAGGCGCTCAAGGACAAGGAGAGGATCGCCTTCGTGAAGACCAAGGCGCTCGACGAACTGGCAGACGAGCTTGCTGAGAAGGTGAAGCCGGTGCTCGGGGACGTCGAGGAGATCATAAGCTATCTGAACGATCCAGAGGGAGACATCAAACAGTCGATGAAAAATTTCAACCAGCTCGCCCGGAACCTGGAGCAGACCAGGAACAGGGCGGACTCGCTGCTGGTGCACGCCGACGGGGAGGTCGGCGCGGTTTCCGGGAAGCTCGCCACGGTTCTCGATGGGGCCGCGGACTCGGTAAAGAGGGTAAACAGCTCCTTTTCCACCATCGAGCAGAAACTGCCGGGCCTGCTGGTCAGTGCCGAGCATTCGCTGAAAAACCTGGAAAAGGTGAGCGGCGATCTGAAGCAGGCGGAGGAAACCCTGCTCCCCAAGGTGTCCCCCTTGTTGCAGAAATCCGACCGGGTGCTGAGCGATACCGGCACGGTCCTGCGTGCGGTCCAGGGGGTGTGGCCGATCAGCAGCCATATCCAGGCACCGCAGGAGAGGCAGTTCGTACCCGGTGACAGCCATGATTAACTGCCGGGGTGGCGTAAGGGGAGCCGTGCTGCTGGTGGCGGCTGCGGTGTCTTTGGCAGGCTGTGCCGGTGCAAGGCCCAAGCCGATGTCGCCGCCAAGGGCGCAGGCCATGGAGCATAACCGGCGCGGCGTGGAGGCGGAGGCCCGCGGCGACCGCGAGCAGGCCCTGGCGGAATTCCTGGAAGCCCTCAGGCTGCAGAGTTCCGTCGACAACACCGATGGGATGATCGTGGCCTTGATCAACAGCGCCAGGACTCGGAGGCTAAAGGGGGATCTGCCGTCGGCCCGCCAGGGCTTGGATCGGGCGCTGTCCCTGTTGCCGGAGGGATCCGACCTCGCCTCCGAGCTCTTTTACGAGAAGGCGAAGGTCCTGGCGGCCGGCGGGGAGCTTTTTTCCGCCGTGCAATGGGCCGTCCGGGCCGAGGCGGCGGAGACGGGGGACGCCCGCGGCCGCAGGCTGAATCTCGTGGCGGCGCTAAAGCTTCGGCAGGGGTTCCCGGACCAGGCAAGGGAACAGTTGGAGCAGGCGCTTGCCTTCAACAGGAAGGCAGGGATGTCGGCGGAGCAAGCCAACTCGCTGCGTCTTTTGGGGGAGATAGAGCTCATGCAGGGGAGCTACGAAAAGGCTTCGGAACGTTACCTTGGGGCGCTCTTGCTGGACAAGGAACTCGGGCTGGGGGCGAGGATAGCCGCCGATCTCTCCGGGCTTGGAGCCGTTGCCGCCAAGAAAGGGGATAACGCCGGCGCCATCGGCTGGTACAAAAGGGCGTTGGAAGTAAGCCGCAGCGGCGGGAACGACCTTCAGGCCGCCGATGCCCGGGAGAAGCTCGCGCAACTCTACCGGCTAAACGGCGAGGAGGCCCTGACGAGGACGAAACCGTGAAACCGTGAAACCGTGAAACCGTGAAACCGTGAAACCCGTTCGACGTTCGAGGTTCAAGGTTCGATGGAGGGGTCAGCTCGCCTTCGACATAACGCTACGGAGCGTTAATGGGAGACCGTATCACAATCGCGCTTTGATAACGCTGCCAAGCCTTGAACGTTGAACGTCGAACCTTGAACCGGGTTTCACACCGTCGTCAAGAACTGCTCCGGGGCCAGGCTTGTGGCCAGCATGACCATGTTGATGTCCCCGTGCTCCTTCCACTGTTCCGTCCCCTTTTTCCTCTCCCTGAGCCAGAAACGCTCGATCCCGGCGCTCAGAGGAAGCTGCACGGCGAGACCCGCCACGCGCGGCTGCAGCCAGGACAGGAACTCCCGGTCATGTTGCTCCGAATTCTCTTCGACCAGCCTCGCGACCCGGGCGACGCCCTTAAGCCCTATGGACAGCCCCAACTCCCGGAATGCGAGACGGTACCTGGTCGGATAATCCAGGAAACCTTCCCCTATGCTCTGCAGTGAGAGCAGCCCGTCACCCACCACCTGCTGGTAGAGACGCAGGTTCTTGAATGCGCCTTCGACCACCAGCTGCTCGATCCGGTTGATATCCCACAGCAGTCCGCCAACCCCGAGTGCATCGTCCGTTACCCAGGTCTTGCCGCGGCAAATGGCCGCCAGCTCGGTGATCTCGCGCCACAGCTCAGGGAACCCCTCCTCGCCGAACTCCTTCGCCGCCGTGTGCAACCCGATGTAGGTAAGCAGGCCGTCAAGCGGATCGTGCTGTCCCGCAAAGCGGACCAGAGGACGGCTGAGATCGACGCTCATTTTCCAGTGCAGCGCGAGCGTGCCGTCGGAAGTGGAGGGGTAGCAAAAGGTCGCGTGTGCCGTCTGCGCGAGCTCCATGGCAAAGCGCAGGTAGGCCCGATCTCCGGTGATCCGGGCCATGCGCCCCAGCGCGTGCATCCATTTGGTCAGGTAATGGTAATACTGCCCGTCCCGTTCCCATTCGAGCCGCTCGTCCGCAGGTTCATCCTGCGCCCGCTCCCGGATCTTCTTGCCGATCCTGAGCCCCCCCCTGGTCGGGTGCAACTCCCCATCTTCTTCCCTTAACCCGCTGATCCAGCCGGTCCTGCCCGCGTCGGTCCTGTGGCGCCCGAGGACATGGTGCACCTGGTCGACCAGCCGCTTGGCCAGCTCCAGCCAGCTCTCGTCCCGCGAGCCGCGGTAAAGCTCCAGGAAGTTGCAGACCGCAAAGGCATCGGTCCAGAGGTAGCGCCGCGGGGCATGCCGGGCCTGTTCGGCAAGTCCGGTGCTGCCGGCAAAATCGAGCATGATCTGGCCGGCCAGGGTGATGTCTTCCTCTTTAGGCATGTTCGGCTCCCTCTTCAATCGAGTTCCGCTTTGTTCCCGGTCAGGTACCTGTTGTGGGCAGGCCACAGCCCCATCACTTGCCGTACGATGGCAAGCTCGCCGATGTGGTAGGCGTTGTGGTCGGCCGCAAGCAGAATCTCCCGGAAGGCGTTGTATTCCTTGGCGTGGGGCAGGGGAGCAAGGAGGTCGACCCTCTCGTCCCTGACCAGGCCCTTCAGCGCCTCCAGGTCCGCCATGAAGCTGTCGCAACTTCGCTGCCAGCCGGCCGGATCGGTCGTTTGGTCTGCGGAGGGGCGGTATCCTGAAGGGTAATCCGGCGATGCGTGCTCCGGGTTCCGGATGAACTCCAGGATGTCCCACTGGGCGATGCGCAGGTGTTCCACGAAATGCCACAAGGAATACGGCGTGTTGGGGGGCTTGCTGTTGATGTGCTCCGGTGGCAGGTCCGCAAGTACCTCCTGAAAGCCGAAGTGCGCGTTCCCACCCTCCAGAAGATCAAGGAGCTCCTTTCTCATCGGATTCTCGTTTTTCATGCTGCTCCTCCTTGGCCGGAGTTTTTCAACTCCTAACTCTACTGTCGGCGTGCTCAAATGCAAAGATCGGCCCGGGATTTGCCGCGTTGACGGGAAAGATTAGTTATTTATAATCACTGGATGTTTCTGGGCAGGACCCAGGAAAGGAGGAGACATGGATGCATGCTTTGCCTCGCCCGAGCCGCAGATCTGCCGTAACCTCAGCGCAGCCAGTCGTGGGAGCGGCCCCAGGATAGTGCGGGCGTCGGGGGGGCTTGACCCGGTGCTTGATTTCGCCCGCTCCAGCGCGGATGGGCTGGCGTCAGCGCCGCGACGCCTGGAGAGCCGTTTCCTATACGACTCCGCAGGGAGCGCCCTTTTCGAGCAGATCACCAAACAGCCGGAGTACTATCTCACCCGCACCGAAAACTCCATCCTTGCTGCCAATGCCGCCGACATAAGGAAAATAACGGGGCCGGCGAACATCCTCGAACTGGGATCCGGCAGCTCGACAAAGACCTACCAGTTGCTGCGGGCATGGCTCGATCGGGCGAAGAGCGTCTGCTACTTCCCCGTCGACGTCAGCTTGAGCGCGCTGGTCGGCGCCTGCAGCAATATCCGGGCGAGGCACCCCGCCGTCCGGGTCATAGCCCTCAACTGCCACTACCGGGAGGCCTTCCCGGTGATGGCGCAGCTCTCTCCGTCCCTGGTGACCTTTTTCGGAAGCAGCATCGGCAACTTCACAAAACAGGAGATGACGAGCTTCACCACCTCGCTGGCTGCCTCGATGCGCCCCGGTGACTACTTTCTGCTTGGGGTGGATCTGGTCAAGCGGCGCTCCCTCATGGAGGCGGCGTACAACGATCAGGCGGGAGTGACGGCGCAGTTCACCCGCAACGTCTTCGCGCGCATGAACCGGGAGCTTGGTTGCTGCATCGATCTCGACGCCATCGAACACTCGGCGCAGTACCAACCCGAAAAGGAGCAGATCGAGATCAACGCACGCTTCTTAAGGCCGCAGAGCTTCCTGTTGGACCCGCCGAAGAAGCTCATCAACATAGCCCAGGGGGAAGCGGTGCAAATCGAGATATGCAGGAAGTTCCGGCTCCAGCAGGTCATTCCGGAGCTGGAACGCTGCGGTTTCGGCACCGAGCGGGTCTACAGCGACGAGCGCCGCTGGTTCGCGCTGCTGTTGCTGCGCCGCCTGCCTTTCTACTCATCTCGGGAAAACGGGAGGTAAGGATGTCCCAGGCAGCGCTTCAGACCCGCAATGGCCTGTGCGGCATCTGCCCCGCCGGGTGCTTTGTGACCGTGACCCTTGAGGATGACAGGCTGGTGGCCGTCGAGCCGCAGGCGGGAAGCCCGCTGGGGATGCTGTGCCGCATCGGCCGCCACTCTCCGCAGATCGTGCACGACCCGGACCGGCTGCTCTACCCGCTGCGGCGCACCGGCCCCAAAGGGAGCTACGACTTCGAACGGATCTCCTGGGACGAGGCCTACCGGACCATCGTGGAGCGGTTTTCACGGATCAAGGCGGGATACGGGCCGGAGGGGGTGGCGATCTACACCGGGCGGGGGAGCTTCGACATGGCCCTTTGCGATCTCTTCCAGCCCGCAGACGCTGCGGTATCCTCCGCCTCGAGCGTCCTTTTCCCCTTCGGCTCTCCCAACACGCTAGGCGTCGGCGCCCTTTGCTACGTCTCCTTCGCCATGATCGCGCCGCATGTCACCATGGGGGAGATGCTGATCACCATGGAAACGGATCTCGAACAGGCGGAGCTGATCGTGATCTGGGGGGCGAACCCGGCCACCGATTCCCCCCCGCTGGCACACCGCCAGATCATGGAAGCCCGCGGCCGCGGCGCCCGCGTCGTCGCCATCGACCCGCGCCGCGGTGAGACCGCCCGCGAGGCCCAGGCTGCCTGGATCCCGATCCGCCCCGGCACGGACGGGGCGCTGGCCTTGGCGCTGATCGGGGTACTGGTGGAGGAGGAACTCTACGACGACCGCTTCGCCCGCGACTGGACCGTCGGCTTTACGCAGCTGTGCTCGCTGGTGCAGCACTACCGTCCGGAGGTTGCCGAGGGAATCACCGGGGTGCCGGCCGGGACGATAAGGGAGCTGGCGCGGGAGATAGCCTCGGCGCGGGGCGCCTGCCCCGTGATGTACACCGGGCTCGAATACTCCGACAGCGGAGTGCAGGCCATCCGCGGCGTCTTCACGCTCTTCGCGCTGGCGGGGCAGCTCGATGTGCCAGGCGGGCTGCTGTTCAGGATGAAAGAGAACATCTTCCCCCAGAACCGGTCGCGCCTGGTGGCCAACCCGGACCTGAAGAAGGCGCTTGGTCGCGACCGTTTCCCGGTCTACAGCGCCTACCGCGGGGAGTCGCACGCCTCGGTGCTCCCCGAGGCGATCCTGGAGGCAAGGCCCTATCCGCTGCGCGCCCTGATGGTGCTGGGAGGCTCGATCCTGACCGCCTGGCCCGACCCCGGCCTCTGGCGCAGGGCCTTTTCCTCGCTCGACTTCATGGTTTCCGTCAACCGCTACCACAGCGCCGATTCCGCATATGCCGACATCGTCCTGCCGGCCGCCACCTACTACGAGATCGTCTCGTACATGCGCTACGGCCCGCTCTTCAAGATCCGGGAGCGGTTGGTCCCTCCCCAAGGCGAGGCGCGCAGCGACTTCCTGATCCTGGCGGAGCTGGCAAAGCGCCTGGGGTACGGCCACCTCTATCCGCAGACAGAGGATGAGCTGCTCCGTACCGCGCTGGAGGGGAGCGGGTTCACGCTGGAGGAGGTGCGGGGAAGAGGCGGCGAGGCGCGGGTTCCGACGGCGCTGATGCAGTACAAGAAATGGGAGAAGGGGCTGTTGCGACCCGACGGCAGGCCCGGCTTCAACACACCCAGCGGCAAGTTCGAGATAGCCTCTTCCGTACTTGCCGAGCACGGCTACCCGCCGCTCCCCGTGTACACGGAGCCGGGGGAGGGGCCGCTTGCCGACCCCGTGCTGGCCAGGGAGTACCCGCTGGTATTCAATTCGGGTGCGCGGAGCATGCACGACTTCCGCAGCCAGCATCACGGCGTGCGTGGGCTGGTCGACAGGCTCCCCGAGCCGCCGGTCGCCATGAACCGTGAGGACGCCGCAGAGCTGGGGATAGAAGAAGGAGAGCGGGTCTGGGTGGAAACGCCGCGCGGCAGGGCGCTTTTTTGTGCGCGGGTGACCGGGGACATGGTGAAGGGGAGCATAGATGCCGCCATGGGGGGAGGGGGGCCTCTCGGCCCGGCGGCGTGGCGGGAGTGCAACGTGAACCGGCTGACCGATCCCGGACGCTACGACCCCATCTCTGGTTTCCCGGTCTACAAGACCCTCCTCTGCCGGGTAAGCAAAGCCGAGCCGGCGGGGGGAGTTCCGGCCGACCCCCCTTTCCTCTCCGCCGGGTCCGTTGCGTCGACTTCGTCCGGGTCCGGCAACCCCCCCGAGCTTCAGCCAACACCCGCTCCCTTCCCGCCGCGTCAGGTCTACCTGGATCACAACGCCACCACCCCGGTCGCACCCGAGGTGCGGGAGGCCATGCTGCCGTTTCTGGGGGAGGAATGCGGCAACCCTTCCAGCATCCATGGCGCGGGAAGCCGCGCCCGGACCGCGCTGGATGCTGCCAGGCGGGTGGTTGCCCAGGCGCTCAACTGCACGGCGCGGCGCATACTCTTCACGGGAGGCGGATCGGAGGCCGACAACCTGGCGCTGCGAGGCGTGGCCCTGGCGTCGGACGGTTCGCGGCGGCACCTGGTGTCAAGCAGCGTCGAGCATCCCGCCGTGCTTGCCACCTGCCGCGCGCTGGCCGGGGCAGGGTACGAGCTCACGCTGCTCCCGGTGGACGGTGAAGGGGTGGTGCAACCCGAAGAGCTGGAGCGGGCGATCCGGCCGGACACCCTGCTCGTCTCGGTGATGCTCGCCAACAACGAGACCGGCGCGCTGCAGCCGGTGAGGGAGCTGGCGGAGATCGCCCACCGCTTCGGCGCACTGTTCCACTGCGACGCGGTGCAGGCACTCGGGAAGATGGAGCTCGACGTGCAACGGCTCGGTGTCGATCTCCTGAGCCTTTCCTCCCACAAGATCCACGGCCCCAAAGGGGTAGGGGCGCTGTACCTGGCGCGGGACGTCGCGCTGGGGCCGATCATCACCGGCGGGGGGCAGGAGCGGGGCCTTCGAGCCGGAACGGAAAACGTCCCGGGCATAGCGGGGTTCGCCAAGGCGGTGGAGCTGTCCCTGGCCAGGCTTTACGGGGGGGAGCCGGCGCGGCTGGCTCGGCTTCGCGACCGGCTGGAGCAGGGGATGCTGGAGATCGTGCCGGGCTCGCGCAGAAACGGCCCCATGCAGCAGCGCCTCCCCAACACCCTGAACATGCACCTGCCGGGCATTCGCGGAGAGTCGCTGGTGCTGATGCTGGACCGCAAGGGGATCGCACTCTCCTCCGGCTCCGCGTGCAAGTCGGGAAACCCCGACCCATCCCACGCCCTGCTCGCGATGGGGCTTACCCCGCAGCAGGCCCACTGCTCGGTCCGCTTCTCTCTCGGCGTCGCCAACAGCGAGGAAGACGTAGATTACGTGCTGGACTGCCTGCGCGGGCTGTTGCGAGAGACCGGAGCGGCGGTGCGTTTCGTGCCGTGCCGCTGACATCGGTTGCAGAGGGGGGAATGGTGAATCAGCAGGGGGAATGGTGAATCAGCAGGGGGAATGGTGAATCAGCAGGGGGAATGGTGAATCAGCAGGGGGAATGGTGAATCAGCAGGGGGACGACTCCTTGCGGGAAGCCAGCCGGTTGCAGGCGGCGATGAGAAACACGGTCCCGGAACCGGCCATGTTGCCGAGGCTGATCGCGGTGAAGATCTGGTCCTTTACCGCCAGCCAGGCGTAGAGGGCGGTGATGCCGGAGCCGATGCACCAACCTCCGAAGGTGAGCAGCGAAAGGGAGAGGGCGTGGTTGCGGTCGCTCCACGCCCTGGTGATCTGCGGCAGGTATAGGAGCACCGCGATGACACCGTTCATGGCGTACAGGGATTTCAGGGTCAGCAGCAAGCTCATGAGGCGGATTCCGGATTCCTTTGAAGAGTGGCCCCAAAGGTACTACATCCGGATTGAAAGCGAAGTGAGGTGCGTCACAAAAGGGATAGCAGGAGGGAGTCTTCGGAGGGTGATTGGCAATCGGTGGGGGCTAGGTCTCCGCCCCCACCGTGTGGGTGGTGAAGTGAAAAGAAGGCGCCATGCTCCCTTCCCAGCTTCCTAGGGGAAAGTCGCCATGACGTAATCGCCGATTTTCCGCGCATCCTCATCGGAAATCATGCTTTGGTCGAACTTGTTCATGCCGGGGCCGGGGTTGCGCATGACTTTCACGACGTCATCGGCACTTTTGACGGTGCCCCGTTCGGCCATGCCTTTTGCGCTGAGTGTCTTAGCCGGTGTGATGGTGTTGCCGCCATTGGGATGGCAGACGGCGCAGTGCTGTTTGTACAGCTGCTCGCCAGTCAGACCGGTAGCCGATGGTGCCGGCTCAGTAGGTGCCGGTGCAGCGGGTGCTGTTGTTGTCTGTGGTGGTTGTGCTTGCTCTTCGCTCTTCTTCTTGCATCCGACTGTACCGCTTGCAATGACCGCCAGAATTGCCAGGGTTACGACCAAACGCCTCTGCATGTGACACCTCCTGTTAGTGTTTATTCATCCGGCGAGTATACCAAAGAAAGTTATCCGCGCTCGGAGATGCCGCCACAATTATTCGTTCGCTGAAGGCTATTTGACAACACCTGGGTTGATGCTAATTTTTATCGTCCCCAAAAGGCCAAAAGGAGGGAGCCCAAGATGAAGAGAAACGCACTCCTGATCGCGCTGATGTTCGTGCTGCTCATCTCCATGTCATGTGCCGAGGGTGGCCAGTTGTCGCACCGCGTCAACGGAGGGTTCGCACCTGACGTGCAGGATATCCAGGACAGCCCCACGCAGGAAAAGGCCTGCGACTGCTGCCAGAAGTGCAAGGCAGCAAGACGGCCGCTGGAGCCCGAACTGCAACAAGACACCGCCGAGGGCGCAGACACCAGGAAGAAAAACGGCTGCGACGATTGTTGCCAGAAGTGCGGCAGGCCCGTGCAGCCGTCCCCCGAAGACATCCCGCCGGAAATAATCAACAAACCCAGGCAGAGATGAATCAGTATGCACAAAATTAGGTAGCTGAAGGAGAAATGCTCGATGTGATCCAGCAACTGTTAGCTGGAATTGGCCCTGTTTCTCCCGTTGGAGGGGGGGGCTTTCAGCTTTCGGCCATCGCGCCTTGGCAGAAAACGGAACTGTTACATATGGTGCTGCCGGGACGACGTTATTCGCTCTCCTCCCTGCTCGGGCATAACTCCGCGTGGCACTTCCATCCCCATTTGCTCTTCCCCTGGAACACATGCCTCCACTCTCAGCAAACCATCCCCTGCTGCATCGAAAATCCATCCATTACCTCCAGGCTGCACTCCCTGCTCTGAAAAAAGGGTTGACAGTGGATGGGGGCATCGTTACCATGACATCCATTTTCAAGTGGGGATTTTCATGAAAAGAGCCAAGAAAAAGATTTTCGCGGATTTCATCTCCCAGCGCGGGCTGAAATCGACCAAGCAGCGTGACATCATCCTCGACAGCTTCCTCTCCAGCGACAGGCACCTCAGCATAGAGGAGCTGTACCTGAAGCTGAGGGCGAAGCACCAGAACATCGGGTACGCCACGGTGTACCGGACCCTCAAGCTTTTCGCCGAGGCGGGTATCGCTCGGGAGATGCAGTTTGGCGACGGCCAGACCCGCTACGAGCATGTGGGGGAGGGCGAACACCACGATCACCTGGTCTGCACGAGGTGCGGCCACATCGAGGAGTTCGAAAACGAGACCATCGAAAAGCTGCAGGACGAGGTGGCCAACAGCCGCGGCTTCCTCATCGAGAAGCACAGGCTTGAGCTTTACGGCCTTTGCGCGAACTGCAGGAAATAGCGCCCTGATCCGCAGTGCCATGAGAGGGCGACACCGCTCGCCCATCTCTAGTCTCCCCCCAGCCATCGAGTCTCTTCCGTCCGGAGCGACACCGGGAAAAACGAATAGGTTCCCGCCATCATGAAAGTGACATTTTGGCTTTCCGTCGGCATCTTAACGTCAAAGAGGGGTAGTAGATATCATGTTCTTTTTCAAGAAGAAGGGTTCCTGCCACGAAACTCCAACCGTCGCCGGCAGCGGCGCCAAGAAGGTCGCGCTGGTCGGGAATCCCAACGTCGGGAAGAGCGTCCTCTTCAACGCCCTGACCGGCGCCTACGTGACCGTTTCTAATTATCCCGGGACATCGGTGGAGGTCTCCCGCGGCAACACGACCATCGATGGCGAGCAGTTCGAAATCATCGACACCCCGGGTATGTACTCCATCCTCCCGATTACGGAAGAGGAGCGCGTGGCGCGCGAGATTCTCCTGAACGAGCGCCCCCACCTCGTGCTCCATGTCCTCGACGCACGCAACCTGGAGCGGATGCTGCCGATGACGCTGCAACTGATAGAGGCCGAACTCCCGGTCGTCCTGGTGGTCAACATCATGGACGAGGCGGCGCGCATGGGACTGGAGATCGACATCCCCCTGCTTTCCAAGCGCCTCGGCATCCCGGTCATCGGTGCGGCAACCGCCAAGAAGGTGGGGCTCCCCGAGATCAGGGCAGCCATCGCCGGCACCGCCAACAGCGCCACCCCGCCCTTTAACTACTCCCGCCTCATGGAGGGGGACATCGCCGAGATCTCCACCTGTCTGAAGGGCGATTACATCCTCTCCAAGAAGGCGCTTTCCCTGTTGTTGCTGCAAGGCGACGCCGAGGTCGCCGAGCTGGTGCGCACCACCGAGGGGGGAAATGCCGCCGAGGTCGAGGCCGCCGTAAAGGACAAACGTTTCGAAAGGAGGGAATCCTTCCACCTCGACCTCTCCATGGAGCGCAAGGGGATAGTGAAGGGGATCCTGGACGGTGCCTTCAGGACCCCGGCCAAGCGTGTCGTCACCATGGCCGAACGTTTTTCCAGGTGGACGGTCCGCCCTGCCACGGGCGTCCCCCTGCTGCTCATCGTGCTTTATTTCGGCCTGTACCAGTTCGTCGGGGTCTTCGGGGGCGGGACCCTCGTCGATCTGCTGGAAGGAAAAGGGTTCGAGGAGAACTTCAACCCGTGGATCACGGATCTTGTGAAGCTGCACGTTCCCTGGATGCATCTCCAGGAACTGCTGGTTGGTGAATATGGCGTCATCACGCTCGGTATCCGGTATGCGGTGGGCATCATTCTCCCCATCGTCGCCACCTTCTTCCTCTTTTTCTCCATCCTGGAGGACAGCGGGTATTTCCCGAGGCTCGCGCTTTTGGTGGACCGCGTGTTTAAGAAGATGGGGCTCACCGGAAGGGCCGTCATCCCCATGGTGCTTGGCTTTGGTTGCGACACCATGGCCACCATGGTGACCAGGACCCTCGAGACGGTGCGGGAGCGCGTTTTGGCCACCATCCTGCTGGCGCTAGCCATTCCTTGCGCGGCGCAGCTTGGTGTCATCATGTCACTGCTCTCCGCCGTGCCCGGAGCTCTCATGGTCTGGGGCGTCTGCCTTACCCTTATCTTCCTGCTGGTCGGTCTGGTCGCTGCCAAGGTCATGCCTGGGGAAACTCCGATGTTCTACATGGAGATCCCGCCGATGCGCTTGCCGCAGCTTTCCAACGTGCTGACCAAGACCTACACCAGGATGCAGTGGTACTTCATGGAAATACTGCCTCTTTTCATAATTGCCTCCGTGTTGTTGTGGCTTGGCAAGGTCACCGACTTCTTCGACAAGATGGTCCAGGCGATGAACCCGGTCATGTCGGCGTTGGGATTGCCCAAGGAGTCCGCCATCGCTTTCGTTTTCGGTTTCTTCCGTCGCGACTACGGGGCGGCGGGGCTTTATGACCTGCAGACCCAGGGTTTGATGGACCCCAGGCAGTTGACCGTAGCGGCGGTAACGCTCACCCTGTTCATTCCGTGCGTGGCGCAGTTCCTGGTCATGAAGAAGGAGCGTGGTTGGGGCGCCGCCCTTGGCATAGGGCTCTTCGTCTCGGTCTTCGCCTTCGGCAGCGGCTGGATTTTGAACCGTTTCCTGCTTGCGACTTCGATACTGTAGAACAATCGGTAATCGGCGGCGAAAGACAAACCAATCTCCCCAGCCGCAGCACACGAACAGCATAGAACGCAGAACGCAGAACATAGAACATAGAACGGCTTTTAGAGGTTTCAATGAGGTGCGGATTTTGCGGGCATGAGTTCGAGGAGCATGAAGGGAACGTCGGGTGCAAAAGCTGTCCGATCTCCTCGGGGTGCAAGATGATCAAGTGCCCCCGCTGCAATTACGAGAATCCGCCGGAGGCCGCCCTGGTCAAGGGGCTCAGGAAGGTGTTCGGCAAAAAGAAGTAACCGGGTTCGGTTGAACCGCAGAGTACGCTGAGGACACAGAGGTTGGGCTTTCTTCTTCTTGGTCGGCCGGGTTTTTCTCTGTGCGCGCGGCGCTCTTTGCGGTAATAATTGAGCTCATTGAAAAGGAGAAGCTATGAAACTCACGGATAAGGCGGAAGAGATACTGGAGTCGCTCTGGATCGAGTCGGAGGAGAAGGGAACCGGCTACGCCGAACTGGACCGGATGGTCATTGATCCCTCCGATCCCGCCTACCATGAGTTGGCCTCTCAGGCGCTGGTGGAGATCAAGGGGGGGCGCATCTACTTCCGCCCGGAGGGGCGCGAGGAAGGGCGCAAGACCATCAGGCGCCACCGCCTGGCTGAAAGGCTGATGATGGATGTGCTGAACATCCGGGGCGAGAGCGGCGACATGAAGGCATGCCAGTTTGAGCACCTTTTGAACGAGGGGGTCGATACCAAGGTCTGCACCATGCTGAACCACCCGGTAACCTGCCCCCACGGAAAGCCGATTCCTGCCGGCGAGTGCTGCGAGGAGGCGCGAAAAAGCGGTGACCTGGGCGTGGTGCCGCTCACAGAGCTAAAGCCCGGCGATGACGGCGATATCGCCTATATCCAGACCGAGGACAGCAAGAAGATGCAAAAGCTCATGGCGATGGGCGTGCTCCCCGGCAACCGCATCTCGCTTCTGCAGGCCTTTCCCTCCTATATCTTCCGGGTCGGTTTCTCCGAGTTCGCCATCGACTCGGCCATGGCGCGGGAGATATTCGTAAGAAGATAACGGCTGCAGCTGTAGGGGATATCCCCGGCAAAACGAGAAAAAGGCGCCCCTGACCGGGGGCGCCTTTTTCCGTCTCGTGCATCTGCCGCGAATCCGGTCCCGTCTGGCGCCGGGGACATTTATGCTTCGTCGCAACCGCCGGCGCACATTAGTGAGGGGCACTTTGCAAATACATGAGAAAAAGGCTTCAAGATCTTAAAAGCCGTGACGATAAAGTAAAAAGCCGGGCCAGAGAGGGTGCGAAACTCCTCCGGCACCGATTTCAGTCACAGTAAGGAAAAAGAAGGAAACTATGAATGCTGCCGGCAAGGATACCAACAGGCAAGAGGCGGAAATAAAGCGGCTGTCGGCCGGCTGGTCGACGGTCCTGGCTGACCAGGCGGCGCAACTGGCCGTTGTCTCAGGGACTACTGAGCATGAATTTCTGGACATCGGCGGCAGGCTCCAGGACTTCTACCAGCGCGGGATCGCGATCTCCGGGCTTGCCTCGGAGATGGTGGGCGAGGTGGCGGGGGATCATGTCACCGGCGCCATGGACGGTCTGGGCGAGATGCTGGACGTCATGGGGCATTACGTGGACCGTGCCCAAAAGGAGATCGACGGAAGTGCGGAGACGCTGCGCGAGATCCTGAGGCTGTTGGAAAACGTGGCAGATCCGCTCTCCGGATTCAAGAAGGTGAACAAGGTGCTGAGGATGCTCGGCATCTCGACCAAGATAGAGAGCGCCCGGCTGGGGCAAAGCGCGGCCGGGTTCGACACCCTGGCAAGCGATGTCGGCGCACTGTCGGTGCAGGTGAACGACAAGGCGGCCATCATCCTGAAAAGAAAGGACGAACTGGCACGCGCCATCGAGCAGACCCTGAGCGGGGTGCTCCACTCCGGCGCTCGGCAGCATGACCAGGTCATCGAGATCCTGGACCGGACCCGGTCGAGCCTGCAGGCGCTTACCGAGATCAACACACGCTGCGCGAGTTCGGTGGCGGCGGTCTCGGCGGTATCCTACGAGGTGTACCGCTCGATAGGCGACGTGGTCATGTCGATGCAGGCGCACGACATCGTCCGTCAGCAGATAGAGCACGTGGAGGAATCGCTCGCCGAGGTCAGGCAGGGGCTCGCTGTAGGGTCGGCCGGCGCAGACGCCGCAGCCTGCATCTGCGAGCTGCAGATCGCCCAACTGCGGCACGCATCGTCGGAGCTCGACACGGCGGTGCGGACCATCATCGACAGCCTGAGAGAGGTTGCCAGAAAGCAGTCCGGCCTCTCCGCCCAAACCAGCAGCATGGCCGGTGTTGCGGACCAGGCGGGGGGGAGCTTCTTCACGGGAATGGAGAAGGACATCTCGGTGGTAAGCGATGCCCTGCTGGAGAGTTCCAAGGTGAACCGGGCGCTTTGCGTCGCCATGGGGACCGTGGCGGAAACGGTCGGCGAAATCGCCGCCTTCGTGGGCGACATCGAGAAGATCGGCGAGGAGATCAAGCTGATCGCGCTGAATGCGCAGATAAAGTCCGCCTACACCGGTGACGAGGGGGCGGCGCTGGGCGTTCTCGCCGAGGCGATTCAGCGCCTTTCCATAGACGCCATCGATCACACCGGCGCGGTTTCCGCTACGCTGCAGGCCATCATAGCGGTTACCGACAGCCTGAACGAGGGTGTGTGCGTCGAGACCTCAGGTCTGGAGAGCGAAGTGCGCGGCATGGTCGACAGGCTCTCGGGGCTTTTGCACACGCTCAGGCAGGTAAACGACACGCTGCAGCGCTCGTTGCGCAAGATGGATGACGCGGTTTCCCTGCTCTCCTCGGACATCGAGCAGGTGACCTCGGGGATCACGGTGCATCGCCAGGTCGCCCAGGTGCTGGAGGCGGCGATCCAGGGGCTGGCCGGCGTCGTAGCCGAAGCCCGCATCATGGCACCAGCCTCGGCGACGGCGGGGAACCTGGAACAACTCGCCCAGCGCTACACCATGCAAAGCGAGCGGAGAATCCACGAGTCGCTCGGTGGGGGACCCGCTGCCGGCGGGCATGCGCCTGCGCCGGCCTACGACGACGATCTTGGCGGAAATGTGGAGCTTTTTTAAATAAAAAAGAGGACGGGACATGGACCAGTTCAAATTGGAGCGTACGCAGGACCCCGAGGTGAAGGGGAAAGAGGTACTGAAGGTGTCCGGAGGGGTGACCATAAGCGAGGCCGGCGATTTACATGAGGCGCTGACCGCCGCACTGGCCTGCGCCGGCGAGCTGCAGGTCGACCTTTCGGACATTGCCGGCATCGATCTTACCGGGTTGCAGCTCCTCTGCGCAGCCCACCAAAGCGCACTGCGTGACGGCAAATCACTGTACATCACCGATGGAGGCAACCCGACTTTTCGCGACATGGCTGCCGATGCAGGTTTTCAAAGGCACACCGGGTGCGTGCGCGACATATCTTTCAGCTGCATCTGGGTAGGAGGAGAGAGCTAATGGCCAAGGTAATTATGACTGCGGACGATTCTGCCAGCGTCAGGCAGATGGTGAGTTTCACACTGAAGCAGGGAGGGTACGAGGTCGTCGAGGCGGTGGACGGCAAGGACGCGCTGCAAAAGCTATCCACCACCAAGGTGGACATGCTGATCACGGACCTCAACATGCCGAACCTGGATGGCATAGGGTTGATCAAGGGTGCCCGCGCCCTTGCCGGCTGCAAGTTCATCCCGATCGTCATGCTCACCACTGAGTCCCAGGACTCCAAAAAACAGGAAGGGAAGTCGGCAGGGGCTACCGGGTGGATCGTAAAACCGTTCAAGCCCGAACAACTCATGGCGGTTGTAAAGAAGGTGCTCGGATGATAGACCAACACCGGCAGGCATTCAAGGAAGAGGCGTATGAGCTCCTGGCGGAGCTGGAAACTTCGCTTTTGGAGCTTGAGGAGAGGCCGGATGACCTCGACCTGATCGGGCGCGTGTTCCGCGCCATGCACACCATCAAGGGGTCAGGCTCGATGTTCGGCTTCGACGACATCGCGAGCTTCACCCACGAGGTGGAGACCATCTTCGACATGGTGCGCAACGGGAAGCTGCAGGTCACGGGCCGATTGGTGAACCTGACCCTGGCTGCCAGGGACCAGATCAAGGCGATGTTGGACGGCGCCGATGACGGGAACGGGGTGGACCTCGAGGCGAGCGCCGGAATCATCGTGGGGCTCAGGGAGCTGGCCGGCTTCCAGTCCGCCGCAGCCGCCCCCCCCGGGAAGGAGAGCGCAAAAGCCGCTCCCAGGGACCCGGTCACCTACCGCATACGCTTCGTCCCTTCGCGCGAGATCTTCGCCTCCGGGAGCAACCCGCTCACCCTGCTGAGCGAGCTGAAGGATCTTGGCACCTGCAGCGTTGTGGCGCAGACCAGCGACTTCCCCGGGCTCGAAGAGATCAACCCGGAGGCATGCTACGTCTACTGGGACATCATCCTGACCACCAACCAGGGGGAGAACGCGATCCGCGACGTCTTCATCTTCGTAGAGGACGACTGCGAGCTGAAGATCAGCGTGGTGGCCGAGCACAGCCGGTTCGAGGAGCAGCAGGATTACAAGAAACTCGGGGAGATCCTCCTGGAGCGCGGGGACATCACTCCCAAGGAGATGGAGGACCTCCTCGCCCAGCAAAGGAAGTTCGGCGAGCTGGCCATCTCGCAGGGGATACTGCATGAGGGTAAGGTGCAGTCGGCCCTGATCGAGCAGCGGCACATAAAGGAGGTGCGCCAGGAGAAGCAGGGGGCGGAGGCCGCCTCGAGCATCCGGGTCCCCGCCGAACGGCTCGATCTCCTGGTCAACCTGGTGGGCGAGATGGTCACCGTGCAGGCACGCCTGTCCCAGACCGCCGCCCAGCGGGCGGACGTGGAACTGCTGGCGATTGCGGAGGAGGTGGAGCGGCTCACCGCCGAACTCAGGGACAGCGCCCTCAACATCCGGATGCTGCCGATAGGCAGTACCTTCAGCAAGTTCAAGCGGCTGGTGCGCGATCTCTCGGCGGAGCTTGGCAAGCAGATCGAGATGACGACGGAAGGGGCCGAGACCGAGCTGGACAAGACGGTCATCGAAAAGCTCAACGATCCCTTGGTGCACCTGATCAGGAACAGCATCGACCACGGCATCGAGCTTCCCGAGGCGAGGGTGGCCGCCGGCAAGCCGGGGCACGGCACGGTGCACCTCTCCGCGGTCCATTCCGGCGACAGTGTGCTGATCACCATAGCGGATGACGGTGCCGGCCTGGACAAGGACGCCATCCGGGCGAAGGCGCTGGAGAAGGGTATCATCTCCGCCGCGGTCGAGCTCTCCGAGAAGGAGCTCTTCCAGCTCATCTTCGCTCCCGGGTTCTCCACCGCGAAAAAGCTCTCCTCCGTCTCAGGGCGCGGCGTCGGCATGGACGTGGTGAAGCGGGCCATAGAGGCCCTGCGCGGCTCGATCGACATCTCCAGCGTGCGCGGCGAGGGAACCCGCATCATGGTGAGGATCCCGCTCACCCTGGCGATCATCGAGAGCCTGCGGGTCCGGATCGGCACGGACACCTTCATGCTGCCGCTTTCCCTGGTGGACGAGTGCGTGGAACTCACGCGCGAGGACGTGGCCCGCTCGCACGGCCGAAACCTGGCCCATGTCAGGGAGCAGCTGGTTCCCTACATCCCGCTCAGGGAGCACTTCCGCATCCCGGGGGATCCCCCCGACATCGAGCAGATAGTGATCACCCAGGTGGACGGCCTGAGGGTCGGCTTCGTTGTGGATCACGTGATAGGGGAGCACCAGACCGTCATCAAGTCCCTGGGGCGCGCCTACAAGGACACCGAGGGGATATCCGGGGCCACCATACTGGGAGACGGTTCGGTGGCGCTCATCCTCGATATTCCGCAACTTGTACAGGCGGTGGAAGCCCTGCAGTAGCAGGATGTGCCTTTGCGGGGACGGCGGCACCTTTGACCGGACCTGCACCCATTTTTGCCGGGTGCAGGTCCTTTCTAAATCGTCGCAGCCGGCGGGGCCGGTTTTGGAGGAAAAATGTATGCAACGGGGGCGGTTATCATGGAAGAGCCAGGTCGTGTCGAGCACACAGCGACCCTGTCCGCACGTGATTTCGGCAGGCTGAGCCGTTTTATCTACGACACTTGCGGCATCAAGATGCCCGAGGTGAAAAAGACCATGCTGGAGGCGCGCCTGCAAAAGAGGCTGAGGGCCCTTTGCATGCGCAGCTTCACCGATTACTGCGACTACCTCTTCTCCAGCGAGGGGCTGGAGAAGGAGTTGGTGCAGATGCTCGACATGGTCACCACCAACAAGACCGACTTCTTCCGTGAGCCGGACCATTTCCAGTACCTGACCCATACCGTGCTGCCGGAGTGGCTGAAGAGGCACCCAAACGGCACCCTGGCAATCTGGAGCGCCGGCTGCTCTTCCGGCGAAGAGCCGTACACGCTGGCGATGGTCCTCACCGAATTCGCCGCGAGAAACCCGGGTTTCGACTTCAGGATTCTTGCCACCGACATCTCCACCAGGGTGCTGGAGAAGGCGAAGAACGCGATCTACGCCGAGACCCAGGTCGAACCGGTTCCCCTGGAGCTCAAGAAGAAGTACCTGCTAAGGAGCAAGGACAGATCGAGCGGCATGGTGAGGATCGTTCCCGAGTTGCGCGAGAAGGTGCGCTTTCGCCGCCTGAACTTCATGGACGACGACTTCGGCATGCGGGAGCAGCTGGACATCATCTTCTGCCGCAACGTCATCATCTATTTCGACCGTCCCACCCAGGAGAAGCTCCTGCAGCGGTTTCACCGGTACATGAAGCCGGGGGCGTTCATCTTCATGGGGCATTCCGAGACGCTCAGCGGGCTTGACGTTCCGCTGGTAAGCGTGTACCCGACCGTGTACCGGAAACAGAGGTGATGCCGCAAACAGAGCAGGGCTTCGTTTTCCTAAAACCGGGGCAGATGATGGTAAGCTCTGTACCGTCGCTTGTCACAACGCTGCTTGGTTCCTGCGTCGCCGTCACCTTGTTCTGCCCGAGGTTGCGACTTGGCGCCATCTGCCATGCGCAGCTCCCCAGTTGCCGCAAGAAGAGCTGCAACCACGAGCACAGCGATGCCGGCAAGTACGTCGACTGCGCCGTCATGTCGATGCTGGAACGGCTTCAGGCGGGCGGGGCAGAGAGGCGGGAGATCGAGGCGAAGCTCTTCGGCGGCTCGGACATGTTCGATGCGTACGGCAGAGGCCGCAGCGTCGGAAGGCAGAACATCGAAATGGCGGTCCGCACGCTGGAGCGTGAATCGGTTCGGGTGGTGCGTGAAGACCTGGGTGGGGGGCGGGGGCGGAAGATCATCTTCCACACCCATACCGGGGAAGTATTCCTGAAAAGGCTTAGGAAGTCCGGGGGCTAGCAGATGGCCAAGAAGATAAAGGTGCTCATAGTGGATGATTCGGCGGTGGTGCGTCAGACCCTGTCGGAGATTCTCTCATCGGACCCGCACATAGAGGTCATGTCCACGGCCAGCGATCCCTTTATCGCCGCCGACCGGATCAGGCATGAGATCCCCGACGTGATCACCCTGGACGTGGAGATGCCGAGGATGGACGGCATCACCTTTCTGCACAAGATCATGAGCCAGCACCCCATTCCGGTGGTGATGTGCTCGAGTCTCACCGAGAAGGGTTCGGAGACCGCACTGAAGGCGCTTGAATACGGGGCTGTGGAGATCATCCAGAAACCGCGCCTGGGGACCAAGACCTTTCTGGAAGAGTCCAGGGTCAGGATATGCGATGCGGTGAAAGCGGCAAGCCAGGCGCGCGTCAGGCGCGTCTCGGCCACGACCCATCAGGTCTCACCCAAGCTCACCGCCGACGTCATCATGGAAAAGCCGAAAAGCCAGGCGATGATGCAGACCACGGAAAAGGTGGTCGTGGTGGGGGCGTCCACCGGCGGCACCGAGGCGCTGCGCATCTTTTTGCAGTCGTTACCCGCCGACTCCCCGGGCATCGTCATAGTGCAGCACATGCCGGAGGGGTTCACACGGGCCTTTTCGCAGAGGCTGGACGGCCTGTGCCGGATCACGGTCAAGGAGGCGGAGAACAACGACACGGTCGTGCGCGGCCGCGCCCTGATCGCGCCGGGGAACCACCACCTGTTGCTGAAAAGAAGCGGGGCACGCTACTACGTCGAGATAAAGGACGGCCCGCTGGTCTCGCGCCACCGCCCCTCGGTCGACGTATTGTTCAGGTCCGCGGCCCGTTATGCCGGGAAGAACGCGGTCGGCGTCATCATGACCGGCATGGGGGACGACGGTGCGCACGGGATGCTGGAGATGAAGCAGGCAGGCGCCGTCAACATCGCCCAGGACGAAGCCACCTGCATCGTGTTCGGTATGCCCAACGAAGCGATCAAGCAAGGCGGTGTGGACCTGGTCCGCCCCCTGGACTCGATCAGCCGCGAAGTGCTGAGGCTTTGCGTATGACAGGCAAAAACGGAAAAACAACTAAAAACTGTTCTACGTTCTATGTTCTATGTTTTAGATTCTAAAGGGCTGAAGAACGAAAATCTTTTGAGGATGCGGCGGTTTATAGATTTAACGTGGAACTTAGAACGTAGAACATAGAACATAGAATTTTTCAGGGTTTTGAAGGGTTTTCGAGGGTTCCTATGGTCGAGGAAAAATTCTTTCTCGGGCGCCAGCCGATACTGGACAGGACGCAAAAGATCGTCGGCTTCGAGCTGCTGTTTCGCTCTGCCGAGAGCCTTTTGTCCGCCAACTTCTTCGACGTGCAGGCCGCCAGCGCCAGCGTCATAGTCGGCGCCCTCACCGAGTTCGGCATCCAGGACGTCCTGGGGCGGCACAAGGGGTTCTTCAACGTCACCCGCGAAATGCTGATGAGCGACGCGGTGGAGCTCCTTCCCAAGGATCGCGTGGTGATCGAGCTTCTGGAAACCATCATCGCCGACCGGGACGTGGTCGAGCGCTGCCGCACCCTGAAGTCCTTGGGCTTCACCCTCGCCTTGGACGACCACGTCTACTCCCCCAGCTTCCATGCCATCTACAAGCTGATCGACATCGTCAAGATCGACGTGCTGGAGACCCCGGCCGCGGCGCTTCCTGAAATGGTGGAGAAACTGCGCCACTGGCCCCTCACGCTCCTCGCCGAGAAGGTGGAGAGCGCCGAGCAGTACAAGTTCTGCTCCCAGCTGGGCTTCCACCTGTTCCAGGGGTACTATTTCGCGCGCCCCGTGGTGCTCAGGCAGAACAAGATCGACATCGGAAAGATCGCCATGCTGCAGCTTATGAAGCAGGTGATGGCGGAAACAGACCTGAACGAGATCGAGGAGACCTTCAAGCAGAACCCGGGGCTTACCTACAACCTGCTCAGGCTGGTCAATTCGGTGGCCATCGGCCTCAGGGTGCGCATCAAGACGCTGCGCCACGCCCTCATGGTGCTGGGGATGGAGCAGCTGAAAAGGTGGATTACCCTCGCCCTTTATGCCAGCAACGACAGCAACGGCGTTCACAGCCCCCTTCTGGAGATGGCGGCCACGCGCGGCAAGCTGATGGAACTGCTGGTGCTGGCGCTCAAGGGGCGCGCCGGGAGGGAGCACGCAGATCAGGCCTTCATGGTGGGGATCCTCTCGCTCATCGACGTGCTGTTCGAGGATTCCATGGCGGAACTGGTGGGAAAGCTGAACCTCGCGGACAACGTCAAGTCGGCGCTGCTGCGCCGCAGCGGGGATCTGGGGGAGCTGCTGGTCCTTTCCGAGAGCCTGGAACGGGCGGATTTCGAAGCGGTGAACGAGCAACTGGAGCAGTGCGGTCTGAATCTCGACCAGCTCCTCTGCGCACAGCTGGAGACGATCTCCTGGGCCGACGGCCTGAGCTCATCCCTCTGATTTCACTCCTTGACACGACCCTTTCTTTTGATGTAACTTGTTTCGTCCCGCCAGACAGGGACGGAGCCGGCAGTTCAGGCTGCGCTCCACCGGCTAAAGTCGCTAGTCAAAAGCCAGCCTCAACAATTCACCCAACCACAACCGCAACCAGGACTTATGGACCGGCAGCTACGGTTCCGGGTTCTCATTGAGACGCCAAATGAAAATAACCGCGGTAATACCCGCCAGGTATGCTTCTACGCGTTTTGAAGGTAAGGCATTGGCGGACATCATGGGACGCCCCATGGTGCAGCATGTTTATGAGCGTGCCTTGAAGGCCAAGCTGGTCTCAGAGGTGATTGTGGCAACCGACGACGAGAGGATAGCCTCCGCCGTCCGCGGCTTCGGTGGGAGGGTGGAGATGACCTCCGCCACCCACGAGACCGGGACCGACCGTCTGGCCGAGGTCGCTGCCAGGCTCGACGCCGACATCGTGGTCAACGTCCAGGGTGACGAGCCGCTCATCGATCCCGCCATGATCGATCAGGCGATAGAGCCGCTTCTGGATGACCCGTCCATCCCGATGGCGACGCTCAAGTGCAGGATCAAGACGCTGCACGACTTCCTGTCACCCAACGTGGTAAAGGTGGTGTCGGACCCGAAAGGGAACGTGCTCTATTTTTCCCGTTCGCCGCTGCCGTTTTTCCGCGACAAGTGGAACGACCTGAAGGACGATGCCTTCGTCTCCGGAAAGCTCCTCTGCTACAAGCACGTAGGGCTCTACGTCTACCGCAGGGAGTTCCTGCCGGTCTTTGCGGGGCTCGCGCCGACCTACCTGGAACTCGCCGAAAAGCTCGAGCAGCTTCGGGTTCTGGAAAACGGCTACCGCATCAAGATAGTGGAGACCGACTTCGAGTCGATCGGCGTCGATACCCCGGCAGACCTGGACAAGGTGCTGGCGAAGCTCAAAGGCTAGAAGCCGTTCTAAGTTCTATGTTCTATGTTCTAAGTTCTGAAAATCAACATAGAACGTAGAACAGTTTCAATCAACCGCATCCTTCTGTGTTCTCGTTCAAGTTCAACGCGCCCCTTTGGGTTTCGACGTAGAACTTAGAACGTAGAACGTAGAACAGTTTCTAAGGTTTTTGGAGGTTTTTTAAGTGAAGACAAAATTCATCTTTGTAACCGGCGGCGTTGTCTCCTCCATAGGTAAGGGACTCGCCGCCGCTTCTTTGGGCGCTCTCCTTGAGGCAAGGGGGCTTCGGGTCACCATCCAGAAGCTGGACCCGTACATCAACGTCGATCCGGGGACCATGTCTCCCTTCCAGCACGGCGAGGTGTTCGTCACCGACGACGGTGCCGAGACCGACCTCGACCTCGGTCACTACGAGCGCTACACCTCCGGAAAGCTCTCCAAAAAGAGCAACTTCACCACCGGCCAGGTATATTTCTCCGTCATCGAGAAGGAGCGCCGCGGCGACTACCTGGGGGGCACCGTTCAGGTCATCCCGCACATCACGGACCAGATCAAGTCCAACATCCTGGAAAACGCCAAGGGGACCGACATCGCCATCGTCGAGATCGGCGGGACCGTCGGCGACATCGAGTCGCTTCCCTTTCTTGAGGCTATCCGCCAGCTGAAGAGCGATCGCGGCGCGGGGAACGTCCTGTACCTGCACGTGACCCTGGTTCCCTACATCAAGACCGCAGGCGAGCTGAAGACCAAGCCGACCCAGCACTCGGTCAAGGAACTGCGCGAGATCGGCATCCAGCCCGACATCCTGCTTTGCCGCTGCGAGCAGGAACTCCCCCAGGAGATGAAGGCGAAGATCGCCCTGTTCTGCAACGTGGAGGAGAAGGCGGTCATCACCTCGCGTGACGCCGAGCACATCTATGCGGTCCCGCTGGCCCTGAACCTCGAAGGGCTGGACGACCAGGTGGTGGAGAAGCTGAACATCTGGACCAAGGCCCCCGATCTTTCCCACTGGCAGCAGGTGGTGTCGAAGCTCACCAATCCGGGCGGCGGCGCGGTGCGCATCGCGGTGGTCGGCAAGTACGTGGACCTCAAAGAATCGTACAAGTCCCTCTCCGAGGCGCTCACCCACGGCGGCATCGCCAACGACTGCCGCGTAAACCTGGTCTACCTCGACTCGGAGAAGATCGAGGAGGATGGGACCGGGAAGTGCCTAAGCGACGTCGACGGCATCCTGGTGCCCGGCGGTTTCGGCGAGCGCGGCACCGAAGGGAAGATCCAGGCGATCGAGTTCGCGCGCGTCAACAAGGTACCGTTCTTCGGCATCTGCCTCGGCATGCAGATGGCCGCCGTCGAGTTCGCCCGCAACGTCTGCCAGCTTCCCGAGGCATTCTCCAGCGAGTTCAAGCCCGCCTGCGAGAGCCCGGTGATCCACCTGATGGAAGAGCAGAAAGGGGTGGAGAACAAGGGGGGGACCATGAGGCTCGGCGCCTATCCCTGCTCCCTCACCAAGGGGACCTTCGCGCAGAAGGCCTACGGCGCGACGGAGATTTCCGAGCGTCACCGTCACCGTTACGAGTTCAACAACATCTTCCGCACCTGCCTGGAGGAGAAGGGGATGGTGATCTCGGGAGTGTACAAGGAAGGGGACCTGGTCGAGATCATCGAGCTTCCCGATCATCCGTGGTTCCTGGGTTGCCAGTTCCACCCCGAGTTCAAGTCGAAGCCGCTCAACCCGCACCCGCTTTTCAAAGCGTTCATCGGCGCCACCAAGGCGAGGAAAAGCAAGGGGTAGGTTCAGGCAAAGCAAAAGGCGCTCACGCAAAGCCGCAAGGGCGCAAAAAAAGGGCAAAACCCGAGACGTTGTAACAGGGATGAATCCAGCTTTTCATCCCCTTTGTTCCTGTTGATGGATTCAATTTTTGTTTTTGTGCGCTTTGCGTCCTAAGAGAGTGGTGCCAAAGAGCGTGAGACGATTATAGGAGAGAGCATCATGACCCGTGAGATCACTGTAGGCGAACTGAAAATAGGTGGGGGCAGGCCGCTGGTGCTGGTAGCGGGGCCTTGCGTAATAGAGAACGAGACCGCCACCCTGCGCTGCGCCGAACGGCTGATGAGCATCTGCAACGGCGTGGGCATCCCGCTGATCTTCAAGGCCTCCTACGACAAGGCCAACCGGACCTCGGTCACCGCTTTCCGCGGACCGGGGATGAAGGAGGGGCTCAGGATCCTCGCCAAGGTGAAAGAGGCGCTCGGCGTTCCGGTCCTCTCCGACATTCACTCCATCGAGCAGGTGGAACCCGCAGCCGAGGTCCTCGAC
>Ga0209317_1000731_pt1 | contig 36083 bp, 24 predicted proteins | sample RifGroB2_FD_183994 | JGI IMG/M metagenome (GOLD analysis project Ga0209317, IMG submission 183994) | Soil microbial communities from Rifle, Colorado, USA - Groundwater B2 (SPAdes) (version 2) | ecosystem: Environmental > Terrestrial > Soil > Unclassified | place: Rifle, Colorado | collected... | reverse complement strand
GGTCAAATTCCTCGACTACAACATGTCGGTCGCGGTATGGGTAGGCTTCATCGCCCTGTACGGGATAGCCGTCGAGACCGGCGTGATCATGGTCATCTACCTGCATGAGGCGTTGGACAAAAAGCTTATCAACGGGCCTTGCACCGAGCAGGATATCTACGACGCCACCTTTGAAGGCGCCGTGCTGAGGCTGAGGCCCAAGCTGATGACCGTGTCGGTCTCCCTTCTGGCGCTGATACCCATCATGTGGTCCACAGGGACCGGCGCCGACGTCATGAAGCCGATAGCCGCCCCCATGATCGGCGGCATGATCTCCTCCGCGGTCCACGTGCTCATCATGACCCCGGTCATCTTCGTCCTGATGAAAGTGCACGATCTCAAGAAAGGAAAGCTGAAGTACTCGGGGATGAAGCACTAAGGCCCGCCGCGAGCCAGTGATCAAGAGGAAACGGATAGCGGAATATGCCACTTAGCGAGTAGAATAATCCACAGGCGGCTGGCCTCAGCCCGCGCCAGGCGCGCAATAACTGGCATGCTATATACTAGGCACGGCACATGCAGCGTAAAACGGAAGGACAATTTACAGCAAAAGGAGAACACCCGTCATGAAGAAACTGATCGTACTTATCGCAGCAGCATTCGCCCTGTCAGCCCCGATTTCCGCGTTCGCCGCCATGGACCACGGTTCCATGAAAATGGACCACGGCGGTCACAAGGGGAACGTCGCCCATGAGGAGGTTGTTGACGGCGTGAAGGTCACCTTCAGCGTAATCAGCATGAAAGAGCATCTCAAGTCAATGAATATGGAGATGCCCAAGGGGATGAAGGAGACGCACCATCTGATGGCCGAATTCAAGGACGCCAAGACCGGCAAGGCCCTTACCGAAGGCGACGTGAAAGTGAAGGTCCAGGGCCCCGACAAGGCCGCGCAATCGAAGGACCTCATGGGGATGGAGGGGCATTTCGGCGCCGACTTCGACCTCTCCAAGAAGGGGAAGTACGGCGTGATGAGCAAGTTCAAGTTGCAGGACGGCAAGGTGCGCAGTTCCAAGTTCTGGCACACCGTTAAATAATCCGGTTATCGAAAAGGGGTGTTCCGAAGAGCGTTGGAGCGCCCCTTTTTCATTGAGCGCTATATCGGGACCGCAGCCGGCGCGGCAATCGTGTCGGCAATATGAAGCCCGAACGGGACGGCGAAAAACGGGAATCCGCAAAGCATCACGGGGACAGGCGAACATGCGATCCATAAAAAACCTAATCGGCATATTGATGATCGCGGCACTTGGCGCGTGCACGCCAACCGACCGGCAGGCCCCGGCAAAGCAGGGTGCCGTAATCGCGACCAAGGATTTCCAAAGACATTTCGGGCCTGCGCCTAAGGTCGATACCGGTACGGCCTATGCCTTCGTCATCTATTTCCCTGCGGCCAAAGATCCGGGGAAGGTGATCCCGTTTCCTTTTTTCAGCTTCGATGAAGCGAGCCTGAAGCGGGTGGCGCTGGTGCGGTTGATCGGTGGGATGGGAGATATATCAAGCTATCAAGGAGAAATTTCGCAGCCGTTTCCAGCCGGAACCAGGGTCCTCGACGTTTCCCAGTCGAACGGTCTCGTCAGCGCCGGTTTCAGCAAGGAACTGGCAGGCGGAAAACCGGATCCGCTTTCAGAGCCCGCCCTCACCAACGCCATAGTGCTCACGCTCAAGCAGTTCGAGGGTGTCGAACAGGTCGCCATTCGGATAGAAGGCGTGCAAAGCACTCTGGACAAAGCTCGGAAAGCCGATGAAAGTGCGGTGCTCGAACTCCCGGCGCCAAGGCTCTTGAGCGTCACCGCCATGAGAGACAAGGGAGCAAGCGAGGTGGAAGAGGTGGACGCCTTTTTCGACCGTCCGGTGCAGATCAAGGAGCTGGTGATGTCCGGGGCCGACGGCAAACCGTTCCAGGGTGACACCTACCAGTCGGTTTTCGATATGGCGGCCGTGCTGAAGCCGAAGGATCCCGCGCAGTTCAAGGCCGGCATGCCGGTGAAGGTCCGCTGGAGCGTCACGGACAATCTGGGCCGCAGCGCCTCGGGAGAGAGCGAGATGGCCTTGGAGGTAAAAGAGCATTGATCATGACTGGGAGGGGACTGCATATGAAAAGGATGATCGGGCTGCTAGCCGGCCTATTTTTGCTGATATCGGGAACGGCCTTTGCGCAAGAAGGGCACGGGCACGACAAACCACACGAAGCGGGCAAACATCACGATTCGGGTAAACATCACGGTACAGACAAGCAGATGGCGAAGTTGCACAAGATGATGCCCAAATACGCGGTGGCCCAGGCCAGAATCAACGCCGCCCTTGAAAAGATGGATCTGACAACGATTGCGAAGGAGACCGAATACCTGCTGTCGACGACCGCCGATCTTAAAAAGTCGCGACCGCACAAGCATCATGCGGACATTGGCGAATTCAAGAGGATAGCGGCGAGTTTCGAGAAGGATGTGAGGAGCACGGCCGAATTTGCCCGCAAAGGGGAGATCAAGGCCGCCAAGGCGGCTTTTGCCAGGGCAGGGGAAAGGTGCGACGCCTGTCACGCCAAGTTTAGAGACTGAGGCCTGCGATAAAGGGGGGCGAATGATGATTCGCCCCTACAGTCGGTGAACTCCGCCGTCCCGTAGGGGCGAATAAATATTCGCCCACAGCGGGACCCAAGCCCCCCTCCCGGCTCCACTTCGCCGCTTTATGATTCCGCCGCGGTTGCTTTCAGCCATGCCGCGAAGCGCTCGCGGGTTTTCCTGGACAGGATCCGCCCGAATTTTTCCTGGTCGTAGAGGTACAGGCAGTGCCTGATCGAGGTGTAGGCGCTGAAGGTCTTTTCCGGATTCTCCGCTATGACGCTGGAGTAATAATCCCTCACGGTTTTCAAGTTCTCGTCCAGGCATTTGTGCAGGTCGGACTTTTGAAACCCGCCGCTTTGCTCCAGGATGTCCTGGATGAAATCGTCCACCTTGTGGTCCTCGAAATCGAAATCCCTGAAGAAATGGCCGGCGATGGGCAAGAAGTTGAAGGCGTTCAGCGTCTTGGAACCTACCGCCGTTACGGCTTGCCCCGAGGCCTCCACTACGCCGTCAAGCGGCTCACTGATGGTCGCCACCGTCTCCTGCTGCATCAGGTCCGCCGTAGCGTTGCGGATCTCCTTGAATTCGCGGTCGGCCAGTTCGAACAGCGCGGAGAGGATATTGATCCTGCGCTTGAGATCGATGGGGATGGACCTTTTGTATTTGATCTTATGATCCAGTCTGCTCCAGGCGTCCTGTATCAAGGACCTGATCTGTACCTCGAAGCAGCTGTCCAGGTGCGGCAGGTGTTTCGGGAGGGAGGCCGTTTCCGGGGTCAGGGCCAGATCCATGTGCAGCCCCTTGTATCCGAAGGAGTCCTCGGTGCTTTCCACCACCGAGGTCTTGTCCGTGACGTTGATAATTTTGAAGTGTCGCTCCAGCAACTCCGAAACCAGGGAGACCTGGTCCTCATAGAGGCAGACGATACGGACGCCGATCAGGTCGGAAAGGAAATCCTTGATCTCGTAAGGTTGTTCGTCGGCTTCGAGCTTACTCTGATATTTACGCTGGAACTTCCTGATGCATTCCTCTTTGTCCTTGATCCGTCCTTCTATTTTCGTGACCTCGCCCACGTCGGATTGTCTTATCAAGATCTTGATGATGCTGATATAGGCGTTCTTGGAGGCGACGAACTGCTTCTGATTGCTTTCGTAATATTTTCTGAAAATCCTTTTTTCCTGCTCAAAATCCAAAGAGGCCATAGTCGGTTCCTTTATACGTCGTGTAGATTTGCCGCCACTATTCAAGAATGACGCTTGCCGGCATCCTGTGGCGCGATTATTGGACCCCGAGAGCCGATTGTCCTGTCCCTATAACTGCTTTGTTCCTCGAAGCCCTCCTCGAAAAACGAAAGACCGGATTGCTCCGGTCTTTGTCGATCGATGTTTAACCGGCATCGAATTTCCGAGTCCCGGTTGAACCTTTCCAGCCGCCCCATTATTGGCATACGACGCTGCATTTTTTCAATAAAAAACTGACCTCTCATTATAAAAACAGGGAGGATTGTGGCCATACTCGCTCCCAGCGAGGGGAGGCATGGGGAAGGCTTCCGAATTCTATGAAGAGCCATGGCCGGTCAATCCTTGCTGCGCGTGCGGGTAACTCCGGTCAAAATGGCGACCCCGACCAGTATCACGGTCGTGATCATCACGTAGACGGTGCTTACTCCTGCGACGACCAGCGCCCACGCAATGCCGCCAATGACAAAAGCAAAACCGATGAGATAGATTATGAGTGACATCCCGTTTACCTCCTTGTTAAAAAGTGAGCCACGCCGGATCCCGTGGCGTGTGCCGGCGTTGCGGCGACCATCTGCACTACATCCGGGTCAGGCGGGGCGAACGTTGTTGTTGGCTTAAAAGCTGATCCATGGCGAACGGCACAGCCAGTTTAACATCTGCTTCGCATATTTGAAGGCCGCGCCATATTACGGTTCACTTACTCCGGGTCCCCCATCCGCACCACAACACGATGCTGCACCAACTCCCGTTCCAGATCGATCTCGCCTCCCGCCGCGCGTCGTCCGTCCAGTTCCACCCAGGCGACGCCGCGCTGCCGGCCGTCGGGATTCTCCACCTCGATGGCGTAGACCGCTGCGCCATGCCGGTAGCTGAGGCTGAACCCTTGCCACGCAGCGGGAATGACGGGATGCATGCGCAACTTCCCGTTTTGCACCTTCAATCCCAGCACCTCCTCCACCCAGGCGCGGTACATCCAGGCAGCCGAGCCGGTATACCAGGACCAGCCTCCTTGTCCCACCCGCCCCGGCAGACGGTACACGTCGGCCGCGACCACGTAGGGCTCCACTCCGTAGAGCCAGGCTGCCTGGGCATCGCGGGCGTGCTCGATCGGGTTCAGCATGCGCAGGATTTGGCCGGCCCGGTCTCCGTCTCCCTTGCGGGCAAACGCCATGGCCATCCAGAGGGCGGCATGGGTATATTGGCCGCCGTTCTCGCGCACCCCCGGCGGATAACCCTTGATGTAGCCCGGGGAAGGATCCGCTTTTTCGAAAGGAGGCTCGAAGAGCAGCACCATGGCTTCATCCTCCAGGACCAGATGCCGCCAGGCGGAGTCCAGCGCCACCAGCGCTCGCTTGGGATCGGCCGCGCCGGAAAGCCAGGCCCATGACTGCGGGAGCGAATCGATGCAGGCCTCCGCGTTCGCGGCGGATCCAAGTGGAGATCCGTCGTCGTAGGTTCCCCGCAGGTACCACTCGCCGTCCCAGCCGGCCTTTTCGGTGCGCAGGATCAGGGCCTCGCGGTCGTCGCTGTAACCCCTGCTCAACCCCGGCTCATCAAGCAGGCTCGACAGCTCGGCCATCCCCTGCAGGATTTCGCAGAGAAACCAGGCCAGCCAGACGCTCTCCCCTTTCCCACCGGCGCCCACCAGGTTCATGCCGTCGTTCCAGTCCCCGGTCCCTATCAGGGGGAGGCCGTGCGGTCCGACCGTGAGCCCGCGCCTTACCGCGCGCCGGCAGTGCTCGAAGAGCGTGGCGCGTTCAAGGGCGCGCTCGGGGATGGAGAATATCTCGTGCTGATCGTCATCCAGCGGGGGAGCGTTCAGGAAGGGTACTTCCGTCTCCAGGATCGCCAGGTCGCCGGTGGTGCGGACGTAATGCGCCACCACGTACGGCAGCCAGAGCAGATCGTCCGTGATGCGCGAGCGGATACCTGCGCCGGCGGGCTCGTGCCACCAGTGCTGGACATCCCCCTCCTTGAACTGCCGGCCGGCGGCCAGCAGGATCTGCTCGCGCGCCAGTTCGGGCTTCGCATAGAGAAAGGCCATTACGTCCTGCAACTGATCGCGGAACCCGAAGGCCCCGCCCGACTGATAGAAAGCGGAGCGTCCCCAGATGCGGCAGCTCAAGGACTGGTACTGTAGCCATCGGTTGATCAGCAGGTCGGCGGCAAGCTCCGGGGTATGCACCTGAACCGTGCCGAGCAGGTCGTCCCACCAGGCCTTGGTCGCAGCCAGCGCGGTCTCCAGGGCCAGATCCTCCCGAAAGGCGAGCACCAGCTCCCGCGCCTCGTCCACGGATCCTGTCTGGCCCAGCATGCAGTCGATGTAGCGCCGCTCCCCCGGAGCCAATTCCAGGGTGACCCGCTGTACCGCGCAGGGATCGAGTCCCGCGCCGGTTCTCTGGGACAAGGCTATGAGTTCCATGGCGGCGGGATGGGCCGTCGTGCGGTTGCGCCCGATGAAAGCAGCCCGGTCGCCGCCGTGGGAGTCGGCGTCCGGGGTGAGCGCCGCGAAGGCGACACGTTCCCCGTACTCGGGGTGGTAGCGGTTGCGCGCCAAAACGGCGCGAGCCTCCTGGTCCCAGTCGGTGACGACATGCATCTGCGAGGTCTCGCGGGTCTCGCCCAGGGTCAGTTCCACGTAATAGGTCACCGAGAGCTTGCGCCTTCTCGATGAGGCGTTGGTGAGCCGCAGGCGCTGCAACTTGATCGGCCGGCCGCCTGCCTCGTCGACGGGGACGAAAACGGTCAGTTCCTGCTCGATCCCGTTGCTGTTGTGTTCGAAGACCGAGTAGCCCGCCCCGTGTCTGGCCCGGTAGGCGCTCTCCTCGCGGATGGGGGACGCGGTGGGCGACCAGAAGAAGCCGCTCTCCTCGTCTCGGATATAGAGCGCCTCCGTCGCCGGGTCCAGCACGGGGTCGTTGGACCAGCCGGTAATCCTGTTGCGCTGGCTGTTGCCGTACCAGGAGAAGCCGGAGCCGGTCTCGCTCACCATGGTGCCGAAGGTAGGGTTGGCGATGACGTTCACCCAGGGGGCGGGGGTGTTGGTGCCCGGACCGAGGTAGATGGCGTATTCGCGCCCGTCCGGGGTGAAGCCCCCCAGGCTGTTGAAGTAGTTAAGCTCCATGAAGGGGAGCGGGGCCGAAGGGTCGCGGGGGGTGCGTTTGCGCGGCAGGGTCTGCACCGGTTCGGGAGCCTCCACCGGCGCCGCGAGTTGCTGGGGCAGGGTGCCGCGGGCCGCCACCAGCACGATGCCGGCCGCGGCCTTGAGAAGCCTCTGGTCCTCCTCGGGGATCTGCGCCGCGCTCCTCAGGAAGATCCCGCCGGCCAGATTGGACGCGGCGGAGAGGGCGTGGTTCTGGATCAGTTGCTCCAGCCGCTCCTGGAGCGGTCGCTGGTAGCTCCCCGCCTCCTCGTTCAGGATCACCAGGTCGGTCGGCAGGCCGTGCATGCGCCAATAGGTGTGCGCCTTGAGCATCTGGCGCACCAGGCTCAGCTCGCGGGCCTCGCCGACGGTGACAAGGACGATGGGAAGGTCGCCCGAAATGGAGTAGGGCCAGAGCCCCGCCTGCCCCTTGCGGTTCTCGGCCAGGCGCGCCGCCGGCGCGCGCAGCAGGCGGTTGGGAAAGAGCAGATGACTTGCCAGTTGCTGGAAGCGGCGCGCCTCGTCGGGTTGAATGCGCAGAAGCTGCAACTGCTGCTGCGCCGAGCGCCAGGCGAAATCCATGGCGCGCTCGCTCGCATGCGGGTCGCCGTACTTATCCAGCAGCAGCAGCACGTCGTCGCGGGTGGCCCCTGCCGCCAGCACCAGGGAAACCACGGCGCGCCCGCCCGGTTCCAGGGTGAAACTGCGCCTGATGCCCAGAATCGGATCGAGCACGAACCCCTGGTTGTTGCCGAGATCCCCCATGGCTCCCATCGGGTTGGCCAGGGTGCGGCCGCGGCCGATGAAGCGTCCCCGGTCGGTCTCGAACTGCCACGGCTCTTCCTCGACGCTGTTGTCGTCCTTTTGCAGCGTCAGGCTGTGGGCCACATAGAGCGGCGCCTCGTCGGCGCTGCGCGCGCGCCGGTAGGCTAAGAGCGCCTGCTGCCCGGGCAGTGCCTCGGTCTGGATGAACAGCTTGTTGAAGGCGGGATGCTGCCGGTCCGCGTTGTGGAGCGCCATGGAGAGCTCCACGTAGCTGGTGAGGTTCAGCCGGCGGGCGTGGCCTGAGCGGTTCACCAGGGTGATGCGGCGTACCTCCGCGTCGTCCTCCGGCGAGACGATCACCTCCGTCTCGGTCTGAATGCCGTGGTCGGTGCGGCGGAATACGGCCCGGTCCAGGGTGAAGTCGACCGAATAATCCGAGACCTTTCCCCCCACCGGGTGGTAGGTGCCGGACCAGAGACGGTCCGTTCCCGTCTCGTGGAGATAGCAGAAGGTGCCGCCTGTGTCGCAGGTCTGGTCCGAGCGCCAGCGGGTCAGTTCGCGCCCTCCCCACTGGCTGTAGCCGCCGCCGCTGTTGGTCACCATCACCCCGTAGCGGCCGTTGCTGAGGAGCAGGGTCCTGGGTGTTTCGGTATGGGGCGTGGTGAAGCTGCTTGCCGCTGGCGAGACCAGCTCCGCGCAGGGGAGTTCCGGCTCGACCTTGCGCGTCGAGAGCAGTTGCAGCGGCGGCAGGCTCGGTATGCGCTCCTGAAGCAGCGCCTCGAAGGCGCGCACCCGCGCGTCGCCGTGGAAGCGGCGGGGAAACGGGTTGCCGTGCAGGAAGTTGATCAGCGACAAAAACGCCATTCCCTGGTGATGGGCCATGTACGCCTCGACGATCACCCCCCGTTTTCCCTGGCGCTGCGTCTGCCGGCTGAAATCGAGCGCCTCGTAATAGCCGTAATCGCCCAGCATGCCCAGCCCCGTCAGCCGTTTCAGGTTGCGCACCGTTTCCGCAGGCGCCAGGTTCAGCGCCAGCAGGGTGGCGTAAGGGGCGACGACCAGTTTTTCGTCCAAGGCGCGCTTCAAGCCGAGCGTCGCTACGCCGAAGGCATGGTATTGATAGGTCTTCTCCAGATCCAGGTCGGCGAAGGCCGACTCCGAAATGCCCCACGGCACGCCCAGCTTGCGGCCGTGGGCGATCTGGACGGTCACCGCTTCCCTGGCCGCCTGATCCAGAAGGGAATTGGCGTAACTGCGCTGGAACAACAGCGGCATCAGGTACTCGAACATGGTCCCGGTCCAGCTCAGCAGCACGCGCCTGCGCCCGACCGCGCCGTAGGGGCGACCCATGGAAAACCAGTGCTCCAGCGGGACGTCGCCCCGGGCCACGGCGACGAAGCTGCCAAGCCTCGCCTCGCTTGCCAGAAGATCGTAACTGGATCCGTCCAGCCGGCCCGCGGAGACGTTGTAGCCTATGGCGAACAGCTTTTGCTTTTGGTCGTAGAGAAAGCGCATGTTCATGCCGTCGGACAGCTCGCGCATCCCGGCGATCAGTCCCGAAAGCGTCCCCAGGGCTTCGCCTGCCAGCCACTGCGCGGTGGCGAAGGCGGATACCACCCGGTCCAGCCATCCGTCGAGCGCCGTGACGGTCAGGGGCGACTGCTCTCGAAACGATTTCAGCATCCGGATCGAGGCGCAGCTCCCCTGGGCCAGCTCGGCTAGCGAAGGCGCCCGGGCGGTGTCCAGGCGAACGGCGGCGACAAGCACCGGCCCCAGCGGCGCCAACTCGGCCTCGCTCTTTTCGGCGAGGATCTCTATCCAGGCGAGGTAGCGCTCGGAATGGTTGATCCATGCCGCCACCTGCTCCTCCATCTCGCCGGCCCAGGAGGGGGACTCCCCGGGTAGCGGGGTGACCCGGAAGCTGTCCCTCATCTTATTGAGCAGGCGCAGTTTGTCGACGACCCTCGAGGGGGGAGCGCCCCACTCCGCCATCAGCCCGTCGAGCTTTTGGCGGTCGAACCCCCCCAGACGCTCCCGGCCAACCACCTGCTTCAGGATGGCGCCGGTATCGTGGAGCCCGGCAAAGGCCCTGGCATCGAGAAGCTCACCGTGCGCCAGCTCTTGCAGCCCCTGTTCCATGACCACCAGCGCGCCCAAAAGGTTGCCGCTGTCCACTCCTGAGACGTAGCGCGGTTCCAGGGGGGCCAGGGTGCGGATATCGTACCAGTTCAGCAGATGGCCCTGGTGCAGCTCCAGGCGGCCGATACTTTCCATGGTGCCGGTCAGCCGCTCCATGAGCTGGTTCGCGGTAAGGTAGCCGCAATCGTGAGCTCCCAGCGCGCTCGACATCCAGAGGCCGATGTTGGTGGGACTGGTGCGCATGGCGAGACCTTTCTGGTGGGCCGCCTGGTAGTTGTCAGGGGGGAGCCAGGAGGTGTCCGGGCCCACGAACGCCGAGAAATAGCGCCAGGTGCGCCGGGCGACTTCCCTCAAAAGGAGGCGGTCGGTTTCCGGCAGCTTTTCTTCCCGCGCCCCCTCGTCCGGGCGCAGGTTGAGGAGCCAGCCGAGCAGCGGGGAGAAAAACCAGAGGGCGAGCCAGGGGGCTGCCTGCGGCAGGCTCTCCGGCCTGAAAGACCTGAGCGCCACCCCCAGGACGACGCTGAAGAGGCTCCCCAGAGCCAGTCCGGCGACGAAGACCGGTTGCCGGCGCGAGGCGCTCCAATGGGTGGCCTGGGCGCTCCACTCCAGAAGATCGCGCCGGGAGACGAACCGGCGGTAACAGACCCGGGCGATGGCGTCCAGGGCCACCGCCGCCTGGTGCGGCAGCAATGCCGCGTCGGCGCCCGCCCGCATCAAGTCGTGCCAGAGCTTCGAGGGGGAGAGATGCTTCCACCCCCGGCCGCTGGTCGCCATGGTGAAGGGCTGCGCCAGGGGGTGGAAGATGAGTTGCATGCCGACCAGCAGCGCGGCGACGGCGCCGGCCGCGGGCGATACGAACCAGGAGACCGCCAGAAGGGCGATGCTCGCGGCGGGAAGGAGACTGCGGCGCAGGTTGTCGAGGATCTTCCAGCGGTTCAAAAAGGAAAGCCGGTTCGCGCCCCGCCCTCCCAAGGCCTGCGGGACGTGCGGGAGAATCCACTCGGCGATCTGCCAGTCCCCCCGGATCCAGCGATGGGCCCGGCTGCTGTAGCTCTGGTAACCCTGGGGGAATTCGTCGTAGAGCTCGATGTCGCTGGCGAGCCCGACCCGGACGTGGGCCCCCTCGATCAGGTCGTGGCTCAGCACCCGCGCTTCGGGAAAGCGACCCGAAAGCAGGCGGCTGAAGGCGCGCACGTCGTAGATCCCCTTGCCGTGGTAAGACCCTTCGCCGCTCAGGTCCTGATAGACGTCGGAGACCGCCTGGGTGTAAGGGTCGATGCCGACCGCATCGCTGAAAAGACGGCTGAAGGCGGACAGGCTCGTGCTGGTCAGGGTCGGGCTCACCCGCGGCTGAATGATGGTGTAGCCGGCGCGGATCTCTCCCGCCTCGTCGAAGCGAGGCTGATTGAGCGGGTGCGCCAGGGTCTCCACCATCCTGCGTGCGGTCGCGTGCGGCAACTGGGTGTCGCTGTCCAGGGTGATGATGAAGCGGACGTCAGCCAGGCGCTCCGGGTCGCCCAGGTAAACGATCTTTGCCGCGCCTTGAGCCCGGGTGCCGTCGATCAGCCCGTTTAGCTCCTCCAGCTTGCCCCGTTTGCGTTCCCATCCTATGAATTTCTGCTCCGAAACGCTCCAGGCGCGCTCCCGGTGGAACAGGAAAAAGCGCTCACCTCCGTGGCGCACGTTAAGCTGCGTCAGGCAGTCGCTCGCGATCCGCAGGAGCGGGGCGTCCTCCGCGCGTTCGGGCGTGGTCGAGTCGGTGTAGTCCGTGAAGAGGCTGAAGAGAAGGTTGTTCTCCTTGTTCGCCAGGTAGCGGATCTCCAGTTTTTCCACCTCGTGCCTGACGGTGGCCTCGTTCACCAGGAGCATCGGCACCACCACCAGGGTGCGGTAGGCGTCGGGGATTCCGGACGCCTCGAAATCCATCTTGGGGAGGGAGCGGGTGGGGAGAAAGCGCGTGACCAGGTAATTGACCACCTCGATCGCCAGTTGGCTAGCCGGAATCATCAGGAGCGAAAGCATGACGATACGGAGGGCGGGCGCGGGCGGGGCGAGGTCGAGGGGGAGGGCCGGCAGCGCGCCTGGGAGGACGAACAGGGCGCAGAAAGCGCCGATGCCGACGCCGTAGACCGTACCGTGATGACGATAGATCCAGGCCGTCAGGCGGTAGCCCGGCGCCTCGCGGGCGGGGAGCGTCCTGACCAGCTGCGAGCGACCCTCCCCGGTGAGCCAGAAGCCGACGTGGCTTTGCCGCTCATCGTCCGGCGTCTCGCCAAGGGCCCGGGCGGCCAGCTCCACCGCGCGCTCCGCGACCTCGGCCTCGCTCAGGGAGGCGGCGCGGGCAAGATCCTCAACCGCTCGGCGACAGCGGTCGCGGGTAGCGAAATCGAGCCCCGGATAGACACCGCAGGGGTCGCGGCGCAGGGTCTGCTCCACGGAACTCAGCTTCTCGAACATCTCGCGCCAGTCCAAAAGGGCAAGCCGGCGCAAGCTGGTAAAGGCATTGCCCAACGACATCTGCTCCCTGGTTTGCCGGTTCTGCTCGCGGGCGTTCAGGTCGTGCAGCGGGCTTTTCAGCGTGCGCTCCAGCCAGCTTTGCACCGGCGCCAGGGCCGCCGCCTCGTCGTATAGGAGGCCCACCAGTTGCGAGCCGAAATAAGGGGTGGGGAGCGGCTCGGCGCCGGCCAGCTCCGCCAGGATACCAAAGAGCTGGTTGGAGTCGCGGCGATTGGCGGCGATAAGCCGGTTGGCCCAGAAATCGGCCAGTTGGCGTTCGCGCAGGTCCGCAAGAGCTGTGACCGCGAGCCCCTGGATGCTCTCGATGAGGGCTATGCGCAGCATCTGGGGGACGGCCCAGAGCTCTCCGATGGTCAGGGCGCGCACCGTCTGGTGCGCTGCGATGAACGCAAGGATGTTCTCCTGCTCCAGGCGCAGTTCGGAGTGGGTCACGAGGTTCTTGGCCAGGCCGTAAATGCAGGGAAGCCCCCGGTACTGTTCCGAGGCGAGGGTCGGAAGCTGGCGGTAAAAGCCGGCGGGGAGGTTCAGCAGCACGTCGCGGGTGTTTCCCTCCAGGATGTACTCGTTGTCGAGGATCCAGTCGGCGGCAGGCGTGGCCTTCTGCTCCAGGCTGCTCGCCCGGGTGAGGTCGGCGCAGATCTGTCTCATCCGGAGGCGGGACTTTTTCATCCGCTTGAGCAAGACGGAGCTTGGGACCGGCTTCGGGTCCAACTGCTGCTCCCCGGCGTGACGCGCGGCATGCTCTAGGATCTGCGCCGGGGAAAGCTTCACCTCGATTCCCCGGGGCTCGGCCCGTTGCTCGCACTTTTGATGCACGACGAAGAGCGCCGCGGGGACATCTCCGCACTCCCGCAAGAGGGCCACGGGACGCAGCAGGGCCTCGACGGGCGCCTGGAGAACCAGCACGCTTTCCCCGGTCACCAGTCGACGGGCGTGGTCGCGCAGCACCTCCTGATCGACGCCATACCGGGAGCGTTTCAGCCAAAGAGCGGCTGCCAGAGCGCCCATGGCCGCAAAGCCCGTGCTCAGCTCCAGGGGGGTGTTCAGGTCCCAGGCGGCAGGCGACTGCAGCAGGCGGCCCAGCGAAGCGGCGATCCAGCCGACCCCGCCGCAAAGGGAGGCCGATAGCGCCATCCCGAGGGCGCGATGGCGCCGGAAGGGATCAGACACGCGGACCGCCCCGTCCGTCCCCTTATGCAGCAGGGCGGCGCGGCGGTAGTCCTGTCGCGCCAATACCTTCAGGGCCTGGCGCGCTTCATCCTGTTTTGCGAAATAACCGATAAGAGTAGCTAGGCCCACATTGCGTCCTTTATTTGAAAAAACGTTTTCCCGACTTCAGGCCAAGGTGAAGGGTTTCACCTGACGGAAGTACTCAGAAAGGAACCGTGCGGGCTGTTCCAGAGGAGATGGCGGGAATGAAGCGGGAGATATCCGGCAAAAGAAGTTGGGAGTAAGCTATGTCGTCGCTATGGTTAGCCTTTTGCGGACCTTACGCCGTTATCGGATTAATAGCGAGCGCTATTGCGGAAAAGGCTGGGGCAAGCTCCCCTTCAGTCGGCGCAAGGGTCCTCAGGCGCCGGCCCGGATTGCGGTACCGACCAAAAACACGATGAGAAGAAGCAGTACCAGGCTGACCGTTCTTCTGGTCTGTGCTTGATCCGGTTGATACATCGCCGCATTGCCGAAATATTTGGACGCCCTAAAACCTGATCGCTTTTCCATGACTGCTCCCTTTTGATGTTGTCGATCTCTTGATGCGGGTGGAAACACCGGCATCTACACGTTCTTGCAGTGAGGTATTACAACTAACGTGCCAGGGCAGCGTACGAGTGCTTGGCGGCGTAACCATCCGATGTTGCAGTGAAAAGATTGGAGCTGGGAATAGGGGGGAGGGAGCCGTCATTTGGAATCCGCCATCTTTAACATAACCACGATATATGACGGTCCGTGTGAGTAAATACGGCATCTCTTCGACAGTCCCCCCGGATGCTGTTTTCCCGGCCGGTCGTCAGATATGAATATCGGCCGCCCGGGACGCAAGGCGAAAAAATGGCCTCGCACCGAGGAGGAAGACGAGGCCCATAACAAACCAACGAGGCATATTTTAGCGGCATAGCTTGAGTATCAGGAGAGGCGGTGCTCGGTAAGCCCTACCGATTGCAGGAGATGAGCAGGGTCTTGATAAAAATGGTGGAGTCGTGACAGGGGAGCGGCGCCTTCTTATCCTTTATCCTCATGCGCGATACGAACTATTTCCCGCGCGATCTCCTCCGGGGAGAGCACGAAGTCGATGCACCCGCTTGCTATGGCGCTTTCAGGCATATCCGGTTGGCTGGCGGTATTCAGCTTCTGCGCGATGGTGATACCCCCCACCTCTTTTATGCCGCAAAGTGCTGCCGCCCCGTCGCCGTCGAAACCCGATACGATGACGGCGATAAGCTTGCCGTCCCAGTTCTCGGTAAGTGAGCGCAGGAAAACCGTGATCACGTCGGGCCAACCCCTGGGCTTCGATATCGGCTTGAGGCGGAACTCACCCTCAAGAACGTGCAAATCGCGCTTCTCCGGGATGATGAACACGCAGTCGGGCCTGATGTCCAGTCTTTCCGTGATCAGTTCAACCGGCATCTTCGTGAAGCGCGGTAAGATCTCGTGCAGCCGCGTGGCTACCGTTCTCAGGTGATTAACGATCACGATCGCCACACCCATATCGGCCGGCAGATTCTTCAATAACCTGATATAGGCATCGAGGCCGCCCGCCGAACCGCCCACGCAGACGATGGCAAAGTCTTTGGCCTGGTTTTTATCGCTCATCATGCGGCTCCGGTATGCTGTAGTTTGATCCGCAGTTGCATGAGAATATCGATCTTCGTATATTCCCGAAGTCTCCCTTGGGCATGAACTGCGCGGATTAAACCATGTTACCAGCAAAACAGTGCCATAGTCCCAACTTCCGCATAATTACCTGTAGCCTGCAGGAGAGGTTGACCAGTTCCACCTCAAGCCCTTCAAAGCCGGCACATTGAATCCATACGTAAAGCAGTTGCAGACCGTTAACGTCCGCTCTGAGTATCCTTCCGCAATCTATGCGGATATTCTTCTTACCTGCAGACTCCATCCTCTGCAAGAAAATGTCCAGCGCTTCCACCCTGCGGGTAGTCACTCCGGATCCTGTCAGATGGCCCTGCAGATGCATTATTGTGCCCGTCTCGAATATTTTCATGCTGCCGTTTCCATCTTGATGGCGCAATCAAAAGCGTTCATAACGATCCTCCGATTCGAGGTAATAAGAGGAACCGGTCTCCTCCCTGCGAAGCGGCTTAACTGCCGCTCGTCCGGTGCGACGCGCGCACTCGACACGCATGCTGTTGGTGATGTCGATCAGGGCGAGGTGCCACTGATCCTCCGCAGTAACCGCCTCGACCCGCACGAGGATCAGGGAGTCCGCCCCGGTCGAAAGGGTCAACTCGCAGCTATGCTTGCCGGGGCCCGCGAAAATCATCCCCAGCAAGCCGGCAAAAGCGGCTCGGGACGCATCCGCCACGAACCGGTCGAAGCGCGCGCCGATCAGCCGTGAACGTGCCACCGAAAGCAGCCGGGAGCAGGTGAGATTGGCCAGGCGAATGGTCCCTGCGCGGTCAATGGTAAGGTGGCTCACCGGAGCGTGATTGTAGAGATCGACATACTTCTCCAGCGCCGCCTCAACATGGTCCATGGCTCTGACCAGTTCCGCGTTCCGCGTCTCCACCTCGTTTTTTTGCCGGTCGAGTTCCTGCAGCATCCGCTTTGCCTCCCCTAACGTACGGGGTACCTCCGCCTGGCTCTTGCCGGGCCCCTCCTCGCTCAGGCGGCACGGTTCGCCTGCATCCTCCTGCCAATCCTTCGTCTCAGCCATGCTTGACCTTCCTTCTCCGATACGCTCACCGGCCAAGCTTTCCGCCATGGTGTCATTTCCCATGACCGGCAGGATGACGCGAGCCGACGGTCTCCGTGAAGATCTCCCGGGCGTCGAGCAGCGGGAACATGCGGCTGACATCCGGGAAATCTTCGCTTTACTTCAGTTTTCCGAGGAAGTTACAAGACCTTTCGCCCCTGAATGACCCTTACCAGCACCACGATCACGGCGATGACCAGCAGGATGTGGATCAGTCCACCCATGGTGTACGCGGTAACTACACCCAGGAGCCACAGAATTATCAAAATTACGCAGATTGTCCAAAGCATGATGTTTCTCCCTTTATGAAATGCCCTTCGGCATCCTGTTGAAAACCTGACCAAACCGTAAGGGGCCCCCTGGAAGCGGGGTCACGTCCGGCGTGGTCGCGCTACTTTACAATGAGATCGTTTTCTACCGAGACCACGTGATCGATGCCTCGGGCGACTGCCCCTGCCTTCGATACGCTTTGCTGCGAATCAACAAATCCGCTCAACTGCACCACCCCTTTGAAGGTCTTGACATTGATCTGCAGCGTTTTGAGATCGGGCTCATTGAATATGGCGCCCTTAACTTTGGTTGTGATGACGGAGTCGTCGACATACTCGCCGGCACTTTGCTGCTTTTGGTTTCCCGCGCACCCGATCAACACGATGCTTAACAGTGCAAAACAGGCCGCGAGTCTGAATAGGTGCTGAAGTTTAGTCATGAGGTGCTCTCCCTTTTACGCCTTTTTTCTTCATTCCATGTAGCAGACATCTGCACGGTACGTGCCTGAAACGCATATTGAGTTGCAGGGTGAATTTATCACGCCAATCCGAGGCGTTATGCAAAGGCCAGGTGCGGACACTGCAAATTTGACCGTTCTCCTGCGCCGCGCCATTTGGTGGAACTTTCATATGGTGCGGATTCGCTTTAGGGGAGATCTTACTCTTTGACGGGTACGCAATGCATGTCGCAAAAAATACGTTACAACTAATTAAAGTGCTGATATATTGCTTCTTATGAAAAAAGAAAAGCTGAAAACCGCCTGCGCCGAATCCGCCGCTATCTCCCCCGGTAAGGTTGCACCGCGCAAAGACGACCTCCGTTTCCCCATTGTCGGACTGGGCGCCTCGGCGGGCGGACTGGAGGCTCTGGAGCAGTTTCTGCGGCAGGTCCCCAAGGGTTGCGGCATGGCATTCGTCATCGTCCAGCACCTGGACCCCACCCACAAGGGGATCATGGTCGAACTGCTGCAGCGCACCACGGGAATGGAGGTTTTTCAGGTCAGGGACCGGATGGAGGTCAAGCCGAACTCCGTCTATGTGATTCCTCCCAATAAAGACATGTCCATTCTGCGCGGCCGGTTGCATCTGTTCGAGCCTGCGGCGCCGCGCGGTCTCCGTCTGCCCATCGATTTTTTCCTCCGTTCCCTGGCCGAGGACCGGCAGATGCTGAGCATCGGCGTCATCCTCTCCGGCATGGGGTCGGACGGCACCGTGGGGCTTCGGGCCATCAAGGAGAAGGGGGGGCTCGTTTTGGTGCAGGAACCCGCCTCGGCCAAGTTCGACAGCATGCCGAGGAGCGCCATCGCCGCCGGACTTGCCGACCTGGTTGCCCCGGCTGAAGATCTGCCGGTCAGGCTCATCGAGTATCTCCGGCATGCGCTCCGCATCGCCAAGGAGAAATTCATCATGGAGGAGAAGGACCAAGGGGCGCTGGAAAAGGTCGTCATTCTGCTGCGCGCCAAGACCGGCCACGACTTCTCCTTATACAAGAAGAACACCCTCTACCGCCGTATCGAGCGGCGCATGGGCCTGCACCAGATCAACCGGATAGCCGGCTACGTCCGTTATCTGCAGGAAAATCCCCAGGAGGTGGAACTGCTCTTCAAGGAACTCCTGATCGGGGTGACCAGCTTTTTTCGCGACGGGGAATCATGGGATCAGCTGCAGCGTGAGGCGATCCCCGCGCTTTTGGCAAGCCGCGCGGAGGGAACGGGCCTCAGGGCCTGGTCGGCGGGTTGCTCCACCGGAGAGGAGGCCTATTCGCTCGCCATCGCCTTCACGGAGGCGCTGGAGCAGGCGGCGCCGCAAGAGCATCGCAACGTGCAGATTTTCGCCACCGACCTGGACCGGGACGCCATCGACAAGGCGCGGCAGGGGCATTATCCGGCAGGCATCGCGGCCGACCTCACCCCGGAACGGTTGCGCAGGTTTTTTGTCCAGGAAGAGACCGGATACCGGGTCTGCAAAGAGATACGGGAGATGGTTACCTTCGCCGTACAGAACGTCATCATGGACCCCCCCTTCACCAGGCTGGACATCCTGATCTGTCGCAACCTGCTGATCTACCTGACGCTGGAGCTGCAGAAAAAACTCCTGCCGCTCTTTCACTACAGCTTGAGGCCGGGGGGGGTGCTGTTTCTGGGAAGTGCTGAAAGCGTTAGCGGTTTCTCCCATCTCTTCGATACCCTGCACCTGAAGTCGAGGCTGTTCCGCCGCAGCGCATCCGTGATGGAAGGCGAACCGATCGCGTTTCCCCCCTCGTTTGTCCCCGCTTTGCAAGGATTTGCCAAGGAGCCAACGATGTCCAAACCCGAACCCAACCTCCAGTCGCTTGCGGACCAGCTGCTTTTGCAACAATTTTCGCCGGCGGCGGTGTTGACCAACGACAAGGGAGATATCGTCTATATCAGCGGGCGGACCGGCAGATACCTGGAGCCCGCCGCCGGCAAGGCGAACTGGAACATCTTCGCCATGGCCCGGGAAGGGATCCGGTTCGATCTGGGCAACGCCTTCCACAAGGCGCTACGGCAGCCCGATGCGGTCATCGTCAAGGGGCTGAAGCCGGGAGGCGATGACGGCGGTCGTGCCGTCGACGTCACCGTCCAGGCAGTCGAGACGCCGGAGGCGTTGCGCGGCATGGTGATGATCGTCTTCAGCGATGTCGCGGCGCATCCGGAGACAGCGCGGCGGGGGAGGAAACCTGCCGCGGGGGGCGTCAGGGTCTGCGAGCTGGAGCAGGAACTGCTCCGCTTGCGCGAGGAGCTGCAAAGTACCCGAGAAGAGATGCAGTCTTCCCAGGAAGAGCTTAAGTCGGCCAACGAGGAGCTGCAGTCAACAAACGAGGAGTTGCAGTCGACCAACGAGGAACTCACCACCTCACGCGAGGAGATGCAGTCCCTTAACGAGGAACTGCAGACGGTGAACGCGGAACAGCAGTCGAAGATGGACGAGCTTTCCCGGCTGAACAACGACATGAGGAACCTCCTGAACAGCACGGAGATCATCACCGTGTTCCTGGACCACGACCTCCATGTCCGGAGGTACACAAGCGGCGCCGACAAGCTTTTCAAGCTGATTCCCAGCGATATCGGCAGACCGCTTTCCGATATCTCCTCCAAACTGCTCTACCCCGGGATGTACGACGAAGCCCAGGAGGTGCTGCGGACCCTGGTCTTTTCCGAAAAGCAGATAGCCAGCGACGACGGCAGCTCGTATCTGGTGCGCATCATGCCCTATCGCACCGTGGAGGATGTCATAGCCGGCGTGGTGATCACCTTCATCAACATCACCGCCGCCAAGGCCCTGGAGACGGAACTGCGCGCTGAGAACGCGCGTCTGAAGGACCTGCTGCAAAAAGAAGGCTAGCTCTGCCGGCCGATCTCCAACAAAAAAACAGGGTCAGCGCCCCCCCTTGTCCCCGGCCCCCCGACTCAGACCACTCAACATCAGACGGTTCAGTCCGACGGACTGGTCCGTCCTGTTAAACATCTCCCGTCTCCCTACCCGCCGCCATATTTGGCGGTTACGCCGCAAATGACGGATTTTCCGCTGCATCCCCCCCCGATCTCGACCATAACCCCCTGGTAGAACGACTTATTTCCGTATTTTCCCGCTGGCACGTTAGTTGCGAACTTCATCGCAGAGTGGCAAGGTGGTGCCGACCCGGACACCCATCTGCGGTCGGTTTCGGGTCCTGGCAGGTGCCATGAAGCTGTTCATCGAGAAGCCGGACATCAAGTTTCACACCATCGCCTCCACGGCCGGCGCGGAGGCGATCAAAGCGACGCGGGCACTATGAGAACTATTTGGAAATAACACCAGAGGAGGTTTGCAATGGGAAAAAGACATGCGGTAAAAGCATCGGGAGTGGTGGTAGCGCTGTTATCCATAAGTACGCTATCGGGCTGCGCCAACTACGAGGTGAACAGCAAGCGTGGCGATATACCCGGCCATTACATCCGCCATGAGATGCAGGATGCGGATCGGGCGGTGGAGGCGGCTCGCCAGGCGGGAAAGGATAAAACCTGCCCCGTAGAATACAAGGCCGCCGAGGATGCCAAGAATCATGCCTACGACGTTTTCAGGGCCTGTCATACCGAAGAAGGCGCGGCACTGGCAAAGCAGGCAACGGCGCAAGCGGAGGCCCTCTGCCCGCCGCAGCCGGCAGCTGTCCAGGAGCCCCAGGAGTCGGTGCAGTCGAGGACGGAGGAGGTAATTCCCGCTCCGCTTCCCGCCGGCGAACCGACCCCCGAAATGATGAAATACTGCGTTTCGCTCGCCATAGAGTTCGACATCAACAAGGCCGATGTTCGGCCTCAGTACTACGATGAGGTGGGCAGGGTAGGGATCTTCATGAAGAAAAATCCGACCACCACCGCCGTCATCGAGGGATATGCGGACGAAGTGGGCACGGCGGAGTACAACCTGGAGATCTCCAGGCAGCGTGCCGAGAGCGTGGTGAAATGGCTTTCGAGCAACTACGGTATCGACCCCAGCCGCCTCTCGGCCGTCGGGTACGGCGAAGCGGGGCCGCTGGCGGGTAATGCAACTGACGCCGGTAAACAGAAAAACCGGCGCATCAACGCCGTCATCGACTGCGTCGTCGACGTCAAGGAACTCTCGCCGCCGCCCGAACGGCTTTGCATCAGCTTGAAGGTGGAATTTGGGACCGAGAGCGCCGACATCGGTTCCCGCTATCACGATGAGCTCGACAAGGTCGGCGCCTACATGAAGAAGTACCCGACTACCAGCGCGGTGATAGAGGGGCACACCGACAACAGCGGTTCCCCGGAAATGAACCTGAAACTCTCCCTGCGGCGCGCCGAGAATGTCGTGCACTACCTTGCCGACCAGTTCGGCATCGACCATTCGCGCCTGGCCGCCAAAGGGTACGGTTCCACCCGGAGCATCGCCTACAACAACACGCCCGAGGGCAGGCAGAAAAACCGTAGAATCAACGCCATCATCGACTGCGTCATCATGAAGTAGATTGTCATTCTTGAAGAGGGGATCGCCCGGGCGTCCAGCTACCTTTCGGCATGACGGCAACCGGCTCACGATCCCCTCTAACACAAACACCATAAAAGGAGTCAAACAAATGAAAGCTATTTATGCCCTACCTGTAACGGCGGCAGCGTTGGCCCTGCTGACCTTCGGCACGCCCGCAAACGCCGGAAAAACGGACGACCGCATCGAGGGCGCCGCCAAGCAGTCGTACGTATTCAAGACCTACCTCAAGGGCGACGATATCAAGGTCGATTCGAAAGCGGGCGCCGTCACCCTGAGCGGCGAGGTGCTCGACGTATCCCATATAGCGCTGGCGCAGGAGACCGTAGCCGGGCTCCCCGGGGTGAAGAGCGTGGACAACAAGCTGAAGGTGAAACCCGATGCCTCGACCAGGACCATTGACGCCTGGCTCTCCACCAAGGTGAAGTCAACGCTGCTTTTCCACCGCAGCGTGAGCGGCTCCACCGAGGTCGATACAAAGGACGGCGTGGTGACACTGCGCGGCGTTGCTGTCAGTCAGGCGCAAAAGGAGCTGACCACCGAGCATGCGAAGGATGTGGAAGGCGTTAAGGAGGTGAAAAACGAGATGACCGTGGCGAGCAGCCCCAGTACGGCGAAGACGCTCGGCCTTAAGATCGACGACGCTTCCATTACCGCCCAGGTCAAGATGACGCTGCTCTATCACCGCTCGACCAGCGCCCTGCATACCAAGATCGAGACCAAGCGCGGGGTGGTCTCCCTGCACGGCAAGGCCAAGAACCCCGCCGAAAAAGAGCTGGCCGGGAAACTCGCCTCCGACGTAAACGGCGTGCAGAGTGTAAACAACCGGATGACGGTCGAGTAATCCCCGGTTGGAAATGCACAGTGTGGTTTTAACCGTTGCCGGCTGTTTTTATCCCACAGCCGGCAGCGGTTTTTTCGAACCCGTGGGATGCAAGTTCTGCCGTCATGCGTAAGGAGGATGCTATGAGTTCAGGCACCAGGGGGAAGCCGGAGGGGGGTTCTCGACATACGAAGTGTTGTGCCGGACCTGGGGGGGGCGGTGAGAGATTCATGTCATCATGCGTCCGGATCTGTTCCTGGACCCCCGATTTCGGTTTAACGCTGCAGCGCAGCCGGGGAGCGCAAAGGCGCGACCCCTCCGGAAGAAAGAAGTCGAACGGACCTGATTTCGTCGATCGGGACGGCGCGATTTGACGACGCATAAAAAGGGCACATCGGAAGATGTGCCCTTTTTTACATCGGATGGGCGCATTATTTCAGGGCGAAAAAGAAGGTCGCACCTTGGTTCGGCGTGCTCTCGGCCCAGATTCTGCCGCCGTGGCGCCTGATGATCCTGTCCGCCGTGGCAAGGCCGATGCCGTGCCCCTCCACGGCCGTTCCCGGGATGCGCTGGAAGGGGGCGAAGAGCCGGTCCGCCGAAGCCATGTCGAACCCCGGCCCGTTGTCCCGCACGAAACAGACTGGTTTTCCGGCAAGCCTGGTCATGCCGAACTCGATCAAGGTCTTTTCCCGGCCGAAACTATGCTTCCAGGCGTTGCCGATGATGTTGTCCAGGACACTGCGGCAAAGCGCCGGGTCGCCGTCGACCGTTATTCCCGGAGCGATCCGGAAGGTGACCCGGCGCTCGGGCTCCGAGAGTTGCAGCCGCGCGAACACCTCATGCGCCACTTTGCTCAGGTCGATTTTCTCCCGGCGCAGCGCTACCTGGGTTATGCGCGAAAAATCCAGCAGCGAAGCGATGAGCTGTTTCATGTTCAGCGTTGCGTCGTAGATGCTCCCGAGGTATTCCTTGGCCTGGTCATCGAGCTGGTCGCTGCATATGCCCGTTAGCACCTGGCAATAGCCGTTGATGGCGGTAATCGGAGAGCAGAGGTCGTGGGAAACCGTGGCGTTGAACGCTTCCAGTTCGGCATTGGCCTCTTTCAGGACTTGCAGTTCCTTAAGGAGTCGCTGCGTTTCCTCGTAACTTAGCGGAAAGCCAGTTGAGGGCGCCTTTGTTTTAACCGGGTCTTCGGAACGGGGCGCTCCCGCGGTCCCGCCCGGCTCTTTTGCTTTTTTAGGCGTTCTGTTATTTCCCTGCATCCACTTCTTATCCTGGTCGCGTCTTTCTGTTCCGAGATACATAAAAGGTCCCTTTATTCGCTAGGTGCCGAGCCGGCTCCTGCGTTACGTGCTTCTGTCCAGGTGCGGCGAAGGGGTTAGGGGCCTGTATCGGCCATTCCCGGATTCTCCGTGAGGAGATCCTCCAGTAGTGCGCTGGAGAGGTCGTTTTGCTCGGCAGTTAGTTGATCATCCTCCTCTGCCCCGTGCATCACGATTCTGCTCATCTCATCTCGATCGCCGCCGGCAGCGCACCCGACAGGGGGCGCCTGTTCTCTCAAAGGGCACTCCATGGCGCTTCCCGACACGGATGCCGGCTCGCGGAGAGTTTCGGGCGCATGACCCGATGCTTGCGAAGCCATGGGGCAGACGGCGATCAGGGCCGCGGTGAGTACGGTTACCAAGGCGGCCGGTATTCTGATGGATTTCATAGCTCCTCCCTTGTTGGGACCATTGCCGATCCGATAGCTACACTTTGTTACCAGCGCTTAAATTCCGGGCCGGTTTGCCGAAAGCGGCAAAGATGCGGGCTGCACTGGACCCGGCAGCCAAGTAGGTGGTTCGCAACTTGTATGCCAGAGGGCTTGAGAGGGCGTCGCGGATGTAAGTGCCTGTAATAGAGAGGGAAAACCTGGAAGTTCGTCAGCGCTGCGTGCGGATGCCTTCAGGTAATCCGTCACGTTTGGCATAACTGCGATATCTGGCGGTTGTGACGCTGATTCCCGTTCATTCCGGGGGGCTACGGGTGGGTGAGACGGGGAATTCGGGGCTGGCGCAGGCGTGGGAGCACGTTCTAATGGAATAAACCGATGCCCGGCACCAATGAGTGGTATAATCACCTCGTGCCACACAGGGCTTGGTAATCCAAACGGTAAAGGAGCAACATCATGAGCAAAGGCCAGGACAGCAAGAAGACCGAGAAGAAGGAACCGGCGAAGACGCCCAAGGAAAAAAAGGCCGAGAAGAAAATCAAAAAGGAAGAAAAGAAGCGCTGACCTGAAGATCCGACTCCTCCCCCGGGTCAATCTTCAGCCTGCTCCAACAAACTCCCCCTCTCCCTCTGGGAGAGGGCCGGGGTGAGGGAGTCGACGCCGGCATAATCCAGGAGCTTTTTACGGTTTTTTCCTTGGTTTTTAGGGTTACAGCCACCGGGCGAATAAATTTACCACCCATTCCCTTACCTTTAACGCCGCCGGTCTTTTCTTCCACTCCTTCAACTCGATAGCCCGGCTGTCCGCCAGGTCCCTGGCGAACATCTGCTCCATCTCCAAGGCGAATTCCTTGTTGAGAATCACCGCATTCACCTCGTCGTTGTTCAACAAGCTCAGGTAATCCATGTTGGTCGAGCCGACCGTCGACCATACGCTGTCGATGACGGCTGTTTTGGCGTGCAGCATGGAGGTTTTGTGCTCGTAGACCTTCACCCCCGCCTCCAAAAGATGTGAATAATGGTAGCGCTGCGCATAATATGCAAGTTTGGAATCGGTGGCTCCGGGGAGAATGATCTTAACGTCGACCCCGCGTCTGGCTGCACCGGTCAGGGCCTTTACTATCTGGTCGTCCGGAATGAAATAGGAATTGGTCAGGTAGACGGAATTTTCCGCTAACGCAATGGCGGAGACATAGACGACAAAGGGAATGCGGTTGCTTTCTCCAGGGGTGCTGCCGACTACCCGCACCAGGGCGTTCCCCTTCTCCTTCTGCTGGGGGAAAAACTTGGGGCCGGAGAGCCTTGACCCTTTTTGCTTGAACCAGGTGTCCAGAAAGAGCTTCTGCAACTCGGCGACGGCCGGACCTTCGATCCGGATGTCGGTGTCGCGCCAGTGGATAGGCGTTTTCCCCCCTTTATAGCGCTTACCGGGACGGCTCGAATACACCTTGCTGATGTTGACCCCTCCGATGATGGCGATCTTGCCGTCGGCGATCAGGATCTTGCGGTGGTCCCGGTGCGTGAAATTCATCTTATCCCGGAACTTCAGCGGATTTACCGGATTGAACCCGACCACCTCGATGCCGCCGTCGCGCAGGCGCTGGAAAAAGGCGTCGGGCGTGTTGATACTCCCCATGCTGTCATAGATGAGATGTACCTGGACCCCCGCGGCCTGTTTCAGGAGCAGCCGATCGGCGAACTTGCGCCCGGTTTCGTCGTCTTCGATGATGTAGCTTTCCAGGTTTATATGGTTTTTGGCCTGATCTATCGCTTTGAACATCGCGGCATAGGTGGCTTGATTGTCCGCTAGTAAAGTTACCCTGTTCCCCTTGGTGAGCGGGCTGTCCGTGATAGATTCCACAACCGCGATATGGCGCGCCAGCATCTCGGTCGGCTCGACCGAATGCTTCAGTTGGTCCATGATGGCCTTGGTTTTTTCAGGAGATATCTCCCCCCGGGAAGAAACGACCGGTTGCGGATTCCGTGCAACCGGCGTCTCTTCAATCATCTCTGACACGTCCGGCAGGGTCGCGCATGCGTTGTTGAGGCCCAAGGCCGATAGCAGCAGGAAGAGCGAAGCTAGTTTTCTGGTGATGCTCCCGGCTCTGTATTTCATGATGATGTCCTCTTTTGTGATTAATCTTCAGCCGACTCCAGCAACCTCTCCCTCTCCTTTCGGGAGAGGGTCGGGGTGAGGGAGGCGGCACCGGCATAATCCAGGGACTTATTACGGCTTTCTCCTTAAACCTCCATTTGCAAAGGGGGGGGAGACGCCGCCTACCGGAACTCCAGTTTGTAAAAGAGGTCGGCGCCGCTTTCGCCGCCGCCGGCCTGGGTTTCGATCTGCCACTTTTTGAAGATGTCGTAGCGCAGCCGGAACAGGTTGTTGCCGGTGAAAAGCGACTTGCCGTAACTTACATAAAGCTGAGGTGTCAGGTACTTGCCCACCGTGAGTACCGTCTCCGTTATGCCCGACTGCTGATCCGCCGGTATCGCTCCGGGAGCGGTCACCTGGAGCGGCTTGTACCCCATGTACCCGCTTCCCGCCCCGACACCCCCTTTGATCTCCAGGGTGCTCAGGCCGAGTCGGTTTTTCAGCTGATCCTGCAATACCGCCGCCTGACCGGAGGTGAGGAGCGCGCCGGCGGCCTGGACCACCAGACCTGCCTGTTCGCCGTTACCGCCGATCGGGTGGCCGAGAACGATATAGGACATGATGTCGACGTCGGGCATGCCCGGCTCGGAATAGAGTCTGGTGATCGGTCTGCGCAGGGTTCCGGAGACCTTCACGCCGGCCCGCACCTCGCCGATGGTGCGCAGCGCCAAAACATCGAGGGCGGGGCTGTTCAGGGGGCCGCCGGCCAGGAAAAGCCGCCCCCTGACGATTTCAAGGTCGACGCCGTAGCTGCGGTAATGTCCTTCGGCCACCCGGATTTCGCCCGTGCTGACGATACTTTCCAGGCTGTTCATCGACAAACGCACCGCTCCTTCCAGCCGGGCGTCGATTCCCGCGACCTTGACGAAGACCCGCTCCCCCAGAACTACACGCACCGAGGCGTCCAGTACCAGAGAGGAGCCGTTGGGAGCCTTCGCCACGCGTCCTTCACGAATTACATCGCCGCTTGGCTTGACGGACGCGGACGATTTCTTGTCGACGATGCGCAGTTCGGGCAGACGCAGTTCGCCGCGCAGCGTGATTTTTTCCGGCGTTCCCGTGAAGCTGAGATCTGGCGTGGTCAGCAGGCGGACCTCGGGTTGCATGATGGTCTGGAAATTTTCTCCCCGCACGGTCCCCTGGTAGCCGGTCACGCGCCAATCGGCCAGGGTGATAAGCGCCTCTCCCTCGACATGGCCGCTGCCGGAGACCGCCCGGTAGGAATCGATCCTGACCAGGTTCTTCTCCAGGTGTGCCGCCACCTGGATCTCTTTCAGGCGGATGCCGGCGGCGGGCAGATAGGCGCCCGCCTTGGCAAGCTTCAGCGTGCCTCCTGCGATCGGCGCCTCCCAGGTCCCTGCTACCTTGATATCGGCGTCCAGCTCCCCGAAGCTTTCCCGCACCAGCCCCGGAAAGAGCGCGGTCACCATTCCCTGTTCCTGGAGCTGCCCGCTGAGCGACGCCCGCAGCGCCCCCTTCCGGTGGGGCGCAACCGGATAGCGGGCCGGAAGCGGCAACGCGAACTCCGCCCGGGCCTTCCCTTTTTCAGCCAGGGCGAGCGAGAGGGCGCCGGTTAATGCCTCGTCGCGCCACTCCCACGAGGCGGTCGCCGCCTTGAAGCCGAGTTTCAGCCCGCCGGCTTCGTTTTCCCGGTGCAAAACCCCGCCGGAGAACTGCGCGTCTCCGCTCAATTCAAAGCGTTCCCCGGGGAGCAGGGTCCCCTTGGCCCGGCCGCTCATGCGACCTTCCAGCCTCGTGCCGGATGGGAGCCACGGCTCGATCAGTGCCAGGTCGAGCCCGGTCGACTGCGCCGTCAGGTTCCCATTTTCCGGTAGGGCCAGGGTGAACGGGGCCGGCGAGGAAAAGACCCCTTTCAGGGCGCCGCCGTCGGCCGTTGCCAGTTCCAGGGCGAAGCGGATACCCTGGTCGCTGCCGTCGGCGGTTGCCAGGGCCCGCTCGATGGTTATGCCGCGCCCATGGCTGGTGAAAGTGCCGCGGCCGGTGGCGCTTGCCGCCAGGGAAACCCGCTTCCCCGGCAAAAAGCCGAGCCGCACGCTGCCTTGACCGTTTCCGGTCACCTGCATGCCGCTCAGATAGGGGTTGGCCCTGGCCAGGTTCAGCCCGGACCACTTCGCGGTCACCGGACCGGACAGCGGATTCAGGGTCAAGTCGGCTCCGACTTGGAACCGCTCCGAGGAGCCCGCCGTGAGGGAGAGGGGCGCCAGGAAAAGTTTCCCGGCACTGACGGAAAATGCCGCCGGAGCCGCCTGACGCCACGGCCCGTTGACATCCCGGCCGGAGAGGCGGCTGATCTCCCCCTGCCAGAGCCCCGACCGATACCCGGCGGAGAGCGTCAACTGCGCCCGCGCTTCCGCCGAGGCAAGGGTTGCGCTTATCGCGTGACGCGCCAGGGTTCCGTCCGCGGCGAGCGTCACGGCATCGGCCGTGTACCGGTCATAAGCCACCTCCAGAAGCGATGCCGCGACGTGCAGGGGGTGCCCCGGGCCTTGATCAAGCCGCACCGTCAGGTCGGCGGACGCTACCCGGGCTCCCTCGAAGGCGAGCCTTTTTCCCTTGCCGGACATGGCGCCGCTTAGTTGGCCTGCATCAAGCCGCACCCACCCGGTACCGGAAAGTGTCCCGGCCGATCCCGGGACCAGCCGCGAGAAGTCGCCGATCCGGGCGGCCAGGTCGAGCCGTTTTTTCAGTCGTCCCGAGGCGGACAGGTCAAATCCTTCTCCCTGGAGCGCCAGCCGGGTGACGGACAGGTCGTCGCCGGCGAAATCCGCCAGCAGTTCGCCGGTCAGCGCCTTGCCGTGCAGGGTGCTTTCCAGCAGTGCGCCGCTCACGCGTCCGGTAGCGGGCTCCTTGCCGGACCAGGCCACCTCGCCTTGGGCGTCAAAATTCGCCTTCCCCCGCCACTTCGGGTCGATCCTGGCGGGATCCAGATCTCTGCCGCTAAACGCCCCCCGCAGCGCGAAGCCCGCGCGCCAATCGACATCGAGTTCGCCGGCCAGGGCGCCCCCGAGCATCGAGCCGGAGAACGGGGCCAGATTTACGCCTTGGCGGGTGCCTCGATAGGGAGTGGAGATCACCGCCGCCTGCCACCCCTTGGAACTGTTGGCGAGGGTCAGGGTGCCCCGATAGCTGTCCGGGGTGCCGGCGAGGTTCAGGGTGCCGGAGAGATCGGTCGGCAGTTTCAACTCGGGGGCGAGGTCGAGCCCGGTCCCCTTGAGCTGCAACGACATGACCGGCTCCACTCCCTTCAGCTCGAGCGATCCCTCGGCAGTAACCACCCCCAGGCGTCCCGGGCTGGTCAGGCGCAGACCGCGCAAATCAAAAGCCGTACGCGCCATTGCCACCTCGCCGGTGAGATCCAGCAGCTTTCGCGCGCCGGTCTCGCCTGAGATGACGAACGCGCCGATATACCTCCCGCGAGAGCTCTCCCTGCCGGGGATGATCCGCAGCGAAAACCGGTCCATCCCCGCCAGTGGAAACGCCGGGGCGACGGCGAGGTCGGCCAGGAGCTTCGGCTGGTTAAAGCCCGCCGAAAAGGCGCCGCTCAGGTTGCCGGAAGGGGAGATTACCCTGAGACCGGCGACGGAGAGGACACCCTCCTGCCAGTTGAGGGACCCCTCGATAAGGCTCGCCGGCACGGGTTGTTCCTGCAGCCTGCGGTAGCTCAGCCCCGTCACCTGCAAGCGCTCGATCTTCACATCCAGGAGCTGCGCGCTTGCGGGCGTCCTGGGCCAAGCCGGCAGCGGCTTTTTGTCGTCCAGCGGCGTGTCGTCCTGGATGCGCACCCCCTTCAGGGTAAGTTGCCGGACGGCGACACTGCCCAAGGGCATGAAGAGCGGCTTCCAGTGCAGTTCAAGGGCATCGAGCTCCAGTTTTCGCGAAGCCGTGACGACCCGCACGTCGGTTAAGAGCAGATGGTCGAGAAGTCTCCCCTCTATCCCGGCGGCGCTAAAGCTGACCCCGATCAGGGGCGCGGCCGATGTGAGCAGCCAGCGAGTGCCGGGTGTGGTGGCGACGCCCCATCCGATGGCCGCTATTGCCGTTGCCGAGAGGACAAGCGCCAGGGCCGCCCCGATGATTTTGCTCTGCCGCTTCATAGTTGCAACCCCACGGTAAGGTGCAGATGCAAGGCTTTCCGGTCTCCCCAAAGCGGCTTTGCCACCGAGAGGTTGAAGGCCCCGACAGGGGTGTAATAGTGCAGCCCCACCCCCGCGCCATGGAAAAGCGCGATGTCCGAGAGCGAATTGAAGGAGTTGCCGGCGTCGTAAAAGACGGAGACCCCCCATTTCTTGAAGAGCGCCCGCTCCAGTTCCAGGCTGCCTACAAGAAGCTGCTTGCCGCCGACCACTCTGCCCAAGGCGTCGCGCGGTCCGAGGGATTTGTAGGAATAGCCGCGTACGCTCTGGTCCCCGCCGGTGAAAAAGCGCAGGGAAGGGGGGATGTCGCTCAAAGGATCGCTCAGGAGGGTCGCCCCGACCTTGGCCCGGCTGTGCAGGGAAAGGCGCCAGGGTAGCCGCGTGAGGCGGCTTCCCTCGGCCAGGAGCTGCACCAGTGCCGTGTCCGAGCCCAGCAGTTGATGCGTGCCGTGCAGGTCGAGGGTGTAGCGGCTCCCCCGGCGGGGACGTATCGGGTTGTTATAGCGGTCGTCGGTGAACCGCACCCCCGGCAGTACCAGCCGTGAATCGGATTCCACGCCGGCCACCGCGTAGTCCTCATATTGGACCTTCAGATATGCGGTGCCGAGCTTCCCTTTGCCGAAACTCCGGTTGCGGGCCAGTTCCAGGGCCAATATCCGGCTGTCGTAGGTGTCGGTTTCCTCCTGCTGCAGGTTCACCTGCAGCGTGGTGGAACTCCTGATATCCCTCGGGTCGGGAAGGATGTAGCCGGTCACCAGGGCCTTCAAGCGTTCGGCGACATAGAGCCCCGTATTGAGCTCGTGCCCCAGGTGAAACAGGTTCAAATCCCTGTAGCGGACGGTGAAGCGCGCCCCCGTGTCCGTTCCGTATCCTATGCCCGGGCGCAGCGTGATGCGCGGCCCGGGCTCCAGTTGTACGGTTACCGGCACCCTGGGGTCTTCGGCGCCCGCTGTCCCGGGCGTGACCGAGACCTCCTTGAAGCGTTCGGAATTTGTGAGGTTGAGCTGAGTTTCGCCCAGGCTCGGGTAGGAGAAAACCTCTCCCTCCCTGTAGCTCAGATGGCGGCGCAAGAAGCTGTCCGGATAGTCGGGTGCTCCTCCGATCTTAGTGGCGCCGAAGTAGTGTTTTTCACCCGTATCGAGGAGCAAGTCGATGGAGGCGGTGGCGGCTGAGGCCGCGACACGGATTTCATGCCGCGGGAACTCCGCGTCCAGGTAGCCTAGATCCTTGGCCCGCAGCTTTAGCGTCGCCTTGGCCTCCTCGTAGATTTGATGCAGCAGCACGTCCCCCTTTTGCAGGGGGAATCTCGTCACCAGCCTCAGCAAGCGCCGCTCCTCGCGTCCCGCCCCGGCCAGGGCCACATTCACCTCGGTCAGGCGCGCGGGCTCTCCCGGTATCACCTGTACTCGAACGCGATAGCGCGCCCTCACCGGTTCGCTGACGACCGTGACCTGAGCCCGGTAATAGCCAAACGGTTCCAGCGCGCTCTTGGTGTCGGCTTCCGCCTCCTTTGCGAAGCGTTCCAGCCAGGCGGGGTCTATCTTTTCTTCGCTTGCCGGACCGGAAGGGAGCACGAGGGCCTCCTGCACATTTTCCAGCGCGGCACCCTCGATGCCGGTGACGACGATCTCCACCGGTTCGGCGGCCTGCAGGGGCGAAGCGAGGAAGAACGAGAGCAGGAGGATCAAAGCGCTGCAGATTGCCGTCCGGCGCTCCTTGGTTCTTATATTTGACTGCATGGCGTTCAATCCGGACATGGTTGTGGCGACCTCTTAAGGAGATGATCTAATTCTCCGGTTATTTCAGGGTCATCCGGTTCCTGACACCCTTCACTCCGTTTATGTCGGCTATCAGTTGGCCGACCAGTCTCTTCTCGAAGGCATTCCCGGCCTGGCCTCTCACCGTGACCACCCCGCGCTTGCTCCTGACCGTGGTGTTAAGGACGCTCGTCAAGCGATGGTTCAACAGCGTCATATTCACCTGTGCGCTGACCGAAGCGTCGTCTATCTTTTCACCCGCCGTTCGGTGTGCCAGGATCGGTGCCCTGGAGACGACCATCTCATTTCTGATCCCCCTTATTCCCTCGACATGCTCGGCGTATTGGGTCGTCAGCGCCTTTTGTGCCTGACTTGCGGCAGCGCCACGCAGCGTGACTACGCCGTCATATACCTCGACCTCGGTTGCCAGGGCGTTCACTCTTGGGGTAAACAGCAGCGCGACCTTCACCTTGTCGCGCAACCAGGCATCCGAGTTCGGGGTAGGGGAGGCGCCCTCGACCTCCAGGCGGTTTTCCACGCTCCTGACGCCGGGGAGGCCGGAAACTACCTCCTGTGCCAGGGTTTTATGGAAACCTTCGGCGACCATCCCCGTCAAGGTAACCGCGCCGTTTCCGGAACGGACCGTGATGTCGTCGTTATGCAGGTAAGTCTTGAAAACATGTGACTGTCTGGCGGCGTTCTCGATGCGGCTGTCGGCCTGTGAGGCGTGCAAAGGCGAGTTGAGCGCCAGCAAAGCGAGCGCCGACAACAATGCGGAAATACTTGTTTTCATGGCGTCCTCCTTATATGAAACGAACCTAGAACCTTGAACTTAGAACCTTGAACTCAGAACCTAGAACCTTGAACTTAGAACCTTGAACCTTGAACTTAGAACCTTGAACTTAGAACCTTGAACTTAGAACCTTGAACTTAGAACCTTGAACTTAGAACCTTGAACTTAGAACCTTGAACTTAGAACCTTGAACTTAGAACCTTGAACTTAGAACCTTGAACCTGCGGCTTGCGACACGGTAGCCATGCCTATCAAGGCCAAGATGAGAAGCAGCAACAGTATCCCGGTCGTTCTGCTTACCTCTATATGACCCGGATCGTGGATCGCTACGCCGGAAAGATCTTCCTGCTTCGGGATTTTGCTTTGCCGCTTTTCCATGGGTGCACTCCTTTTGGTTCTCGGCAAGGTACTTTAAACGGAACGTGCCGGCGGATACCGCCTGCTTTCTTAGTGGAACTGCCTGAAATACCCCCTCTCTCACGGTTAATGTCTCAGGATGCCGTGTTTGCGCATGCGGGCGCGGAGGGTGCTGGGGTTCAGGCCAAGCAGAGCCGCCGCCCCGCTTTTGCCCTCGATGCGCCAACCGGTCCTTTCCAGCACGTGAAGGATGTGGTCCTGCTCCAACTCGATCAGGCACATCACATCCTCAAGTAGAGCCGGTTCTTTCCTTTTCAAAGTGTCGAACTGGTCCAAGACCTGCAGCGCCGCTTGCCGGCTGATGATTACCGCCCGCTCGACGACGCTTTCAAGTTCCCGCACGTTGCCGGGCCAACGGTAGGCCCGCAGGCGGTTCAGCGTCTCCTTCGCCACCGTCTCCACCTTTCCACCGGTCATGGTGTTGTATTTAGCCATGAAATGACTCACCAAAAGCGGTATGTCCTCTTTTCTCTGTCTGAGCGGCGGCACCGTTATGGGGAACACGTTGAGCCGGTAGAACAGGTCCTGCCTGAACCTCCCCTCTTTGACCTCCTGCTCCAGATCCACTTTGCTCGATGCGATGATGCGCACGTCTATCTTCACGGCGACGGGACTGCCCAGTCGCTCCAACTCGCCGTCCTGAATGATCCGCAGCAGTTTGCCTTGCAACTCCGGAGGCAGCGCGGCGATCTCTTCCAGGAAGATGGAGCCGCCGTCCGCCAATTCGAAGCGCCCGGCCTGCCTCTCGTCGGCACCGGTGCGCTCCCCCCTTTCCCAGCCGAAGAGCTCGCTTTCGATGAGGTTTGACGGCAGCGCCGAGAGGTTCACCGTTATCAGCGTTCGGTCCCGTCGATTGCTGCTGTTATGGATGGCGCGTGCCACCACCCCCTTGCCGGTCCCCGTCTCGCCCAGAAGAAGCACCGTCGCGTTCATGGACGCTACTTGCTCGACCCGCAGTAGCACCCGTGACAGCGCATCGCTTTTTCCTATGATCTCGCCGAAGTTGTACTCCCGGGCCACCTCCTGCTGCAGATAGCCGTTTTCGGCCTGGAGTCGGTCCTTCAGGCGCTTCATGCTTGAATAGGCATCCAGAAGCGATCTTTCCGCCTTCTTGCGCTCCTCCATTTCCTGCGTGAGTTGCAGGTTGCTTCGTGTCAGTTCACCGGTCGTCTTGTCCTTGACCGGCTGCAGCGCCTGTTCCGTTTTGGGGCGGCGGCCGGTGGTCGCCGTTATCGGTCTCTTGTCGCATTCATTTCGCATTGCTGGCTCGCTTGTGCGGGTCTCCTAGGACCCGCTGGTATATGCTGATCACCTTGCTGCATCCGGCAGCCTCATCCCGCTTGCAGTGCTGGGGCGTCGCCGTTGGCTGATCCGGATCGGCCGGCCCCTTTCGCCTTTTCGCTTTTATCAGGGGCAGATAGATCCCGAATGTGGTCCCCTCGCCGGGCGCGCTGCTGACCTCGATGAATCCCTTGTGTTCCCTGATGATGCGATACACGATGGAAAGCCCGAGCCCGGTCCCGTTGCGGGGCGCCTTCGTGGTAAAGAACGGCTCGAAGATCCTGCAGACGGTTTCATGGTCCATGCCGATACCGTCGTCGCTGACCGTGATAAGGGCATAGCTCCCTGGTCCGGTAAAGCCGCGGATTTTGCTGCATTCCTCATCCACCTGAACGGATTGCGTCACTATCGACAAGGTGCCCCCGTCGGGCATGGCATGTCTGGCGTTGGTGGCCAGATTGATCACCACCTGCTCCAGTTTGCCGCTGTCGGCCATTACCTCCAGGGGGGCGCCCGTGCAATCCAATTTCAGCCCGACATCCTCGCCGACTACCATGTCCAGGAAGGATCGCACGTTGTTGAGGGACTTGCGGATATCCACCGGCTCCGTAACAACCGGCGGCGTTTTGCTGCTGAGCAGGGTTCTGGTCAGATTCGACGCTCGGCCGGCCGCGGCTATGATCTGGTTCAGGTTGTAGCGCAGGGGATCGTCCTCTTTCATTTTGGCGAGCGACAACGACCCGAAGCCGACGATTACATGGAGGATATTGTTCACGTCGTGTGCGACGGCCCCGGCCATGTGGCCGATGCTCTCCATCCTCTGAGCTTGCAGGAGCTTGGCTTCAAGCCCTTTGCGCTCCGCGAGTTCTTCAGCCGTCATGCGTTTTACGTCATGGATACTCATTGCTGCCTCCTGCCTTGATCAGGCTTTAACTGCCGCGCCTTCTCACCCTGCCTAGCCTCCGAAGAGGTGGCCTGGGTTGAGGTGAACGATTTGTTGAAGGGAAGGCGTGGCTCGATAAATGTTTCTGACGCTATTCAAATAGCAGCTTGCGTGCCGGATTTGTCCGGAGCGGGTCTTCGGCCGCAAGGTCACGAAGATACATGGTAAATAGGAAGGGATTGGAGAGCGTGCGGGTGAAGCCGTCATCGGGAGCCCGCCGGGTTTGACATAACCTCACCATGTGGCGGGAGCTTTCCGGCGCGCAGCAGGGTAATCAAGACGGCGTAGCATCGCCGCCGGCAAAGCTTCAGACGCGAAGAAGGGCACATCCAGGATGTGCCCTTCTTCGCAAATGATGCGCGACACCGTTCGGATCAGGATTCGCGTTTATTCCCTTTAGCGGCGTCCTTTGCCGCCATGGTTTCCGTTATCCCTGTGTCCG
>Ga0209317_1000730_pt1 | contig 36133 bp, 35 predicted proteins | sample RifGroB2_FD_183994 | JGI IMG/M metagenome (GOLD analysis project Ga0209317, IMG submission 183994) | Soil microbial communities from Rifle, Colorado, USA - Groundwater B2 (SPAdes) (version 2) | ecosystem: Environmental > Terrestrial > Soil > Unclassified | place: Rifle, Colorado | collected... | reverse complement strand
TCACTGGTGCAAAACCAGGCGGCTTTCGAGCAGAGGCTGGTTTCCTCCCTGACCGGCATCCACATCGCCCTGATCGCCTCCAGCAACATCGTGGCAAGTAAGGCTCCCCTCTTTGAGAAGATCAACCCGCAAACCAGCAGATACATCGCCTTCATCACCGGCCCGAGCCGCACCGCGGACATCGAGCGGGTACTGACCATAGGCGTGCACGGCCCGCAGCGGCTGATCATCATCTTCGTCGATGAACTGGGAGGGGAGAAGCAATGAAAAACGATTTTAAAGCGTCCATCACCAAGGCCGTCAACGATGCCAACCTGACCGGCGCGCTGGGCAAATTTTCCGAGGCGTACAAGGTGAACCGGGCCAAGGCCTATGAAGGGATCGACTTCGAGGCGCTGCGCACGCAGGTCGCCGATATCAAGTCCGGCGCCGCCTGTCATCTGGACGAGGTCGCCGACACCTTCCAGAAGAACGCCGAAGCGCTGGGGGCCAAGGTATATCGGACCCGCGACCCGCAAGAGGTGAAGCAGTACATACTTAAGGTAGCCAAGGACAACGGCGTCAAAACCGTGGTCAAATCCAAATCGATGGCAACCGAAGAGATCCATCTCAACAACTGCCTTATCGAGAACGGCATCTCGGTAGCCGAAACGGACCTTGGCGAATGGATCATCCAGCTCGCCGGACAGACCCCTTCGCACATGGTCATGCCTGCCATCCACATGACCAAGGAAGAGGTGGCCGACCTTTTCAGCAAAGAGATAGAAGAGCGGGTCTCCACCGAAATTCCGAGACTGGTCAAGGTGGCGCGAAACGAGCTGCGCCCCAAGTTTCTTGCCGCAGACATGGGGATTTCGGGGGGCAACATCGCGGTAGCCGAGACCGGCTCCATCGTGCTGGTCACCAATGAGGGAAATGCCCGGCTGGTCACCACGCTCCCGAAGATCCATATCGCCCTGGTCGGCGTCGAAAAGCTGGTGGAGAAATTCGAATCCATAGTGCCGATCCTCGATGCACTCCCTAGAAGCGCCACGGCGCAGCTTCTTACCAGCTACGTCTCCATCATCTCCGGCCCGACGCCAAACGACGACGGCTCGCTGAAGGATATGCACATCATCCTGATGGACAACCGCAGGACCGAGATGGCGCAGGATCCCAAATTCAAACAGGCGCTGCAATGCATCCGCTGCGGCTCCTGCCTGAACGTCTGTCCCATCTTCCGGCTGGTCGGCGGACACGTCTTCGGCGGCATCTACACCGGCGGCATCGGCACCATACTCACGGCCTGGTTCGACGAGCTGAAGAAATCCGAGGACATCCAGGGGCTTTGCATCCAGTGCGGCAACTGCACCCAGGTCTGTCCGGGGAAGATCGACATCCCGGAGATGATCATGGAGATCAGGCGGCGCCTGATGCTGGAGAAGGGGCCGTCGCTGGTCCAGAAGGCAATCTTCGGCGTGGTGAACAACCGCAAGCTGTTCCACGGCATGCTGCGCGCCGCATCGATCGCCGGCAAACCGTTCACCACCGGCAAGTTCATCCGCCATCTGCCGCTCTTTTTGTCCGACCTCACCGAGGGCCGGAGCCTTCCCGCCATCGCGGCCGAGCCGTTTCGGGATCTCTTTCCCAAGATCAAGCAGCCTAAGTCCAAGGAGAAGGCGGCCTTCTACGCCGGCTGTCTGATCGACTTCGCCTACCCGGAGACCGGCATCGCGCTGGTGAAGCTCTTGAACAAGGCCGGGATCGAGGTCAGCTTCCCGCAGGAGCAGACCTGCTGCGGCGCACCCGCACTCTACAGCGGCTCCTGGGACGTCGCTGCGCAAAACGCAATCGACAACATCAAGGTCATGCTGGAAGACGATGTGAAATACGTGGTCTCCGCCTGCCCCACCTGCACCGTCGCCCTGGCGCACGACTTCGGCAAGACCCTGGAAACGCAGGGGAAGACCGAATGGCTCGCCAAGGCCAAGGAGCTCGCGGCTAAGACCATCGATCTATCCACGCTGGTGAAAAAGCTGGTCGACGAGGGGCGTCTGAGCTTTAAAGAGGGACAGCAGCTCGGCAAGATCACCTATCACGACTCCTGCCACCTGAAGAGAACGCTGAAGGTTTCCGAAGAGCCTAGGGAACTGCTGGAAAAGGCGGGCTATCAGATGGCGGAGATGTTCGAGTGCGACATGTGCTGCGGCATGGGTGGCTCCTACTCGATGAAGCTCCCCGAGATCTCGGCGCCGATTCTGCAGAACAAGCTGAAGAACATCAAGGAGACCGGCGCGCCTCTGGTCGCCATGGACTGCCCCGGCTGCGTGTTGCAGATCCGTGGCGGCATGGACCAGGACGGCTCCGGCGTCAGGGTGAAACATACGGCGGAACTTCTGGCTGATCAGCTGAAAGGCTGATTCTGATAAAGACGAAGATCTATAAGTAGCAAAGGTCGATAGGTAGCAAAGGAAAAGCCGCTCGTATGAGCGGCTTTTCTTGTTGAGAGGTATTTATTATCCGGAACTCCTGGTACGGCGACTAGGATAAAAGTCTTTAAGCTCAGGTACGGGCCAGACTTTACGCCTTGCCCTTTGCCTCGACCGGTTTTGTTAGCAGCGCCTTCGCCGCGCCGATCACCAGCATGGCTGCCGGGACCAGTTGGCCTGCGAAAATCACCGCGCAGAACCCGAGAAATGCCCAGCACAGGATGCCAGGATCGTCGGCCTGCGCACCGTTTGCGGCAAAAGCCGTCGTCGTCGATGCGGCCAGCGCTAAGATGGTGTTAATTGGTGCTTTCATGACATCCTCCTTTTAGGCTGTTGGTCTAGTAAAGCTGGATTCACACTAGCATCAAGCATGCCATACTTTCCGGAAAGCGCTACGATGGGTTAAGGTGCCGGTTTTACTGGAATGGTTGAGATTGTCGCTACAGCCTCGATAAAACGGTAGCAGAGCATTGTATGTTTCCATCATACACATTTCGCAGCCACCGAACCGAAACCAGGCTCCCGATATTGCAAGTGGCAGGGATCACTAAGGTAATAGAGGTTGTGCTGGTGTATAACTCTGATATGCATCTGCATGGTCATTGGGCCGAAGGATTTAGAGGGGCCGGGCGAACACAGGGTTCGCCCCCACACGGCTTCGGTAGGGGCGAACCTTGCAGCTTCGCCCTATTTTGAGAGTTAAAGATAGCGACTTCGGTAGGGGCGAATCTTGTATTCGCCTTCAAACGGTAGAACTTAGATCCGGTTACTTGTCAGCTGCCTTGATGAGTTCTACTTCGATGCTGATGGCAACCTCGTCACCTACCGCGACTCCGCCCGCTTCGATCGCTTTGTTCCAGGTCAGTCCGAAATCTTTCCTGTTGATCTTGGTGCTGGCAGACGCGCCGCGCCTGATATTCCCCATGGGGTCCTTTATCTCCCCGGAGGGTCCTTCGACATCAAGAACCACGGACCGGGTAACGCCATGCAGGGTAAGATCGCCGGTCACCTTCAGCTTATCCGCACCGTCTCTGGCAACCTTGGTGGATACGAAGGTCATGGCAGGGAATTTCTCGACCTCCAGAAAGTCCGCGCTCCTAAGATGGGCATCGCGCTTGGCAACGCCGGTATCGATCGAAGTGGTGTCGATGGTGGCAGAAACCTTTGACTTAGTTATGTCCTTGTCATCGACCACTACCACGCCATGTACTTTCCCGAAAGAGCCCTTCACATTCGACACCATCAGGTGGCGCACCTTAAACCCGATGTTGGAATGATCTGCGTCGATATTCCAGGTTGAAGCAAACCCTGTGGCCGGGATCGCAAACAGAAGTGCTGCAGCAAAAATCCCTATTAGTCCTTTCATTTCTCTTCCCCTTTTCTCTTAATTTTTCAATTTACTGGAAATGGTGGCACCGCTTACTAGCACCTGCCATCAAAGTTAGGATCAATATTAGCATCAAGATCTTGTTTGTCTAGTTGGCTTTTCATCTATGACAGTCGGCTCTCTTGGAGCAGGCAACAATAAGAAATATTTAACATCACCACTCTCACAATGTCTGACTTAGCCGATGAAGTGACGACATCTTTATGCTACCTAAGGCTTGGGGTACATCAGCGAAGATCCCATTGAGATTCCGGGACCGGCCGCCTTGACAAAGCTATGGCCAGTGTGACAATTCATCAATCAAAAACCTTGCACAAGAGCAGAGTTCTGACAGAAAGCTCCACAGCTGTTTGAGTAGGATCAATTTTCCGAAGCGCCGACAACAAAAGTTACAGCTTATCACCAGGCAATCCGTGCGCAGTCGTTGTGTGCAAAACTTATCTCAGTCAATAAAGGAGGAGGCGACAATGGATGTTTTCGATTTCGCGATGAAGATGGAACTGCAGGGGAAGGCCTGTTACGAGAGCCTGGCGAGCACGACCAAGGTGCCAGGATTAAAGACAATCTTCCTGGGGTTGGCTGCAGACGAGCAGAAACATTACGAGATCCTGCGCGGGCTCAAGGAAGGGAAAGAATGGTCCATGACCGACTCACCCATGCTGGAGCGCGCCAGGTCGGTATTTGATGAGCTTCTAACGGATAAAGAGAGGCTTGGGGAACTGTATGAGGATCTTGACGGCTACCGGCTCGGACTGAAGATAGAGACGGACAGCGTCAACCTGTATGAGGATATGGCGAAGAAGGAGCAGGACCCGGAAACTGTTCAACTCTACCTGAGGCTAGCCAATGAAGAGAAAAAACATTTCAACATCATAGAGAACATCTACGACTTCGTCATGAGGCCGAAATACTACCTGGAGTGGCGTGAATTCAGCAACCTGCATGAGTTATAGCCAGAGATGAGCGAGAAGAGCCCGGCTACATAGAAGCATATAACGAGTTAGCGGCAGGCTTTCTTCTCTCCGAGCCGCCGTAACCTTGGTCCGGCCGCGTCTTTCGTATCGGGTCGATACCGATTAACACCCACCCGGTCTTGCGTTTAAACTTTGTGATCGAACCGGATTTGATCAAGGGTTCCAGCATGAAATCCTTAACGTAGTCGTACCGATCGTCAGCGTAGTTCACCTGTATGAGCATTCCTGTCACCTCCGAGATTTATTTCAACCCGACAATGCTAGCATTTTCAATGCCACCCCGCAAGGTGCCGGAGTACCGAAAGAACCAACAAAATGCTGTTAGCTTTAGGACCATTTTGTGTCAAGAAATCCGACAGCTGTTGTAAAGATTTACCTGAATCCACCAAAAGCAGGGCGAACACAAGGTTCGCCCCTACGGTAGGTTTTGTGGACACCGAGGGGAGGAACGAAAACCTTTAGCAAGCTGGATAAACTGAAAGGGGAAGGCCATCTCAGGCACTTCCCCTTTCTGTTTTCATGATACGTATCGATGTAAAGCGCTGCTATTTGCTATTCACTACTCGCCCAGGTAGGTGTAGGACTGCAGCGTCTTGTCCAGGAGTTCCAGGAAATGGCTGCTCTCCTCGATGGAGACCTTCTGCAGTGAGACGTCCTTCTCCAGGTTGTTGCGGACCCGCTTCAGGATCTCCTGACTGTCATACTGCACGTATTTCAGGCTCTCCCAGGTGGCGTCGCCGGTGATGACCGTGTCGATCTTGTAATTGGTCTTCTTGTTGAAGGTGATGTGCACCGCGTTGGTATCGCCGAAGAGGTTGTGCATATCGCCCAGGATCTCCTGATAGGCTCCTATCAGGAAGAAGCCGATGAAGTAATCCTCGGTCGCCTTGATCTTGTGCAGCGGCAGCGCCTTGGTCCTGCCGTTTTCACCCACGAAGCTCGTGATCTCCCCGTCCGAATCGCAGGTGATGTCGGCGATGGAGGTGAGGACGTCCGGTTTCTCGTCGAGCCTCTGGATCGGGACGATCGGGAAGAGCTGGTCGATGGCCCAGGAGTCGGGGATCGACTGAAACAGCGAGAAGTTGGCGAAATAAGTCTGCCTCAGGCTCAGCTGAAAGTTCTGCAGCTCGTCCGGAATCGGCTTGATCTTCTCGACTATCGAACTGATCTTCTTGATGATCTTGGAGCAGATCCACTCGGCGTTGGCCCGCTCGTTCATGTTCAGGTAGCCCAGGTTGAAAAGGCTCACCGATTCCTGCATCAACTGGATGGTGTCGTGGTAGTCCTCGCGCAGGCTGTGCTTGTCGATGCTCTTGAAGATGTCGACCAGCTTTTTCACCGTCGGCGAGAGCTTCTCCGGCTCGCTGAGAATAGAATCGAAGTCCGGCATCAGGGTCTGCGGGTTGTTGTTCAAAACGTTGGTAACCAGCACCGAGTAATGGGCTACGGTCGCCCTGCCGGATTCCGAGATGATGTTCGGGCAGGCAATTCCCGCCTCGTCGCAGATGTTCTTCACCTGGTAGATCACGTCGTTGGCGTACTCATCGATGGAGTAGTTCACGCTGGAGAAGTAGCTCGATTTGGAGCCGTCGTAGTCGACTCCAAGGCCCCCGCCGATGTCCAGGTATTCCAGCCCCACGCCGAGCTTCTTCATCTCGACGTAGATCCGGGTTCCCTCGATCAGGGCGTTCTTAATCTTGTCGATCTTGGTGATCTGGCTTCCCACGTGAAAGTGAAGCAGCTTCACGCAGTCGATGTAGCCGTTACTTTTCAGCATTTCGATGGCGGCCATGATCTCGGAGATGCGCAGGCCGAACTTGGCGTCCTCGCCCCCCGAGGTGGACCATTTGCCGATCCCTTTCGAGGAGAGCTTCACCCTTATGCCGAGTTTCGGGATGATCCCGGTCCTCTTGGCAACCTCGACGATCTTCTCCAGTTCGAAGAGCTTCTCCACCACGATGGTGATGTTGTAGCCTACCCGGGTGGCGAAAAGCACCGTTTCGATGAACTCGGTGTCTTTGTAGCCGTTGCAGATGATCGGGATGTCACTTCCGGTGGACATGGAAATAGCGGCCACCAGCTCTGGCTTGGAGCCGACCTCGAGCCCCAGGTTGTACTTCTTGCCGAAGTTGGCTATCGCCTCCACCACCTGACGCTGCTGGTTCACCTTGATCGGGTAGAAGGTCTGGTAGGTTGCCGGATAGTTGTTGTCGTGAATGGCGTTCTTGAAGACCCGGCTGATCGAGGCGATACGCCCCTCCAGGATGTTCATGAAGCGCAGCAGGATGGGCGGCTTGATCTTTCTCTTGATCAGGTCGTCAACCAGCACCTTGAGGTCGATGGAGTATTTCGAGTTGGGGGACGGATGTACGCAGACGTTTCCCTTCTTGTTGATCGAGAAGAGATCGGCGCCCCAGTTGTCGATGTTGTAGATTTTGGCGGAGTCGTTAATGGACCATTTAGGCATAGTTCAGTTCACCAATGAAAGGCTGGTTGACAGTTTAGAGTTTCAATTCAGACAAAAAACGAAAGGCTGGTATTGCTAACCTCAGCTCACGACAAGCGGCTCTTGAAATCTTCATAGCCGAAGCTGCGCACCACCTTGAGCTCGCCGGTTAGAGGTTCAAAGGTACAGATGTGCGGATGCTGAATGCCGTTGAACATCGTGGTCTTGACCATGGTGTAGTGTGACATGTCGAGAAAGGCCAGGCGATCCCCGGCTGAGAGCGGCCGCTCGAAGGACCAGTCCCCGATCACATCCCCGGCAAGGCAGGACGGGCCACCCAGCCGGTAGTTGTGCGGTTTGGCACCGTGATCAAAGCCGCCGCGGATCTCGGGACGGTAGGGCATCTCCAGGATATCCGGCATGTGACAGGTGGCGGAGACGTCCAGGATGGCGATATCCACCTCGTTATGCACCACGTCCAGCACCTCGGAAACCAGGATACCGGTTCCGATGGCGATCGCCTCGCCCGGCTCCAGGTAGACCTCAAGATCGTACTTGCGCTTGAAATAACGGATCAACTCGACCAAAGCGTCGATGTCGTACCCTTCCCGGGTGATGTGGTGTCCACCTCCCAGGTTCAACCATTTCATCTGCGGCAGATACTCTCCGAACTTCTCCTCGAACGCCTTGGCGGTGCGCTCCAGCGGCTCGAAAAGCTGCTCGCAGAGCGTGTGGAAGTGCAGCCCTTCCACCCCGGCGAGCGACCTCCCCTCGAACTCGGAGCGCAGAATACCCAGGCGCGACTTGGGCGCACTCGGGTCGTAGATCTCGGTATGCCCCTCGGAATTTTCCGGGTTCACCCTGAGGCCTACCGAAACCTGGCCCGCGTACTGCTCCCAGAGCGGACGGAAGCGCTCCAACTGGTTGAAGGAGTTGAAGACCAGATGATTCGAGGTGGTGAGCAGCTCCGCCACATCGCTTTGCTTGAAGGCGGCGGAAAAGCTGTGCACCTCGCCGCCGAACTCCTCGCGGCCCAGGCGCGCCTCCCAGGGGGAACTGGCGCAGACCCCGTGCAGCGTCCGGGAGATGATCGGAAAGACGCTCCACATGGAGAATGCCTTGAGGGCCATGAGTATCTTGGCGCCGCTTCTCTTCTGGACCTCGTCCAGTATGGCGAGATTGTGGCGCAGCCGCCCCAGGTCCACCACGAAGGATGGAGATGGGGCAAGCCGGGTCATCTCATCAACATGCAACCTTGTCACGTCAGCTCCAGCCAGTCACCGCCGTCGACCACCACATAGGGAAGTCCCATGGTGCTGAGGGTTTCCAGGAACGGTTGCGGATCGAACTGTTCCATGTTGAAGACGCCTGCGCCGCGCCACTTGCCGGTCAGCATCATGATGGCGCCGACCGCGGCCGGCACACCCGTGGTGTAGCTGATCGCCTGGGACTTCACCTCGCGATAGCACGCCTCGTGGTCGCAGATGTTGTATATATAGACCTGCTTCTTCTTGCCGTCTTTGATCCCCTTGGCGACCACACCGATGCAGGTGCGTCCCTTGGTCAGGGGGCCGAGGCTGCCGGGGTCCGGAAGCACCGCCTTCAAAAACTGCAGCGGCACGATCTTCTGTCCGTTGTACTCCACCTCGTCGATGCGGGTCATGCCGACGTTCTGCAGCACCTCAAGATGCTTCAGGTAGTTGTCCGAGAAGGTCATCCAGAACTGCGCCTTTCTGATGGTCGGGATGTGCTTCACCAGCGACTCCATCTCCTCATGGTACATGCGGTAGATGTTCATCGGGCCGATCCCCTCGGGGAAGTCGTAGCTCCTCTTGGTGGTAAGCGCCGGCGTCTCGACCCAGGCGCCGTTTTCCCAATGCCGGCAGGGAGCGGTGATCTCGCGGATGTTGATCTCCGGGTTGAAGTTGGTGGCAAAGGGCTGGCCGTGGTTGCCGGCGTTGGCGTCGATGATGTCGATTTCCTGCACCTCGTCCAGGTACTTCTGGGCGGCGAGCGCAGTGAACACATTGGTGACGCCGGGATCGAAGCCGCTGCCAAGAAGGGCCATCAGCCCCTTCTCCTTGAAGCGCTCCTGGTAGGCCCACTGCCAGCTGTACTCGAACTTGGCGGTCTCGAGCGGCTCGTAGTTGGCGGTATCCAGGTAATCGACGCCGGTTGCCAGACAGGCATCCATGATGGTCAGGTCCTGATAGGGGAGCGCCACGTTGATCACGAGTTTCGGCTTTTCGCGCTCGATGAGCTCGATCAGTTCCGGCACGTTATCGGCATTGACCTGAGCGGTGGCAACAGGAAATTCTATCTGCTCCGCGATGGCCCGGCACTTGGACTCGGTACGCGAAGCGAGGGTAATAGCGGTGATCACGCCGGGAGCCTGGGCACATTTGTGTGCAACGACCCCGCCTACGCCACCTGCCCCGATAATAAGTACTTTGCTCATTTGTGTTACTCTCCTATTTTCAATAATAAAAGGTCGGCGGCGTCACAACCCAGAGAAGTTTCGCCGCTCCCTTGCCGATGTTCTTGACAGTATGCCTGCGGTCCGAGGAGAAATAGAAGCACTCCCCTTTGTCGACCGTGTAAAGCTTGTTATCCAGCCTGAGCTGCACCTTTCCCGAAATCACGAAGCCAAACTCTTCACCCTCGTGTATCGGCTGCTCATCCATCTCACCGCCGGGATCCAGGGTAACCAGCACCGGATCCATCTCGCGGTTCTGCGCGCCGGGAACCAGGAGTTCCACCTTGATGCTGTCGCTGTCGTCGGTCGCCTGCACCCGGGCATCCTTACCAAAAACGATGTCCTGGTCCGGTTCCTCGCTGAAGAACTCCTGCATGCTGATGCCGAAGACGTCAACGATATCCTTCAAAGTGGCTATCGAAGGCGAAGTGGCATCGTTCTCCAGTTGCGAGATGAAACCCTTGGTAACATCGGCGCGGCTGGCCAGCTCTTCCTGAGTCAGGGAGTTGACCATCCTGAGTCTTTTCAACCTCTCACCGATTTTCAAGCAATCCTCCGGAGTTTAGTAACAGTAAACCTTTTGTATCTTTGCAATTTATGCATTTCCGCAAATTTTGTCAACGAAAAGTTTAGTAATGGTATACTTCCTGTTTAATATTTAAGAATTGTTAATTTTCTCCATGCCGTAAGCCGCCGAAATTTATAGGTAATGTCATGACAGAGCACCGAAAGGCGCAATTTCAAGAAGTACCAAATCAGCTCGCCGATTGCAGGTACTGTCGGCTTCCCCGTACCTCACTTCCAGAGTTTCAGGCCTCTTCCCCCCATCTCCCCGGCATTCTGATATAATTCTGCCGGCAACGATTAAGATTCACCAACCATCCAGTTTCGGAGTCAGCCATGGACCAGCCGGGCATGCCAGACCTGTCAAGATTAGTGGAACCAAGAAACCTGCAGCAGTTTGTGGATACGGTCGGGGGCGAGATAAAGAAAAATCCCAGGATCGGGGACATACTGGTGGCCGCGCGCTTCGTCACCAGAGAAGAGCTGGAGAAGGTGGTCGAGGCGCGGGAAAAGGGGAAACCGATAAAGATCGGGGAACTTCTGGTCGGAAATGGCCTGATTTCCGAGGATCAGCTTCTGGTCGCCCTCTCCATCAGGTTCCGTACCACCTTCGTCGATCTGGGAAACATCAAGCCCGACCCGGAAGCGATAAAAGCGCTCCCGCGAGAGGTTATCAAACAGATGCAGGTTTTCCCCTTTGAACTGTCCGGCAAAAAACTCACGGTAGCCACCTCACAGCCGGCGGACTCCTCCATTTTCGACCGCGTCTGCTTCTCCACCACCTACACCATAGAACTGGTTGCCGCTCGCGCTAAGGATATAGCGGCAAAAATTCAGGAACATTTCAATGACGATGACATAGTGGATACCTTGATCAGCGAGTTGCGTGATGAACAGCCAACCGTGATACAGGAGCAGGAAGCAAACTGGATCGAACCGGACTCCAAAGTAATTCGCCTGGTAAACCGGATACTTATCGACGCGCAACATCTGGGCGCCTCGGATATACATTTCGAACCCGGCAGCAAAAACGCTCCCTTGAAAGTACGTTACCGGGTGGACGGAGAATGTTCCCTGGCTCACCAAGTTCCCGCCAGTTACAAGAATCCCATTATCTCCCGGCTCAAGATCATCTCCGACCTTGACATTGCAGAGCGTCGCAAGCCGCAAAGCGGGAAGGTCATGCTGCAGTTCAAGAACAGGGAAATGGAGTATCGCCTGGAAGTGACCCCCACTGTTGGGGGGCAGGAAGATGCGGTGCTGCGAATCCTGACCGGCTCCAAGCCCCTCCCTTTGGAGGCGATGGGATTTTCCAGCGCCAATTTGTCCAGATTCGGCGAGATGCTGGCCAAGCCGTACGGCATCATTTTGTGCGTCGGGCCTACCGGCTCCGGAAAAACCACCACCCTGCACTCGGCTCTGGCTCAAATAAACCTCCCCGAACGAAAGATCTGGACCGCAGAAGATCCGGTAGAGATCCTTCAAGAGGGGCTGCGCCAGGTGCAGGTGAACCCGAAGATAGGATTCACCTTTCAGGAAGCCCTCCGGTCCTTCCTGCGCGCGGACCCAGATGTCATCATGATCGGGGAGATACGAGATGCAGACACAGCAAAGATCGCTGTGGCGGCCTCACTGAGCGGACACCTGGTCTTCAGTACACTGCACACGAACAGCGCCTTCGAAACCATGATTCGCCTGGTGGAGATGGGAATCGAGCCTTATTATTTTGCCGATGCACTGGTCGGGATACTGGCGCAGCGCCTGGCCAGGAAGCTCTGCGATGCCTGCAAGGAGCGCTACCACCCCTCTCAAGATGAGTACCGTGAGCTTACCAAGCATTACAGCCCTGGACTGGTGGCAATGCATAGTTTGCCACTTTGGTCCGGGAGTCTTACCCTGATGAGGAAGAAAGGTTGTGACAAGTGTGACGGCAACGGGTACAAGGGACGCATTGCCATCCATGAACTGGTGACAGCCATTCCGAGTCTAAAAGAAGCAATCAAATCTAAAGCCAATGTGGAAAGCTTGAAAGAGATCGCGCTGCAGGAAGGGATGCTGACCCTGAAGATGGACGGGGTCGCCAAGGTGCTGCAGGGATTGACCGACATGGATCAAGTGATGAAGGTCTGTCTCTAAGATAATCGCCCCGCACCGGAGTTGCCTGGGTGCCGGGGGCCGGGGTCAGGATAAACAAGAGGAGCTAGCCGGTTGGGCTAGCTCCTCTTGTTTATCAGGTATGGTGCAGTCCCCCTCAGAACTTAAACCGGTTCACCATGCTGGACAGCTTAGCCACCTGGTCCTCCAGACCTTTGGCGGCATTGAGAGACTCCACGGCACCGGATGCGTTTTTTTCGGTTACGCCGGTAATCTGTGCTGCCGTTTTGCTGATCTGCTCCAGCCCTGCGGTCTGATCATGGATGTTCAGCAGTATGTTGTCGGCAAAGCTGGCAACCGCGCGGGCACCCTGTACCGCCCCCTCCAGCTGCCGGTCGATCTCCCGGGTCAGGTCCACGCCCCCCCTGGAAAGCTGCGCCGAGGACCTGGTGAGGACGCCGGTGGTCTTGGCCGCATCGGCCGACCTTACTGCCAGACTTAAGATTTCGTCAGTCATGATCTTGAATTCGTTGCCGGCGCCTTCCACATGGGCCGCCTCTATGGCGGCATTAACCCCCAGAAGGTTGGAGAATCGCGCGATGTTGAGCAGATTGAGGATCAACTTCTCGAATTCTTCCTGATGCTCCGCTGCCATCTTTTTCTCGAATTCCTTCATGGAGCTTGCGGTTTCGGAACATTGCCTGGAGAGCTTGCGGATCTCCTGCGCCACCACCCCGAAGCCGCCGGCCGATATCCTCATCCTGGCCGTCTTTGCCACCGTGCTGTTGGCAAGAGTTCCGGTCTCCTTCGCTATGCCGTCGATATCGCCGGCTATGGTCGCGGTGCTGTCGGCCGCGCCGCTTATCTCATCCATCGAGGAGAGCATCCTGTTCATGGATTCTTTTGCCACCAGTATGGTCTCCGTCGCCTGTTTAGCATTGCCATGCGCCTCTTTGGATTTCGCTGCACTTTCGGTAGCACTTTGCGACAGCATGGCAAGACTCTCAAAAGTTTCAGTCAGTTGCCTGCTCTGTTCTTCGGCGCCGCTGGCAACGGATGAACTTATCCCGGTGATTTTCCTGCCCACCTCGGAAACCAGACCGACGGTCTCCGAGACCTGGGCTATCGCCTCATGCAGCGCCTCGGCGGTGCCGTTCATCGCCTTGCGGATAGCGGCATGCTCCCCACGGTACTTCCCTCTCATCCTGGCCTTAAGATCATATTGCGCCAGCTGCTCGAGAACCGCGCCCGCTTCATGAATTGGTGCGATAACCGCATCCAGGGTGCTGTTCATGCCGGCGATGAGCTCCTTCCAGATACCTTCGTAATCCCAATCGTTGCCTCGCGTTTTAAGCTTCCCTTCGCTGACGCTGTTGATCAGGTGCACCGTTTCGCCGTGCATGCCGTAGAGGATGGCGAGCAGCGTGTTTATGTTCTGCTTGATGTTATGGTATTCCCCCTGGTACTCGTCGATCACGAAAGGGGGCAAAGTCCCGTGGGCAATCTGGTTCAGGGCATTGCCGGCGAGCCTCATCGGTGCAACGAGCGCATCGATCATCGCGTTTATCAGTCCGACGGTCTCCGTATCCTCAGGGCTCAGCCCCTCCAGAGCGCCGCGCTCGTCAAGCCGACCCGCAATCATCGCATCAGACAGCTGCTTCACAATATGGTTAACGGCCTTATCCATGAGCCACCTCCTGCACCAGTTCTCTCACCTTGACAACCGCAATGTCGATGGCCTGGGAGACCTCCCAGGTCATATACTCCCGCGTCAGGTTGAAACAGCATCCCTCGATACCGACCAGAGTCACGCGTGCGGGGACCTGCTCGGGAAAAAGAATTCTGCCGATCTCGATGGTCTCCCTGAGCCCCAACCCGTGTGCCGATATCTCTGCGCCGCTTTGGGGCAGCAGCTCCCAGGGCAACACATGGACCGTCCCCGGGGCGGCGCCCAACTGGACCGCATCGACCACCACCAGATCCGTTTCCCCTTGGAAAAGCGGCAGGATGTCTATGCCCCCGACACCGCAATACTCCAGTCGTGCAGGGATCGGCGCCAGCCTGGCGTAGACCTCATACCCGGCGGCATCGTCGGCGATCAGTTCGTTACCGATGCAGATGATTATTGTACGGCGGACTGAAGACGGCATTCATCCCCCACCGAGATGATCTTCGATTTGACGGGCCGGCAGAGCAGACCATTGGCTATGCCGTCGAAATAGGCATGGAACAGGCGGCAGAGTGCCGCTCCCGGTTCTATATTGCGCAGCCTGCACATCTCCCTCAGGATGCATTTCTTAAACAAGAGGGTGTCCTGATCCAGGCTGAATTCGAAGCCTGCGTGCATCTGCTCGCTTAAAGCAGTAATGACCTCTTGCAGCGTCGGCTCGGACAGATCCAGGGGAAGTTTACGCGCCGTATCCCTCCCGGCGATCCTTCCGACCGGCGCCGTTTTGCCCCCCATGATGTTGTCGATGGTGCTGGCAAAGGCATCCAGCAGGAAGGCCACCTCGACGTATGCCTTCTGGTAATCTTCCGGCGTAAGCTCCAGCCTGTAGTTCCGGTCAGCGCTGTTCATATAAATTTCTCCATCTTTTGACAGAACGCTTCGTCCCTGTAGAAGTTCTTGACCAGATGGAAATCCCGATGGGAAATGGCACCCGACGGGCAGATATAGGCGCAGGAAAGGCAGGCTATGCAATCGTCGCTCTGTTTAACCAGGCAGACCCGCTTCTCGCCATCCATTTCGAAGACCTTGGTGGGGCAGATGTCGATACACAACTCACAGCCGCGGCAGGACTGTTCGTGGACGGTTATCTCCAGTGACATTTCAGCTACCTCCAGAAGATTTACAGAATTTCCAGCCCAGCCAGCTCAACTTCGATTCGACTGTTCACTAATTTTTAACTACCTCCGCAGAGTTCTCACCAGCTCTCCACCCCGGCTGATTGCTACCTCCAGCGGCATCCGCCCCACCGCATGGGTGGCGCACGACAGGCAGGGATCGTAGCAGCGGATGCTGAACTCCACGGCGTTCAGGAGTTCGCTCTCGCTGGGCCGGTCGATGACGTGGGAGCGCGCTGCCTGCTCGATCGAGCGGTTGATGATGGCATAGTTCTGCTGGGTCGCCACTATCAGGTTGGCGGCCCGGACCACGCCGCGCTCGTCGATTTCATAGTCATGAATCAGGGTGCCGCGAGGCGCCTCGACATGCCCCACCCCCCTTCCCCCCTTGAAAGTCACCGGCACCCGGGTTTCTCCCCAGATCGCCTTGTCGTTGACGACCTGATCCGCGCGCTCTATGGCCCAGATTATCTCGACCAGCTTGGCATAGGTCTGAAAAACGGTGCTATGGCAGGGCTCCCCCCCCAGCTTGAAAAACTCGCCGCACTCGGCATCGGCGAGTTCGGTGCCGAAGCGGCGCGCCGCGTTGATCCGGGCCATGGGACCGACACGATATTCGTGCATGCCGTCCAGCTTCAGTTCCACCTTCTTCATGTAGGACCAGTCGACCACCGATTCCACCAGGTATTTGTCATAATCCTCGATCCCGAACTCAAGCTTTGGGGCACCGGTTTCATCGATGCCCCGAAGCTTCCCCTCTATCAGCGAGAAACGGTCTTCCAATACGGTCCCCACTCCCCAGGAAGGGACCACCCAATCGCTCCCCAGAGCGGGGTGTTGCTCCAGGAGGTTCAAAAGGAGCCCCTTGACCGCCGGCACCACAACCGGCAAGAGCGCACGCGCCTCGTCGATCCATTCCTGGACCGCCTTTTTCTTGTCCTGATCCAGGATAAAGGTAATCCCGCCGGCAACGGAGGTGACCGGGTGAATTCCCCTTCCCCCCACCATCTCGGTGATCTTTTGCCCGATGGTGCGCAGCCGCAGAGCCATCCGGGCCAGTTCCGGTCTGGCCTGGACGATGCCGACTATATTCCTCAGCGCCGGGTCGGCATCCAGCCCAAGCACCAGGTCGGGCCCCTGCAGCACGAAGATCGACAGGCTGTGGGAGTGGATGATGTGTCCCAGGAACATGAGCTCACGCAGCAACTTGGCTGCCGGCGGCGGGGTAACTCCGGCTGCGTGGTCCAGTGCATTACTGGCGGCGATGTGGTGGGCGGTCGGACAGACTCCGCAGATGCGCGCGGTGATGTGCGGCATGCGGTCTGCTTCCATGCCGATCAGGATCTTTTCGAAACCGCGCAACTCGTTGACAACCAGCCCGGCGTTTTCCAGCTCTCCCTTTTCATCCAGGTTGATGAAGACCTTGGCGTGCCCTTCGATCCGGGTGACCGGGTCTATTCTGAAGGTTTTCTTCATAGCTCCCTCCCCGCTTCGAAATCCGCCTGTTCTTCCTCGATCCACTTCTTGATATGAAAGGTGGGCTTGTTGCCGATCATCGCGGTTGCCATGGTGTAGGAGTAGTGCGATTTGGCGCAGCGTTCCAGCGATTCGATGATCTCCTCTCGCCCGATTTTAGTCAGCCGGGACATCCGGTCGGCTATCTCGGTCCTGATGTCCCGGTTCGGCTCGGTCAGCACCTGCATGGTCGCACCGGCGCAACCGGTACAGGGGACGCCGTTGGTCGGACAGGGAGCAAGGCAGCGGTCGATGGTGACCGAGCCCATGCAGCTGTATCCCTGACTCAGAAAGCATTGCTCGGCGTCGGGGATGCCGTCGGAGTTGGACCGGATTTCCGTGACCTCGGTCTTGTCCATGCGGCGTTTGCACTTGGCGCAGACCGAACGGCGGCTTACCTCCGGCGGGCGCCCTTCCAGCAGCGCACTCAGGGCCTCAAAGACGAAGGAGGGGTGCGGCGGGCAGCCGGGTAGATAGAGATCGACGTCGATAACCGTGTCAAGCGGCGAGACTACCGACTCCAGCGGCGAGACCTCCCGGCTGGGCGTGGCTGCCGGGGTGGTGGTTTTATTGTTCAGGTAGACCGCAGCGGCTATCTCGGCCGGGGTGTGGATATTGCCGGCGCCCGCCGGCCCTCCGAATACTGCGCAGGAGCCCCAGGCTATGACGATGTCACATGAGTTTCGCATCTGCAGGGCGGCGTGGCGGTCATGCTCGCTGCGGATGGCACCCGAGACGAGCCCTATCTTGGCAGGGGGATAATCCTTGATGTCGGTCAGCACGGGGCAGCGTTGGATTTTTATCGACTGGAGGACATTGAGAATCTTTTCGTGCAGGTCAACAATGGCAATGTGGCATCCGGAACAGTCGCTAAGCCATTCCGTGTTCACGGTAACCTCACTCATGGTCCCTCCTGACTACCAGTTTCTTGTAACAGGCATTTTCTCCGGCGTGGATGATCTCCAGGGAGGAATCGCGCCCCATGATGTTTTGCAGGGCTCCGGCGAAAAAGCCGTACATCATGTTACAAAGCGATCCCTTCTGACTGTGACCGAAGCGAAACAGCGACTGACGGATCATGCAGTCCCTGAAAACCAGCATGACCTGGTCCCCCTCCTCGCACTGCTGGACCATGCTCTCCTGGTCGTGCGTCTTGAAGGCTTCAAAGAGCCAGAGATAGTCGTTTTTCTCCAGCACCTCCCGTGTGTAAGCAAGAGCCTCTTCAATATCACCGGTATGAGGAACCCCTTCGGAGAGCTTTTTGCCCAGATTGACGCCGGCCAGATAGGAGATGCTGTTGGCGGATTCACCGATCGCCTGCTCCGTCCCTGATGCGATGGCACCCAAAAAGACCATCGCATCCTGTAATGCCAGCCTTTGTATATTGATCTCCATGACAACTCTCCTATGCGAGATGTTCCAGATTCATAATGATGACCAGCCTCTGGTCCAGAGAGAGCATCCCTTGTACCCAGGGCTCCGCGGCCATATCCAGAGGGGGCAAAAGCTCATTGCGATTGATCCGCAGCACGTCGGAAACCTCATCGATGATGAAACCCGACAGCGCGCCGCCAAAGTCCAGCACCGCTATGCAGCTGAAGAAACCGCCACTCCCCTCCCCCAGGCCGAAACGTTTCCGAAGCGAGATGATCGGCACAATCTGTCCCCTGAGATTTATGATCCCTTCGATGTGTGGGGGAGCATTGGCCATCTTGGTGATCTCCGTCATGTTGATAATCTCTCTGACGGCCATGACGTCGATGCCGTATTCCTCTCGATCCAGGAAAAAAGTCACTATCTGAAGATCTGCTTGTGATGGAGTTGACGCCAAGATTCCCTCCTGAAACATCTGCCAGCTCCCTGCCAAGGGAGGAGCCTAATCTGCCGAACCAGGGCCAGAGTAGGGCTTCCAATTAGAGCAATATTTAGCAAAGGTTAATTATCCAAACTTCGCCGCATTTGTACAGCGGCACCTGTGAAATATTTTCAGGCAGCCATAGCATCAAAATGACGGGATTTTGGACTGTTTAGCGGGGTCAGCATAATGGTTATCAGGTGGGAATAAAGCAGATATTGGAGTGGTTATCGATCAGTTAGACCCGGCGGAGTCCTCCTCACAGCTCTTCTCACACCCGGTTCGATTTCAGTTCCTTAAGCGGGTAAAAGGTGCCGCGCCAGTAGATGCCACCTTGCATCAGATTGAGCAGCATGGTGCGAAACAGGATGTAGACAAATAAAGCAGAAGTCAGGGGGTATCCGGCGGCATACCAAAACGGGGCACGATGAAATCGGGCACTGTCGGCCACCACCAGCAAAATCAGCAGCACGATGGCAAGGTAAATCCCCTGAACCATGCCATGAGTTACCAAGATAGCTAGAAAAGGCCAGATACTGCAGAGCAGGTGAACCAGTATCCCGGAAAGCACCAACGGGATGTTGTAGTCCGCCCCCGCAAAAGCGTTCTTTTCCAGTCCCCTGATCACCTCTCCCAGCGAGGCATACCACTCCACCGCCAGAAATTCGGGCGCATAGGCGGCATCTTGCCGCAACCCTCCCTTTTTGATGATCTTCCCGAGTTTGATATCATCATCCGGCCGCAGCCGGATCGTCTCATGCCCCCCCACCTGCCGGTAAGCTGAAGCGCGCACCATGTTGAAGGCCCCGATGCCGATATGGCAGCGACTATTGGGATCCCTCGCCTTCCAGGGCCTGGAGAACAGGGAAAAGAATATGATAAAGGCTGCTCCGAACATGCCGAGAAAAACGGTGGGCATCCGCACAGACGGAGTGGCCGCAAGATGATCCAGCCGGTTTTGCCCCATAAAAGCGACCGCGCGCGCGACCACGGTCGGCTCCATCACGATATCGGCATCGGTAAAGAGCAGCATCTCCCCTGTCGCACGTTTGCTGCCGACCCATAGGGCGTGGTTTTTACCGAGCCAGCCAGCCGGCAAGGCATCGATGTGGATCACCTTGAGACGGTTGTGCCTGGCCGCCATCTGGTCCAATATCTGACCGGTATGATCTTCAGATCTGTCATCCACCACGATTAACTCGTAATCCGGGTAGCTCAGTTCAAGCAAAGAAGTCAGCGCTTCGCGGATATTGCGCTCTTCATTTCGCGCAGCCACAATGATGGAGACGCGCTGGTGATCAGGAACTGAAACGGGCGACATCTCGCGCAGAGCCATAACCTTCCGGTTCCCTATCATGAGATCGAGTACCGCTATGACGGTAAGAATTAGTGTCGCAGTGGCTATTATCAATAAGATAGTCATGTGCCGTTTCCACTCTCAGTTGTTTGCATCAAAGTAGCCATAAATAACTCTTCCTGCTAACGTAGGTTCGGGCTCAGCCACCCGCCCGATCCAGCCATTTTACGGCACATCATCAACCGGCGCTTGACACAGCAGCCAAGCTATCATACTTTGCAATTTGCTGTCTTTCATGTGTCACCGCATGGATCCGAAGCTGCTCCGATCAAATAACAACCTGATTAGCACTGATCTTCCGCTGAAAGATCCCCCTCCCCTTCAAGGGGAGGGTCGGGGTGTGGGGATGGGTCGCATCAGCCCATCTGTGGTTGTGACCGGTTTTATAACGAACAGTCCAGGGAGTCCGCATGCCGTCAGAAGAAGGCTTCCACCAGCTGCATGAAAATGCGCCGGTCATGTTTCACTCGGTTGACTGCAACGGCAGACTGCTCGATGTCAGCAACTTTTGGCTTCAGGTCATGGGCTACCAGCGTGACGAGGTGATCGGGCGCCAGAGCACGGAATTCCTTACCGAAGCCTCCCGGCGCTACGCGAACGAGGTCGTCCTTCCGGCGTATTTCAGGACCGGTTTCTGCACCAACGTCCCATACCAGATCGTCACCAAGAGCGGCCAGATACTGGATGTGCTTCTGTCGGCTACGGCCGAACGTGACAGCGCGGGGGAAGTGGTTCGCTCACTAGCCGTATTGACCGATGTCACCGAGATGAGGCGCACCAAAAAGGCGCTGCAGGATGCTGAGACCATTTTCACCAAGGCCTTCAGATCTTCGGCCACCATTCTCCTGATCACTAAACTGGCAGATGGCCGGTTCATCGAGGTCAACGACTCGTTCGAGCGCACGCTAGGGTATCAGCGCAGCGAAGCGACGGCAGGCGAAATATCCTGGCGCCATATCTGGGACAGCCAGGAAGAGCGCGCCAGGTATCTGCAGCTTCTCCAGGACCAAGGGGAGGTGCGTGATCTCGAAGTGAGGTTAAGGAACAAATCCGGCGCCATAGTCGTGGGACTTTTATCAGGGGAAATCATCGAGCTCAACGGTGAAAAATGCCTGCTGAGCCAGATCAATGACATCACGGAAAGAAAGCGTGCCGCGGAAGAGGTGGAAGTACTGCATACCGATCTGGCGGCGCGGGCCTACGAGCTGGAGATTGCCAACGAAGAGCTGGAGTCCTTCAGTTATACCGTCTCCCATGACCTGCGTAAACCACTGACCACCATAAGCGGCTACTGCCAGGTTATTCTCGACCTCTGTTCAACACGGCTCGACCCACAATGTCAGGATTTCATACAGGAGATCTTGAAGGGCACCACCAGGATGAATGAACTGATCGATACTCTGCTGGAATATTCACGGGCAACTTACAGCAAAGTGGCGCGAGAAGATGTCGACCTGAGCGAACTCGCAACGGAAGTCGCACTGGAACTCGAGATGTCGGAGCCGCAGAGGCAGGTAACCTTCCGGATCGAACAGGGTTTGACCGACCAGGGAGACCCGAAATTGCTGCGCGTGGTCCTCGAGAATCTGCTGGGTAACGCCTGGAAATACTCAGCCCATAATCCGGAGGCGTGCATCGAGTTCGGGAGTTCGGAAATAAAGGGGAAGAGATTCTATTTTGTCCGTGACAACGGGATCGGTTTCGAAGGGTCCAGTGCAGGCGGACTTTTTACCGCATTCAAAAGATTACCAGGCGCGGAGGATTTTAAAGGTTTCGGTGTTGGACTGGCAACAGTCGAGCGTATCATCAAGAGTCACGGCGGCAGGGTCTGGGCGGAGGGCGAAGAAGGCAAAGGAGCGGCCTTTTACTTCACCGTCGGCTAAAGCCCTCTCCACACGAGGAGACTTTAAACCTCTCCTTGCACCAGCTTCCTTTCAACTACCTCTCCTTCAGCAAGCTCCCTCTTCAGAATTCCCCGCCGACCGGTTCCTGATCAAAAGCGCCTCCTGTTCAGCGATGCCGAGCGAGAGCAGAAAGGCGTGATGCGCCTGCGGCGCTCGACGCTCAAATTCCGCATGCCACTGTTCCATGGCACCATCGTCCATGCCGGCCGCTCGCAGCATCTCCACCCAGGTCTGCTTGTCCACCGCCACCGGCAAGGTAACTCCGGCCTGCACCTTGAGCATCGCGGCAAGCAGATGCTGTTGAGCCTGGAGAGCCTTGATCTCCTCCCCCAGATCGCAGAGACGGCGTTGCAGTACTGATTTGCCGGCGTCTCCGGAAGCCGCCGTTATACGCCGGATATCCTCGATGGTCAGACCCGCCTGGCGAAAGGTCGCGATGGCCGCGAGCCGGTCCCGGTCTGCAGTAGAGTAGAGACGGTAGCCCGACTCGCTGCGACCCGAGGGGGAGAGCAAACCGATTCGATCGTAGTAGAGCAAAGTGCTGCGCGAGAGCCCGAACTGACGGGCAAGCTGGGTTATGCGGTACATGAAAACTCCAGATAGCGGCCCCGAGCGGCGGCCGGGTCGCTCTTTGAATCAGGCGTGCTTGCTGCGGATGTCGGCAATTCGCTCCGGTGGCAATCCCAGCCATTCCAGAAAACTCTGGTGGCCTTCCGGGTTTTCTTGTTCAAACAGGCGGTGCCACTGCTGCATTGCCGCATCGTCAAGGCCTATGGCCCTGAAGCGCGCCGTCCACTCCTCTACAGTCACCTTTTGCATTGTCGTTACTCCTCTTACGATGTCGTTATGTCATGGCCATGACTTGGATCGATACTAAACCGTGAAGTAGTAGACGGGTCAAGAAAAAACCGGCGGAAGATGCAGCATTGTCAGGGTTTAGTTACTCAGCCGGCACCACTTCCCGCCCCTCAAAGTTCCACAGTGCCGAAGCAGTGCCGAAGAAGCGTGGTAAGCTAGTGCGTATTGCCTGGTCTAATCGGGGTTTAACGAAAGGAAAAAGGAGAGGGATATGTCTCAAACCAAGAATGCCAATCGTAGAATCGTGTTGAAGTCGCGGCCGGTCGGTGCACCTGATGCTGACAATTTCCGTCTTCAAGAAACACCGATACCGGTCCCCGCCACAGGTGAACTGCTGTTACGCACCGTTTATCTCTCCCTCGACCCTTACATGCGCATGCGCATGAGCGATGCACCGTCCTATGCAGCCCCTACTGCGATTGGCGAGGTGATGGTTGGGGGCACCGTATCTCGCGTGGAGCTGTCGAATCATCCGGATTATCGTCCCGGAGAGTTGGTGGCGGCTTATTCCGGCTGGCAGGATTATGCCATCTCCGACGGCAGCGGACTCATAAAACTCGGCGCCGAGTTCTCTCATCCCTCCTACGCACTTGGTGTCCTCGGCATGCCCGGCTTCACAGCTTACATGGGGTTACTGGAAATCGGCCAACCTAAGGAGGGGGAAACAGTAGTCGTCGCAGCCGCGACCGGGGCTGTGGGCTCAACAGTCGGTCAGATAGCCAAACTAAAAGGGTGTCGCGTAGTCGGAATTGCCGGTGGCGTTGAGAAGTGCCGCTATGCCGTGGACCGACTAGGATTTGATGCCTGCGTTGATCACAGGGGTGCCGAGTTTCCACAGCAGTTGGCCACCGCCTGCCGCGAAGGTATCGACGTCTACTACGAAAATGTGGGCGGTCACGTTTTCGAAGCTGTGATGCCGCTACTTAATGTCACGGCCAGAGTGCCAGTTTGCGGGCTGATCGCCCACTACAACGCGACCGATTTGCCGCAAGGAGCAAACCGCCTGCCGCTCCTGATGAGCACCATACTGAGTCGGCGCATCAAGATGCAGGGGTTCATCATCTTCGAAGACTTCGGCCAGCGCTTTGATGAGTTTTTGCAGAATATGCTCCCTTGGGTTACGGAAGGGAAAGTGATAGCGAAAGAAGACATCATAGATGGCCTGGAAAACGCACCAAAAGCCTTCATCGGTCTCTTGGAAGGAAAGAACTTCGGAAAGCTCCTGATCCGGGTCGCCAGCGAGTAGACCCCGCCACGCCGGACCAACGATTCCGATACGGACCATGATTCTGTAGGGGCACCCCTTGCGGGTGCCCTATCCCCAGCTTATCCCCAGCAGCCGTCAAGCCCCAAGCGGCATCGATTGCCCGCCCATCATGCCATCCGGTGAAACCATCAGCTTTCTCAACTTCATGAGCGCCTTAGCCTCAATCTGACGGATTCTCTCACGGGTCACGCCGAAGCTTTGCCCGATGGTGTCGAGGGTCTGCGGTTCGCTGTCGCCCAGGCCGAATCGCAGCGTGAGAATCCTCCTCTCGGCGTCGGTGAAGGTTTCCATCAATTTGGAGACCATCTCGAAACTGTTGAGATCCTCCATCAGGGTCTCCGGCGAAACGAGCGAAGTGTCCTCAATGGTATCGGTGAGAAAATAGTCGCTGTTGTCCCCCATGGGCTGATCGATGGAATAGGTTTTTTTCAGCAGCACCATCAGCCTGCGGACATGAGCCAGGTCCACACCCAGGGTGTCGGCAACCTCCGTCAGTGTCGGCTCACGGTTAAATTTCTGCACCAGCTCCCGGTTCACCCGGAGCATCCTGTTGATATCGTCGGAGACGTGCACCGGCAACCGGATGGTGCGTGACTGGTTCACCAGAGCCCGCTCGATGGACTGCCTGATCCACCAAGTGGCGTAAGTCGAGAACCGGCATTCCTTGGAGAGCTTGAAGCGCTCGACAGCCTTGATAAGGCCGAGATTCCCTTCTTCTATCAGGTCCAGAAACGGCAGTCCCCGGTTGATGTAGCGCTTGGCTATTTTCACCACAAGCCGCAAGTTGGAGACGATCATGCGGTCGCGTGCTGCCTTGTCCCCCAGATCGATCTTCGCGGCAAGTTCCCTTTCATCCTGCGCGGTCAGAAGTTTCGTCTTCTGGATTTCGCGCAGGTACACCTTAATGGCGTCGTCGAAATGCTCGATGACCGCTACGACCTCCTTTTCATCTTCGATAGGATCATCAACTGCTGCCAGTTTATCCAGCTCCGAGACCTCTGGTTCTTGTTCCGGATCAATAAAAACAGCCTTGTCATCCACCAAACCTTCGTAGCTTTCCATTCGATGCTCCTATAAACCAAACGAATTGAAATTTTCTTTCCTACTACAGGAATCATGCCATTTGGGCGCCTTTACGTAAGGTACCGTTTCATAGTACAAAAGTTCTGGCAAAGAACCGGCAGCATGCCGCTAAGGGGTGAGAAATATTGACCAAACTGTCAAATGTGATGACAGAATGGAACTGTTTTGACGGGACAGCTACCGGGAGCGTTGCGGCACCCCCTCGCAGAAGTTGCCGAGAAGGGGGATTCTCAATACTGGCACCTACGCTTGGCATGACAGTATTGCACGTTTCTTAAGATAACGCTAACCTTTGCTCGCACTATCCGCGCAAAGGGAGAGGAACGACAAAAGCGCATTGGCAGAGGGACTGGCGCAAAAAGGAAATTTACAGTAGCAGGGCTATGACAGTAAAGACAGTGCCCCCCCGCTGTTTCAGGAAGCAGACTCTTCTGCCGCGAACTGGGGCAGCCGAATCGAGATCTGAAAACCGTGCGGCGCGTTTTGCACCGCTATATCCCCTCGATGCAACTCGACTATTTTCCTGGTGATGGCAAGACCCAACCCGGTACCCTCCCCCTTTGCCCCCTTCCCCCGGTAAAAGGGGTGAAATATCTTTTCCAGATCCTCAGCAGACACCGGAGCTGCACTGTTACTTATATCCAACGCGACCGCAGCACCATCGGTACGCATCGCTATCCGGACCACCCCTCGCTCCGGTGTGTAGCGCGCCGCATTATCGAGCAGGTTGCTAAATGCCGATCTCAGCCAATCTTCATCTCCCGCCACAGATAGTTGCGGTTCGAGCCGCACCTCTACGCCGATCCCTTTGGTTTGGAACACCGGGCGCATGGTCTTGAGAAGTCCCTCCAGGATGGTCGCGGGCCAGACCTCTGATGTTGCTGGAATCGGCTCGTGCAAATCGAGCTTGGAATATTCCAGAATGCGACCGATCAACCGGTCAGCCTCGGAGATGTCTTCCCACATCCCTTCCAGCAATTCGTCACAGTCGTCCTTGTCGCCCCGTGCAACCGATTGCTTCAGGCACTCACCGGCTATCCTGATCCGGGTCAGCGGGCTGCGCATCTCGTGTGAAACGTTGGCGGTAAGCTCCCGGCCCGAGCGGACCAACCGCTGCACCGTCTCCGCCATGCCGTTAAAAGCCTTGCCGAGCCTACCGATTTCATCCTCCCCCTGTACCTCGACACGGGCGGAAAGATCGCCGCCGGCGATGCGCAGAGCAGACTCCTGGAGGCGGTTCAACGGGTTGGTTATGTGCCGGGAAAGCGGAACCGCGGCCATGGCAGCGATGGCGCCAATAACGAACAGCCCGGCTGCCAGTTTACCCACCGGAAACGGCCCCGGGTCGCGTTCAGTAAGGACGTGGAGCGAGGCGCCCCGCCCATCCGCCGTCTTCAGGATCAAAGGTACGGTGTAGTAAGAAACTCGGGCAGGTCCGATGTTTAGATAAACCATGGCATCGCCGTAGCGCCCCGATTTTCCGACCTTGACAGGCGGCACCGGGATTTCTCCGGCAACAGATGATGCAAGAGAGGCCCCGTCGGTTGTGCTGACCCAGACCTTGGCACGGGCAACCTGACTCAGCCTGGCGACCGCGCTCTGTAAGGCGTCGCCGGAGCCGTCACCCTTGCCCGGATCTGCAGCAACCGCAGCTTCGACGTAATCCCTGGCAATAAGGGCGTTGCCGCCGATGGACTGGATAACGGATTGGTGATGGCTGTCTTTTACCACCAGGAGGATCACCGCGAAAATCAGTATCTCGATGACGAAAAGCGCGGTGATCCAGTTGAAAAGTATCTTGAAATAAAGCCTTGGCATTATTGCCGATCCTCCAACAGGTAGCCGGATCCCCACACGGTCTTGATGCACTTCCTGGCGCCGGGAAGCGATTCAATCTTGGCGCGCAGCTTGCCGATGTGCACGTCTATGCTTCGGTCGTAGGGGCCAAAATCCTTGCCCCGGGCATAATTCAACAGTTCATCCCGGGACAGGATCATGTTGGGGCGGCTCATCAGCGCTTCCAGTAGCTTGAATTCGGTAGCCGACAGCGCCAACTCCACTCCAGCTGAGCTGATGGTACGCCTGCTGCGGTTCAGAAGCAGCCCTGCGACCTCTACGTTATCTACCGCAGGAGCCTCAGCTTCCTGAAAAGATGCCGAACGGCGCAGGATGGCATGGAGCCTTGCCTGCAGTTCACGCGGGTTGAACGGTTTGGGGAGATAGTCATCAGCCCCCAACTCAAGGCCCAGTATCCGGTCGTCGTCTTCACCTTTGGCTGTCAGCATGATCACAGGCAGCGCCGACTCCCGCCGGATACGGCGCAGGATGTCCAGGCCGCTCTCACCGGGCAGCATGATATCGAGAATGACGGCGTCGGGCTGCTCCTGCGCAATGGCCTCGGTCACACCAGAGCCGTCCGGAAACTCGCGCAGGACAAAACCGTACTCCTTGAGAAACTTCACCAGGAGCTTGCGCAGCTTGGCGTCGTCGTCTACCAGAAAGATCAGCTTGTCGCGTTTTTCAACCATAGTAACCGCTCCTTGACTTGGGACAAGTCATAGCAGATTACCGGAAACAGAGGACGTTTTTTACGCTTTTTTTACAATTGCCACATACTTTTTTTACAATTGGCCTCTAGTTTGTGTCACATCGATATCGATGCTGGCACTAAAGGAGACCAGATGGAAAAAAACATGAAGGCAGTCAGCGCAGTCATCGGAGTGATTCTTTTGAGTGGAATGATGGCGGCATGCAAGCCCCACGGCTCGCAGCGCGATCATGGCAAGAAGGTAAAAGAGCATTTTGATGCCTCGCTCAAGAAGGTCGGTGCGACCGAGGAGCAGAGGACCAAAATCGGCGTGGTCACCGACCAGATCGTAGCCGACGGCCGGCAGGTAGCCACGAGCAATAAGGGAGTTTCAGCCAAAGTAGCCGGCTGTCTGCTTCTGGACCAACCGGACCGTGGCTGGCTGCACAAGACGGTGGACGAGAAAGCAGTGGAATTCACCGGATTTGCCCACCGCACCGTCGATCGCCTGATTGAGATCAGCGCCATGCTAACCCCGGAGCAGCGCGCAAAACTTAAGAAGGGAGTTGAGTCTGCACACGGGGAAAAGTAACATCGGTGCCTGCAGTAACGAGCAGGGTGCCCGACTAAAACAGGAGACTATATGCAAAAGCACGAAGTAAGCGAGGAACTGATCCGTAACTTCCACATCTTCTGGGACAACTACCCGTTCCCCGTCATGCTGGTCTACAAGGACCGCACCATTCTAGAGGTCAACAAGGCCGGGGAGGCGGCTGGTTGCCAGACCGGAACACGCTGCATCGATACCGGGAAAAAAGAGGACCACGCCGGATGCCTGGCCAATCAGGCCCTGAAGGAACAGAGCGCCAAGCGGGTGGTTGCCTACGCTGAGAACATGGGATTGGTAGTCGATGGTTACTGGGTTCCCTTGGCGGGAGAGCAGGATATCTACCTCCACTTCTTTGCCGACATCACCGAATATGCCGCCGAGAAGATGTTTCCCAGGAAAGAAATTACCGAGGAAAGCCACTGCGGTTCCTGCAACTGCGCCTGATTTGACATCCGACTCTGCTTAGTAACTGCGGCCGCGCAGGAACCTCAGCAGATTCGGAAATGATTACCGACGCGCATTTTAATATCCGACTGTGCTGAGGCACTGTGGCCGCGCAGAGCCTCAGCATAGTCGGAATGCATCTACGCCTGCCTGGGGGGCCCCTTGCGGGTGCCCAAATTCACCCTAACTTGACCACTCCGTACTACTCCCTTCAACTAATCCCGACTTCTCCCCTTTTAGTGCCAATCCGCTTTCGACCGCCTTCAACCAAAGAGATATAGGCAAACGCATTCGTTAAGTAATGGTTGCTACATAAGCCACTCAAACTGCACCAGCTGTCTCTTACGCCAGCACATTGCACGCAAAGAGGTCAGGCTTGACACCTCTTGCCAGTTAACATACGATTTTTTCGTTGTTTCTGTGTGTGTGTACCTGATACCAACCACTCGGGATGAATGAATTCGTCCCCGGCTTCCACAGGCAAAGCCGAAGTGCTGCAGGAGGGCCATATGGGTGAAACCGGACCCTCTTCTTTGACCGTCTAGAACAGGTCACTATCCATGCACGCCGTAACCACCGCAGATTTGCCCTGCTTTTCCTGGACCTGGACGGCTTCAAGCGCATCAACGACAGCTTTGGCCATCAAGTTGGCGACCAGTTGGTGCGGTCGGTGGCTCAGCGACTCATCTCCAGTGTCCGGGAATCGGATACTGTGGCACGTATGGGAGGAGACGAGTTCATCATCATCCTAAACGACATCAACCATTGGGAAGAGCCCGGCATGGTGGCAAGGAAGCTGGTAGAAGCTTTTACTAAAAGCTTTAGCATCGGCGAGGTGGACTGCTCCATCGGGGTTTCCATCGGAATAAGCATCTATCCCGATGATGCCGAGGCGGTTCAAGACCTTATTTCTTGCGCTGATGCTGCCATGTATGAGGTGAAACGAGCCGGCAAGAGCAACTTCCAGTACTGCTCAATGAACTGTTCCAAAAGCTGAGCCGGGAGGTCCTGATCTGGGTTCGCTTCACTTGGCCCGGCAAAAAGCCTATAATAAACAGGTGGGTAGTACAATAGTCGAGAAAAGGAAGGTGAGTACACATGTTGGAAAAATGCTGCAACAGTATGGCGCATTACGAGCATATGTGCTCGATGACTTTGAATGGCTGCGCCATCGAAAGGGCCAGATTAGCCAGCGACTTCCACTGCAGCCCTTGCGATAACGCCTCGCACAATCACAGATACATCTGCACCCCGAACATAATCGGGGCTTAAATGAGTAGTTCTATTGAGGGTGATGGGAGAAAGTGAATGGACAGCCGCAAGGGGTGTCCATTCAGAGGCGGCCGATTGGCCGCCTTTTTTTGTAGGCTCAGGATTTCGATAATATGGTTCAGCGGCGTCTTGCCATGCGCCGGACCACCTTGGCATGCTCCGGACTCTATCGGAGAGGGAAATATGATGACAAAACACACACATGGTTAGAATTTTTTATTGACACAACACTAACACTGGGTATACTGGCACTCCGATTAGCTACAGTTAACACTGCGCAACACCAGACAATAAGGAGGCTAAAGCATGTTCGTTTGTCCGAAGTGCGAAGGTAAAAAGACAATCATATGTCCCACGTGCGATGGGGATGGTCATAGGTACTTCGTTCCATTGCTGGACTTCTGGGAAGCAGATTGCGCTCAGTGTTACGGTAACGGTAATATCAAGTGTCCTGACTGTGAAGCAGATGCAGATAATGAGCTACTGCAGATCATACCTGCATCTATAATTCAAGCACCGAAAGATGCCAGTCCCAGATGTGAATGAACCTTAGTAAGAAAGAACGTCTGCAGATTCAAAATAAGGGGGCCAGCTTTAGCTGGCCCCCTTATCGTTTCAAGTCGCTCTTGTACGAAAAGGATTTTGGATTGACTCAGGCAACTGCGCCGTAGCAACTCCCTCTTGAACAAGACTCCAAGCCTAGAGCCCACCAACAAAGACAACTAGTCCATATCATTCCACACACTCCGATGCTATTAGCGTAACACAATTTAATACTAACAATTACGGCCGGTCAGACCTACAGAATTCAATCTGAAAACTGCAAGAGCCCCCCTTAGCGTCTATCTACCTTTGCCCCCCAATCCTTTGCACACTAATCCTTTCTTTAAAGTAATGCAGCAATCATCCGATAAACGATGACAGCGGAGAACGGATTCATTAATCTCCAAATTCAGAAGGTTCATGGCCGGCATACATGAAGGGGCATACTGATGGCATTACCTGGTTTCTCGGTCCTGGCAGCATGAACGCCGTTGGGATGATCCACCCCTTGCGGACTTTTTTCTGTCTGTTGTTTCTCCTGTTGGCAGGTGCGGCGCCGGCAGCCGGGGCAGAGGATGAGAAAACAGCCGAGCTGCTCGATCTCCCTCTCGAGCGGCTGCTGGATGTTATAGTAGTCTCCGCCTCGCGCAAAAGCCAGGCGCTTTCGGATGTCTCCTCGGCGGTCTTCGTCATAAGTCAGGACGACATCCGCCATTCGGGCGCCACAACCATTCCCGACTTGCTCCGCATGGTACCGGGGGTCCAGGTGGCGAGCATTGACGGCACGTCATGGGCCGTTTCCATCCGCGGTTTCAACGGCACCTTCGCCAACAAGCTGCTGGTGATGATCGATGGGCGCACGGTCTACACCCCGCTCCACGGCGGGGTCTTTTGGGATGTGCAGGACACCCTGCTGGAAAACATCGAGCGGATCGAGGTGATCCGCGGCTCAGGGAGCACGATGTGGGGGGCGAACGCGGTGAACGGCGTCATCAACATCATCACCAGGAATGCCCAGGACACCATCGGCGGACTGCTGACCGGCATTACCGGAACCCGGGAGCGGGGCACTGTCGGCGCACGCTACGGCGCCGCCATCGGCGACGCCGCCAGTTATCGCCTTTACCTAAAGCATGTCTACCGCGGCGATACCCACGCCACATCGGGGAGCGCCGACGATTCGCTCCAGATCACCCGTGGGGGATTCCGGTTCGACAGCGCCCCCGGCAATGATCTCAACCTCACACTGCAGGGGGATCTATACAGCGGGAGCGCCGAACACAGTTACTCCTCTCCGACCTTTACCCCGCCCTTCAGCGCGACCTCGTCCCAGCCCACTGATCTGTTCGGCGCCAATTTAATTTCCCGTCTCGATTGGCTGCAGTCGGAATCATCCAAACTCTCCCTTCAGCTTTACTACGACAGGACCGGCAGAGACACGGCGGCTATCAGCGAAGACCGCGACACGGCCGATCTGGATCTACAGCATAACCTCCGTTTCGGCGCAATTCACGAGATCACCTGGGGGACCGGTTACAGATTTCTCCATGATCGTACACTCGGCACCAGAGCCTTTTCGCTGGCCCCCGAGAACCGTTCCGATCATATGCTCAACCTGTTCGTACAGGACGAAATTACCTTGGTACAGGACAAGCTTCGCGTTATCCTCGGCACCAAGCTTGAACGCAACCGGTTCACCGGCTGGGAGTGGGAGCCGTCAGCAAGAATCTCCTGGACGCCGCTCAGGGGGTACAGCCTCTGGGCCTCGGTAACACGCTCTGTCCGCACCCCTACCAGGGGCGAGCAGGACGTGAGGATCGAAGTGGCCGTGCTCCCCCCTGCGCCCCCGGTGCCCCTGCCGGCGTTGGTCGTAGTGTCGGGCAGCCGGGAGGTTGAATCCGAATCCCTACTGGCCTATGAACTCGGTTTCCGCGCCGACCTGAGCGATACCCTTTCCATGGACATCTCCTCCTTCCACAACCGCTATCAAGATCTTATCGCCGCAAAGACCGGGGCTCCCTTCGTGCAAGGTGGAACCCACCTGGTCATCCCCAGCGTCATGACCAACCTGGGCGACTATAAGAGCCTGGGAGGCGAGGTTTCGCTTCAGTGGCAGCTTTTGGAATGGTGGAAGCTCAAAGGGGGTTACGCGTACCTCAGGTTCTTGGGTGACGATGTGGAAAACAGCCCGGCAGCCAAAGGCTCGCCGGCCCACCAGGCCACGATTCGTTCCATGCTGGCCCTTGGCAGGAAGGTGGATTTTGACCTCTGGGCCAGATACGTCGGCGACAACAGCTATCCGCAACGTGTGGGGGCCGTCACACTGGACATTCCAGCTTATGTCACCATGGATGCCCGCGTGGCCTGGCGGCCGAGGGCCGGAGTCGAGATTTCACTGGTTGGGCAGAACCTGCTTGAGCAGCGTCATCTCGAGACGGTTTCTGATATGAGTTTGGTAAAACATGAAGTCGAGCGCACCGTGTACGGGAAGGTGACGTGGGCATTCTAGGTTCACTAGCACGGTCGCCGGCAAGAGTACGGCCGGGTTCCATCCTGAGGGGGGCACTCTGGCTGGCGGCCATCATGCTTTTAAGCTTCCCGAGCCGGGGAGCCGCGGCGCCTTCATCGAGTGAAGACGTCCTGAAGGCGGCGTTTATCTACAGCTTTTCCAAGTTTGTCGAATGGCCCGACCAAGCCTTGAATGCGAAAAAGGAGTTCTGCATTGCGACCCTGGGGCGCACCACTTTGGATCGTGATTTGGAGACATTGAGCGGCAAGACGGTCCACGACCGGACCGTCGTGTTTCGCAAGCTGAATACTCCCGCAGAGGCCGCGCAATGCCAGGTACTCTTCATCGGCTCGTCAGAACTGGTGAGAATTGAGACCATCCTGGAAGCCCTCAAGGATTTGCCGGTGCTGACCATCGCCGACAGCGACGATTTTTGCAGGAAAGGGGGGATGCTCTCCCTTGGCAGGGAGAATGCCAGGATCGTCTTCGACCTCAATTTCCGGGAGATGCAGCGCGGCAAGCTGAAACCGAACCCGCAGCTGCTTAAGCTGGCCAGGAAGATATATGGGCGCCCCTAGCCTGAAGGCGCTGGGGGAAGCGCCGGCAAGCGTGAACCTCGGCCGACACTCGGCCGCTGCTATTTCCCTGACGGTAGTATTTTCTTAACACCATGCTGATAGTCACTGGTTATCGACTTCAGGTTACTCTTGACCTGACCGCGGGTATAAGACTGATACATGTACCACCCGCCGACAAGAGCCAGAAAAACTATAATTATACCGATTACGCCACCTCGGTTGTTACGCAGGGGGGCAGCAAGATTTTTGACGATATTAAGATTTTGCATGATGAACTCCTAGTACCCGGCAAGCTACGCTTTGATTCTTCCTATAGAGCAACGCACATGCCAAAGGAAAGCTGGAGGGAAAAGCGGGTGTAATAGCTGTTTTATATAGGTAAAATAATCGGGCAGGGAATAGATTGACGCAAAAACCGCACAGGATGGCCGCATGATTCTGCGGTATCATCAAATATGACGGGCGGACAGGGAAGGCAGTTTTTGCCTGGTCCTCATGTCTCAATGTCGCAGACGGGTAGCTCAGTGCACTAGGTAGGATTACCAGTGGCTAGATTCGCCGGAATTAGAATGGCTTAAATGGCTATTAATGCAGGAAAAATGTACGATGAAGCAAGGTAGGTTTCACTGCGACAGGAGGAAGAAACATGATAATCGTAAAGGAAGTGAATCCGATTTTACACCGGCGAAAATGCTCCGCCTGCGGCTATTACACCATCTACCGCGCCGTGCCCGCCGGAGACAAAGCCACCGACACCTGCACCCACTGCCAACATCAAATCGAACTGGTTTGGTACCCCGACCTTAGGGCGGCATTGAAGAGTGCCGAGAGGACGTTCCGGGACATGACAGAGCTCTTCCCCGAGCTAGGTGAGCTTCAGAAACCGGGCGACCACATTCTCTTGTCAGACCTGAAAGACTGAAAGATGCGGCGCAAGACGCATCTTGCAATTCCCCTGGCGGAGGAGTTCTCTCTTCATCTGCTTCGGGAGCAGGGGAGCGGAGGTCCGAATCCTCTCCTTCAGACCAAGTTAGAAAAGGCCCTTAGCTCACGCTGCGGGCCTTTTTTCTACATGTAGTAACTTTCCTTTCGCTGACTCACAAATCCATTCAGCCTCCTCAATACCATGATGGCTTCTCCTAAAAGGTGCACGACCTCCGATGGCAATGCAGGGATTTTTTTACGGTCAAATAATTTCGGGGAGTGACGGAGAAATGTGCTCCTCTTGACACCAAGGGGACGGTAGATTAGAATCCTCCAAACTGCCAGGGCTGGTAGGGACTCCCCACTTATAGGAGAACGCGTTGATGCTACGACTATCGATAAAGCTAACCGGGAAAGACGCAGCCATCATCAGTGAATGTTACCGTGTCCATAGCGGAATGTGCGAACTAGGCATCTATAAGGATGCCCCGCACATGCTGGCTACCGACATGGTAAAGGAGAGAATTGACAATTACCAACACCACTTCGAGGCGGGCGCAACCGGTAACCACTCCTCAATTGCCGAGCGCAACCTCGCCCGCAAGGAGGTAACTGAACTCTTCAAGAAGATTGTCCGCTTTCTTGAGATCATTGCCACAGAGGCCGATATCCCGGCCCTGATCCTTGCAGGTTTCAGCGTCCGCAAATCCAGCGCCAAAAGAAAAACCACTGTTCTCCAACCTGCATGAGAAGTAACAGCAACCAAACCATTCACCGTTCATGAATCTATTTCCACACCAAGCCGTCCAGCCCAAGAGCATGAACCCTGCGAGACCTTGCCCCGGTGAGCCCGGCTATCTGGCTCAGGTACCGGGGCGACCTTTTCTCGCCCTTCTACGTAACACCAAGTTTGCCTATAGGTGCAAATCCACTTGTGAAACCCTTACCTCGACTTTGAGTGAGCAATCCCGCCCGATCCATACGTAACCTTATGATCTAAGAGCATATTTCAATTCAGAGAGACCTTCCCCGAGTTGAGGTATGGAAGCAGATCTTCTCTTGATACCGATAGATCAACTCGTAAAACCCATCGTTGTTCTTGTGATACCCATAGTTCTACTTGTGATACCCATAGTTCTACTTGTGAAGGCCATCAAAAGTTCACGAGTTCCTCGCAGACCTGCCAGGTAAACGGGCACATCACCCGGCGACGGACACCCCGAGGAAATACGTGCTCCAAAATGAGACATCTAAGGGGATCAAAAGTAGAAATGTGGGCGTGGATCCATTTGTGAAACCGATACCGTGATAAATGAGGGGTGCTTCGTCAACTTGGCACGGCTATAAAAAGTTGACCAATGCAGGCCCTTCTACTTTCTATGGCCTTCCCAAGTAGAACTATGGCCTTCCCAAGTAAAACTATGGCCTTCCCAAGTAGAACTATGGCCTTCCCAAGTAGAACTATGGCCTTCCAAAGTAGAACTATGGCCTTCCCAAGTGGAACTATGACCTTCTCAAGTGGAACTATGACCTTCTCAAGTGGAACTATGACCTTCCCAAGTGGAACTATGGCCTTCTCAAGTGGAACTATGGCCTTCTCAAGTGGAACTATGGCCTTCTCAAGTGGAACTATG
>Ga0209317_1000728_pt1 | contig 36164 bp, 31 predicted proteins | sample RifGroB2_FD_183994 | JGI IMG/M metagenome (GOLD analysis project Ga0209317, IMG submission 183994) | Soil microbial communities from Rifle, Colorado, USA - Groundwater B2 (SPAdes) (version 2) | ecosystem: Environmental > Terrestrial > Soil > Unclassified | place: Rifle, Colorado | collected... | reverse complement strand
CGGGAACTCGATCTGCTTGCGGTCGCGCCATTTCACGCCCACCCAGGGATTGGATGGCGTGAAATGAAAATTCTCGCTGTCCGAGATGACGGTGACCCTGTGGCTCTTGTCCAGCTTGTCCCGCATTTCGTAAGCCGCCGGCATGCCGCCGATTCCCGCTCCCATGATGACTATGTGTGCCATGTGTGCCCTCCTGATAATTCATTTGGTGGTGTCGTTTTTCCGAATTTCAGCCTACTTGAAGAATCCGGGTGCGTAATTAGGCAGAAAAACACCTGGCGGTGTCTATAACCCCATGGGGTGATGGGGATAACCCCTATGAGTTGTGTTTCCGTTACTGGTCGTTATTGGAACTGCCCGGTTCTTTGGCGAACAGCACGGCGGCTTTCACGCGGGAAGACAGGTTGAGCTTGTTCAGGATATGGCGCACATGCTGTTTCACCGTGTCATAGCTTATCGACAAGGTTTGCGCGATGGCCTTGTTGCTGTCGCCGCGCGACAGTAATTGCAGTATTTCGCGCTCGCGCTCGGTCAGCAGCTTGAGGGAATTCTTCGGTTCCTGTCCGGGCTGATCGCCGCGCAACATATAGATCATTTTGACGGTCATGGCGGGGGCGACCACCAGTTCGCCGGCAGCAACGCGGCGTATCGCGTCGACCACTTCCTCCGGGGCCATGTCCTTGAGCAAATAGCCGCGCACGCCGGCGCGGATTGCATTTCCAAGATCCGTCTCCGAATCGCTCATGGTCAGCACCACGGCGGGGATGGTGCAGCCCTCTTTGCGCAGTTGTTCCAGCATCGCCAGGCCATCCATCGGTTTCATGCGCAGATCCATGACCAGCAGATCGGGTTGTTCGTCCAGCAGGGTGCGCAACTCCTCGATGGTGCCCACCGCGCCCAGTACGTTAAACCCGTAGCAGCGGGAGAGCAGTTCGCTCAGTCCGCGCCGGCACAGGTTTTGATCGTCCACCAGGGCGATTTTCAATTCATTAGTCATGCATACTTCTCCAGTTCGCTCCCGGTTCCGGGAAAAGCAATTGTACGCTGGTTCCCAGGCCTTTGGCGCTTTCAGCCCTGATCTCGCCGCCGATGCGTTGCGCACGCTCGCGCATGATGATGATTCCGTAATGGCCTTCCACGGGGGTGAATGCCCCGCCGCCGGTGCCGTTGTCCTCGACGGTGAAGACGTAATAACCGCCGCAGTGGTCCACGATCAGGCGCGCATGGCTCGCGTTGGAATGCTTGGCGATGTTGGAGAGCGCTTCATGCACGATGTTGTAGGCCTGGATCTCATGCTCCAGGGGCAGATCGAGATCGGCGACGCGGATGATGCAATCGAGCACGATGTCGTTCTGCTGGCGGAAACGCTCGACCAGCGTTTGCAGCGCGTGCAACAGGCCGGCGGGATCCATTTCGCTGCGGAAATCGGTAATCAGGGCACGCACCGCTTTCTGGCTGATCTCCAGCGCCTCATCGAGGTTGCGCGCATAATCGGTTGCCATCGCCTCATTGTCGTTGCGCACCGCATCGGTCAGCAGGGTGGTGTTCATGCGCGCGTAGTTTAGCGTTTGCGCCAGCGAATCGTGTATTTCGTTGGCGATGGATTGACGCTCCCTCAGCAGTTCGGCTCGCCTGGTTTCGCGATTTGATCTGGTATGTTCGATCAGGGCGCCCAGCAAGTCGGCGAAAGTGACCGCCGTGTTGGCGGCATGACCGGAGGAAGATTGCGGAGTATCGAAAAACAGGGTGAAGACGCCAAGCAATACGTCTGGGGTATTGCGGCTTTCGAGCGGAACCGAGATGACCGATCTGAACTGCCGATGTGTTTCCCCACCCTGCCTGGCCTCGCAATCTTCGATATTGGTGGAGCACAGGCCGCGCCTGAATGCGTCCTTGCCGCATTCCTCACAGACCAGCTCGGCGATGCGCTCGGCTTCCAACTGTTCGCCGGACAAACCGATGGAACTGATGATCTGCAAAGTCTGTTCATCGGGCAGGGTGACCCGGATCACGCCTGCACCTGCATGAGCCATGCCGATCGCTGTCTCCAGGAATCTGTTCAGCAGCGTTTTGAGATCGCCTGCGCGGGGTGGTACAAACTCCTGTTCGACACACGCAGCAACGCTGCCGTCTTTGGCGGGGGGGGTGAAGTTGGGGGTGCGCGTCCAGAAAAAGCCGGTCCGGTCTGGTTCCTCGGCATGTTCCATTTTTTTATTTGCAGCGCTCAATAAGAATATCCCTAAATCTTGTCAGGCATTAAAGAGGGGTTGCAGCCGAACCTTCAACGAACCAGGTCGCGTCAGGTTATGACGCTTCTTTTTGGATATCAACATGACAAATATGGATTTTTTGCTCTTCACCCCATCAGGGCTATGCCATGACTCACCCGATATGGTTATAGACATTTCATGCATGAATTATGCCTAATATAGCGAAATATCCGCAACATGACCAGTGACATGAAAATCTGCATTGTTTCCGACAGCCATGACCGTTCCCCTCCCCTGGTGGCGGCGATCATGGAGGCACAGGCTTCCGGGGCGCAGGCTGTCATTCACTGTGGTGACTTGATCGGCGTCAACACCCTGCGTGCCTCGCTCGAGATTGGCATCCCCATTCATGCGGTGCATGGCAACAATATCGGCGATGTCGCGGCGATGTACGGCATGATGAAAAAAACCGGCGGCCTGTTCACCTACCACGGACAGGAAGCTGTGCTGGAACTCGGCGGGCGCAGGATATTCGTCACCCACATGCCGCACCATGGCCACGCCTTCGCCTGCACCGGCGACTATGATCTGGTCTGCCACGGCCACAGCCATGCCGCCCATGTCGGAACGCAGGCCGATGTCAACGGTGGGCGGTGCTGGCTGGTCAACCCCGGCTCGGTCGCGGGTATCGACGCGCCCCGCGTGGATGCTGTTCCGACCTGGATCCTTGGCGACCTGGAGCGGATGCATTTTGAGATACGTACTTTGCGGCAACCTATATTGGAGGTTTGAGTGAACGCTTCTATCGCAACGAACCAGACCATCCTCGTCGTCGGCGGCGGCATCAGCGGCATGACGGCGGCGCTGGAAGCAGCCGAATGCGGCAAGCAGGCGATCCTCGTCGAGCGCAATGCCACCCTGGGCGGGCGCACCGCGCTGATGAACCGCTATTTCCCCAAGATGTGCCACCCGACCTGCGGCCTGGAGATCAACCTGCGCCGTTTGAAGGGCAACCGCAACGTGCGCGTGATGACGCTGGCCGAAGTGAGCAGCGTGACCGGGCAGCGCGGCGACTATACCGTGACGCTGAAACTGGCCCCGCGCTATGTCAACGCAAACTGCACCGCCTGCGGCGCCTGCGCCGCTGCGGTCGATGCGGAGATTCCGAATCCTTACGAATACGGCCTGAGCAGGACGCGCGCGGCCTACCTGCCGCACGCGATGGCGTATCCGATGCACTATGTGCTCGACCCTTCGATCATCGGCACGGCGGATGCCGAAAAGGCCAGGGCGGCCTGCAAATACGACGCGATAGACCTCGACATGCAGATCGAGACGGTCGAGTTGAAGGTCGGCGCAATCGTCTGGGCGACCGGCTGGAAGCCTTACGATGCGGCCAAGATTCAGCCTTACGGCTATGACCGTTTCGCCAACGTGATTACCAGCCTGGAGTTCGAGCGGCTCGCCGACCCGCACGGCCCGACCGGCGGCAAGTTGCTGCGTCCCTCCGACGGCAAGGAAGCGAAGAACATCGCCTTCATCCAGTGCGCCGGTTCGCGTGACGAAAACCATTTGCGCCATTGTTCGCGCATCTGCTGCATGGCCTCGCTGAAGCAGACGCATTACGTGCGCGAGGCGCATGGCGACGCCGGCAAATCGACGATTTACTACATCGACATCCGCGTCATCGACCGGCTCGAGGATTTTTACCAGAAAGTGCAGCAGGATGCGACGGTCAGTTTCGTCAAATCCAAGGTTGCCAAAATCGCCGAGGACAAGGACGGCAATCCGGTGCTGCACGGTGTGGATACCGAGGGTTATCACCGCTACGCCACGACCCATGACCTGGTCGTGCTGGCGGTTGGCATGGAACCGGAAACCAATGGCATCCAATTGCCGGACGACATGCTGCTTGACTCATCGGGCTTCATCGAAGGGTCGCAGCATGAAGGCATGTTTGGTGCGGGCGCCGCAACCAGTCCGCTCGATGTGAATCGCTCGGTGCAAAGCGCCACGGCGGCGGCACTGCGCGCAATACAGGTGGTGCACAAGACATCCGCTGCCGAAGGAGCAAAATGATGGCTGTTTCTTATCAGTTGGAACTGCACACATTCCTTCCCCCTTGCAGGGGGAAGGCTAGGATGGGGGTAGAACATTGTGGAAGCCAAGTTTCTACCCCCTCCCCAACCCTCCCCCTGCAAGGGGGAGGGAGTAGATTATTTGGATTTGTTGAGGTGTCCAATGGCTGATGAAATTCAAGTAAAAACCGCCGCATACATCTGCTCGGGCTGCGGCCTGGGCGACAAGCTGGATGTTTCGCAGTTAGGCAAGATCGCGCTGAAGGAAGGCAAGATGGCGCTGGTGCGCGAGCATGCCTTCCTGTGCAACAGCGAAGGCGTGCAGATGATCCGCGACGACATCGAGAAGGAATCTGTTACGCATGTCTGCATCGCCGCCTGTTCGCGCCGCGCCAAGACCGAGGCGTTCCATTTTCCGACCGTGGCGATGACCCGCGCCAACCTGCGCGAGGGCGTCATTTGGGTGGTCGCCGAAGGCAGCGAGCATGACGAAGTGCGCCAGGAAATGGCCGACGATTACGTGCGCATGGGTTGCGCCGAACTGAAAAAGGCCAAACTGCCGCAGGGCAATCCAAACAAGGCCTCGCAGAAACGCATTCTCGTGGTCGGCGGCGGCATGTCCGGCCTGACCGCAGCATTCGAGGCCGCCGAGGCGGGCTACGAAGTGGTCATCGTCGAGAAGCAGGCGCAGCTCGGCGGCTGGGCGAACAAATTGTGGAAGCGCGTGCCGTTCAAGGCGCCTTACGCCGATCCACAGGATACCGGCGTTGCCGCGCTGGCCGCCAAGGTGAGCGCGCATCCGCGCATCAAGATTCATCTCAATTCGACCGTCGCCGAAACGTCCGGAGCGCCGGGCCGCTTCACCGTCAAGGTGGCGCAGGAATCCGGCGCGGTCACGGAAGAAATGATCGGCGCGATTGTTCAGGCGACCGGCTTCGCGACTTACGACATCGCCAAGTTGCCCGAACTGGGCGGCGGGCAGGCCAACGTCGTGGATCAGGCCGGCCTCGAAGCCTTGGCGCAAGCGGCCAACGGTGGCGTGCTCAAGCGCGCCGACGGCAAGGAAATAAAATCCGTGGTGTTCCTGCAATGCGCCGGGCAGCGCGATGAAACCGGCAAGCATCTGTCTTATTGTTCCGGGCACTGCTGCGCCACCAGCATCAAGCAGGCGATGTATTTCAAGGATGCCAATCCCGACACGGACACCGTGGTGCTGTACACGGATTTGCGCGTACCGGGCATGGGCGAGGATTTTTACCGCAGCGCGCAGCACAAGGGCGTCATTTTCACCAAGGGCAAGGCCAGCGGAGTTGAGGCTGCCGGTGGCGGATGTAAGGTGAGCTTCAGGGACTTGATTCTCGACGAAGACACTGCGCTGGAAGCGGACTTGGTGGTGCTGGCGACCGGCCAGGTGCCGAGCGCCGGAGTGGATCTCGATGCCTGGAATAAAGTCGTCAGCGAAGCCGACGGCGGCTCGGAAGCGGCCAAGCAAAACAAATCCGACCTGCAGAAAATTTCCATCCTGAACCTGTCCTACCGGCAGGGGCCGGACATGCCGCAGTTCAAGCACGGCTTCGCCGATTCGCATTTCATCTGCTTTCCTTATGAGACGCGCCGCACCGGCATCTATGCCGCCGGGCCGGTACGCCGCCCGATGGACATGCTGCAGGCGACTGAGGATGCCACCGGCGCCGCGCTCAAGGCCATTCAGGCGGTCGAGAACGCCAGCCTCGGGCGTGCGGCGCACCCGCGCTCAGGCGACCTTTCCTATCCCATCGTGCGGCTGGAAGGCTGCACCCAGTGCAAACGCTGCACGGTGGAATGCCCGTTCGGCGCGATCGACGAGGACGAACGGCGCTTTCCGGTATTCAACCAGGAGCGTTGCCGCCGCTGCGGCACCTGCATGGGCGCCTGCCCGGTGCGCGTGATCTCGTTCGAAAATTATTCGGTGGACACCGTCGGCAGCCAGCTCAAGGCGGTGGAAATCCCGGATGAGTTTTCGGAGAAACCGCGCGTGCTGATCCTGGCCTGCGAAAACGACGCCTACCCGGCGCTCGACATGGCCGGCCTGTCGCGCACCGTCTATTCGGCGTTCGTGCGCATCATTCCGGTGCGTTGCCTCGGCTCGGTGAACACCATTTGGATCACCGATGCGCTCAACTCAGGCTATGACGGCGTGATGATGATGGGCTGCAAGAAGGGCGACGACTACCAGTGCCACTTCGTCAAGGGTTCGGAACTGGCCGGCTACCGCATGAGCAAGATCGGCGATACGCTGACCGGCATGGGGCTGGAGCCGGAGCGCGTGTCCAGTTTTGAGGTGGCGATCACCGATAACGAGCGCGTGGCGAAGTTCATCAACGACTATGTTGAGCAACTTGTGGCGCTTGGCCCGTCACCGATGAAGGGCTTCAATTGAGGAGCGGTAAGATGAACGATCACAATCAGCAAGCCGTCGCGCATTACCGCAACAACTTCCTCAGGGAAGTCGAAGAGCGCGTCGAAGATGGCGAGTGGGTCAAGATGTGCATGCAGTGTGGCGTGTGTGCGGGTTCCTGTCCGCTGGGCAACGCCTGGCAGCACACCCCGCAAAAACTGTTCATGATGATCCGCGCCGGCAAGCGCGAAGAGGTGCTTACTACCGATTCGATGTGGATGTGCACTTCCTGCTACAACTGCATCGTGCGCTGCCCGCGCAAATTGCCCATCACGCATATCATGCACGGTCTGGCAAATTATGCGCACCGCCTGAATCTCGCGCCCAAAAATCAACCGACACGCGAGGTCGCCAGACTGTTCTGGAATAACCTTGCCAAAACCGGCCGCGTCAACGAATTGAAATTCTCGCTGGCGATGTATTTCAAGGATGGCGTCGTGCAGGGCATCAAGAATGCGCTGGCAATGCAGAGCGTCGGCCTTGGCCTGGTAAAGGCGGGGCGTCTCAATCCGATGGAGCTTCTTGGCGGGCACAAGTGCAAAGACTCCGGCAGCCTGCACAAGATGATCGCCAAGGCACGCGAGATCGAAGACCGCAAAAAGGGATTTACGCAATGATGTAGATCGGGCTTTAACCAGCCACTTGGTTGTCGTTCTTTGACAATCTAGTGGAATGGCTATGCAAAGCCAGCCCGGCAGCTTCCACGGAGAAATACAGATGGCTAAAAAACAATATGCGTTTTACCCCGGTTGTTCCTCGCAGAAGGGTGCGTCGGCTTCCAACTTCGTCACTTCCATCGGCGTGATGTGCGACAAGCTCGACATCCAGCTCAACGAGATACCTGACTGGAACTGTTGCGGCGCCTCCATCGGTTATGCCGAGGGTGGCGAGTTGCCGCGTCTGGCAATCAGCGCGCGTAATCTTGCGCTGGCCGAGCAGCACCTGCCGGGGCAGGATATGGTGTCCGGCTGCCCGGCCTGCTGGCTTGCTTCGCGCGAAACGGCGGATCGCCTGAATGCACACGGCAATCTCATGGCCGAGACCAACGAAGCGCTCAAGGAGGTAGGCCTGAATCTGAAAGGCTCGGTCAAACCGCGCCATATCGTCGAGGTGCTGATCGAGGATGTGGGCTTCGCGGGCATGAAGGAAGCAGTGGTCAAGCCGCTGCAAGGATTGAAGATTGCGGGCTATGTCGGCTGCCAGACCAACCGGCCATTCGGCATCGCCGGAGAGTCGTTCGAAAATCCGCAGTATCTCGACAGGATGGTCGAGGCCATGGGTGCGGAAGCCATCACCGCCTACGACCAGAAGGTCGCCTGCTGCGGCGGCGCGCTGGCCTTTTCCGAGCCGGACAAGGCGCAGAAACAGATTCGCGACATCGTCGAATCCGCCTACGACCACGGCGCGGAAATGATTGTCACGCCCTGCCAGTTGTGCCAGGCCAACGTCGAAATCTACCAGTCGGAAATCAACAAGAAGCAGGGCACAAAATTTGCCATGCCCGTGGTGTACTACTCGGAGCTGATGAGCGTGGCCTACGGCGGCAGCGCAAAGGAAGCAGGATTGGGCGGCCATGTCATCCAGCCGAAAAAATTGCAGGACATCGCGGGTAAATGATGGAGTTATAATCCACGCATCCAGAACAGATCAATAAGGAGAGCAACCATGCAACATCTCACCCCAAAAGAGGCCTACGATTTTCTGCAGGCCAACCCCGAAGCGGTATTCATCGACGTGCGCAGCGAGATGGAGTACATGTTTGTCGGCCATCCGCGCGGCTCCATCCATATCCCCTGGGTGGACGGCCCGGACTGGGAGGTCAACCCGATGTTCGTTTCGCATGTGCGCAAGGCTTCCAGCGTCAATCGCCCCGTCGTGCTCATCTGCCGTTCCGGGCGCCGCTCTGCGGAAGCGGGGGAGGCGCTGGAAAAAGCCGGTCTGCATGATGTCTATAATGTTGCGCACGGATTCGAAGGCGACCTCGACGAAAACCACCATCGCAACTCGCACAACGGCTGGCGCTTCGACGGCCTGCCTTGGGCGCAGACCTGACATACCTTGAAATGTAATCTCCCCTCTTTCTCGACGGTAGAGGGGAAACAATCTCGCCATGACCACCATACCCGATTTCACCGAAGCCGAACGCAAACGCATCCCCGTCATCCTGTTGGAGCGCTACGGCAAACTTATTCCGATCCAGCTCGCCGATAGCGAGCTGCAACTCGGCGCCGACCCGGCAGACCTCAGCCTCTGCCCGACGATCTACTGGAATGAACGCGGCGCGCACTTCATCGTGTGCAAAGTGGGGGAGAGCCGCTACCGCTGCCTGTTTTTCTATTCCGATGCCGAGCAGTACGGCACAGGCCGCGACGAATACGACAATCTCAATACCTGCGTCCTCACACTGCTGCAAGTGCAGTCGGACCACGAACGCCAGCTTGCCAATATCTCTTCCGGCGCCACCGCTGCCAATCTAAAAGACGACTATCACGGGCCGTTGATGGTGTAGGTTTGCTGATGGTCTTGAAACGCTTCGTTGCCGGCGATAGCGTTCGGCAGGCTTGGCGAGTCTTGTAAAATGCGCTCAAGTTCAAGTTAGTGCCATTGGGAGATGGCCGGCACTGAGCCATAAGCGCCACTCAAATCATTACGCCAAGGGAATACACTGAAACAATCTGTTTGTATTATTATGCGCATGCAACGACACTGAGGAGAACGATCATGGCTAAAGGGCAACAACGGAAAACCAAAGAAGCGAAGAAACCTAAGAAACAGCCGCCGCCTGCCGCGTAACTGGCGCGGTTGGGTCGATGGTGTGCGGCCATCAACGGCTGTTTTATGGTGATGCGGTTTTTTACTGCCGATGGTAGCAATATGGCCGTCAGTTTGCGTTGATGAGCGAAACGAAAGGCTGAATGGTGTCGGACAAATCGCGGGAAACCCACACCGGGGAAGCACAGGAAGACCTGCATGTCTCGCTGCCGCTGGAAGCATTCAAGGCGGCGTTGCCATATCTCGCGGCGCTGTTGCTGATCGCCGTGGCCGGTTATTGGTTGATCGACCCGGCGCCGCCAAAGAAAATTGTTGTTTCTATCAGCAAGCAGGACGGTAATTACCAGGCCTATGCGAGTCTGTACGGGGTGCTGCTTCAGGAGGACGGCATAACGCTCGAAATCCGCGAGTCTGAAGGCCCGTTGCAGAGTCTGGAGGAGTTGCGCAAGGAAAATGCCGACGTGGACATGGCGTTCATGCCGGGCGGCGTAGCGAGTTCAGAGTCCACCGTCGGACTGGTTTCGCTGGGCAGCCTGTATTACGAACCGCTCTGGATCTTCCATACAGAAAAGCGCAAAGTGGGGCGTCTGTCCGATCTGAAGGGCAAGCGCATCGCGATAGGCCGCCAGGGCAGCGGCAGTCATATTCTGTCCAGCATGCTGCTGAGTGCGGGCGGAGTGACGATGGAAAACAGCACGTTGCTGGAAATCGGCGACGACGAGGCGGCGAATGCTTTGCGCAACGGTACGGTCGATGCGGTGTTTCTGTCCGGAGTGCCTACGACCCCGCTGATACAGGAAGTGGCCGAGATGCCCAACGTGGCTCTGGCCAGCTTGTCCGATGCCGAGGCGTACTCGCGCCAATTCAATTTTCTGCACCGTCTGGTATTGCCCGAGGGAGCGCTGAGCCTGACATCCCATATCCCGCCGCACGATGTGCAAATGCTGGCTCCCACGGTCACGCTGGTGGCGCGCGAATCGATGCATCAGGCGCTGGTGTATCTGGTGCTCAAGGTGATTTCGCGTGTTCACGGCGGCGCAGGGATGTTGCAGCAGGCCCGTGAATTTCCTGCCGATAAGGACGCGGATTTCGAGATGAGTAGCCAGGCGGAACATTTCTACGAATCCGGCCCGCCGTTCCTTGATCGCTACCTGCCGTTTTGGGCGGCGACCTTCGTCAGCCGCGTGCTCATTATTCTGCTGCCGCTGGCCGCGCTCGCCATCCCCCTGAGCCGCGTCGCGCCTGCCGTTTACACCTGGCTGGTCAAATCGCGCATTTACAAGTTGTATGGCGAGTTGCGTTTTCTCGAGATGCAATTGAATAATTCGCAGCAACAGGATGAGTTGCCGCGCTTTCGCAAGGAGCTCGATGCCATCGAAAACAAGGTCAATAACCTGCGGCTACCGGTTGCTTTCTCCAGCCACCTTTACGAATTGCGCAGCCACATTGGCCTTGTGCGTACCAGATTTTGAAGAGCGTAGACTGTCACCGATCATCCTCGTCATACATCTCGTCCGCTTCAGCAGTCCGTTTTGCGCGCGCTTCCGCTTCGAGTTGTTGCAGTTTTTCCTTGGCTTTTTCCATGCGTTTGGCTGCGGTTTCCTGATGCAGCGCGATGGTGTTCTCGCCGAATAATACTTGCTTGAGGAAGCGGAAGCCGAACAGCATGAGTTCGGTATCTTCGGTGAGCAGCTTTTTCATCTCGTCGGCGGGGATGTCGTAGAGTTCGGTGAAACCTTCGCTGACGACGAATTCGCGGAAGCGGTCGGTGTCGTAGCACACCATGAAGAAGAGTTGCAGGCTGCGCTTGGTCGGTTTGCCGATACTCGGGCCTGAGGATTTCTTTTTCAGGATGAGCTGTCGCCAGCCGCGCGCGAGTTCGTCGTATTCCTCTACCCCTTGTTCCTTGCGGTATTCGTCGATGGTCAGGCTGCGCGGCTCCTGATGGCCCAGGCAGTGCCCTTCCCTGACCAGCGCATAGGAGCTGGTGTCGGTGTATTCGTCCTGCTTGCGCATCGACAGCAGCGCGACGGGGTAGTAACGGCAGGCGGTGGGACGGTCTTCGTACACGCTGCACCCTTCCGCCGTCATGAACTGGCAGGCGGTGCCGTTCTCTACGGGGCGTAGTTTTACACCGGCGATGCCGCCCGGCTCCAGTTCGTAAGGCACGGTGTATTTTTGCAGAAGCTCGCCGGACGAAAGGTCCAGGCGCTGCTTGAGGCGCACGATGTCGTAGGGCGTGAGCGAGATGTCGATGTTGCTGCAACAGGCGTTCCAGCAGGCGATGCCTTTGCGGCACTGGAACTGTATTTTTTTGTTGCCGTCGCTCATTTCCGGTACGACCGGGCTGCCGGAGAAGGGGAGATCGGCTGCGTTGTAAGTGTCGGTCATCTTGCTCTCTGTCTATTAATTAGGTGTAGGGTGGATAAGCGCAGCGCATCCGCCAACCTATAACCATGAATCTCGGTGGATGCGCTGCGCTTATCCACCCTACAACAAATATCCGTGTGTTGTTTGGATAAATAGTTCCAGATAAAAAATCGGGCATCTTGCGATGCCCGATTTTGCCATTCAATTTACGCCGTGTCTGCTTAATGCGGCTTAATGCGGCGCAGCGGCTTTGAACAGCTTGGACTTGTCGACCAGATCGACGTGTTTGCGTTTGAAGCAGGTCCACTTCTTGCTCTTTTTGTCGTACACCGAGTTGACGAAGCAGTGCCAGTTCTTTTCATCGACGAAATTCTTGTCGGTGCGGTAGTAGAAGCCCGGATAGCGGCTCTCTTCGCGGAACTGGATATGCTTCATATGCGCTTCGGCGGTGAGGATGCGGTGGTAGTTTTCCCACGCGCGTAGCAGTTCGTGCAGGTCTTTTGCACGCATCTTCAGCGAGTCTTCCTTGAGCATTTCCAGCTTCTCTTCGGCCACGGCGAGCATCTTGTCATTGGTGTTGTAGTAGGTTGCGACACCGGCGACGTACTCGTCCATGATCTTCTGCAAGCGCATTTGCAGCATCTTCGGCGTGATGTAATGCGGGTTCACGTCGATGGCGGTGGTGTAGTCCTTGTGCTCGATGAAGTTGCGCACTGGCCGGTAGATGGTTGCGGCGATTTGTTCGGCAGTTTCGTCGAACTCGGGCTTCCAGTCCTTGTTGTCCAGCGCGTATTTGACCATCGCCTTGGAGGCTAGGCGACCTTCGGTATGCGAACCGGAGGAGAACTTGTGGCCGGATGCGCCCACGCCGTCACCGGCGGTGAACAAGCCCTTGACCGTGGTCATCGAGCGGTAGCCCCAGTTCCAGCCGCGCGGCAGGTGCGCCGGTACGCCGTCTTCTTCCGCATCGGCGGCCGTCGGTGCGCCGAGGTCGGTCGGGCCGGACACCCAGATGCCGCAGCAGCCGGAGTGCGAGCCGAGCAGGTAGGGCTCGGTCGGCATCAGTTCGGACATCTTCTTCTCCGGCTCGATGTTCTCGCCGACCCAGATGCCGCACTGGCCGATACACATGTCGAGGAAGTCTTCCCAGGCTTCCGCCTCGAGGTGTTTCACTTCCTTGGGCGACAAGGTCTCGCGCAGTTTGGCGAGCGCCGTCACGGTGTCCATGTAGATCGGGCCGTGGCCGTCTTTCATCTCTTTCAGCATCAAATGGTTGCGCAGGCAGGAGGCCGGCACGGCGGCCTGGCCGTAAGGCGGGTAGTCGTTCAGCATTTCCTTGTTCTTGACCATGTAGTCTTCGCCATAAGCATTCACCGCCTTGGCCTTGAACAACAGGAACCAGGCGCCGACCGGGCCGTAGCCGTCCTTGAAACGGGCGGGCACGAAACGGTTTTCCATCATGGTCATCTCGGCGCCGGCCTCGGCAGCCATCGCATAGGTCGAGCCGGCGTTCCACACCGGATACCATGCGCGGCCCTGGCCTTCACCTACGGAACGGGGGCGGAACAGGTTGACGCAACCGCCGGCAGCGAGCAGCACAGACTTGGCCTTGTAGATGTAAATCTTGTTTTCACGCACCGAGAAACCTGCGGCGCCGGCAATGCGCGACGGGTCGTTCTTGTCGTTGATCAGGTGCACGATGAACACACGCTCCTGGATGCGATCCAGACCGAGAACCTTCTTCGCGGCTTCGGCGACGATCCACTTGTAGGATTCGCCGTTGATCATGATCTGCCACTTGCCGGAGCGCACCGGCTTGCCGCCATCCTTCAGCAACGGCAAACCTTCCTTGATCGAGTCCGCGCCGTCGTGGCGTACGCCGTCCGCGTCGGTCTTCCAGATCGGCAGGCCCCATTCTTCGAACAGGTGCACCGAGTCGTCGACATTGCGGCCCAGATCGTAAGCCAGGTCGTCGCGGGTGATGCCCATCAGGTCGTTGGAGACCATGCGCGCGTAATCGGCGGGGTCCTGCTCCGGGCCGATGTAGGTATTGATCGCGGAGAGGCCTTGCGCTACCGCGCCGGAACGATCCATCGCCGCCTTGTCCACCAGTTTGATCTTGAGGTCGGTGCCGGTCTCGGCCTTGACCGCCTCGGCCCAGCGCATCATTTCGTAAGCGGCGCCGCAGCAGGCCATGCCGCCCCCGATCAACAGGATGTCGAGTTCTTCCTCGACGATTTGCGGATTTCCAAAAGTTGCTTCAGACATGTCATTTACTCCCGTTTCGTTAATTGGTTGCTTATTTGCGGCGGATCAGTTCTTCCGGCTTGCCTGCGCGGTAGCCGCCCATGACATCCTTGGTGAACACGCCGGCAGCGGAGAGTTCGGCCATCTTGGGCATCGGCTTGCTGCCGTAGGGATTGATGGAGCCTTCAGAGGTGGTGCGGATGGGGAATTTGAAACGCTTCATGTTGCCGTTGCGGAACTTGATCGTCCACATGATCGAATCGGAACCGCGCATCGGCTGTACCGAGCCGCCCAGCGGCACGATGTCGGCGTAGTGGCGTACCTCGATAGCGCCCTGCGGGCAGATCTTTACGCAGGAATAACATTCCCAGCATTGCTCCGGCTCCTGGTTGAAAGCTCTCATCGCATGGCCGGTTTCAGAACCGTCCTTGTCCAGTTTCATCAGGTTGTGCGGGCAAATATACATACAGGCGGTCTTGTCCTGTCCCTTGCAGCCGTCGCATTTTTCGGTGCGTACAAATGTTGGCATTTCCTTCTCCTCCGGTTAAAAAATAAATCACAAATTGCCTGTGTGCAGGTCGAGTTTTGCCCTACAAATTTGTTCCCTCCCCCTGCAAGGGGGAGGGGATGCCCCAAACTTCAACGCCCGAATGGCCGTTGAGCTTTACTTCAACTCCCTCGTGCTATGCCGAATCGGTGTAATGGCGGCGCAATACCTCCAGTACTTCGGGGCGGCTGAATTCCTGCGGCACGTCGGCGCCTTCCGAGAGCATCTTGCGCAATTGCGTGCCGGAAACCTGCAGGCGGTCTGCATCGTCGTGCGGGCAGGTGCGGCCCGAAGCCATGCCGCCGCATTTGTAGCACCAGAAGGAAATATCGATTTTCATCGCTTCTGTCTCAAGCGCTCCCTTGGGTATCTTGTCAAAAATGTGGTGCGCGTCGAACGGCCCGTAGTAGCTGCCGACGCCGGCATGATCGCGCCCGACAATTTGATGCGAGCAACCGTAGTTTTGCCTGAACAGCGCATGCAGCAGGGCTTCGCGCGGTCCGGCATAACGCATGTCGAGCGGATAGCCGGCCTGCACCACGGTCTTGGCGACGAAATAATTCTTGGTCAGCGCGATGATGGCGTGGGTGCGAACTTCGGCCGGGATATCGCCGGGCTTGAGGTTGCCGAGCAGCGAGTGAATCAACACGCCGTCGCAAACTTCGATGGCGATCTTGGCAAGATATTCATGCGAGCGGTGCATCGGGTTGCGCGTCTGGAATGCGGCGACCTTGCTCCAGCCCAGCTCATTGAACAGCGCGCGTGTCTCCTTCGGCGTCATGAACAGCGGGCCGTATTTCTGCGGGAAGCCGCCTTGCGAAAGCACCTTTACCGGGCCGGCGAGATTCACTTCACCTTGCTCCATCACCATCTTTACGCCGGGATGCTTGATATCGGTAGTGCCGAACACAGTGGCACACTCGTGCGCCTTGTCGATGGTGTATTTCTCGGTGACCATCATCGTGGCAAGAATGCTGCCGTCGTCAGGGTCGGTCAGCGCAATATGTGTGCCGGTAGGGATAGCGTCGGCTGCGGATTTGTCGGTGGAAAGGGTAATGGGGATAGGCCAAAACAGGCCGTTGGTCATGGTCATGCCGTCGCAGACGCCTTGCCAGTCGGCATGGGTCATGAAGCCGTCCAGCGGGGTAAAACCGCCGATGCCGAGCATGATAATGTCGCCTTTTTCGCGCGAACTGACGCGCACCTTCGGAAATTCGCGTGCGTGTTTGAGTTCCGCAATCAGATCCTCTCCCACCAGCAACAACGGGTTAAGATCGCCCCCGCCGTGCGGGTTCACCAATGCCATGCTTGCTTCTCCAATCCAGGAAATTGTTTAAGAAATTTCAGGTTCGACACACTAAAGCAACATCGGCGAATCGGCGATACCCCTCATGGGTTGAAAGTTGCACCCCCCTTACGGGTTATACCACTCCCCCTCATCACGGCTATGGAAGGCGTGCCGCGTGATACGCATACTTGTAAACCTTAAAAGACGGCCATTCCGGTGAGGCTGTCGCGCCTCGATAACCATACGGATAAACCAGCAGCCCATGTCATCAACACCACTGCACGACCCGTTTGCCCCGCCGGTTGCGGATGCGAAAACCGAGGTTCGTCACACCACCTGTTACATGTGCGCGTGCCGCTGCGGCATCCGCGTGCATCTGCGCAACGGCGAGGTGCGCTACATCGACGGCAATCCCGACCATCCGCTGAACAACGGCGTGATCTGCGCCAAGGGTTCGTCCGGCATCATGAAGCAGTATTCGCCGGCGCGGCTGACCAAACCGTTGCGTCGCAAGGCCGGGAGCGAACGTGGCGCGGGCGAATTCGAGGAAATCGGCTGGGAAGAAACTTTCTCCATTCTGTCCGAACGCCTGGGAAAAATCCGCGCCACCGACCCGAAGAAGTTCGCGCTGTTCACCGGGCGTGACCAGATGCAGGCGCTCACCGGGTTGTTTGCGCGCCAGTTCGGCACACCCAACTATGCCGCGCACGGCGGCTTCTGCTCGGTGAACATGGCGGCGGGCATGGTCTACACCATCGGCGGCTCGTTCTGGGAATTCGGCGGCCCCGATCTGGAACGCTCCAGGCTGTTCATCATGATCGGCACGGCGGAAGACCATCACTCCAATCCGCTGAAGATCGCGCTGTCGAAGTTCAAGCGCAACGGCGGGCGCTTCATTTCCATCAACCCGGTGCGCACCGGCTATTCCGCCATCGCCGATGAATGGGTGCCGATCCGCCCCGGCACCGACGGCGCGCTGATGCTGGCGCTGATCCACGAGATCATCGCGCTCGGCCTGTACGACCGCGATTTCCTGGTGCGCTATACCAACTCCGGGCAACTGGTGAACCTCGACGACAAGCATGATGAATTCGGCATGTTCGTGCGCACCGAGGTGCCGGAAGAAGAGGGCTGTTACGACCCGCAAAACAAGTTGTGGTGGGATCGCAATACCGGCAAACCGGTGGTCACGCACAGCGAGGGCGCCGACCCGTATCTGTTTGGCGAGTTCAATTTGCCGGACGGCACGCCGGTCAAGCCCGCGTTTCAGTTGCTGCATGAGCGCGTCAAGGATTACACGCCGGAATGGGCGGAGCAGATCACCGGCATTTCCGCCGCAACCATCCGCCGTCTGGCGCACGAGATGGGCATCACCGCGCGCGACCAGAAGATCGAATTGCCGATCGCATGGACCGATTCCTGGGGCAAGGAGCACGACACCGTCACCGGCAATCCGGTCTCGTTCCATGCGATGCGCGGGCTGGCGGCGCATTCCAACGGCTTCCAGACGATACGCGCGCTGTCCATCCTGATGACGCTGCTCGGCACCATCGACCGGCCCGGCGGCTTTCGCCACAAGACGCCGTTCCCGCGCCCGATCCCGCCCTGCGCGCGCACGCCGAACAGCCCTCTGGCGGTGAAACCGAATACGCCGCTGGACGGCATGGCGCTGGGCTGGCCGGCTGACCCGGACGACCTGTTCGTCAATCCCGACGGCAGCCCGGTGCGCATCGACAAGGCCTTCTCGTGGGAGTATCCGCTGTCCGTGCATGGCCTGATGCACAACGTCATCACCAACGCCTGGCGCGGCGATCCTTACAAGATCGACACGCTGCTGCTGTTCATGGCGAACATGGCGTGGAACTCGACGATGAACACGGTCGAGGTCAGGAAGATGCTGGCCGACAAGGACGAGAACGGCGAATACAAAATCCCGTTCCTCGTGGTGTGCGATGCCTTCCATTCCGAGACCACCGCGTTCGCCGACCTGATCCTGCCGGACACCACCTACCTTGAGCGCCACGACGTGATGTCGATGCTCGACCGGCCGATCTCGGAGTTCGACGGCCCGGTGGATGCGGTGCGCATCCCGGTGCTGCCGCCGACCGGCGAATGCAAGCCGTTCCAGGAAGTGCTGATCGAACTCGGCACGCGCCTGAAACTGCCCGCCTTCGTCACCAAAGAGGGCGCGCGCAAGTACCGCGATTACCCGGACTTCATCGTCAACTGGGAGACCGAGCCGGGCTCGGGTATCGGCTTCCTTTCCGGCTGGCGCGGCAAGGGCGGCGAAAAAACCATGAGCGGCGAACCGAATCCGAACCAGTGGGAGATGTACGCCAAAAACAATTGCGTGCATCACTACAAACTGCCGCGTTCCTACCAATACATGCGCAACTGGAATAAAGGTTATCTGGAGTGGTCGCAGCGCAACCGTATCACGCGTTATGCCGAACCGATTTTGATCCATCTGTATTCCGAAGTGTTGCAGAAATTCCGCCTCGCCGCGCAGGGCAAGAGCATCACGCGCCAGCCGCCCGCGCATCTGGCGAAACGCGTCGAGACCTATTTCGACCCGTTGCCGTTTTACTACGAACCGCTGGAGACACAGGCCAGCGACAAACGCAAATATCCGCTGTCCGCGCTGACGCAACGCCCGATGGCGATGTACCACTCGTGGGATTCGCAGAACGCCTGGTTGCGCCAGATCCATGCGCACAATTATCTGTACGTCAATTCGCTTACCGCGCAGGACGCGGGCATCGCCGACGGCGACTGGATCTGGGTCGAGTCGCAGTGGGGTAAGGTGCGCTGCATGGCGCGCTACAGCGAGTCGGTGGAACCGTGTACGGTGTGGACCTGGAACGCGATCGGCAAGGCCGCCGGCGCATGGAACCTGGCGCCCGACGCGAACGAATCGCAGCAGGGATTTTTGCTCAATCACGTCATCTCGGAGGAGCTGCCGCCGCAAGCAGATGGCAAGCGTTATTCCAACTCCGATCCGGTTACCGGGCAGGCGGCCTGGTACGACGTGCGGGTGCGCATCTACAAGGCGGAACCGGGTGAATCCGAGCAGACCTTGCCGCAATTCGAGCCCATGCAAAAATATCCGGGCATGAAGGAAGCGCCGGGCTGGCTGGCTTATTTTGGTGGGAAGAAGAAATGAGCGAGGTGAGCATATTCAGGATGGAATTGGGCCAGTGATGACACTGAGGCTCTACCCCCATCCCAACCTTCCCCCTGCAAGGGGGAGGGAGTTCATCCCCTCCCCCTTGCAGGGGGAGGGCTAGGGTGGGGGTAGAAGTTGTGAGAGAAACAACAAGGATGAAAGCAGCAACAAAACAGCATTCCCGCAGGCTGCGGCGTGAAATGACCGATGCGGAAAAATTGCTTTGGCGTCATCTGCGCATGGAGCAGTTTGATGGTTACAAATTTCGCCGGCAACATCCGCTCGGAAATTTTATCGTTGACTTTGTATGTTTGGACGCGGCGCTGATATTGGAAGTTGATGGTGGGCAGCACGCAGACAATTCCGATAGCGATGATGCCAGGACGCATTGGTTGCAGGGAAAAGGTTTTCACGTGTTGCGATTCTGGAATAACGAAGTGATGGGGAATATTGAAGGAGTGAAGTTGGCGATCTGGAATTATTTGAAGGGTGTTGAGGCGTTGCATGCTGCTGGCGGTGACTCGAAGTTTCTACCCCCACCCCGGCCCTCTGGTGAAACTCCTAGCCATTCGACTAGGCGAGCAAACGACGCTCGCCAAGTCGCTGGTTACCCCTGCAAGGGGGAGGGAGTCAAAAAATGACCCAGCTCGCGCTCGTCATCGACCTCAATGTCTGCGTCGGCTGCCATGCCTGCGTGACCAGTTGCAAGGAATGGAACACTTCCGGCTCCGCCGGGCCGCTGTGCGACGAGAACCCCTACGGCTTGAACCCGACCGGCACGTTTTTCAACCGCGTGCAGACCTTCGAGATCGGGCAGTATCCGCACAGCGAGACGCTGCATTTCCCGAAATCCTGCCTGCATTGCGAAGACCCGCCGTGCGTGCCGGTGTGCCCGACCGGGGCGTCCTACAAGCGCAAGGAAGACGGTGTCGTGCTGGTGGATTACGACAAGTGCATCGGCTGCAAGTATTGCTCCTGGGCCTGTCCGTACGGCGCGCGCGAGTTTGACGAGAAGCAGAAGGTGATGAAGAAATGCACGCTGTGCGTGGATCGCATCTACGACCAGTCGCTGGCCGAAACCGACCGCAAGCCTTCCTGCGTGAAAGCCTGTCCGACCGGCGCGCGCCTGTTTGGCGACATCCACGATCCTGAATCGGCGGTATCGCAGGCGATCCGCGAAGACGGCGGTTATGTGCTGATGCCGGAGTGGGGCACGCAACCCGCCAACCATTATCTGCCGCGCCGCAAGACCCGGCTCAAGATACACGAGGATGAACTGGAGCGCGCCGATAATCCGCTCAAGGTGGACGGACAGTTGCCCAAACCGGGCAAGGGTGAGCCGTCGATGGAAGATGTATCGGCCTGGTGAGGAAAATTATATGAAACCCGCCTTTTCCGTCATTTTCCTGACCACGCTCATCGGCGCCGGGCAAGGCCTGTTCCTCGCCCTGTTCACGCATCAATCGTATGCGCTGTTCGGGCTGACGCCGATGCAGTCCGGCGATTTCTATGGCTACGGCAGCGTGTTGGCGTTGTTGTTTCTGACGGCGGGGCTGGTGGCCTCCTTTTTTCACCTCGGCCGGCCGGAGCGTGCCTGGCGTTCTGCGGCCCGATGGCGCACTTCATGGTTGTCGCGCGAGGTCGTTGCGTTGCCCGCATTCATGGGCACGGTTTTTCTCTACGGCGCGGCACATCTGTCCGGATACCTGCCGGAGGTGGTGACGCTGTCTGGCGGTCTGGTGATCGACCTGTCCGTCGCGCTGGGCGCCGCCGGCACGCTGTCGTCGTTTGCCCTGTTTGTCTGCACCGGCATGATTTACGCCTGCCTGCGCTTCCTGCGCGAATGGCACTCGCCGCTCACAGTCGTCAATTACATTCTGCTCGGTTGCTCCTCAGGCTTTATTCTGGCGGCGTTTTACGCGGCATCGTCCGCACCGTCGCAGGCGGATTTCTTCGCCGGGTGGGCGATCGTCATCACGCTGCTGGCGTTTGCCGGGCGCGCCGCATCGCTGCTGCGCAATGCGCGCCTCAAGCCGAAATCGACGCTGCAAACTGCCATCGGTATCAAGCATCCGCGCATCGTGCAACGCTCGCAGGGTTTCATGGGCGGCTCGTTCAATACGCGCGAGTTCTTCCACGGCAAAAGCGATGCCTTTCTGCGCACGATCAAACCGGCTTTCCTGCTGCTGGCCTTCGTGATCCCGCTGGCCTTGCTGGTGTTTGGCATGTTCACGCCCGCATTGTTGGGTGTTGCGTTTATACTTCAATATATCGGGCTGCTGGTCGAGCGCTGGCTCTTTTTCGCGCAGGCCAGCCACCCGCAAAATCTCTATTATCAATGGATATCGTGATGCGCAGAAATGCGGTGTTGACGTTTAGAGAAAGGACAAGGGGAGTTTTATTTTGTTGAGAGGTGAAACTAATAGCCGCAAAGCCTGGATTAACAGGCTGTTCCCGTTTTTGACCTGGCGGCACGGAATCAACCGCGACACACTCAAGGCCGACCTGATAGCAGGAATCACGGTTGCCCTTGTCGCTATTCCGCAGTCACTGGCCTACGCGCAACTGGCAGGCGTCCCGGCTTATTTCGGCTTGTATGCGATACTCGTTCCTTCCCTTGTTGGCGCGTTGTTTGGCTCATCCCGCGTGCTTTCCACTGGGCCGGTGGCAATGACATCATTGTTGACGGCGGCAAGCGTCATTCCGTTTGCCCACTGGGGGACGGAACAGTTTTACACCATCGTAGTGCAGATGGCGTTCCTCTCCGGCGTATTGCAAATTGCCCTCGGCTTGGCACGCATGGGGGTACTGCTCAACTTTCTGTCGCATCCGGTATTGATGGGATTCATCAATGCCGCAGCCATCATCATCGGGCTGTCACAACTCGCTCCATTGGTCGGCCTGTCATTGCGCAACAGCGAACACTTCCTCTTGGACATTGCCCATGTTCTCGCCAATATGGATCAGATGCATCTGGTCTCGCTGATTTTCGGTTTGTCTTCTCTGGCGGTCATGCTGACGGTAAAGCGTCTTGCGCCGAAGCTTCCGGGCGTGCTGATTGCGGTAATGCTGGCCACGACGGCAAGTTATTCGATTGGTTTCGAGGCGATGGGAGGCAGGATTGTCGGCGTAGTGCCGCAGGGTTTGCCCGACTTCAGCCTGCCGGCGTTGGACTGGAAGACAAGTGTGGACCTGCTTCCGATGGCTTTCGTGATCGCACTGGTAAGCTTCATGGAAGCCATGTCAAGTTGCAAAATCATCGCCATCAAGACCCGTACAGCATGGGATGAAAATCAGGAACTGGTCGGTCAGGGGCTGGCAAAAATCGCCGCATCATTTAATCACACCATGCCGGTAAGCGGCTCATTCTCACGCTCGGCACTGAACCTTGCCGCTGGTGCAAGAACCGGGTTGTCTTCAATCTTCACCGCTCTGGCGGTGTTGCTTACGTTGCTGGTGCTGACCCCTTTGCTGCATCATTTGCCCAAGCCAACGCTTGCTGCCGTGATTATTCTGGCGGTGATTTCACTGCTTAGCTTCAGGGTGTTCCCAGAGGCATGGAGTGCAAGCCGGCAGGACGGGATTGCGGCTGCAACAACTTTTGTTGCCACCCTGCTGTTTGCGCCCAATATTCAGTACGGGATGCTGATCGGGATTATTCTTGCACTTGCATTGTTCCTGTTTCGCACCATGAAACCGCGTATTGTGTTACTGGGTCTGGACGAACACGGCGAACTGCAGAATGCGGACAGATTTAGCCTGCCGCGATTTCATCCAAAAGTGGCAGCAATCCGTTTTGATGGACGGCTTTATTTTGCGAACGTGAGTTATTTCGAGGAATCCATTCTCTACCTGATCAGCAACGACCCTGATATCAACTATGTATTGGTGGATGCACGGGGTATCAATGGACTTGATGCATCAGGGGTGGCAATGCTTCGCAACCTTGTTGCCCGGCTGAACGAAAATGGGATTACATTGGTTTTTTACAACATAAAATTACCCGTGCTCGAAGTAATGCAGCGCACAGGGTTGCAAGATGACATCCAGCAGAAAAATATTTTCCTGACTGAGCGTGATACTCTGAAAGACATTAAAGAACGGCTGGAAGCGAAATCAAGTGGCAGAAGTATCATGTAGAAAATTGCCGGCTTGATGGCTGTCCAAAAGTATTAAAGCACGCCATAGTTGGCACATCCAAGCCTGCTCTAAAAAGCGCTATATGGATCGCATTCTATATTGCGAGCGTGCCCTGTTATTATTCAATTCAAACAACGGAAGTTTTCGATGATTGGTTTGCAGGGCTGAAGGATAAGCAAGCCGTGCGGCGTGTTCAGGTACGCATCGACCGCGCAAGATGGGCGGCGGCCTGTATTTCTATCGTTGCAAGGACGAGATATACAATTTCCTGCGTAAAGCGGACAAAGTGGACGATATCGGTGTGGGCGGTTTCTTCATGGCGATGTCGAACTGGATCAAGCCGGTGTATGCCACGCTTGATCCGGAGATATGCCGCAACTGCACGGCGCGTATTTTCTCCGAGTGCCATGTTTTCCTGCCCAACGGGGAGCCGAGAACAGAATGATCAAATGTTCATGGATAATCGCACAAAAACAAATGCGGAGCCGACCCTTATAATTCCAGCGATTTTGCCCATACTAAAACAGCGCTTGACCATCATAAACTATTTGTTTATTGTTCTGGCATGATACGCAACTTCGCCAGCACGGAAACCGAGCAATTCTTTGCATCAGGCAAATCGCGGCGATTTCCGCCGGAAATTCTCAAACGTGCGGCGATGCGCTTAACGCAACTGGATGCTGCCACACGCATTGAAGACTTGCGCCTTCCGCCATCGAACCGGCTGGAGGCGTTGGCTAATAACCGTGCCGGGCAATGGAGCATCCGCATCAATGACCAATGGCGCGTGTGTTTCCGTTTTGAAAGCGGCGACGCTTACGACGCTGAAATCGTCGATTACCATTAAGGAGAAATATCATGGCCAAAAAAGGACTGCCCGCAATCCATCCCGGAGAATATCTGGGCGAAACTTTGGGTGAGCTGAACATCTCCCAAGCCGAGTTTGCACGCGCTATCGGCGTTTCGCCGATGCGAATTTCGCATGTCATCAAAGGAACACGCCCGGTAACGGCTGAACTGGCGCTGTTGTTCGGGCGCGCATTTGATCAGTCGCCGCAATACTGGCTTAACCTGCAAGCAGCTTATGATTTGAAGGCAGCGGAGGCCAGCTTGGGCAAGCTGCTCTACAATGTGCATACACTGGCGCATGCGTGACCGCAGGTTACCGATGATCTAAGTTGAGCACAAAAAATAGGCGCGCGCATTTGTGTCGTGAAAAAACAAAGAAATCAAACTGAATGAACAAAGACCAACTCAAAAAACTGGAAGCCGACTTATGGAGCGCCGCCGACAAGCTGCGCGCCAACTCCGACCTGAAGTCCAGCGAATACGCCACCCCGGTGCTGGGGTTGATCTTCCTCAAGTTCGCCGACAACAACTACCGCCGCCACGAAGCGGAAATCCACGCCGAATACACCAAGCTCAAAGGCACCCGGCGCGAGAAGAAAATCTCCGACATCGCCATCGAGAAGTGCGGGTTCTACCTGCCCGATCATGCACGCTACGAGCATCTGCTGAATCTGCCGGAAGAGAAGAACATCGCCAAGGCGCTCAAGGAGGCGATGAAGGCCATCGAGGAATACAAGCCCGAACTCGAAGGCGTGCTGCCCAAAGACGAATATGCCGCGCTGACGCGCACCGACAAGACGCTGCCGCAATCGCTGCTGCGCACTTTTGCCGACATACCCGCCAATGCCACCGGCGACTTGTTCGGGCAGATTTACGAATACTTCCTGTCCGAATTCGCGCGCAGCGAAGGCCAAAAGGGTGGCGAGTTTTTCACGCCGCGTTCCGTGGTGCGCCTGATGGTCGAGATCATCGAGCCGCACGGCGGCAAGGTGTTCGATCCCGCTTGCGGTTCCGGCGGCATGTTCGTGCAGTCTGCGCAGTTCATCGCGGAACACCGCAAAGAACTGAAAGGTTCGGAAAGCGGTGTGTACGTCTGCGGCCAGGAGAAAACGCGCGACACCGTCAACCTTGCCAAGATGAACCTTGCGGTCAATGGACTGCGCGGCGAAATCAAGCAGGCCAACACCTACTACGAAGACCCGTACCAGAGTTTTGGCGCATTCGATTACGTCCTCGCCAATCCCCCGTTCAACGTGGACGACGTGAGCCTCTCCAGCGTGGAGAAGGACAAGCGCTTCAACACCTACGGCATCCCGCGCAACAAATCGAAAGTGAAGAAGGCCGACGAGGGCAAGAAAACCGTGCCCAACGGCAACTACCTGTGGATCAACCTGTTCGCCACTTCCTTGAAAGAAAAGGGCCGCGCCGCGCTGGTCATGGCGAATTCCGCATCCGATGCGCGCCACTCCGAAGCCGACATCCGCAAGACGCTGATCGAGCAAAACCTCATCTACGCGATGCTGACGCTGCCCTCGAACATGTTCTACACCGTCACGCTCCCGGCCACGCTGTGGTTTTTCGACAAGGCCAAGGCCGACGACAAAATCCTGTTCATCGACGCGCGCAACATCTTCACCCAGATCGACCGCGCCCACCGCGAATTCAGCGAAGAACACATCCAGAACATCGCCATCATCAGCCAGTTGCACAAGGGGCGGCGCGAAAAATTCGTGCAACTCATAGACCGCTATTTCGCGGCAGGCATGCAGCGCCTGTTCGAGAACAAAACCAGCGTCGAACCCGTTTCCGCGCAATTGCTCGAAGTGCTGGACGACACAGGCGGCAAACAGGCCGTGGGCGAACTGGTGCAGCAATGGGCGGGGCTGGCCAAACTCAAGACCCGCTACGCGCAATATCAGGAAAAGCACGCGGATGAATCGGCGGTGGACAAGAAGAACAAGGCGCAGCAGCAATTGCGCGAGGCGTTCGATCCCTTCTTCGCTGCGCTGCACGAAGGCTTGAAGCATCTGGATAAGATCGTGCGCCAGCATGAAAAGCAGCAGGCCGAACAAGCGAAGGCGGATGGCAAGCGCGCCACGACCGACCGCAAGACCAATTTACTCAAGGCCGCGCTGGAAGAATTGCACAAGGAAGTGAAAAACGCCGAAATCTTCTACCAGCACATCCACTGGTTGCAGGAACGCTTCCCCAAAGCGGAATACGAAGATGTCACCGGCCTGTGCAAACTCGCCAGCCCGGCAGATGTGGAGGAACAGGATTATTCGCTTAATGCAGGGCGCTACGTCGGCGTGGTGATCGAAGAGGATGGCAAGACGGAGGAAGAATTTGTCGCCGACCTGCTGGCGATGAACGAAGAGCTGTTCAGTCTGAATGGTGCGGCGCAGGGGCTGGAAAAAGTGATTAATCATAACGTAGCGCAGATTGCGGGAGAAGGTTGATGCAGTGGGTTCGCGAGCCGCTTGGTGAGATTTGCCGAAAAGGCAGAGGCCGGATTCAGACCGGACCTTTTGGATCGCAATTACATGAATCTGACTACAGTGCCGATGGCACTCCTGTCGTTATGCCAGCAGACATTTCGGACGGGAGGGTCGCCGTTACACGAATTGCGCGAGTGCCTGAGAGCCACGTCGAGCGATTGAAGCGTCACAAATTAGCCAAAGGAGACATCGTTTACGGGAGGCGTGGCGATATTGGGCGGCAAGCATTGGTTCGAGATGAAAATATAGGATGGTTGTGTGGGACAGGCTGCCTGAAAATTTCTCTTGGGGATTCACCGCTAATTTCTGAATTCCTTCACCGTTATCTTTCTACGAAGGCAGTTGTCAGTTGGATTGAAGGGCAGGCAGTTGGCGCAACGATGCCAAATCTCAACACGGGTATTCTTGAACGCGTCCCAGTTTTCTATCCAGAAGACAAAACAACTCAGAAAAAAATTGCGGCGATACTCTTGGCGTATGACGAGTTGATCGAAAACAATCAGCGGCGCATCGCGCTGCTGGAAAAGATGGCTGAGGAAATCTACCGCGAATGGTTTGTCCGTCTGCGCTTCCCCGGTCACGAGAAAGTCAGGTTCATCAAAGGTGTACCTGATGGTTGGCAAGTCAAGAAACTCGGCGAACTGGTTAGAACACAGTACGGATATACAGCGAGTGCAGAAACAGAAGGTGAAGGGCCAAAATTTCTCCGCATCACTGACATCGCAGCTGCTGCGATCAACTGGGAGTTTGTACCTCACTGCAAAATTGAGGAGAAAGACGAGGAAAAGTATCTGCTCCGAGAGGGAGATATTGTGGTGGCTCGAACAGGTGCTACCGTCGGCTATGCCAAGCGAATTAACAAGCATATTCCGAAAGCTGTGTTTGCCTCATACTTGGTGCGGTTGATTCCCAAGCGCAAGAGAGATGCTATATTTTTGGGATTGTCGGTTGAGCGCAACGCTTTCAAGGACTTCATTTGGATGTTCGTTACGGGGGCAGCTCAGCCCCAAGCGAATGCCACAACGATGGCGCTTTTCCCTGTTTTCTATCCGCCTGAAACCTTGCTCAATGAGTTCAATCGAATCGTCGAGCCGATTCTGGATGAAAAGGAACTCTTGCTGAATCAAGCTGCCGTTCTTGCACGCACGAGAGACGCGCTTCTCCCACGTCTCATTTCCGGCAAACTCTCCGTCGAAAACCTCGACATCAAATTCCCGCCCAGCATGGAGGAGGCCGCCCATGCAGCCTGAGGCTATGCTGTTACAGCGCCCAAGGATTAAACACCTGCGGATACAGCGCGAAGTCCTGCACGTTGCGGGTGACCACGGTGAGACCGTGGCATTGGGCGGTGGCCATGAGCAGGCCGTCCATCACCGGCATGGGTTGTCCCGCCAGTTCGGTGTGTGCGGTGATTTGTGCCCAGACGTGGAGAGCGGCGGCATCGAGCGGCAGGATGCGTCCGGCGAAGCGTTGTTCCACCTTACCCAGCCAGGCGGTGAGCTTCTGGCTGCGACGCGGGTCGGCTTTGCGCAGTTTGAGGATGCCTTTTTCGATCTCGCCCAGCGTGATGACGCTGATAAACAGGCTGGCCTCGTCCTGCTCGTCCAGCCAAGCGATCACTTTCTGCGCGGGGGCTTTTTTGGCGTATTCGGACAAGGCGCAGGTATCAAGCAGCCAGCTCATTCCAACTCCATTTCATCAGTGATATTGCGTTGGCTTCCGCATTCGCTCCTCGCCGTGCTGCCTGCACTGTCTTCGTCGCTCATTTGTCGCCGCCTTATCTCACTTTCGAACTGGAGCTGGAATCATAATTCGATGTCGCGCCCGGTGTCGCGGCTGCGGGAAATGTCCAGGTCTTCGGCTGCGAGGTCGGGACGCAGCAGCGCGCTGGAGAGCTTGGTGCGGTGGCGGGTGAGCCGGGCGTACTCCTCCGCCGAAACGACTACCGCCGTGGGCTTGCCGTGGACGGTGACCGTTTGGGCATCGCCACTCGCCGCCCGCTTGATGAGCTGGCTGAAGTTGCCCTTCGCTTCTTGCAGTTGCCAATGGCCTGTCGTTTCCTGTAGTTGTCGTTCGCTGCGCATGATAGCCTCCGTTAATTCCGGCGATAAATCTGGCCAGACTGGGCAGAATTTAGCACAAAGCTTGCGGGTTGGCTATGGGTAAGTTTATAGGGCTGTCATTTCGACCAGAGGGAGAAATGACAGGTGGGGCGGGCTTATTCGTTTGAACGTTACCTAAGCCTGTTCTTTAGTTAACGAAAACGGCTTTCCCTTAACTTAGGCGACGGGCTAGTTAAATATGGCGTTTATTAATTTGTAACTAATTGAATTTATATGCCTAACTTCATTTCCGAAGATTAGATCGAGCAGGCACTGGTGCAGAAGCTTCAGCATCTGCACGGTTTCGATGCGCTCGACTGTTATACGGAAAATGCGGAGGACTTGAACGACGGCTCAAACCGCGCCAGCAAGCGCGATGTGATTCTGCTGGATCGGGTGCGGGAAGCCGCGATTCGCCTGAACCCGGAAATACCATCTACCGCCATTGAGGATGCGCTGGATAAGTTGCTCGACCGGCGGCAGGCGATGACGCTGATCGCCGCGAACCGGGAAATCTATGGCCTGTTGCGCGATGGTATTCCGGTGGAATTCGACAACGCGCAGGGGGTGCGGCAGCAGGAACTGGTGAGCTTGAGCCTTCGGCAACTATAAGGAAATTCCTTATGGTTCGACAAGAGGGAAAGCGCGAGGTTAAACGCGAGATAGAACACTACAACCTTGATGTCATTATTTCCGTCGGTTACCGCGTGAAATCCAAGCAAGGTACGCAATTCCGCATCTGGGCTAACAGTGTGCTGAAAAGTTATCTGGTGCAAGGCTATGGTCAAGGTGATTATCAACCTGATCAATGGCAAAAACGCATGAATATGCCCGCCGGATATGCAGTTGCTTGCCGCTGGGGCAGTGTGAAGCAGGCCGGGATGATTGCTGACGGGCTGGCGGTGAGCGAGTTACGGCTATTTGGATAATGTGATAATGGATACGATGAAATGAACAAGCACATTGCCCGCTTCCTGCCCTTCCTTTCCTGGTTTCCGTTGCGCGGCGGGACGGTTAGGGCCGATCTGGTTGCGGGCATCACCGTCGCGCTGGTGCTGATCCCGCAATCCATGGCTTATGCGCAACTGGCCGGTCTGCCCGCCTATTACGGGCTGTATGCGGCGTTCCTGCCCGGTATTATCGCGGCGCTATGGGGATCGTCGGGGCAACTGGCTACCGGGCCGGTTGCGGTGGTCTCGCTGCTGACCGCTTCGACACTCGCGCCGCTGGCCGCCGCCGGATCGAGCCAGTTCATCGCGCTGGCGATCCTGCTGGCGTTGATGGTTGGCATCATCCAGCTCATGCTGGGCATGTTCAAACTCGGCGTGGTGGTGAATTTTCTCTCGCATCCGGTTATCGTCGGCTTCACCAATGTCGCCGCCATCATCATTGGCCTGTCTCAGCTCAACAAGCTGTTCGGCGTCTCGATGGGACGCAGCGAGCATTTCATTCAGGATATCTGGGGGGTACTGCAACAGGTCGGCGATACCCACTTGCCGACGCTGCTGATGGGCGTTTCGGCCTTCGCCATCATGTGGGGAATGAAAAAATTCGCGCCGAGGATGCCCGGCGTGCTGATCGCCGTCGCGCTCACCACGGTCGTGAGCTGGGCTATTGGTTTCGAGCACAACGGCAAGGGCAGGATCGACGAGATCATGGATGCCGAGGTCAAAACCCTTGCCGACAAATTTTCGCAGACGGAAGCCAGAATCGAAGAATTGAACGCTAAGCTCGGCGCCAAATCGGTAGAGCTGAAACAGCATCTGAAAAATCATGACGGGAGCGCGCAGCATACCGCCGCACTGAACTATGAAATCGAGCTGCTCAGGCTGGAACTCAAGGATGCCGAGGGAGAGAACCGCAAGATCGCCCGCTCCATGCGCAAATTCATTTTCGAGCAGGCGCCCGCCGCCGGAGAACAGCCCGCCAGGCTTTATCTGGCCGGGCAGGTGCCGCAGGGTGAGAAGGCCGACGGCTACCGCTGGCGTATCAAGAAAGTGAGCAAGGGTGAACTTGCACTGGTCGGCGGCGGCGAGGTGGTGGGTTCCATTCCCGCCGGGTTGCCGCAGTTCGACCTGCCGGCGCTTAACTGGGAAATGATTTCGCTGCTCATTTCCAGCGCGCTGGTGATCTCGCTGGTGGGCTTCATGGAAGCCATCTCGATCGCCAAGGCGATGGCGGCGAAAACCAAGGCGCGCATCGACCCCAACCAGGAGTTGCTCGGGCAGGGTTTTGCCAACATCGTCGGCAGTTTCAGCCAGTCGTTCCCGGCCAGCGGCTCATTTTCCCGTTCGGCGGTCAACCTTAACGCCGGCGCCAGAACCGGCATGGCCTCGGTATTCACCGGCGTCATTGTGCTGATCACGCTGATGTTCCTCACGCCGCTGTTGTATCACCTGCCCCAGGCGGTGCTGGCTGCGGTGATCATGCTGGCGGTGGTCGGCCTGGTCAACTTCAAGGCGATCGGCCATGCCTGGCACATCCACAAACACGACGGCATCGCCGCCGTGGTGACGTTTGTCGCCACGCTGGCTTTTGCGCCCCATCTCGACAACGGCATCATGGTCGGCGCCGGTCTGGCCATCCTGCTCTATCTCTATCGCACGATGACCCCGCGCGTCGCGATCCTCGGCCGTTATCACGACGGCACGCTGCGCGACGCAAAGGCGCACAACCTGCCGGTCAGCGAGAACATCATCGCCATCCGTTATGACGGTTCGCTCTATTTCGCCAACGTGTCCTACTTCGAAGACACCATCCTGGAAGCCGTAGCCAACAATCCCCGCGCGAGGCACCTATTGATCGTGTCGAACGGCATCAACCAGCTCGATGCGTCGGGCGACGAGGTCATACACCACATCGTGGAAAGGCTGCGTTCCAACGACATCCGGGTAGTGTTCAGCGGCCTGAAGAAACAGGTGATCGATGTCATGCGCCATTCCGGCCTGTACGATTACATCGGCCAGGAAAACATTTTTCCCGGCGAGGACCTGGCGCTGGATGAAATTTATGCCGAAGTGCTCAAGGCCGTTCCCGATGCGCCCTGCCGCCTGCTGAAGCAACACATCGGCGGAGCAGACGGGGTAAAAACCTGGCTATAATGCACAACAATAACAAGCTGCCGGAGAACCACTCGTGACATTAGCTTCAACCATGTTGCCGATCGATGTTGCGCTGGGGGTCGTCGTCTACTGGTTGCTGCTCGGACTGGCCGGCTTGCTGATGCAGAACAGCCGCGCGATCACGCAGATTGTCTTCCCTGCGGGCGCGCTGGGCGCCCTGGTTCTTGCGGCTGCCGCAGTGTCGAGTCTGGGGGGCGCTGTCAACGTGGCGGTGCTGCCGCTCGGACTGCCCGATCTGCCATTCCATCTGCGCCTGGATTCCCTGTCCGCATTCTTCATGCTGTTGCTTGGCGCCACCACCGTCGGCATCTCGCTGTATTCGGCGGGGTATTTCCGCATGATGGAGGGCGGCACGCTGGGGCTGCTGTGCTTCCAGTACCATGTCTTCCTCGCCGCGATGGCCATGGTATTCATCGCGGATGACGCCTACCTGTTCATGGTGGCATGGGAAACGATGGCGTTATCCTCATACCTGCTGGTCACCACCGACCACAAGGTGCCGGAAATCCGCCGTGCCGGTTTTCTCTATCTGCTGATCGCCCACGTCGGCGCGATCGCCATCCTGATGTGCTTCGGCGTGATGCAGGGCGGGCATGGCGATTACACCTTTGATGCGATGCGCGAATCGCAGCTGACGGCCTTCTGGGCCAGCGCGACTTTCCTGCTCGCCTTGTTCGGCTTCGGCGCCAAGGCGGGCATTCTGCCGCTGCATGTCTGGCTGCCGGAAGCGCATCCCGCCGCACCCTCGCCGGTTTCGGCGATGATGAGCGGCATCATGCTGAAAACCGCCATTTACGGGATTCTGCGCGTCAGTTTCGATCTGCTCGATGTGCAATTGTGGTGGTGGGGCGCGCTGGCGCTGACGCTGGGACTCGTCACCGCGCTGTTCGGCGTACTGTTCGCCGCCGTGCAGACCGACATGAAACGCCTGCTTGCCTATTCCTCGATCGAGAACATCGGCATCATCCTGGCCGGCATCGGCCTCGCCATCATCTTCCACTCTTTCCAGAAAGAAGCGCTGGCGGCGTTGGCGCTGACTGCCGCGCTGTACCATTCGCTCAACCATGCCTTCATGAAGGGGCTGCTGTTCCTAGGCACCGGCTCGGTGTTGCACGCCACCGGGGAACGTAATCTGGGCAAACTGGGTGGGCTGATCCACCGCATGCCGAAACTGGCGTTGCTGGTGCTGGTCGGCACCCTGGCGCTCGCCGGTTTGCCGCCGCTGAACGGCTTCGTTTCCGAATGGCTGCTGTTGCAGGCGTTCCTGCTGTCGCCGGGTTTGCCGCATTCCTATCTCAATATGCTGATTCCGGTAGCCGCCGCCGCACTCGCGCTGGCCGCCGCGCTGGCGGGCTACGTTATGGTCAAGTTCTACGGCGTGATTTTCCTCGGCCAGCCGCGCGCGGAAAAATTGGTGGCGCAAACGCATGACATTGGCATCTGGGAGCGGATGGGACTGACCTGGCTGGCGCTGGGTTGCATCCTGCTGGGATTGTTTCCGGTGTTTTTCATTCTGCACATCGATTTTGTCACCCAGATGCTGGTCGGCCACACGCTCGGCGTCAGCGCCGCGCAGACCGGCTGGATGTGGCTCACGCCGATCCAGCCGGAGCGTGCCAGCTATAATCCGCTGGCCTTGTTCGTGATCGTTGTCACCGGCGTCCTGTTCACCATTTACGTGGTGAAAAAGTTCTATCACGGACGATTGCGCCGCAGCCCGCCCTGGGATTGCGGCTACCCCGAACAGAACGCGCGCATGCAGGATACCGCCGAGGGCTTCGGCCAGCCGATCCGGCAGATTTTCCAACTGTTCTTCGGCATCATCCGCAAAGTGCCCAGCCCGTTCGACAAGAAGCCGCACTATCATGGCGAGACCCGTGACCTGCTGTGGGATTGGTGCTATCTGCCGATTGCGCGCCTGACCGAAAAACTTTCCATACTGGTCGGCAAGCTGCAGCATGGCCGCATCCATATTTATCTTTTGTACAGTTTTGCCACCCTGTTGGCGTTGCTGGCGTTTATCCGATGAACGGCATACTTTTACAACTCTTGCAGAATACGCTGGTGGTGCTGATCGCGCCGCTGCTGCTGGGCTGGGTCAACCAGTGCCGCGCCTGGCTGCAAAACCGCAGCGGCGCCGGTATGCTGCAACCCTATCGCAACCTGATCAAGCTGTTCCACAAGGATGCGGTGCTGGCGCACAACGCTTCGCCGTTGTTCCGTTTCACCCCCTACATTCTATTTGCGGCCATGTGGCTGGCGGCGGCGCTGGTGCCGGTCATCGCGACGGATTTGCCGCTTTCTCCGGCGGTGGACGTGATTGCTCTAGTAGGTATTTTTGCGCTGGCGCGGGTGTTCATCTCGCTTGCGGCAATGGATGTTGGCACTTCATTCGGCACGCTTGGCGCACGCCGCGAAATGCTGGTCGGCTTTCTCGCCGAACCGGCGCTGCTGATGGTGTTCTTCACCGCCGCGATGATCAGCCAGTCCACCTCGCTGGTCACCATTGTCGAAACCCTGGCGCACAAGGAGTTTGTGATTTATCCGAGTCTGGCTTTCGCTGCGGTCGCTTTTGTCATGGTGCTGCTGGCGGAGAACGCGCGCATCCCGGTGGACAATCCCGCTACCCACCTCGAGCTGACCATGATCCACGAGGCGATGATCCTGGAATATTCTGCACGCCATCTCGCGCTGATCGAATGGGCGAGCGCGCTCAAGCTGCTGGCGTATTTCACCATTGGCTTCGCGCTGTTCCTGCCGTGGGGCATTGCCGAGGCGGGCAACTGGGGAGCGCTGCCTGTCGCGCTGGCGGCCCTGTTCCTGAAGTTGGCGGCGGCGGGCGCCGGCCTTGCGTTGCTTGAGACGGTCTCCGCCAAGATGCGCATCTTCCGCGTGCCGGAATTCATGGGCACCGCTTTCCTGCTGGCGGTGCTGGGCATGCTGATCTATTTTTTGCTGGGGGCATGAAATGGCGAATTTCTCCGGCCAACTTATCAACTTGTTTGCTGCCCTGCTGCTGTTGATTGCCTTCGCCATGCTGTCGCAGCGGCGGATACTGTCACTGATCAACCTGTTCGCGCTGCAAGGGCTGGTGCTGTCCGCCAGCACCGCAGTCGTGGCATATTCTTCACATCAGCATCACCTGTACTACTCGGCGGCGCTGACGCTGGTGCTGAAAGTGATTATCCTGCCGTGGATTTTGCACCGCCTGATCCGCAAGCTGAATGTCAAATGGGATATCGAGACGCTGTTCAACATTCCCATCACCATGCTGATCGGCATCGCGCTGGTGGTGTTTGCCTTCAATCTGGCGGCGCCGATTTCGCAGTTGTCCGGCACGATCACCAAGAGCACGCTGGGCATCGCCATGGCGTGCGTGCTGTTGTCATTCATGATGATGATCACGCGCAGCAAGGCGGTGCCGCAGGTGATCGGCTTTCTTGCGATGGAGAACGGCCTGTTTTTCGCCGCCACCAGCGCCACCTACGGCATGCCGATGGTGGTGGAACTGGGCATCGCGCTCGACGTGCTGGTCGGCATGGTCATTCTGGGCATCTTCTTCTTCCAGATCCGGGAAACCTTCGACAGCCTGGATTTGAAGCACATGGAAAAACTCAAGGAAGAGTGACGTGGAAATATTCTGGATATTGGCGATTCCCCTGATTGGCGGCCTGCTGCTGGCGTTGTTCGGCTGCCGTTCGTTCGCGCCGGAACTGAACTCTATCATGAGCTTTGGCACGTTTGTGGCCTCTGCCTTCCTCACCGCCCGCGTCGTCACCGACGGGCCGATCACCGCGCTGGACGAACAGTTTTTCGTTGACTCGTTCAATGTCTTCCTGGTGGCGCTGACCGCCTTCGTCGCTTTTACCACCGCGCTGTTTTCGCGCCCCTACATGCGCATCGAGCAGGCGCACGGCAAGCTTACCGTCAAAATGCTGCGTCTCTACCACAGCATGTACCAGCTGTTCACCTTCACCATGCTGCTGGTGTTGCTGACCAATAATATGGGCATCATGTGGGTGGCGATGGAGGCGGCCACGCTGACCACCGTGCTGCTGGTCTCGCTGTACCGCACCCCGGCCAGCCTGGAAGCGGCGTGGAAATATTTCATCCTGTGCGGCGTGGGGCTCGCCCAGGCGCTGTTCGGTACGATCCTGCTCTATTTCGCGGCGGAAAAAGTGCTCGGTGCAGGCGGCACCGCGCTGTTGTGGACGCACCTTGATGCGGTCAAGACCGAGCTCGAACCGACCGTGCTGTCGCTCGCCTTCGTGTTCCTGCTGGTGGGCTACGGCACCAAGGTCGGCCTGGCGCCGCTGCATAGCTGGCTGCCCGACGCGC
>Ga0209317_1000725_pt1 | contig 36214 bp, 29 predicted proteins | sample RifGroB2_FD_183994 | JGI IMG/M metagenome (GOLD analysis project Ga0209317, IMG submission 183994) | Soil microbial communities from Rifle, Colorado, USA - Groundwater B2 (SPAdes) (version 2) | ecosystem: Environmental > Terrestrial > Soil > Unclassified | place: Rifle, Colorado | collected... | reverse complement strand
CCTCGCGGATGTTGATCTCCGGGTTGAAGTTGGTGGCGAAGGGCTGGCCGTGGTTGCCGGCGTTGGCGTCGATGATGTCGATCTCCTGCACCTCGTCCAGGTAGTTCTTGGCGGCCAAGGCGGTGAAGACGTTGGTGACGCCGGGATCGAAGCCGCTCCCCAGAAGCGCCATCAACCCCTTCTCCCTGAAGCGGTCATGGTAGTCCCACTGCCAGCTGTACTCGAACTTCGCGGTGTCGAGCGGCTCGTAGTTCGCGGTATCGAGGTAATCGACGCCGGTCGCAAGACAGGCATCCATGATGGTCAGGTCCTGATAGGGAAGCGCCACGTTGATGACCAGCTTCGGCTCTTCACGCTTGATCAGTTCGATTAACTCGGGCACGTTGTCCGCGTTGACCTGCGCCGTGGCGACCGGGAACTCGATCTGGTCCGCTATGGCGCGGCATTTCGATTCGGTGCGCGAAGCAAGGGTAATTGCGGTGATCACGCCGCGGGCCTGGGCGCACTTGTGCGTAACGACCCCGCCGACGCCGCCTGCCCCGATTATCAGTACTTTGCTCATTTAAGTTACTCTCCTCTTCATTAATAGTAAAACGTAGGCGGCGTCACAACCCAAAGGAGCTTCGCCGCGCCCTTCCCCACATTTTTAACGGTATGCCTCCTGTCGGAGGCGAAATAAAAACATTCACCCTTTCCCACCGTGTACAGCTTGTCATCGAGCCTGAGCTGCACCTTGCCGGAGATAACGTACCCGAATTCCTCCCCCTCGTGGATCGGCTGTTCGTCCATCTCCCCGTCGGGATCGAGCGTCACCAGCACCGGGTCCATCTCGCGGTTCTGGGCACCCGGCACCAGGAGTTCCACCTTCACGCCGTCATCGGTCGCCGTCACGCGGGCATCCTTGCCGAAGACGATGTCCTGGTCCGGCTCCTCGCTGAAGAACTCCTGCATGCTGATGCCGAAGACGTCGACGATGCTCTTGAGCGTCGCGATCGACGGGGAGGTGGCGTCGTTCTCCAGTTGCGAGATGAAGCCTTTGGTAAGATCGGCGCGACTAGCCAATTCCTCCTGAGTCAGGGAGTTGACCATTCTGAGTCGTTTCAATCTCTCACCGATTTTCAAGAAATCCTCCGAGTTTAGTAACAGTAAACCTTTTGTATTTTTACAATTTATGTATTTCCGAAAAGTTTGTCAACGAAAAGTTTAGTGCTGGTATACTTCCTGTTTAATATTTAGCGGACACTAATGTTAATGAGGCTCATAACGAACCGGATTACTTAGCCTAAATGACGCAAGCGCCGCCACAACCGGCCATAGAAAGTCGTTACAAATACACCTGCAACGCAAATGGCGCGGGGCCGGAAACCTCGATGCAAGGCGATTTCACCTTGAAAATTAGAAAATAAAACTGTTTTCGCGGGCGCCACATCTCGACATCCGGGACCTCTGCCGTCATGCCTTTGCCGCTCCACTTTGACGTATACGCGCGGAACCCTTCATGCCGTTGAGCCGGCGTCTTATTTATGCTACTACTGAAAGCGACAGGCCAACAAGGGAGCCCCTCCCCTGCCCCGCCAAACCCACCACAAAGGAAAACGCATGAACCTCTTAGACGGCAAGAAATGCGCGGAGAGCCTGATCGGCGACATCGCGAAACAGGTCTCGCGCCACATCGACTCCGGGCTCAGGAAACCGCACATGACCGTCATCCTGGTCGGAGCCCATGCGGCGAGCGAGTCGTACGTCAAGTCGAAGATCGCCACCTGCGCGCTGTCGGGCTTCGAAAGCAACCTGATCCGCTTTCCCGACACCATCAGCGAGAGGGAGCTGCTGCATAGGATCGGGGAGATCAACGAGGACACCTCCACCGACGGGGTCATCGTGCAGCTCCCGCTCCCCAAGCAGATCAGCGCGCAGCGCGTCATCAACGCCATCGCCCCGGAAAAGGACATCGACGGCTTCCATCCGACCAACTTCGGGCGCATGGCGCTGGGACAGAAGGCGTTCCGCCCGGCGACGGCCTACGGCATCTGCAAACTGCTCCAGTTCTACCAGGTGCCGGTAGCCGGGAAACACTGCGTCGTCATCGGCCGCTCCAACATCGTCGGAAAGCCGATCTCCATCATGCTCTCCAACGACTTCGACATCGGCAACGCCACCGTCACCCTGACCCACATAGAGACGCCGCGCGAGCTTCTTTTGGAGGAGACCCGACGCGCCGACATCGTCATCGTCGCGGTCGGCATCCCCGGCTTTGTCACCCCGGACATGGTCAAGGAGGGGGTGACCCTGATCGACGTCGGCATCAATCGGCTGGAAAACGGCAAGCTGGTAGGCGACGTGGATTTCGCGGCCGTAGCCCCCAAATGCGCCTGGATCACCCCGGTTCCGGGCGGCGTCGGGCGCATGACCGTCGCGGCCCTCATGATAAACACACTGATGGCCTACCAGGGCAATCTCGACCTGGCCTGAACAGAGGCCGCCCGTTTCATCAGGCGCGGCGGCAACAGGCAACGAGAGAGGGTCCCGGCATGCGCGCCGGGACCCTCTCTTATTTAGTAACAAGCTCCAGGCCGTAGGGGCGAATAACCGTTCGCCCGGAAGCGCCTACTGCTCCGACTTCCACCTCAGGTACATATCCTCGACCTTGTCCCTGGCCCACGGCGTCCTTCTCAGGAACTTGAGGCTCGACGGGACGCTCGGTGCATGGGTGAAGCAGCGGATATCGATGCGCTTTCCCAACTCCTCCCAACCGTATTTCTCCACAAGCTCGGTCAGAATGATCTTCAAGGTGACCCCGTGCAGCAGGTCCGGCTGTTGGCTCTCCATGCCCTTGGCTCCCGTTAAATATCGATGTTTTTCGCGCTTGAAAAAATCCAGCGATCCTACGATTTTGTCTGATACCGCTCGTGCCAGATCCTGGCGGTGTCTATATCAAGCATCACGCCACGCACGTCAGCCGGGATGCCGCTTTGCACGAAGCGGCCGGTCAAGGCCGAATTAGCGCTCAGCTCGCCGCTGGCGTACAACTTCCAGATCTCCCTGCCGTAGTCCGTTATAAGCAGTTCCGGAGCGAATCGGCCGAAGTAGGCGGTCATGTTTCCCACGTCCCGAAAAAGCATCTTGCTGGCGTTGTTGTTACCGGCGGCGTCGATCGCCTGCGGCAGGTCGATGATGACCAATCCGTCGCTACCCGAAAGCACGTTGTACTCGGAGAGGTCCCCGTGCACGAGGCCCGCGCAAAGCATGAGCACAATCTGGCGCATCATGAAAGAGTGCCCTACACGCGCCTCGTCGGCGGTGAGCCTTATATCGTTCAATCTGGGCGCGGCGTCCCCCTGGGCGTCAAGCACCAGCTCCATCACCAGTACGCTCTCCACGTAATTATAGATCCTGGGTACGCGAACCCCTGCGTCGGCCAGCCGCTGCAGGGCATCCACCTCGGCGTTTTGCCAGGCATCCTCCTGCTCTTTGCGGCCGTAGCGACTGTTCTTCTCCATGGCGCGCGCCTGGCGGCTGTTCCTCACCTTGCGCCCTTCCTGATACTGGGCCTGCTGGCTGAAGCTACGCTTGCTCGCTTCCTTGTACACCTTTGCGCAACGGACCTCACCTTTGGAATGGACCACGTACACCTCGGCTTCCTTGCCGCTCATCAACTGGCAGACGACCTCGTCGACCAGACCGTTTTGCACCAACACTTCAAAACACTTTGGGATTTTCATATTTCCACTTTAAACTTTATTTTGGCAAGGGAAACCTTTCAGGGAACCTTTCCTTGCTATGCCTCGATCCCGGAATATTGCAGCAACGCGGCTTCGCCCTCGGCAGCCGTTCCCGGCTCCTCGAAACTGACCCGCCCCACCTTCCCCGCCCGGATTTCCCTTAAAAACGCCTCCGCGGCACGGTGCACGTCGACCACGCCGCCGCTCACCAGACAACCGAGGTAACGCCCTATCGCCTCAACAACCTCGTGCGGCGTCTCGGGGAGCGCCGCAAGTTTGTAACGCTCCTTGATCAGATCCGGGTAGCGCCGCATCATGTAGGCGGCGGCGAAGAGCCCGACGTTGGTGTAGTCAAGCGCATTGGCGCCGATGGCGCCGCTGGTCGCCAGCCGGTAAGCCCCCCCCTGGTCGTCCATCACCGGCCAGAGCAGCCCAGGGGTGTCGAAAAGAAGGATGCCGTTACGTAAATCGATCTGCTGGGGGCGCAGCGTGATGGCCGGCTTGTCCCCGACCTTCGCGATGGATTTGCCGGCAAGCGTGTTGATGAGTGTCGATTTTCCTGCATTGGGGATGCCGACCACCATGGCGCGCACCGGCCACCCCGGCTTGCCGCGGTTGGGGACAAGCTGCTTGCAGAGCTTGACCAGGAGCTTCGTCTCACCGAGCCTTTTTGCGGAGAGCGGCAGGGCGCGCACCCCGGCCGTCTTCTGGAAATTCTGCACCCACGCCTTGGTGACATGCGGGTCGGCCAGATCGTTCTTGTTCAACACCTTGATGCACGGCTTGTTCCGGCGCAATTGCTCCAACAGGTGATTCGAGCTGGAAAAAGGGAGGCGGGCATCGAGCACCTCGATGATCACGTCGATCTTGCGGATCAACTCTGAAATCTGCTCGTGTGCCTTGCTCATGTGGCCGGGATACCATCTTATGGTCATGTACGTTTTTCCCCTGCATTTCTTTTAATCGCTGCTGCAGGCGTCACAATACCACAGAGAGAAAGGAAAATGGTTATTTTCTCCGAATAAAACAGCCAAAGGAGCACTTCGGGTGGCGCTGGCAGCGCTTTATCTCTCATGGAAGGAACAGCCCCCCACCATTAATATTAAGCGTATTGACTCCCTGCGGCAGTCCAGCTAACATTGCGATTATTAGAAATATCAAACATTTCAGGCGGCGCACGGGGGCCGTAACAAGCACAATATCAAAAGGAAAAAGCCATGGAAGACCTGATAGCGGAGGCGGTGGGATTCGCGGTAATCGTTGAGAAAAAGAGCTACGACCTGTATCGGAAGGCGGCCATGACCGTACCGGATCAAGGGAGCAAGCAGGTATTCGAAAGGTTGGCACGCGAAGAATCGCAACACATCGATTCCTTGCTGAGGGAGCACCCGGGGGCCTGGTGCTGCGGACTGCAGCATGCCGACAGGCAGCCTGAAATCGATGCCGACCTTGCCGAATCGCGAGGCAGCGACCTTCCCGATCAGTTACGCGCCGCACTGCTCGATAAGCGCTGGTGTATCGATCTTTATGCGACTTTAGCCAAGAGCTTCAAGGAGCCTACGCTTTGCAAGGTATTTGAACTCGCCCTAGAGATGGCCCGTAAACAGTTCCATCTGATCACGAAAGAGTACCGACAAGCAGAACGTCCCCTTGATACTCCCGCTATCAATCGGCGGGCAAGACGGATCCACATCAGGGCCGGCATCCACCCGATAAATCCGAACAAGCATTCCGAGTTGTTCATCTCAATGCTGGACTCCGGCCGTCAATCCCGGTACTGAAGCTCTTCTGAAGCTCTTTTCGACAACCGGCCGACTAACCTCACCCCCCGCATCACTTCTTCCAGTAGGGCGCCTTCACCGGCATGATCCAGCGAACCCCGCCGCGCGGGTCTTCCGTATCCCCCGCGTAACGCGGGATCAAGTGGATATGCAAGTGCATGACGGTCTGGCCTGCGGCAGCGCCGTCGTTGATACCGACGTTGAAGCCGTCAGGAGCGTTATCCGTCAGCAGCAACTCGCGCATTTCCGCCACCAGGTCGAAGAGGGCTGCCGTCTCTTCCTTGGTCGCTTCGAACAAGGATGATATATGCCGCTTCGGCACGATGAGGCTATGGCCGGGCGTCACGGGAAAGCCGTCCGGAAAGGCCATCGCGTGCTCGTTGGCCAAGAGGACCTTGGATTGGTCGACATTGCAGAAAGGGCAGTCTGATTGCGTCATAGATTCACGTTTCCTAGAGAAGAATCTGTTAATATCTCTGGCAAATCAGTCAGTGTGCAAGGTTGAGGCTGAATTGTCTCAAAGGCAGGTGGATAGTGCGGGACATCATAGCAACAGTCGTCCCGTGAAGCAAGCAAGGAGCTTTTCCCGGCGAAACACGCCCCCGACTTCCCGCCGAATGCCAAGCCATAGCTGTCGCCGCCAACCCTGAAAACGTGCTAGAGTGGAGCGTAAATAAGCCGCATCCAGCTCGGCAGCCAAGGGAGAAAGATCATGAAAAATCTTGACGACCTCTGCACGCAATTACCCGGCACATCCGAACTCCCCCCTCCCCCTGCTGAACAGATGGAACAGATTCGCCGGCGCCGGGGCCAATCCTACCGCCCGCGCACCAGACACCTGCGCCCGGACGGCCAAGCCAAATACACCAACCGCCTCTTCCTGGAGACCAGCCCCTACCTGCTGCAGCACGCCCACAACCCGGTGAATTGGTTCCCCTGGGGGAGCGAGGCGTTCGACCTGGCGCGGAGACTCGGCAGGCCTCTGCTGGTGAGCGTCGGCTATGCCACCTGCCACTGGTGCCACGTCATGGAGGAAGAGTCCTTCGAGGACGAGGTGATCGCGCTGTACCTGAACGAGAACTTCATCGCCATAAAGGTGGACCGGGAGGAGCGCCCCGACATCGACACCGTTTACATGAGCGCCGTGCATGCCATGGGGATCCAGGGGGGGTGGCCGCTCAACGTCTTCGTTACCCCGGACAGAAAGCCTTTCTATGGCGGCACCTATTACCCCCCGCACGACTACGGCGGCGGCCTCGGGTTTCCAAGCCTGCTGAAAAGGATCAGGGAGACCTACGACAGCACCCCAGAGCGGGTGACCGAGGTGGGCTTGCAACTGACCGAAGCGATCCGCGGCATGCTTTCACCTACCAAGGGACTCGCTACCCCTCAGGAAATATCCCTCGACTTGGCGGTCCGGGCTTTTCAGGAGCGTTTCGACCCGAGGAACGGCGGCGCTCTCGGCGCACCTAAGTTCCCAAGTTCCCTGCCGGTGCGTCTGCTGCTGCGCGATTACCTGCATAAAGGCGAGCGAAGCTCTCTCTCCATGGCCGATTTCACGCTGCGGCGCATGGCCGCGGGGGGGATCTGCGATCAAGTCGGAGGCGGCTTCCACCGCTATGCGACCGATGAGGCCTGGCTTGTCCCTCACTTTGAAAAGATGCTGTACGACAACGCATTGCTGGTCACCAGTTATCTGGAAGGATATCAGGCGACAGGCGCAAGCGAGCTTGCCCAAGTCGCACGCGACATTTTGAGCTATCTGAAGCGGGATATGGCCTCGCCCGAGGGCGGTTTCTACGCAGCCAGCGACGCAGACAGCCTGAGCGAAAGCGGCCATAGGGAGGAGGGCTTCTTCTTCACCTGGACCCCGGCTGAATTGACCGAAATACTGGGTAAGGAACGGGGCGAAATCGTGGCAGCCTGCTACGGCGTCACCAAGGGCGGCAACTTCGAGGGTCGCAGCATTCTGCACCGCGAGAAGACGGCGACGCAATTGGCAGATGAGCTAAAGCTCGCCGAGGATGAGTTGGGAAAGATCCTGGCCGATGCCCGCGAACTGCTCTATCAGGCCCGTAAGAGCCGGCCGTTACCGCTTCGGGACGAAAAGATCCTTACCTCCTGGAACGGCCTCGCCATCTCCGCCTTCGCACGTGCCGGATTGGTGCTTGACGATCGGGAAGCAGTCGACACGGCCAAGAAGACCTCCACTTTTCTGCTGCAGAGCATGATGAACGAGGGGCGACTGTTCCACAGCTACCAGGAAGGGGAAGCCAAGGGAGAGGCGTTTCTGGACGACTACGCCTTTTTCATCGCAGGCTTGATAGACCTTTTCGAGGTGACCGGGGAGGTGATCTGGCTGGAGCGCTCGCTTGAGTTGGCAACCGAGGTCCAAGCGCAGTTCGAGGACCGCGAGTCGGGTGGCTACTTCATGACGGGACCGCTCCATGAAGAGCTGATCTCCCGGGAGAAGCCGGCCTACGACGGCGTCGTCCCCTCCGGGAACTCGGTCATGATCATGAACCTGTTGAGGCTAAACGGCCTGACCGGCGAGCCGCGACTGCAGGATCAGGCAAAACGCGCGTTGGACGCCTTTGCCCCCCAGCTCTCCTCTGCGCCAACAGCCCTCTCCGAGATGCTGCTGGCGCTCCATTACCTGCACGATGCACCGAGGGAGATCGTCATCGTGGCACCGGCCGGAAAACCGCGGTCAGCCCGGTCGCTCCTGGAAAGACTACGTGGAATTTTCCTTCCCAACCGTGCCTTGGTAATCGTTAGCGAGGGGGAAGAGCTGCAGCGGGCCGGCAAGCTGGTTCCCTTTTTGAGAGGCAAGAAAGCCGACGGCGATCGTGCCGTAGCCTATCTCTGCGAGAATAGGAGCTGCCGCCGGCCGACCAGCGACCCCGAGGAATTCCACCGGCAGCTAAAGGAGACGCAAATACAAAAACAGGTTCACGCCTAGCACCCAAATCCCCCGCCCCCGCTTGCGCGCCGCCCTTCGGCGCGCAAGCCCACCCCCCCCTCCGGGGGTGTGAAGGGGTAAGTGAGGGACCTGAACATGGTGGTCTTTTTGCGCATAAGCATCTCCTGTGCGCACGGTGACTCCTAGTAATTCCGATGAAGCCGTCCAGAGACTTCCTCGGAAATGGTCGGGCTATCCCACTTGCTGCTTTCAGCAGTCCCCTTATCCATTGCAGAGCATTGTAATACAAGCTATAATCCAGCATATTTCGTCAGGGAGGAACCAGCTAATGAACATAAGCAAAAGAGCTCTTGAGTCATGCATTGCTGAAATGCCGGACGTCATTGATACGGACGAAGTAATGCATCGCCTTTATCTTCTTCAAAAAATTGAGGCGGGCGAAGCGGATATACGTTGCGGCAAAACCTCATCCCACGAGGAAGCCGTCCAGAGACTTTCTCAGAAATGGCGCGCCTGAGCTGGTCCGATAAAGCCATCCGCGACCTTGAAGCTATTTATGATTTCATCGCCGCGGATTCGCCCTTTTATGCCAAGATTCAGGTGGAAAGAGTCGTTGCCGTGACCGAACGAATAAGTATGTATCCGGAATCGGGGCGTAGCATTCCAGAATTGCCCCATCTTCCCCACCAAGAATTGATCTGCGGCTCGTATCGTGTAGTTTACCGGCATGAAACAGAGTCAGAAACCGTATTCATCGTTTCCGTCGTCCATGCCGCGAGGCTCATGAAAGATGAGTTGCTTCAACAACCTGACGGCCAGGACGGTCCAAGTTAAGCTATTTGCCTCCCTCTGACTTCCCCCTCCACCCAGACAATCAAATCAGACCCAGCAGCATCTTGGTTCCCATCACTATCAACAACAGGGCGAAAACCTTCTTCAACTTGTCTATCGGCAGGCTGTGCGCCAGCTTCGCACCGAGAGGGGCGGTGACGACACTCGTGGCGGCAATACCCGCCAGCGCGGGGAGATATACGAAACCGAGGCTGTACTGCGGGAGCGGGACCGAGAGGCCGTTGACCATGTATCCTACCGCGCCTGCTAGGGCGATGGGAAAACCTATCGCCGCCGACGTACCGATAGCGCGATGGATGGCCGTATTGCACCAGAGCAGGAAAGGGACCGACATGGTGCCGCCGCCGATCCCGACCAGGCTGGAAACGCCGCCTATCAGCCCGCCGACGCCGGACATCGCCGCGAACCCCGGTAACTGGCGGTGCGGTTTGGGCTTGATGTTAAGCAGCATCTGGGCGGCGACGTAATAGAGGAATACTATGAAGAAAACCTTGAGGAAACGGGTAGAAAGCTGGGCGGCGATCCACGAACCGGCGAAAGTGCCCACCATTATGCCGATGCTGATGCGCCGCACCGCGATCCAGTCGACGGCGCCACGCCCGTGATGGGCTCGCAAGCTGGAGACCGAGGTAAACATGATGCTGGCCAGGGAGGTGCCCAGAGCCAGGTGAAGTATGTGCCCCTCCGGCATATGCTGGGCGGTAAAGATAAAAGTCAGCACCGGCACGATTACCAGACCGCCGCCGACGCCGAGCAAGCCGGCCAGCACTCCCGCGAAGGCGCCGAGGGCGATGTACATAAACCACACTGTCATTCCGAGTCCCCCTGTCAGATAGTGGCGCCATCATACGCGGAGACTCGGATTTTTCAAATAGCAATTGAAGGGAAGATCATCTTTTCGTTTCATGTTCAGATAAAGGAGGGAGGATCTGCAAGATTCTCCGAGATGGGAGGGAACGCGTACTCAAGGAGATTTCTTCGGGTAAGCTTGAGCCCGAAGGAGAAATGCCGGGCCAATCAGGTCCGCACGATGATGCCTTCCTGGACGGCGTGGTTTACCAACTGGGCCATGTTGGAAACATTCAACTTCTTCATAACCTTCAGCCGGTAGGTTTCGACGGTCTTGATGCTGATCCGCAACTCAAAAGCAATCTCCTTGCAGTTCTTGCCGCTTGCCAGCAAGCGGTAGGCCTGCTCCTCGCGCGACGTCAAACTGTTTGAGCGCGCGCCAGAATCGCTCGCGAAACCGGAAATGATGATGTCGCTAAGGCGTGGGCTCAGGTAGGAGGATTTATTGTAAACGGAGCGAACGGCGGTGATCAATTCGTCGGAGGCCCAGTTCTTGAGTATGAAAGACTTCACGCCCAATCGCAACGCATCGACTACGTAATGTTTGTCGTTATGCATAGTGAGAATGATAATTCCTATCTGTGGCGCTTTCTCGTGGATTATTTCGGCAGCTTCGTTTCCTTTCAATTTGGGCATGATGAGATCGAGAACAACCACGTCAGGCATGATCTCCATGGTGAGCTCGACCGCGGACATCCCGTCTTCCGCCTCCGCCACCACGGTCATATCCGGCTCTCGCTCCAAAAGGGCCCGAAGCCCTTCCCTGAACATGGCGTGATCGTCGGCCAACAGTATGCGGATTCCCATGAGATGATCCTCCTGCGCGAGAAGTGCCTAGGACAGAAGCTGCCGCGGCTAAACGTCTGAATTCAACAGCTTACATGGACAGCCCTATTAGTCAAGCCGCGTTCAATCGGATGCGGGTCGACCCTGACTGCACCTGGTACGCCGGCTCGCGTACCAACGTGCCATGAATCTGGACCGCGGCGGACCAGACAGGGCACCGGGTATTGCGGCTGGGCTTGTAATTGTATTGAAACATTGGCGGAAACACATTATCATTCTCACCGCGTTGTAGCAAGCAATTCCAGCGGAGGAAAAAACCGAATGGAGATCAAGCCCTCAAGCTGTCTGTTCATTGCTCTTTTTGCTTCGATCGCGGCACATCTCGATATCGACGGAACCGGTACGGGTATGCTCCTTGTCGGTCTTGTCGGCAGCGCAGCCCTCCACCCCATGACCAAGCGCATTTTGCGGCTCAAGCGTTGCGCGGAAAGCATCGGCAGCGGACCTCTTGATAAACCCTTCCCTGTCGATTCGAGTGATGAATTGGGAGCGCTGGCCGCGTCCTTGAACGGCATGACAGATGCGCTGCAACAGTCATACGATGAAACGCTGGCAGATCGCGACAAATTGCACGATATCCTTCACTCGATGAGCGATTCCCTGATGGCGGTCTACCCCGATTGCACCGTCCAGTTTGCAAACGGTGCGGCCTGCGCCCTCTTTGACTCGGAGCAACCTTTCGCGGCCATGATGGAGCAATTGGGCGGCGAGGCGGCGGCCAAACTGCGTCTTGTACTTAGCGGCACATCGCCCGGCTTCGACCAGACTTACCGCCATCAACCCGAAGGCGCGCCGCCACTTTGGCTGCGGATGACCGTGACCCCTTTACGCGATTCGAACGGGGTCGTGGTCTTGCACCGTGACATAACCGCGTGCATGCAACCCTTGGGTCACCAGCAAAACAGCTCCACATTGCTGGACGAACTCTCCACGCATGGACCCGGGTTGCTGTATCAATACCAGCTGCTTCCCGACGGGAGCTATCGCATGCCCTACGCCAGCGGGAGGATCGCCGATTTTTTCGGAGTAACGCCGGAAGAAGCGCGATCGGACGTGGCGGCCGTTTTCAAATCGATCCATCCCAAGGACCGCGAGGCTTTAGACGCCTCCATAAAGGAATCCGCCAAAAACCGTACTTCATGGCAACAGGAGTTCCGGGTGGAGCAGCCAAATCAAGGCGTGCGCTGGCTGAATGCCGAATCCAGGCTGCAGCCGTTGGAAGACGGCAGCCTTTTGTGGCACGGTATCGCCATGGAGATAACCGAACACAAGCTTCTGGAAACTGAACTGCATATGGCGCAAGCAGATCTGGAGATGCGCATTGCAGAGCGCAGCGCCAAGCTGTCGGTAGCCAATAAACAACTGGCCCTTCGCAACAAAAAGGTGCACCAGGAAATCAAGGAGCGCATACAACTCGAGCAAAGGCTTAAGGAATCTCACGAACTGCTGGCACTGCTCGCGGCCGAGCTCAACATCTCGGAAGAACGCGAGCGCAGACGGATTGCCATCACGCTCCATGATGACGTGGTGCAGGATCTGGCACTGGGAAAACTGAGGCTCGACATGACGCTGAAAGAGGGAAAAGCCACCTATGACGTGCTGGAGTCGCTTGTAATCCTAATCGAGAAAGCGATAGTGCAGATCAGGGGCATCTGTTACGACTTGAGCCCACCCCTTCTCTACGATCTGGGGCTTGTCCAGGCTGTAGAGAGTCTGGGTGAGCGACTCGCCCGCCAGCACGGACTTGGCTTTACCCTGCAGGGAAAACTGGAGGCGGCAACTCTGCCGGATCATATGAGGATAGTGCTCTACCAGACAGCCAAGGAGCTGTTGATTAATGTCATCAAACATGCCCGGGCCAGCCGCGTCATCGTGCAGATAAAGGAAAAACTCGGGACGGTGCAGCTTTCCATCATCGACGACGGCGTAGGGTTCCCCCTCTCAACCGGCAAAGGTTTCGGCCTGTCGCACGTCGAGCAGAGAATAGGCTTTCTGGACGGAACGATGAGGATCATCTCCGCGCCGGGCAGGAAAACGGTAGTGACCGTGGTTGTACCCATGGCGCAGGGGGAAAAGCTGCCCGTTGGCCGCAAGAGACGATAAGGAACCCTTGCCACCTTGTCCTTTGCTCATTGCGCTATGGCGTTGAACTCGACCCGGTTCCGGCTCACGGTCTCTTTCTCGGGCGCTTTGTGGATGTCGTCGTTCTTCTGGAAAAGCCGCTCCGGAGGCAAGCCTCCCTTGGTGATCATGTAGTTCATGACCGCCGCTGTGCGCTCTCTTGCCAGGGACAGCAGTTCATTTTCGCCCACCACGGTGTTGGCTATGATGAGCTTCTTCATCTCAAGGTCGGGCAGGTCCTTTACCAGTCCTATGGCATTGCGGGGCTTGGGAAATTTCTCCTTCTTGTAGACCGCTTTGAGATATTTTGAATATTCTTCGGCCAGTACTTGCACGCTCTCGACGCTATCCCCGCCTTTGGTCTCCCCTTCCTTTACCAGAGACAGGAACTTCTCGTTGCGCAACTTGCGGCTGAGCATTTCCTGCCGGTATGCTTCGGGATCCTTTGCTTTGTCGACGAAGCCTTTGACCTCCAACTTCAAACCAGGACGGTCAGCGAGAACTTTGGACATCTGCCCGAGCTTTTGCTCCTCTTCCCGTGGCAGAGCGCCGGAACCTGCGGCGAACCGGACCACGCTGAAATCCTGCCCGCCCCCTGTGAGGGCGGAGAGCAGGGCAAAGGGCGAGGTGGCCGCCTTGACGAGCAGGTTGTTGAGTACCTGCCCTATCAGCCCCCAGATGCTGAATTTCGGGTCATCGGTGCGGCCGGTGACCGGCAGGTCCAGGTGAATCTCCCCCTTGATGTCCTTGAGCAGAGCCACGGCCAGACGGACCGGCAGGGTGGTGGCCTTGCCGCTCTCTACTTTATCGCCAAAAGTAAACTGGTCGATGAAAATCTTGTTCTCCGATTTGAGCTGTTTCCTGTCGATCAGATACTTGAGTTCCAGAAACAGTTTCCCTTTATCGATACTGTAGCCCAGGTAGGTACCGGAATAGGGAGTTACCGGCGCCAGGTCGATATCCCTGAAAGAGACTTTCAGATCGACAAAAAGGTCATCACGCAGGGGGTTGAGCCTGCCGCTGATCTGCATGGGGGAGTGATTTTCCAGATTCCCTCTCAGGTCGACTTCGGCAAACTTCTGCTCCTCCGATGACAAGCCGCTGATCCGTCCCCCCAGGTTGAAAAAGGTGCTGCTAAAGGTCTGGGGTAGCTGGTTGTCGGTGAAAACAAGGGTGCCGTCCTGGATGGTGACGTTCTCCACCGTTATGTGGTGCCGGGCCGGGGCGACCGCCGCCGAAGCCGCCGTTATCGGCACAGCTATCGCCGTGGTTTGCGCGGCGGCGACGGCCTCGACCGGCGACAACGGAGGCTGCGCCGGGACTTCCTTCTTCTCTACGAGATTTTGCAGGTTGAGACTGCCATCCTTCCTGATCACGATGCGCGAGTAGATACCGTTTAGCGCCACCTCGCGGATGCTCAGAGTGAAGGGATCCAACTTCCCCTCGATTTCATCGAACTGCAGGCTCTCCCATTTCAGCAGATCCTCCTCGCCAAAGGCGTCGATACCATGGAAGCCGCGTACTCCCAGGCTCCCCTTATAGCTGCCATACGTCTTACCGCCTTTCAAGGCAAGATCCAGATTCATGGTGCTGTCGACATTGCCGCCGATGACGTGGAAATTGAGCGTGTCGGGAAAGTAGGCTTCGAAGTCCCGGATGGGGAGCCGCCCAAGGTTCACGCTTCCTTTGTAACGAAAGGGGAAGGGAGTGATCTCGCCCCTGGCCTTTATCGCGGCCTCTTTTCCGAAGGTCGCGGAGAAGCCGAGCAGCGCGGGGGTAAACTTCGGTCCGTTCAGGTTTGTCAGGGTCAGGTTGGTGTTTCGCAGGGTGAAGCGCGGTTGCTCCTCGCGCGTCTTATCGGTGAAGGCCAGGTTGAAGGCGTCGAGACGGAACTGTTTCAGGCGATAGGTGAACGGCCTGAGGTTTTTGGGAACCGCCTTGACGGGCTTAGCCGGTGTGCTCGGTTGCCCGCGGCGCATGAGCGAAAGCAATGAAATGCTGCCGTCGGTCTCCCTGGAGAGGGAAATATCCCCCTTGGAGAGACGCGCTTCACCCACCTCCAGCCGGTTCTCCTTCTGGCGGAAGACCGCCTCCTTTACCTGAAGACGAGCCAGATCCAACCCCTCCTTTTCGCCGTACCGGGCGGAAAGCCCTTGCAACAAGAGGCTGCCATGATCGACGCTTACTCCGTCCGCCTTGTTGAAGGAGAGGTCCGCCGACAGATCGAGCGTCCCCCTGACCGGTGCGCTCAAGTACCGGGACAGATAAGGCCATCCCCGCTCGATTTTGAGTCCGGTGAGCGCTACGGAAGACGTTGCCGCCGGCGGTGTGACGGAAAAGGTGCCGGCGGTTTTCAAGGCGGCGGCGTTGTCCAGCGAAAGCGACAGTTGATAGTCTGCGGATCTTTCCGGCTCCGTGCTGAAATTTTTTATCGAAAGGGTTACTTTTGAAATTTCGGTTTTGAACCCGCCCTTGGGCGCTGCATCGGTAAAATGCACAGTGCCGTTATTACAGGCGAGCGATGATACCAGGACCAGCGCTTGTGCGTTCTTTTCGGCGGGCGCGGGTTTTCCCGCGGCAACATGCTTCGGACGGGTTTCAGCCGGCGGCAACAGTCGGGAATACATCCACTCGCCCTTTGCATCGCGCTCGACAAACAGCTCAGGGGCATCCAGCGTGATCGATTCAAATTTGAAGATCCCGTTGAGGACATCGATGTCGGAGGCCTTGGCCTCCAGCGAGGCGAGCCTGACAAGAGGGCGGCCTCCCTTCGTGTCCACACCTAGATCATCCAGTCTGACCAGACCCCTAAGACTCAGCTCCGGTTTCCGCTCGGCGGAAATGCGGTAGCTGACATCCATGTCCATGGTCAGTTTGCCGTTCGCCAGATCGGCAGAAGGTTTTACCGGCGCATATCCTATGTACCTGGGCAGATCGAGCTCTTTCAGACCGACGCGCACCGAGGTTTCCAGGGATTTGCTGAGCGGTTTCAGCTTGCCTGCGAAGCTGAAGGGGGCGCCGTCCACCACGGCGGATATACGAGGATCCGTGTATTTTTCAGCCAGGTACGGGATGTTGCTGATAAAGGGGATGGCGATTTCAAGGGCGCGGACGGTGTGCACTTTGCCGCCTTCGACCATCTGGTCATCGAAATCCAGCGATCCGTTCTTCACGGTAATATTGTTGACGGAGAAATGAAACTCGCCCTGTTTTTCCTTTGTGGGCAGGTTCCTCTGTCTATCCAGAATATCGCTGAAGCTGAAGCGGTTAGGACCTGTGCGAACCAGACTGAAGGTGGGCGTATCGATGGAAAGGGCAGAGAGTATCAGGGCGCGCTTGTAAAAGGATGCAGGTGCGAGCGAGGCTCGCACTTGACTGAAAGCGATGAGCGGAGCACCCTTCTTCGCGTCGATGGCAAATCCGTTGACGGTTACAGCCAGGGTAAAGGGATTGATGGCTACGGACTCTATTTTGGTTTTCCGCCCGGTGGCCTCCTCTATGGCAGCCACGGCTTTGCTTCTGACCATAAGGGGCAGGATGGTTGCTGTGAACAGAAGGAGAGTTGCCACTATGGCGGTTGCTATGAGAATATTTTTTTTCAGCTTCGACACAAAACCCTCGCGCGTTAGAGATCAATTACAGGGTCAGTTATACTACATAAGTTGATGCCCGACTAGACCGTGTCCCCTTAACTTGAAAATCACGTCTGGGCGAAGCTGCATTCGATCCGCGCCGCTAAGGATCCCCGGCACTTGGCGTCCAGGGCAGCCTCATAGCTCCTGAAGGCGTCCCTGACGTTTTGACGCAGCAGCGCCAAGTCCAAGGGCTTCGCGAGAACCTTGTAAATGGCCCCCTGGTTGACAGCTTCGGTGACCACCTCCTGATCGGCAAATCCGGAAAGGAGGACGCGGACCGTGTCGGGATGGATTTCCTTGATCCGGCGCAATAACTCCACCCCTTTCACTCCCGGCATCAGGTAGTCGCAGACCACTACCCCAACTTCATTTACCGCCATCAACTCCAATCCGTCTTCGGCGCAACCGGCTGAGAGAATCCGGTAGCCTTCGTTGGCAAGCATCTCTTCCAGCATATAGAGAGAAGGGAGTTCGTCATCCACGAGCAGGAGCGTCCTTTCGGCACGGGAGCCGCCACGCTCGGGTATTTCGAGACGCTGCCCCCCACGGAGCAGCACCTCGAATTGATCGGCGGGGAGAGGTCTGCTATAGAGGTATCCCTGCATCTCATCGCAACCGTGTGTGCGCAGATAGGCGAGTTGCCCGGCGGTTTCAACCCCCTCGGCGATGACGCGCAGGTTCAGGTTGTGCCCCATGGCTATTATGGACCGGGCGATAGCCGCGCTTTCCGGGTCGACTGTAACCTCCCGGACGAACGAGATGTCTATTTTCAGCTTGTCGAATGGAAAGCGTTTCAGATAACTCAGACTGGAGTATCCGGTGCCGAAATCATCCATGGCGAGCCTTATGCCGGCCTGCTTCAGCTCCTTCATGATGAGCATGGCGCTTTCCACGTCGTGCATGAGCATGCTCTCGATGATCTCCAGTTCCAGGTAGTTCGGCGCCAGGCCGGTCTTGCGCACGATCCGGTCGACGCAAGCGCAAAGGTTGCGATCCCTGAACTGGATCGGCGAAAGGTTGACCGCCAGGGTGAGCAAAGGAAGACCCGCCTCCTGCCAGGCATGATTCTGCGCGCAGGCTGTCTCCAGCACCCACTCGAAGATGGGTCCGATGAGACCCAACTCCTCCGCCAAAGGGATGAACGTGGCGGGGGAAACCGCTCCCAACTCCGGGTTCCGCCAGCGCAGCAGCGCCTCCATCCCGTTGATCCGGCCGGTCGCCAGATCCACCTGCGGCTGGTAATGCACCGTCAGTTCATTATGTTCCAGGGCCCGACGCAGGTGTTTCTCCATGATCATGCGCGCCAGAGACCGGGCGTTCATCTCGCGGGCATAAAACTGGTAATTGTTGCGCCCCTGCTCCTTGGCGCGGAACATTGCGGCATCGGCGTTTTTCAGCAGGGTCTGGGCGTCTTCGCCATCCTTCGGATACACGCTGATGCCGATGCTGCATGCGATGACGAGTTCCTGACCATCGATCAGGATGGGGCGGGAGAGGGCATTCATGATTTTCAACGCTACGGGACCTACATCCTCGCTCTTCACCAGATCCGTAAGGACAACCACGAACTCGTCCCCTCCGTGACGCGCCACCGTGTCCGACGCGCGCACGCATCCCTTCAGACGCTCCGCCATGATTTTCAACAAGCGGTCCCCAACGCCGCGCCCGAGACTGTCGTTGACGAACTTGAAGTAATCGAGGTCGACGAAGATGACGGCCAGCTCTCGCCTGTTGCGCTCGGCATGGAGGGCGAACCGGGCAATCAGGTCGGAGAGGAGATTGCGGTTGGGCAGATCGGTGAGTTCGTCATGGTTTGCCTGATATTCCAACTGCTCCTGGTGACGTTTCTGCTCGGTGATGTCGTTGATGATGCCGACGAAATGGGTCACCTCGCCTGCGTCGTCGCGTACCGGAGCCACGGAGAGCGCGTTCCAGAAGAGGCTCCCGTCTTTGCGGTAGTTGCGCAGGACCGCCTGTCCGTCCCTTTGTTCGCGAAGAGCCGCGCGGATTTCCTCCAGCCCTGACTGCTCCCCGTCATTCCTTGACAAAAGCCGCGCGTTTCGCCCCAGCACTTCCTCGCAGCCATAACCGGTGATGGTTTCGAAAGCGGGGTTGGCGTAGACGATCGGGTTATCGGGCAGGCAGATATCTATGATCATGATGCCGTTGCTGCTCGCTTCTATGGCGCGCAGGCGCAGACGCAGCACCTCCCCCGCCCGCTGCTTTTCCATTACCCTCTTCACATGAAGCAGCAGCAGATCCATATCGTAAGGCTTTAACATGTACGAATAGGCACCCAGGTTTACCGCCTCGATTGCGGAATCGACGGTGGCCTGCCCGGTGAGGACGATGACTTGGGTGGCGGGACTTGCCGCCTTCATCCGTTCCAGCACATCCCGGCCGGAGATGTCGGGAAGGCTGAGATCTATGAGAGCCAGGCTGATGAACTGCCCCCCCAGCAGCGCGAGCCCCTCCGCTCCGCTCTCCGCCGCCAGCACCTGATATCCCTTGATCTTGAAGATGTCCGTGAGGGATTTCCTCATGTTCCGGTCGTCGTCCACGATCAATATGAAGGGTCTTTCCATGCCTTATCTCCTGTTGCCGATGCCCCCCGCCGGCCGATGCGGCGGCGAAAGAGAACAGGGCCGGCGGTCATGCGGCGCAAGGGAAGCGTCTACGGTTGTCTTTTATCCAGCATATCCCTGACATGGGCCAGCAGGTCTTTGGGGAGGATGGGCTTTTGGATAAAGATAGAGTTTTCATTGAACGGGTTGGCTTCCGCGAAGACGTCCCAGGCGTATCCGCTGACAAAGATCGTTTTCAGCGCGGGACAAAGCGTTTTCATATCCTGATGCGCCAGTTTGCCGTTTCTTCTCGGCATGATCGCATCCATAATGACCAAGTCTATTTCATCCTTGTGTACGACAAACTTCTCCACCGCGTCCTGGCCGTCTACAGCCTCAATGACACGGTAACCGAAGTGACTTAATACCTTTACCGTAAGTGCGCGCAAATCTTCATCGTCCTCGCACACGAGGATGGTTTCGCTGCCGCCCTGCAAGGCGACCGACTGTTGCGGCTCATTTTGGTCAACCGTCGCAGTTGCCGACACGAGGGGAAGATAGATTTTAAAGACCGTTCCAGCTCCCGGCTTGCTGCTGACATCGATAAAGCCGTCATGTTTTTTGACGACCCCGTATGCCATGGAAAGACCGAGCCCCGTCCCCTTCCCCTGCTCCTTGGTGGTGAAGAAAGGTTCGAAAATGCGCGATTGCGTCTCCAGGTCCATGCCGACGCCGCTATCGAATATCAGGACTGAGGCATATGCACCTACCCTGCCGTATCCGTGGGCGTCGATGAATTCCTGGTCCAGCATTATGGGGCGTGTCCCGATGAAGAGCCTGCCGCTGGCGGGCATGGCATCCCGAGCGTTGGTAACGAGGTTCATCATTACCTGCTCTATCTGCCCGCGATCCGCCAGGACTTTCAGCGGTTCTTTGGTGCAGCTTATCTTCAGCTCGATGTCTTCCCTAATCAGCTTCAGGAAAAATGATTCGAATCCCTTTACCACTTCGCTCAGATCGATCACGGCCAGAGTTACCAACTGCTTCCTGCTGAAGGCCAGGAGACTCTGGGTAAGAACGGCGGCCCTGTTGCAGGCCTTCAGGGTCTCCTCGACGTAACCTCTGACCGGATCGGTTTCCTCGACCTTCTCCATGATCATCTGGGAATATCCGGCGATTATCGAGAGGATGTTGTTGAAATCATGCGCCACCCCGCCGGCCAGTTGGCCCACCGCTTCCATCTTCCGGGACTGGCGGTAATGCTCTTCAAGCTTCTTTTGTTGCGTCATGTCGCGAATAATCATGCTGGTTTTCCGGACACCGTCGTGGCCGACGAATGCCGCGGACGTGGTCTCGGCGGGAAAACTGCTGCCGTCTCCCCGCTTCATGGTGATTTCCCCGCGGCACCTGCCGTGATTTTTCAGCTCTTCCTGAAGGGGAAGGAGTCGCGTATCCTCCGGATCCACGAGGTCCGCACGCCCGATGCGGCAGATTTCCGCCTCGCACATGCCGAAGACGCGACAGGCCTCCGGATTCGCCGCGAGAATGGAGCCGTCGATCCCGGCAAGCAGGATGGCGTCGATACTGTGTTCGAAGATCATTCGGAAACGGTCGTTGCTCTCAATCGATTTCTCCTTGGCCGAATATACGGCCCGGTGTTCCGCGACATCCTTCAGGCTTCTCTCGATGGCTGGAACAAGACGTGCGAGATTTCCCTTGTGCACGAAGTCCCAGACTCCCAGTTTGAGAAGTTCCACCGCCTTTTCCTCGCCCATGGTACCGGTGACCATGATCACCGGCGTTTCAGGGAGCGCCGCCAAAATCAGGGCCAGACTGTCGTGAAAATCGAGCTGAGGCACATCGTAATCGGACAGCACCAGATCCCAATTCTTATTGCCGACAGCCTCCTGCAGCTCTTCGAGTCTGTCCACGCGACGGCAGCGGGCCGGCAGGCCGTTTTGTTTGAGATGGCGCTCCACCATACGGAAATCGGCATTACGGTCTTCGATGATCAGGATGTTTAATGGCTCGGTCATTTTTTCACTCCTGTGGAGGTCGGTTGACAGCCAGCCAGTAAATGCCCAGACGAGCGACCGTTACGGCAAATTCTGCAAAATCGAGCGGTTTGCGCACGAAACTGTTGGCTCCGCCATCATAGCTTGCCAACCGGTCACGCTCCTCGTCGGAGGAAGTCAGAATCACCACAGGCAGCAGGCGGGTCCTGGGTTCGCTGCGGAGTCTTTTCAGCACGTCCAGACCGCTGACCCGCGGCAGGCCGATATCGAGCAGGATCACGGTGGGCAGGTCATCTCCTTCGCGGCCGGCGAACTCACCCTCCTGGAACAGGTAATCAAGCGCCTGCTGCCCATCGCGTACCACGTCCACCTGATTGGCCAGATTGACCTTGCGCAGCGCACGCAGGATAAGTTTTTCATCCTGGCGATTGTCTTCCACCAGCAATATGCACTTGTTGCTGATCATGATTCCTCCTGTGACGATTTTTTCCCGTGTGGCAGCGAAAATCGGAAAATCGCTCCCTTTCGGGGCTCTCCCGCCCCCTGGATCTTACCGCCGTGGCGATGCACGATGCGTTGGACGGTGGCCAAGCCGATGCCTATCCCGGGAAACTCGTCTTGCCGGTGCAGGCGCTGGAACGGTTGGAAAAGTTTTCCCGCATGGGCCATATCGAAACCGGCTCCATTATCCGCGACGCAGAAATAGCGCTCGTCCCCATCCTGTTCGGCATAAATCCGGATTTTCGCCTGAGCCGTACCCGCGGTGTACTTCCAGGCATTGCCGAGCAGGTTGTTCATGACCACCTCGATCATGCGTGCATCCCCCCGGGTGATCAGGCCGGGGTCGACCTGCCACTGCATCCCGCGCTCAGGCTCCGACTGCGCCAGTTCATTTTGGATGTGATGCGCCATGAGGGTGAGGTCCACCAGGTCGCTGTGCAATTCCCCGCGGGTGCTGCGGGACAGGGTGAGCAAACCGTCTATCAACTGCCCCATATGTCGTGAGCCGATAACGATCTCGTCAAGGTAGTCACGCGCCTCCTCCTCCAATCGGTCGCCGAAATCCTCCACCAAGGCGGCACTGAAGCTCCCCATGGCCCGCAGCGGCGCGCGCAGGTCATGGGAGACCGAGTAGGCGAAAGCCTCCAACTCTTGATTGGCGCCCTGAAGCTGCGAAACGGTGAGGTTCAGTTCCAGGTTCAGTTGCTCGATCTCCAGGCCCGCCCGCCTTCTTGCCATGAGCTCCTGCTCCAAACCGGCACGAGATTCCACAAGCTTCCCTGACATCATGTTGAAAGCCCTTGCCACGTTGGCGAACTCGTCGTCTCCCGTCAGTGGAATTTTGTAATGGAGATCCCCCTCGCCAATGGCGGCGGATCCCAGCTGCAAACTTTCGATACCTTGGCCTATGCTGCGTCCGAGGGACCAGGCGACTATGATCAGAAAGAGCGATACGGAGACAATGATGGAGAGAGAGACCCACTCCGCGGTCCTTTGGGTGGATGCTATCAGTTCATTGGCGGCCAGTTGCAGCCTGTGCGCATGGGCGACGGTATCCAGAAATTTCACCAGCATCTGTCCCACCAGCCTGTCTTCGATCTCGTTCACCATGACCTGATGGCCGGCTCCCTCCTTGGCGGCCTCCCGGTTGTGCGAGATCCGATCGAATATGGCGGAACTTCCTTCAAGACTTTTCCGTATGTCGTTGAAGGTCTCCCCGTCGCTGATCGAGATTAAATGGGACGGCGCCTTTTCCAAAAGGTCGTTGATGTGGTTCTGTTTTAAAAGCCATCGATCCCTGGCCTGCAGGTCGCCGTCCACGAGATAGCCGCTTGTCAGCGCTTTGCGTTCGAAGACACTGCTGACGATCTCGTCCGCCAGGTTCTTGGTTCTGTTTGCCGACGCCAGTCTATGCTGCGACCAGTAGAGCAGAAGCGCCAAAATGAAAACAAGGGCGGCCGAGGTCGCGGCCGCAATTTTGAGACGGGTTTGGATTGTCATCTCTTGGTATCCCTGTTTCTGGACCGGATCTCATCCGGTTGCGCCGGTTTCACGAAGCACATGCACGGCAGCATATCCGTTGGCGTCAGGATCAGCAGGCTGGTCGAATTTTCTCAAAGGGACTGGGGTGGATGGAGGGGAGACTGCACGTCTTGAAGCAAACAGCATGCCGCTTCATTTGACGCACACCGCAGGCAAAATTGCAAAAAACAGCATTGCGGTTCGAAGCGTTTTTCAAGAAGCCCTGCACGATTTCGCAAAAAATTTTTCATTCCAACAAAGCTAAAATAGATCAATAGACCGTATACTCAATAAAGAAGAAATACAATATTGGAATTATTATAATCAAAATTTGTACCAAAATTTTTCTTTATCACTCACTACACAATATTAGCAAACACAAATAGACAATTATACATTCAGAAAATTAACAATAACAGAACTTTGCATATGCTTTATTGCGGCGTAAATTTGGAATAGAATCTATCTCGTGGTTAGATTCAGCAGACAATCGATTGGACGGCGAATTAATAGCGTGAGCGCGTTCGGCTGCGAGCGGAGGCCGAGCTTTTAATTCAAAGTACGGCACCCCATTGCGAAACGGCATCCGTCATTTATGGCGGCTATGCATCATTTGACGGATTCTTACTCGACTCACGCTCAGCTTCACGCCCTATTTCCTTTTTCACCTCTTAATAACCCCGGCTCTTATAACCTGCCGGCCTCACCCGAGCACTGGCATGCTAGTTGCTCTCTTTACGCTCTGAAAAAACTAACGGAGGTGGGCGGAAAGCCTTTATTATGAAAATGAAACCATGGATTGAGAAAATTAAGGCTTCCAAGGGGCTACGCTGGGGCGTCGGCGCATTGGCCGCGCTGTTCCTTTTTCTTTTTGCCGCGCCGTATTTCCTCGATGAAGCGCTACGCGGCAGTATGGAAACCAAAATGAACCGCGCCCTTCAGGGGTATTCCGTTCGGCTTCCGGGGTTGCATCTCCAGTTGCTGAGGCTCTCGGTTACCCTGAAGGACTTGACCGTGGTGCAGCAGGCCCATCCGGAAACTCCCGTCGCCTATTTCCCCGCCATCAAGGCGGGTATCAGCTGGCGCGAGGTCCTAACGGGGAGCCTGGTCGCCAAATTCACCCTTGAGCGGCCCGAGATCAACATCAACCTGAAGCAGTTGCAAAGCGAGGCATCCGACACGGTCTCGCTGAAAGAGCGCGGCTGGCAGCAGGCGGTGGAGGAGATCTACCCGCTCAAAACAAACACGATAGCGGTCACAAACGCCCAAGTCACCTATATCGACCAGGACCCTCAAAGGCCTCTGGTCCTTAGCCGGCTGAACCTTCGGGCGGGCAATATCCGCAACATCGACCTTCCAGACCAGCCCTATCCCTCCACCTTCCATCTCGATACGGCCGTTTTCGACACCGGACAGGGCAGTATCGACGGAGTGGCAAATTTTCTCGCCAAGCCGTATCCAGGTATAAAGGGGCGGGTGAAGCTGGAAAAGGTGCCCGTCGATTATTTCCAATCGTTAGCGGCGCGCTCCAACCTCACCATAGACGGCGGGGTGCTGGGGGCTTTGGGACAGGCCGAGTTCTCGCCGACGGTGAAAACCGCCCATCTGGAAAACCTGACCATCCACGGGATGAACATCGACTACACCCATGCGACGCAGACAGCTGAAGCGGAAAAAAAACGCGCGGCCCTGGTGGCGAAGACCGCCAGGGAACTCAGCAACAAGCCGGGCTTGATGATGCGCGCGGACCAGGTCACCCTGACCGCATGCACCCTGGGAATGGTAAATGAGGCGGCGAGCAAACCGTACCGCATGTATCTGGCCGATACCGACATCCGCTTGAGCAACTTTTCCAACAAGTTTTCCCAAGGTCCCGCGCATGCGCAACTAAAGGCTAAATTCATGGGAAGCGGCGTCACAACGGCATCCGCGGATTTCCGGCCGGAAAAAGAAGGCTCGGATTACGACATTTCCCTCAAGGTCGAGGAGTCTCAGTTGACCGCGATGAACGACGTGCTGCGCAGCTTCGGCAATTTCGATGTGACGGCGGGGGTCTTTTCGCTCGTCACCGAGATTCACGTGAAAAACGATGCCATTACCGGTTATATCAAACCGTTCTTCAAAGATATGAAGGTGTACGACAAACGCCAGGATAAGGAGCAAGGCATCCCGCACCAGATGTATGAGATGCTGATCGGCGGGGCCTCCAAGGCACTGGAGAACAGGCCGAACCAGCAGGTTGCCACCCGGGTGGTTCTCGAGGGTAAGGTGAAAAACCCGGAGACCAGCAGCTGGCAGATCGTTGGCGAGCTTATAAAGAATGCGTTTTTCAAGGCGATTCTGCCCGGTTTTGAAAAAGAGTTTGCCGGTAAGAGGTGAAAGCGGAGGCGGGAAAAGAGAAAAGACGGTTCGCGGGGATGAAGAGGACTTCACCCCCGTGAAATTGCGGTAGATCTTGGTTTATCAGCTCCTAAACGGCGCAGCGGCCTCGCCAGGCAGGAAACTTGACGCATTACCCTCCCTTACGATTGTCCTCGAACATGATGAAAGGCATTGCATGCCGCAATCGCCATACTACCTTTATGGGCCGCTCACCCTCGAAATTGACACGATCGGCTGGCCCCAGAAAAGTGAAGGGGACGGTGGCTTGATTCCGCTTCTTCAGATCTCTTGCAAAAACCAGCATGGTGTAGCCGCGCCGTTCATGGTCAATGAGGTTCTGCCCTGTCTCGGAGTGTTGGGCTGTGTTGGACTGTGACTCCCAGTGCAACAACTCCCTGCTGATCGGGTAGTCGGCGTACATGGTGCTGGGGGAGAACTCACGCTCTGTTTTCTGATAGGTCACCAGCAGGACGTAGGCTTTTATTGCCGGAAAGTGCAGGACTCCGACTCCTCTCTGTCCTGCTGATTCGAGCGTAGCCTGGCCTAATCCAGCTAAGATATCGACACTGCCGTAGCTGGCGTGCAGTTCGAATGGGCATTTGAATGGCAATTCGGGTATCTGACCGCTCACCTCTGTCACATCCTGGGACCAGGCCAGAATCTCCTGGAGATCGGATAGTACCGACTGGTTTCTGGAAAGCTTATGGAAGGCATCTGCCAGTGAGGTAATCCCGAGATTACTCCCTTTGTCTCCCCATATCCGATAGTAGATGGCGTTGACATCGTCTCCGGCAAGCGCAATAGCATCGTCAATTGCGCCATCTGCAACCTTGACGAGAACATTTCTCAATAACGCTGCTTCCTTGGGTCCATTGACAAAGACTGCCCTCACCAGGGTCCTCTTGAGCCGTGCAAGATCTGGATCAATTGGTATCGGAACTAGCTGCGCCTTTGCCTTCCAACCTGACCAGGTTTCTTTGGCAAGCAGCACCTCAGGTTCGTAATCGTGGTAACGGATAAAATTGCCGAAGGTGAGGTCTTGTCCGGTTTCGCTGGTGAAGGTCTGGAGCCGGTCGGGCATTTGAACGGCCAACTTGCCTAGGTTCTCCCTGATGTTCTGAAGGACGTATTGCCGGGAGAGTCGGTCCAGCTGTATGGAGCAGCCGGCAGGAAGATGGGGAAAGTCCGACTCGACTTCTTTGTCGATGGAGAAGCGGTGGCGCGGCAGGAGTGCCTTGAACTTGGTGTCCATCCGATAGCGAGTGTGTGTCTGGCCTACAAAATCCAGGACGGTGAGACAGTCCTTGCCTGCTGCATGGCGCAGGCCGCGACCCAGTTGCTGCAGGAATACGGTCAGGCTCTCCGTGGGGCGGAGAAACAGGACGATGTTTATCTCCGGGACGTCAACGCCCTCGCTCAGTTTGTCGACCGTGAAGAGAAAGGTGAGCCGCCCTGCCCTTAGATCGGCAAGCAGTTCCTGGCAGCGTCCGTCCTCGACGCCGGAAACAAAGGCTGCTGAAGGAATCCCGCGCTTGCTGAACATCTCCGCCATGAAGACGGCGTGCTTGATGGTCACGCAGAAACCGATCCCCTTGAGAGAATCGATGTCAGGTTCATAACGATCAAGCGCGGCAAGAATTGCATCAACACGCTGCCTGGCCCGGGCCGGGTCCAATACATAAACGTTTTCCAGTGCAGTCGCGTCGTATTTGCCGTTGCGCCAGAACTGGTCCTGATTGATGGCAACGGGGTCGGCGACTCCGAAGTAGTGGAACGGGCAGAGGAGCTTTTCCTCCAGCGCCTCGGGAAGGCGGATTTCGGCGGCGAAACGGTTGCCAAAATCAGCGGCTACGTTGTTGCCGTCCATCCGCTCCGGCGTGGCGGTCAGGCCGAGCAAAATCTGCGGGGAAAAATTTTCAAAAATAGCTCGATAGCTGGCAGCGGTCCCGTGATGGGCCTCGTCCACTACGATGTAGTCGTAGAAAGCGCTCCCGACCTGTTCCCAGAGGCGCCGACTGGTCAGCATGCCGACGGAACAGAACAGGTGATCCACCCTGTCGGCCTGAAACTGGCCTACCTGCAACTGGCCGAAGTTCTGGTCGCGAAGGACATTGCAGAACGTCATCCGTGCCTGCTGAAGGATCTCCTGACGGTGGGCTATGAATAACAGTCGAGCCTGTCTCTTTTTCCGCTCAAAGAATCTCTTGAAGTCGAAGGCGGCTACCACAGTCTTACCGGTTCCGGTGGCTGCAATTACCAGATTGCGCCAACGGTCATGCGTGCCGCGCTCCCGGTCCAGCGCCTCAAGGATGCGCTCTTGAAAGGGGTGCGGCCGCAGGTCGAAGAAGACTGCCGGACCATTTGAGCGGGAACTGCGGGCATGATCGATGGCCATGCGGAACAGCGCAGGATTTTCTGCATCGAACGGCACGAACTCGCGGCTGTTCCAGTAGGTCTCAAACTCGGCGCTGAACTTCTCCAGAATATGCCCCATGTCCTGGGCCGTCACCTTCAGATTCCATTCCAGACCGCTGGTTATCGCCGCGTGCGACATGTTGGCAGAGCCTATGTAGGCCGTCGAAAATCCGGATGAGCGTTTGAAGTGGTACGCCTTGGCGTGAAGCCTGGTCCGCTTCGTGTCGTAGGAGACACAGACCTCCACGTTAGGCATGCGGGCCAGCCACTCCACTGCCGGCGCATCAGAGGCGCCCATGTAGGAGGTCGTGATCAGCCGAACCGGAACATGACGCTCGCGCAGGTCCTCAAAGGCCGGCATGAGTAGCCGCAGTCCGGACCATTTGATGAACGATACCAGGATGTCCACCGCATCGGCGGATCGCATCTCTTCGTTCAGTTCATGAGCTAGCTGCGGTTCCTGGGGGGATCCTGTGAAGAGACTGCTTTCTACTAGCGGAGTGTGGGGACGGGGGATGCCTGAAAGGCCATAATGCACCGGAGTGATTTCGCGAAGAACAGGTTTTGCATCAGAGACAAGTCTATGCTTGCCGAGGTGCCCTCTCCCCGGTTCATCGGCTATCTGCCCCAATATCCGGTTGCATAACAATAGGCGCTTTTCATGGTCCGTCTCCTCGCGAAGCGCCTGTTCCAAGATCTTTACCACAAAAGAAGCGTATCGGGCAGGTTGCTCCTCCGGGTCGATTTTCCCGAAAACCGACCTCAGCTCAGGATGCTGTGATAATGCGTCGCGAAGGTATTCATCGATGAGGCGATCATAAATGCCGTGGGCAAAATCTTTCACCATATGTAGCACTCCCGCCTAACTTCATTATCAAGTAGGACCAAACATCGAAATAAACACTTCTTAGCCACGCAACCTCCAGTGCCATAACTACATCATAAGTGCAAATCAAAGAGCTAGACTATAAATGCATTATTTAAACTGTGAATCCTGGTGCACCATCCGGCTCCGGATCTCAGGCCTGTTTCAGATATGGGATGTATTCCATGTCTTTGGTGCGGATATGATATAGCCACCAGTTTTTCAAAAAAAGCAGAAGGTCCTCTGAAAGTACTGACGGATTGTCGTAATACTCACTCGAAATCGTGGCTAACGTGCTCACATACCCTCTGTGCGCTTGTTGCTGCTCCAGCAAACCTGGATAATGCACCTGGCGCAGTAGTTTTTCTTCGGCTGCGAAATGGCGTTGAGAATATTCGCGAACTTCATGAAGGAGTGCCAACACATCATTCGATGCTGAACTTCTTGTCGCCTCATACAGCTTATTGATGATCTCAAACAGGCGATAGTGCTGCGAGTCCAACTCACCTTGATCGACTTCATATTCGTCTTTCCAAATTATATAAGGCACCTTTGTCATCTTAGCTTGTCCTTTGCTCGTTGCGTTATGACGTTGAACTCGACCCGGTTCCGACTCACAGTGACTTGTGCGCTCTCGGCGCTATCCCCGCCTTTGGTCTCCCCCTCCTTTACCAGAAACAGTTGAAATTGCGGTAGATCTTGGCTTATCAGCCCGTAAAAGCAGCGGCGGCTGCCGCCAGCAGTACCAGGGTGAAGGGGAGCCTCCAGAAGCGCTTCTTTTGCTGCACCTGCTCGTGGACAAAAGTGCGCTCGCGCGTCACGGCGTATCCTTTTTTCCTCTGGAAGGACATTTTCAGCCTGAGCCGGTTCATATAGGTTATGGGAGCCTTCGAACCTTTCTTCTTTCCGGCCAGGGTCTCCGCAGGGGCAAAAAGCAGGTCGACCAGGTGATCGGTCTGCGTGTACCCCTCCAGTGCCTGCACGCATCCGGCGCAGTAGGTGATGATCCTCCGACCCGCCGCCTCCTTCTTGCGCAGTTCCCCCCACTTGGCCGCCATCGGCGGATGCAACAGGTTGACCGCCCCACCCTTGCCGCAACAAACCGTTTTCCTCCCGGCATGCGGCATCTCTTCCACGACCAGACCCTGGCGCTCAAGCAGCGTACGCACGGCCCGATGCACCGGCTCGGCATTGCGGATGACGCAGGGGTCGTGCACCGTCACGGTCCCCTCTACCTGCTCCAACCGCACCCCCGACTCGGCCAACGCCTCCCATACGGTGCGCACACGCAGCCCATGTCCGTACCGCTCGAACATCACCTGGCAGTTGGGGCACGCCACCAGCACCTCTTGAACCCCGTGCTGTAACAGCCAGTTGTTCATCTCCTCGAACATGGAGTTGACGTACTGCTCGCGGCCAAGGGAGTGGGACGGCTTCAGGCAGCAATCGAACACGATCCCCACCTTCGGATCGACCTTCCGGATCTGGGCCAGGAGCCTGTGCACCCCGTCGGGACGGGTGCCGGGGAGGGAACAGCCCGGGAAGAATATGGTGGTGCATCCGTGGGGCAACCGGTACAGGCTGAAGCGGCGGGAGGTCCCTAACCGTTCGTAAGTGAGCAGCGGCTTGTGCTCCGGATAGGCGCCCAGACTGCGATCCACCGCCTCGCGACGCATCCCGAGAAACATCCCGTCCACGTCGAGGTTTTCGGGGCAGACCGCGGAGCAGAGCCCGCACAGGCTGCACTCGAAGGCGCGTGCCAGCGTCTCACGATCCGCGGCATCGAAGCCTGCGGCGATGGTCTTGGGCGTGCCGTATTTTTTCAGGAAGGCGCACTCGCGCACGCACTTGCCGCAGTTGGTGCAGTCTTTCAGAATCGCCTTGGAGAGTTGTTGAAGCGGTGAACGGTTCGATGCGGCGCTGCTATGGTTCATGGGTAAAAAGCCTCGGGGTCCGGTTTGGATGAAAACGTGATCGATCGGCAAGCGTCGCCAGGTCTTTAGCTGCGACCCGTGAGCATAGCAATTGCCCGTGGTCCTAGCAAGGGCGATTTAGCGGCTGCACGCCATTTCGGTCATTCTTTCGCCCACCATCCGCCATCGCGCAAATCGATTCAGAGGGATCATGACGATCAAGCCGACGGAAACGGACAGATTGTTATTGACTTTGCGTCCGACATCGGTTATTGAAAACCACGTTCATTTTCACACAAAAACTTCTTCCATAGTCGTGAGTTCTGCAATATCGCCTGGGCAAAAAAAGTCTGGGTTAAGGATAAGGAAAGTTTCACGTTACAGGGTCTCGAGTTTTGAGCTGACGGGCCGACAACGAAGGAGGATGAGATGTGCATTGCACTGGTGGGGAATACCGGCGACCTCGAACTGGATTGGAGGGAGGCTGTAACGCGGGCGGGCCTTGGCCTCTGGATCGTAAGGGAGGGACAAGTCTCCGTCGCCTCGTGCATAGAGGGGCTGGAGGCGCTGGTGATCATGACTGACGGCGTCTCCTGCCAGGAAAAGGAGGAGGCACTGCGGATCGCCAAGGAGCGAGGTATCCCTGCCTTATGCGTAAATTGCGAGGGAGCGGTGCTCTGCAGAACCAGGCCCGCGTTTTGAGAACAATGCATGCAGCCGCTCGTAAGCGGGTGTGAACGTGCCGGACCCGAGCAACCTACAACGCCCCTAAGAAACAAGAAGAGAAATCACCTGCCGCGGCAGTGGACACGTTGAAATGAAATACATACCAGGAGAGCAAGATAAGATGGTCATTCCCGCAAGCGAAATGTACGTGGGGGAAAGCGCGGAAGTGGTTTCCTTCCGCTCCGAATTCCCCGGGATCAAGAGACTGGAGAGCATGGGGCTCCGGGAGGGGAGGTTGATCGACCTGCTGCATCACGACCCTGTGGTTACCAAGAAGGTCCTGCTTGGCATCAACGGGACGCGCCTCGCCTTCCCCACTGAACTGGCGGCTGGGATCATGGTGCGCCCCCTCAAGAGTTTCTTCGAGTCGATGAAGATCCAGGCGCACTACGACAGCCTGACCGGGTGCTTCAACCGACACGCCGCCAACCGGATCATCCAGGAGGAGTTGGACAAGTTCTCCGGCAAGGGGGTCCCTTTCAGCGTTCTTCTGGCGGACATCGACCACTTCAAGAAGATCAACGACGGCTACGGGCACCAGGCGGGCGATTGCGTGCTGAAGAGCATTGCAGACGTGATGCGCAAGGGTCTGCGCCGCTACGACGCGCTCTGCCGCTGGGGAGGGGAGGAATTCCTGGTCCTGCTGCGGGGGACCGTCGCGGAAGAGGCGAAACTGATCGCCGAGCGGATCAGGCGATCGGTCGAGGAAAACGTCTTCGACCCTTTCGCGGCGGGAGGGCTGGTCACGGTCAGTATCGGCGGTTGCGGCATGCCGCCGGGCAAGGAGTTCGAGCGGCTTTTCGCCGAGGCCGACTCCGCGCTGTACTCGTCGAAGAGTAAGGGTCGCAACAGGGTGACCATATGCTGAGCGCGCCGGCAAAAAGCGGTTACGCGGCGTCGGTCGAAGGGATCGCGGCCTTCGCGTTTCAGGCGAGCGATGAGGGGGTGCGCCAGTTGCACCAGTTTGCCGAGTCGCTGGGAAACGCGGTCGACGCGCGGGATTCGGCCACCTTCAACCATTCAGGCGAGGTTGCCGAGCTTTCCCGCATGATCGCGGAGACGCTCGGGTTGCCCGTGAGGCAGGTGGAGACAGTCCATCTGGCGGGCCACCTTCACGACACCGGCAAGATCGGGATCCCCGACGCGATCCTGAAGAAACAGGGGAAGCTGAGCGAGGAGGAATGGATCCAGATGAAGCGCCACCCGGAGATCGGAGCCGTCATCATACGTCCGATCGAGGCGTTTGCTTCAGCCGGGGGGGTCGCGGACATGGTTCTCTTTCATCACGAACGGGTTGACGGAAGGGGATACCCGCGAGGTCTCAAGGGGCATCTGATCCCCCTGGGGGCGCGGATCATCGCGGTAGCCGACACCCTTTCGGCGCTGCTGCAGAACCGCCCCTACCGAAGCGGGACCAGTCTTGAGGCGGCGCTGACCGAAATCCGACGTTGTTCGGGAACGCAACTCGACCCGGCGGTAGTCCAAGCACTCGATGCGATGCGCGGGGAGCTGCCCGCATTCTTCCAAGGGGGATCAATCTGGGAAACCCCGCAGCACAGGTTAAAGGGACACCATTTACTATTTAGGTAGAAACCATCTAATTCCGGCATGCCTGCTCAGGACGACCTGCTGGGGCCTGGCGGAGATGCAGAACCTGAAGTACAAGGAGGATTTATGTGTATAGCTCTGATTGGCGGGATGGATCGACTGGACAAGCACTACAAGGAGGTTGCGCAGTCGGCAGGCCTCTCCTTGCTGATCTTCACCAGGTCGCAGACGAATATCGCGGCGAAACTGAAAAAGGCCGACGTCATGGTGATCTTCACCAACAAGGTATCGCACAGGGTAAAGACCGAGGCGATGCAGGCTGCCAAATCATTCGGCATCCCGGTTATCATGCGCCATACCTGCGGGGTATGCACGCTCAGGGAATGCCTGGAGTGTTACAAAACTGCAAACTAGGGAAATCGCCACGCCAACCTCCCCTGGGAAAAAAACCGGAGGGAGAATGACACTTGCCTGAAGCAACGCGGGGACCGGGAGAGTCAAATCGCGACGGGGCTCTTATCGCTTCTGCTCCAACAGCTTTTGCGCGAACCGGGCGATATCGTCATCGTTCCACCCCTCCTTCAGGAGTTCCTGGAACAGCAACGGGGCCAGATATCGGATATCCTTTGCCTCTACCGCCTTTTGCAGCACCTTCCACTTGAACATGCGGGTCTCCGGAATTTTCGGGTTTAAAATGACGGTCCGCGCCGGCTATCTTTCAGGCTTGGTGCCAGGCGACCGACAGCGTCACCCGCGGTCCTTTATCTCTTTTCGTAACGGCTGCAGGGATCTCAGCCCCACCATGATGGTGCTCATGTTGTGGATCGTTGCGGAAAATACGGGGGGCGCCGCGCCGGTCACGGCGAGAAGCAGCGCCGCGGAATTGACGGCGACGATGGTGCGGAAGTTGTGCTCCACCAGCGCCATGGCCTCCCGGCTCACGGCCCGCGCGGTCAGGATGTCGTCCAGGGTCCCGTCCATGAGAAGCACGTCGCACGCCTCGCGGGCGATGTCGGCGCCGTGCCGCATGGAGATCCCGACGTCTGCCTGGGAAAGCGCCGGCGAATCGTTGATCCCGTCCCCCACCATGGCGACTATGTACCCCTGGCCTTGCAGTTCCCGAATCACCTCCACTTTCCTGTCGGGGAGGGCCTGGGCGTGATACTCGTCGATTCCCAGGGTAGCCGCGATGGTCCGGGCGGTCGCCTCGTTGTCGCCGGTGAGCATGACCACCCTCTTTATCCCGCTCTCCTTGAGGGCCGCTACGAACTTCCCGGCGTCCTGCCTGAGCGGATCGTGGATGGCGATCAACCCCGCCAGTTCCCCCCCTACCGCCACGTACAGCACGGAATTGCCCCGGTCGGCAAAGGTCTGAACGAACGGCTCGCCGGCGGAGACGTCCCCCCCCTCGTCCTCGTTGACGAAATGGCGGCTGCCGACCACGATCCTCTTCCCCTGCAGCCAGGAGGCGATGCCGTGGGCCAGGACGTATTCGACCTCGGCGTGCTCCTCGGCGTGGGAGATCCCCTCTTGGGCCGCCTGACGCACGACGGCGCTGGCCACCGGATGGGGAAAGTGCTCCTCCACGCAGGCCGCCTGCTTCAGTACGAACTCCCGCGTGAAACCGTTGAAATGGACCACTTCGGCCACCTCCGGGGTGGCCTCGGTCAGGGTCCCGGTCTTGTCGAGCACGAAGGCATCGGCCCGGGCCAACTTCTCCAGGTATTTCCCCCCCTTGATCAGCACCCTGTGCCGGGCCGAACGGGCCAGCGAGGTGAGAATGGCGAGGGGGGTGGAAAGCTTGATGGCGCAGGAGTAATCGACCAGCAATACGGCGGCGGACCGGGAGAGACTCCCGGTAACCAGGAAGGTGAGCCCGGAGAGAAGAAACGAGTAGGGAACGATCCTCTCGGCCATCTCCTCGCTCTTGCTCTGGGTCTCCGCCTTGACCGCCTCCGCCGCCTCGATGGTCTTCACCACGCGGGCGGCACGGGTCTGGTCCCCCACCTGCGTGGCGAGGATGCGCAGGCTCCCCTCCTCGATGGCGGTGCCGGCATAGACCGAAACCCCCTTCCTCTTGGCGACGGGCAGCCCCTCCCCGGTGAGGCTGGACTGGTTCACCATCGCCTCCCCTTCGAGCACCGAACCGTCCACCGGGATGAGACCTCCCAGCCGGACGATAACCGTATCCCCCTCCACGACCTCCTCAAGGGGGAGCCGGATTTCCTCGCCTTCCCGGAACACCCAGGCCCACTCGTCGCCGGTATGGAACATGTCTGAAAGAAGCCGCCTCGATTCGCCGCGGGTCCACTCTTCCAGATATTCGCCGAGCTTCAGGAGGGAGGTTATCAGGGAAGCGGTGAAGAACTCGCGGGTCGCCATGGCGGCGCCGACCGCCGATGCGTCCAGGAGATCGACGTTCAGCTTCCGTTCCCGAAGGGCCACCAAGCCTCTTTTGAAGATGGGCAACGCTCCGTAGATGGCCATTATCGGACGTATCGGGGGAGGGATCAGGGGGCGGGCCAGCAGTAGCAGGCCGGCACGGACGGCGGTCTTCTTTTTCAGCTCCAACTCGCTTGCGGGTCGAGGCCTGCGGGTGGGGGGGATGGGCGCCGCGGCAACCCGTTCAAGTATGGCGTCGCGCGTCGCCTGCTTCCGGTCATGGCGCAGCAAAAGCGTGGCGGTCCTAGGCGAAAAGGAGACCTCATCCACCCCTGCCAGGTCCCTGAACTGCGCCTCGACGCCGCAACGGTCCACCGCCGGGAAGCGCGGGAGCGTGAGGGCGATCCTCAACCTGCCGGGAATATCCTGAACGATACGGTAAATCACCCTTCCCCCTTCTTTCCCCTAAACGTCTTGCTAGGCGAACATCGCTTCTTTTTTTTGATAAAAATGGTCTCCGAACAGTACGACGAAGACGATTCCGGCCAGGACATGCAGCTTCTTGAATCCGAATATCGCCGCGGCGAGGCTCAACGCCAGCGACGCCAGCATGCCGATATTCACCAGCCTCTTCTTGGTCGCGGGGGGGGCGG
>Ga0209317_1000724_pt1 | contig 36220 bp, 30 predicted proteins | sample RifGroB2_FD_183994 | JGI IMG/M metagenome (GOLD analysis project Ga0209317, IMG submission 183994) | Soil microbial communities from Rifle, Colorado, USA - Groundwater B2 (SPAdes) (version 2) | ecosystem: Environmental > Terrestrial > Soil > Unclassified | place: Rifle, Colorado | collected... | reverse complement strand
CGCCGCGGCAAATCGGGACAAGTCGAAGGAGCCGGATAAAATCGCCGAGCGCAAGAGGGGGCAGCAATCGTTCAACTTCGCGGCGCAGTACCTCGTGATGTATTCCGTCCATCATGACGACACGTCGCTTCTGGAAAACATCGGGATCAATATCAAACACAGGAACTACACCAGGGAGGCACGAAAGGCGATTCCCGGCAGGCTCGAGAGGCTAGAGATCCAGGAGGTCAAAGACGAAAAAGGCGAGGAGACCGACCGCCTCCAGGTCATCACCGGCAAGTCGCCCGAAAGAGGGAGCGTAGAGCTCCAGTACACCGACAACCCCGCTGACGAGTCATCCTGGGCAACCTTCCTCCATCTTTACGAATGCCGCTCCATCGTGGAAAAGAAAGGGCTGCAGAGGGTAAAGAAGTATTATTTCAGGGGGCGCTACAGCACGGCGGGCGGAGCCGGCCCATGGTCGGAGATCGTCAAGCACGTAGTCCTCTGACATACCGCCTAGCCCCGCCGGCGAAGCCTTAACCTCCGACGAGGGCTCCGGCCCGTTGAAGGCCCACGCAGGGCCGAATGTTCATTCGCCTCTGCGTGGGCCGACAACTTTCGCTCAAATCAGGCCACCTCTCCCATCCACCCCAGAAAGTCTCCCCGGGCGACCCAAACATACCCATCTGTTATCCTGACTTCGATTCCATCGGCAAGTTTAGTTATTCGACAGCCAAAACTTCGAAGTTACGGCTTACGAAATGGTTTCTCCCGCTCCAAACATCAAAGTTTCAGGTCCGGAAAGGGTTCTTCCAGCCAAAACTTCGAAGTTTCGGAAGCGAAAAAGGTTCTTGCAAGGCAGAACTTCGAATTCCAGGGGACGGAGGCCATTTCCCTCGTCCCAGGAACCATTCTTTTACCCGAAGAATTCCATCTTCGCTCGTTTCAATTGATTTCGCAGCAGCTGCGATACATTGCGGACCCGACCACAGTCCTAAGACGGCAGCCTGCAGGGAAAGCCATCTATCGTCATGGGGCTTGTAGTATTGGGAAAATACCATAGCATGTGAGCGAAACCATCCTCCTATTGTGGAAGCCGCGATGAACGAATCCGTAGACCAACGCATCCTCTCCATCTTCATGTGCGGCGATGTCATGACCGGTAGAGGGATCGACCAGGTCCTTCCTCACCCGGGCGACCCGCGCATACACGAGTTGTTCGTGACCGATGCTCGTCGATATGTCGAGCTCGCGGAAAAAGCGAACGGTGCTGTCCCGAAACCGGTCGGGTTCGATTACGTATGGGGAGATGCCCTCGATGTATTCGATGAATTCCGGCCGGACGTCAAGCTCATCAACCTGGAGACCAGCGTCACGATCTGCGATGACTTCTGGCCTGGAAAAGGGATAAACTACCGCATGCACCCTGCAAACTTCCCGGCGATCACGGCAGCGGGGATTGACGTATGCGCGCTCGCCAATAATCACGTGCTCGACTGGGGCTACCCGGGACTCGAGGAGACGCTGAACGCTCTGGAGGGGGGAGGGGTAAGAGGCGCGGGCGCGGGGCGGGATGTTTTCCTGGCTGCAATGCCCGTGACGGTGGCGGTCCCCGACAAGGGACGGGTGCATGTCTTTTCCTTTTGCGACGAGTCGAGCGGCGTCCCAGAAGAGTGGGCTGCGGGAGGAAAACGGGCCGGCGTGAACCTGCTGCCGGATCTGACAGAGAGAACCGCACGGCAGATCGGGGAGCAAGTCCGGAAAGTGAAGGAGCGGGGCGACCTGGTGGTTGCCTCGATCCACTGGGGCGGAAACTGGGGGTTCGAGATTCCGAAGGAGCATACGAGGTTCGCTCACTGGCTGATCGATGATTCCGGCGTCGACATCATCCATGGACATTCCTCACACCACGTGAAAGCGGCGGAGGTTTACCAGGGGAAGCTGATCATCTACGGCTGTGGCGATTTCCTGACCGACTACGAGGGGATCGGCGGCTATGAGCACTATCGGGGGGAGCTCGGTTTCATGTACTTTGCATATGTGCATGCAGCGGATGGATGCCTGAAGGAACTGCGGCTCGTGCCGACGCGGGTACGGAGATTCCAGGTCGCCAGGGCTTTTGCCGGCGATGCACGGTGGCTCCGCGATACCCTGAACGGCGAGGGGAGATCACTTGGAACTCGTGTGGAAGAAGGGGAAGGCCAGACGCTGTTTTTGCGATGGGAGTGATGGCGTTGCCATAAGAGGCTTTAGGAAAAGAGGATTGGTCATGACAGAGTATTCCGTCTTAATGTGGATTGCTGCGGGAGTTCTAACCTTTGCTGGTCTCGCCGGAATGCTGCTCCCCATGATTCCGGGCGCACCTCTGCTGTTCCTGGGACTTGTGCTCGGCGCCTGGGCCGAAGGGTTCAGGTATGTCGGCGGCTGGACGATTCTCGCACTGGCCGTCATGGCGGGATTGACCTACGTGGTGGAATTCGGCGCCTCGGTGCTGGGCGCCGGCAAGTTCGGCGGGTCGCGGCGGGCCATGGCGGGGGCCGCCGTTGGGGGAATCATAGGGCTCTTCCTGGGATTGCCCGGCATACTGCTTGGCCCCTTTGTCGGTGCTGTAATCGGGGAACTGTCGCTGCAGCGGAGCCTCGACCAGGCAAGCCGCGCCGGCTTTGGAACGGTCGTAGGCTTGGCAATCGGTGTTGCCGGCAAGCTGGCCATAGGTATCGCCATGATCGGGCTCTTCCTGTTCGTGCGTTTCTTCTGACAGCATCCTTTCGTCACCGGAAAAAGAAGAGGGCCGCTGATGCGGCCCTCGACAACTGCCGTGTTGACACTGCCTGTTTTGCCCGCCTGCTTATCCCACCTGCACCTCGATGCGCCGCGGCTTGGCGATCTCTGCCTTCGGTATCCGCAGAGTAAGGATGCCGTTGTTGTAGTCGGCCTTGGCTTTCTCGTGATCGAGGATTTCAGGGATGGTGAACTGCCGGTAGTAGCTCCCCAGCTCGAACTCGCGGTACACGGACGTCCCCAGCGAGCTGTACTGTGCCGGCCCGCTTATGGTCAAGATCCCCTTTTCCACGTTCACGTCGATGCTCTCCTTGGTCGCGCCGGGAAGGTCGGCGGTGACGAACAACCCCTCCTCGGTTTCGACTATGTTAACGGCAGGGCGTATGAACCTCTCGTTCGACCTGGTGTCTTCGCGGGTCTGTGCGCTTCTCTCGTCATTTCTTTCCGTCAAGCTGTTGGCTGCCATGGTTGCGACCTCCTTCCTGGAAATGGGTACTTTCTGGTCAAGAAAGCTTGATGTCGATTTTCCTCGGCTTGGCATGCTCCGCTTTGGCCAGCGTTACCTGCATGACGCCGTTCTTGCACTGGGCCGTGATCTTGTTCGGGTCGATGTCCACCGGCAGTTCGAGTGTCCGGGAGAACTTGCCGGAACCGAGCTCGGAGCGGTGCACGATCCCTCTTACTTCGCCCAACGGCTTGCGCTCGCCGCTGATGGTGACGGTGTTGCGGAGCACGGAGAGGTCGACGTCCTTGGGATCGACTCCCGGTACCAGTGCCTCGATGTAAACGTTGCCGTCGTCTTCGCTGAAGTTCACCAGCGGGAAACGACGGGTCGCCACAGGCGCAAGGAATGTCGGCCCGAAGGGGCGGTTGTACCCTGCACCACGAAACGCTTCGTCCATTTCTCTTCTCAGGCTGTCCAGCTCTTTGAATACGTCCCAGGTTGCCATTGTGGATTGCCTCCTTTCGTGTTGTGACTTTCTGCGGGGAAAATAATCATTCTTTTTCCGTTGTCAAGGGGTGGGGTGGTGGGGAAAAACACCTGGGATCAGGGTGTTGCGCGAGCCGCTGTCAGGGTCCAAAAGCAAGGGGGAGCAGGCTAGTGCCTGCTCCCCCTTGCCCTGGAAACGGTCCAGGGGCTTCGGTTTCAACTGGCCCGTTACAGCTTGCTCTTGAGGAAATCGAGACCCTTGTCGACAATCCCCCCTTCCGGGGCGGCGCCGTCGGGTGTCGCCTTGTCGATTATGTCCGGCAGGTACTGGGTCAGCTTTTTGGCCGTATCATCGGTGGACATGCCTGCCTGGGTTGATAGTTTCTGCATCCTTTCGTTCCCCAGCCCTTCTTGGACCTGGCTTGGAGAAATGGGCTGGTTGGGTTCCCGGCTTATCCAGGAGGAGATGATGTTTCCCAAACCTTTCTGCTGGAAAGACTGGATGATCCCGCCCAGCCCTCCGCCTTCCCTGCTGGAGATCATCTCCATGACTCCCCTGATGAGACCGGAGTCCTCGCCGCCGGTCATGCCGCGCACCTTACTGGCAACATCGTCGAATATTCCCATCTCTTCCTCCTCTTTTGGTGGTTTCCCCCCACTCTCGCCCGATTTTGCCCTCGTGCCGCGCCGTTTGCTGCGAGGCAGCGCGAGGCCGGAAGGGAGGAGGGGCTCTATGGTGATAGTTGAGGCGATACCCCCGGCGGGTACGCCCCTGCATCGGGGAACTGCTGCTGCATGGCATCGACCCCTTGCTGCGGGTGAGCCAGGTTCGCCAGCTCGGAGCGCTGCTTGCGCTTTGCGGCCGAATCGAGGTGCTGTTTCCTGTCCCGCGCTTCCAAAAGGCCGGGTCACGTTAGAGATTTCTATCAATCGCTGAAGTCTAGCAGATATCGGGCGGCAGGAAACCTGGCTTCCCCAATTTAGGGGATAAGGCGGGAAACCGGAAGAAACCGGATATAATAGGGCGGCCGCGTCTTTTCGGGCGACAGGGGGTGGGGGATGCATTCGGTCGGGAACGCTGAGCTGCTCAAACTGCACAAGGTGGCTTTCCTCTGCTCGCGCAGGTTCCCGGCGGAGGTCGCGCTGAAGTCGTACCGGTGGGCGGATGAACAGCGGGAAAAAGGTACCTGCGTCATCTCCGGGTACCACTCTACCATTGAAAAGGACATCCTCTGCCGGCTGCTGCAGGGGACGCAGCCGATCATCATCGCCATGGCCAAGGGTTTGAAGAAGCTGGACCCGGAATGGAACGGGGCAGTCGCTAGCGGGCGGCTGCTGGTAATCTCCCGTTATGCCGACAGCGTATCCCACCCTTGCGAGTCGAAGTGCTACCAACGCAACCGGATGATGATAGAACTCGCCGACAACATTGTCATTGCACACGCCTCTGCAGGAGGAAATCTCGAAAGGCTTTGCGCTGAGTACCCACAAAAGATCCTTTGGCTGTGAAAGTAATCTCGCCCGTATATCGTGTCGGCGGCCGTCCCTCACACCACTTCCCTGCGTCTGACATAAAATGCCTGTTGTGACTTCTCCGGAAATAAATTGTTGACAACTCTCCTTCGCTGATCTATAAACGAATTCAATTTTCAAAACCAGTTAGTGTTAAGTTTCATTCAGGTTCAAATTCAGCCAAAGAATTGCACGTGTTGCCTTGAGATCAGGAAAGGCAGCGGGCGTGTTCGTTGAGAATCTTGACGTCTGTCCAGCACGGTTTGGCCTGTGAAAGTGACTTTCACTTTTCCAGTAAGGGAGGCTCTCCTCCAGGTACAGCAGAGGGCACCAGTGAAGCAAGTCAAGCAGAAGGTGAAGGAGCGTTTCAACGCTTTCCTTTTACAAAAAGGTCTCAAGGCCACGCTGCAACGCAACCTGATACTCGACGCGTTCCTGGACCTGGGCCGGCCTACGCATATCGACGAGCTTTACCTCCTTCTGCGCTCCAGGCAGTCGAACGTCGGCCACGCAACCGTCTACCGTGCCCTCAAGCTCTTCGCCGAATCCGGCCTGGCCCGTGCCATACATTTCGGCGACGGCGTCACCCGCTACGAACAGGCAAGGCAGGGGCAGCGGCACGATTACCTGGTCTGTAGCGACTGTGGCACAGTCACCGAGTTCGAGAACAGCAGTATCGAACAGCGACAGGTCGAGATTGCGCGAGGTCTTGGTTTCATGATCGAGAGCCTGAAGATCGAGTTGCGGGGTGTTTGCAGCCGCTGTCTGATGCGGCCAAGCCAACACTCCCCGTAAAAGGTTGTCTCTGAAGGGGTTATTCCGGTTGCTGTGCTTCATCGTGCCATGGCCGAAGCTGCAGACTTGACCGGATCGAGGGAGAGCTGTTTTTTCTCCAGTGAATGAAAATGCATTTCAATTTTGCCAGTGCCGGCCGCGGCCCTTGCGTAGTCGCGGGAAGGGCGGCTCCTGATAGTTGAGGTAAACAGAAAGTACGCAATGCCGAAAAGAGCGTTTCCATGTAGTCCGGCCCGGCCGAACGATAGGTTGCGGGGCCATAACAGAAAACGAGGGGGGAACATGTTTAAAGCAAGGAAGATGTCCGTAGCGAGCACGGTCTTGTTGGGAAGCCTATTACTTTCGTCGGGGGCGGCATTCGCCCTGCACCCTGACCTGGTCGTCCCGGAGAAGGTGGAGTGCAACCTCAAGGCGTGCCAGGAGATCATGCGGCTTGGGAACAAATACCAGGTGGAGGGGCTTTTCTCCAAGGAATTCGTCGAAGGAAAGCAGATGTGCAGCCGCATCGACGTCGCGGTGGCCGTGCACCTTCTGACCGAGAAGATGGCGGACAAGGTGGTGAAGGAAGGAAACGACGCAGTCGCCAAGGAAGACCTGGTGCTGCTCTCCGACCTGAAGGAGGAGCTGCGCGCAGAGATGCTGCTGGTCGGGACCAAGACCTTCCAGTCCCGTTACCACGACCTCGGCACCAGGTTCACCGCCCTCACCAAGGACATATCGCTTAGCGGCGGCATGGTGAGCGTACTTCAGGGGACCATCGGCAACGAGCCCAGAGATACGGCCGACGCGGTCGGTCGTGCCGACCTCGTGTTCAACTTCAAGGTGGGCGACAACACCATCGCGGTGATCGATCTGGAAGCGACCGGCGGCGACGGTATCGACTCCAAGGTCCCCTCCTTCTCCGGCCTGAACGGTGTGGCCGGCTCCACCGGCGACAGGGCCCGCTTCCGCGAGGCATGGGTGGAGCACACGGCGCTGAACGACCGCCTGGTGCTGACCGCCGGCAAGGTCGATCTCTCCAACTATTTCGACTCGAACGCGGTTGCCAACGACGAGAACGGGCAGTTCCTCGCTGCCGCCTTCGTGCACTCCGCAGTGCTTCCCTTCCCCGCCAACGGGCCGGGCGCGAGGCTCGAGGCAAAGCTCGCCGAGCAGCTCACCTTCGGGCTTGGCTACGGCAGCGGCGACGCCGACAGCGAGGACGCCTCCGATTCCGCCGACATCTTCGATCACGGCTTCGGCATCGCGGAGTTGGGCTACCAGCTGAAGGCGGGCGATCTGGAAGGGAACTACCGGATATACGCGGCGCTGGACGGCTCGCTTGCCGACGGCGAGAACAAGCTGGTGCAGGACAACTCCCTCAGCTTCGGCGTGAGTGTCGACCAGCAGGTCACCGACAAGCTGACCCTCTTCGGCCGTTACGGCCAGCGCGATGAGGACGTCTACGCTGTGAAAAGCGCATGGAGCGCCGGCGGCCAGTACACCGGGCTGATCCCCGGCCGCGGCGATGATGTGCTCGGCTTGGCCTACGGCCAGATCCAGGCCATCGGCGACATCGCCGACTCGCAGGAGAAGCTTGCCGAGGTCTACTACAAGTACAAGGTCAGCGACCAGATCGAAGTGGCGCCGGTGGTGCAGTACCTGGTCAATCCGGCGGGCAACAGAGCTGCAGACGACGTGCTGGCACTGGCCCTTCGTACCCAGATCAGCTTTTAAGATGCGAGACGACAATGGGGGTGCAGCGGTTTGCATCCCCGTTGTCGCGACGACTGCCTGTATGTAAGTGAGGGAGATATGGTTGGAGCGTTGTTGAAGGCCTTGTGTGTGTTTTTCTTCATTCTGTCGATGACGGCATCGTTGTCGATACCCACAGCCAACGCCGAGGAAGGGCTGAATTACAAGGCGATGGTCGACGAAATCGGCGTGATCTTCCAGGAGTCGGTTGCCCTCTACAAGAAGGGCGACATCAAGGAGGCGAAGAAGAAAGCACAGTCCGCCTACTTCCACGTCTTCGAGAACCTGGAAGGGCCGATCAGGATCAACGTCTCTGCGAGCAAGAACGCCGAGCTCGAAGAGGAGTTCATCGAGATCCGCAAGATGATAGTGGCGAAACAGCCCGTCGCCGTCATCGAGAAGAGGGTCGATGACTTCATGGTCGAGTTGCGCAAGGTGCTCCCCGAGTTGGAGGGTGGGGCGGAGTTGGTGGCCGAGGCCACCGAGGATGACCAGCCGGCAACGACGCAGGCGCAGGCGCAGGCCCAGATGGAAACCGGGGATGTCGAGCCGGTCTGGCAGCAGTCTTTCGACAACATCCGGGGGAAGCTGGCCCAGGCGCTTGAAGCCTACCGGAAGGGGGACGCCAAGGGTGCGGCCGAACTGGTGATACAGGCCCAGTTCGACGATTACAAGAACTCGCTGCTGGAGACGGCGGTAAGGCGCAACGTCTCCCAGGGGAAGGATTTCGAGAACAACGCGGGCTTCGCCGAAATTGCCGGCATGATCCAAGGCGGCGCGGCGCCGGGCCAGGTCGAGCCCAAGGTAGCGGCGCTGCTCGCCGGGTTGCAGGCGGACCTCCCCGGGCTGCCGTTGGTGGATGGCGCAGCGTCCTCGGACCAGGTTGCCGCCAAGGGCGATGCCGCCCAAAAGGACTGGACCAAGGTTAACGCCGAGCTGTTTGCCGAGATCGAGAAGGCCATCGCCCTGTACGAGAAGGGTGAGGCAGGGGAGGCGGTGGAACTGGTTCAGGACACCTACTTCGATGTCTTCGAAGCAAGCGGCATGGAAGGAAAGATCGGCGCAAGGGATGCCGCATTCAAAGCCCAGCTGGAGGGGCACTTCAACAAGATCATCAGCCAGATGAAAGGGGGCGTGCCGGTCGAGCAGATCCGGGCGACCTTCGACGCCCTGAAGGAAGACTTCGCCAAGGGGGCGGAACTGCTCGGCAAGGGAGGCGATTCGCCTGCGGCGATGTTCATCTATTCCCTCATGATTATCCTGCGCGAAGGAATCGAGGCGATCCTCATCATCACGGCGATCATTGCCTACCTGCTCAGGACCGGCCACCAGGACAAGATAAAGGTCATCTACAACGGCTGCATCTCCGCACTGGTGCTGAGCGTCATCACCGCACTTTTGGTGAAGTGGGTGTTCAAGGCCTCGGCTGCAAGCCAGGAACTGATGGAGGGGGGGACCATGCTGCTCGCCTCGGCCGTGCTTTTCAGCGTCAGCTACTGGCTGATCTCCAAGGCCGAAGCGCAGAAGTGGACCACCTACATCAAGAGCAAGGTGGGAGATTCGCTTTCCTCCAAGTCGCTGAAGACCCTTTGGTTCGTCGCCTTCCTGGCGGTGTACCGCGAGGGCGCCGAGACGGTGCTGTTTTACCAGGCGCTGGCGTCTGGCGCCTCCGCCGGCGGGCTCACGGCGGTTGCCGGCGGTTTCGTGCTCGGCTCGCTGATCCTGGTCGGCATCTACATCGGCATGCGTTACGGTGCCGTGCGCCTTCCGCTCAGGCCTTTCTTCCTCTGCACCGGGGCGCTGCTCTACTTCATGGCCTTCGTCTTCGCAGGCAACGGCATGATGGAGCTGATCGAAGGGAAGATGCTTCAGTCCTCGCTGATCTCCTGGATGCCGACCGTGCAGTTCATGGGTGTGCACCCCTATGTGCAGACAGTGGTTCCTCAGCTGTTGATCGTCCTGGCCGCGGTAGTCGGGCTGGCGGTCATGTCCAAGGGGAGAGGGGACAAGGCAGGGGAGCAATAGCGACGAGCTTCACCACTACATGGAAACAACACCGGAACTCCCGGGAAAACGACAAAAGGAGAGGATGCATTATGAAGAAGTTTTTTGCAGTAGCAGCCATGGTAGGGATGCTGACCGGATTTGCCGCACTGGCAAGCGGGGCGGAGAAGATGAAGGAGTACCCGGCAGGCGACGAGAAGGTGGTCAACAAGATGAAGATCGCCGCCGTCTACCTGAAGCCGATCGACATGGAGCCGCGCGGCACCGACCTCCCCGCCTCCCAGGCCGACATCCACCTTGAAGCCGACATCCATGCCACCAAGGGGAACCCCAACGGCTTTGGCGCGGGCGAGTGGGTCCCCTACCTGACCGTGACCTACAAGCTGGAGAACCTGGACACCGGCGCGTCCAAGACCGGCAAGTTCATGCCGATGGTCGCGAAGGACGGCCCGCACTACGGCGGCAACATCAAGATGATGGGGGCAGGCAACTACAAGGTCACCTACACCATCGAGTCCCCGGAGAAGCAGGGCTTCGGTCGTCACACCGACAAGGCAAGCGGCGTGGGCAAGTGGTTCCAGCCCTTCACCGTGGACTACAAGTTCAAGTACGTGCCGCTCAAGTAATACCCTGGCGAAGCAGTTCGATTTCGTGCCTAACCAAAAGCGGGCCCTTCCTAAAGGAGGGGCTCGCGTCGTAGTTCCGGGTTTTATTGCTCCGGTGATGGAGCATGGCAGGCCTAGCGTTCCATCACCGGAGCAATGACGTCCCCAATGGAGAAGACGATGCTTTCGTATCTGGTGCATTTCACACATGCGTTCATCCCCGTCACCCTCTTGACCGGTCTGCTGCTGGCGCTATGGGGGGCGGTGCGGGGGGATAAAGGGGTACGCCCGCTCCTGCTCAGCCTCGCCGCCGGGGTGTCGGCGGGCGCGCTCCTCTACCCCGTCGGCGTCCGCATGGAGACGTTGACCGCCGCGCGTACCGCACTCTACGCTGCGGCCATCGTTGCCGCCCTGGGAAACTGCGCGCTTCTCTTCGTGCGGGGGGAGTTCGCCAGGGCGATCAAGTGGTGGGGCGCGCTTTTTTTCGCCGCCGCGCTGGCGGCCGTGGCCGCCTTTTCCTTCCTGCTCTACATCTCGGAGCAGGCGCTCTCCGCGGTCACCGTTCTCAACACCGAGCTCATCCTGAACGTCGCGGGGGTGCTTTCGGGGGCGGGCGTGATGGCGCTCCTCGTCCTGCTGGTCGCCCACCTGGGGGGCAAGAGCGGCGACAAGCTCGTCCGCGGGATGCTCGTTTTCGCCTCTTTGCTCCTCGTCGTGCAATGGTCCGCCGAGGTGCTTCTCGGGCTGATGCGGCTTGAACTCGTGCAGCTTACCAGCATGCGCCTGTCCTTCGTGGCCAAGGTCACCAAGTACCTCTACGTCCTTCCTTACCTGGAGGTGCTTTTGGTGGCGGCGCTGGCCTTCGCCTTCCTGGCGCGCAGGAGGGCGTTGTCCCCGGAGCAGTTGGAGCAGATGCAGAAGGCCCAGCGGAGAAAGGCGCGCAGCCTGATCATCCTCGAGATGCGCTGGTTCAAGGCGGCGCTCTCCTTGGTATGTTTCATCGTGTCGGTCTTTCTGTACTACGATCTCTACGCGTCCCGCCCGGTCAAGATCTCGGCTCCCGTCATGATGACACCGGACGCGAGCGGCCGGATCAGGATAAAGGTGGAGCAGGTGAGGGACGGCAAGCTGCACCGCTTCGCCATGGTGACCGACGACGGGCACGTGGTCCGCTTCTTCCTGATCAACAAGTCGCTCGGGCAAAGCAGCAAGATCGGGGTCGTCTACGACGCCTGCATGCTCTGCGGCGACATGGGGTACGTGCAGGAAAAGAACGAGGTGATCTGCATCGCCTGCAACGTCCGGATCTTTCTCCCCTCCATCGGCAAGGCGGGGGGGTGCAACCCGATACCGCTCGTGCACGCGCTCGAGGGTGACGAGGTGGTCCTTAGCGCCGCGGAGCTGGACAAGGGTGCGCGCTACTTCTCCGAGGTGGTCTCCCGCAAGGTGAAGGACCCGGTCACCGGGAAGGAGCTGATCAATACCAAGGCGCCTTACCGTCAGGAGTACAAGGGGAGGACCTATTTCTTCGAGTCCGAGGAGTCGGGGGAGAAGTTCCTGAAGTCGCCCGAAACCTACCTGGGAGAGCAGCAGAGCAGGTACTACCGGACGCAGGGGTTCCAGGAAGAGTATGCCTCCAACTGATTCCCTGGCCGCCTCGCGAAGGCGGCGACCGTGACGCGCACACTGTAGGCGGCGATCCTGCCGCGATTGTCGCAGCGGCCTTGGCGGGATGGCCTGCTGCAGATCAAAAAGAGGGGTTATACGATGTTTTTTCTCATGCTCAGACAGTCTTTCGTGAAAGGCTGGAGGAGAAAGGTGCTTGCCACGGCGACCATCGTGCTGGCTGCAAGCCTCATCACGGCGCTGATGAACATCTCCATCGACGTCGGGGACAAGATGTCGAAGGAGATGAAGTCCTACGGCGCCAACATAAACCTGGTGCCCAAAAGCGAGAACATCTCCCTCGAGATCGGCGGGGTCGACTACAACCCGCTCGAGGGGCAGGTGCTCATCGACGAGACGGAGCTCCCCAAGATCAAGGAGATCTTCTGGGCCAACAACATCGTGGGGTACGCCCCTTTCCTGAAGGTCAACGCCGAAATGCTCGGGACGGCGAAGCGCGTTCCGCTGGTCGGGGCGAACTTCGACAAGACGGTGCCGGTCGCAGGGGACGAGGAGTTCCGCATCGGGGTCAGGGTGATAAACCCCTACTGGCAGGTGAACGGCGAGTGGCCTGCGGATGACGGGGAAGGCGCCATCCTGGTCGGCGCCCTGCTCGCCCGCGAGCGGAATCTGAAGACAGGCGACCGGATCACCCTGCGGATGGCGCAGCTGTCGGAGACCTTCACCGTCAAGGGGATCCTCAGCACCGGCGGGGCGGAGGAGTCCTCCCTGGTGGCCCCCCTGGCCGTGGTCCAGAGGCTGGCCGCGCTGGAGGGGAAGGTGCAGTCGGTCAGCGTGAGCGCCCTGACGGTGCCGGAGGACAAGCTCTCCCGCAAGGCGAGGCGAAGCTCTGAGGCCCTCGATTCCCTGGAGTACGACCGCTGGTACTGCACTGCCTACGTGAGCGCGATCACGCACCAGATCGAGGAGGCGATCCCGAACATCGCGGCGCGCCCCATCTGGCAGGTCGCGGCGAGCGAGGGGGCCGTGATCAACAAGATCCAGCTCCTGATGGTAGTGGTGACCATCGCCGCCTTCATCGCTTCCGGGCTTGGCATCTCCTCGCTGATGGTGACCACCATTATGGAGCGGGCGAAGGAGATCGGGCTCACCAAGGCGCTGGGCGCCGCGGACCGGGAGGTCTACCTGCTCTTTCTGAGCGAGGCGGCGCTGGTGGGTGTCATAGGCGGCCTCTTGGGATGCCTGGCGGGAGCGGGGCTCTCCCAGGTGATAGGGCTCTCCATCTTCGGCTCGCTGATCTCCTTCAACTGGGTGGTCATCCCGGTCAACGTCGCCATCTCGGTTCTGATCGCGCTGACCGGATCCCTGATGCCGTCCAGGCTGATCACCAAGCTCTACCCGGCGGAGGTGCTCCATGGCAGACGTTAAGGGGGGCGGCATGACACGCGGGCGCATGTTCCTGCTGATACTGTTCAAGTCCCTGAAGATTCGCAGGAACAGGGTCGCCATCACCTTCTTCTCCATCATGATAGGGGCGTCGATCATCACGGCGCTGTCCAGCGTCTATTTCGACATCTCGGCCAAGATGAGCCGCGAGCTGCGGGCCTACGGGGCCAACTTCTTCATCGGGCAGAAGGCCTCCTCGGAGAGCCGGGCCACCGATGCCGGCGTCATCAGGCGGGCGGTCGCCCAGGTCCCCGCCGACAAGCTGATCGGCGCCTCCCCCTATATCTACGGCGTGGTGCGGCTGGACCTCGGGAACGCCGTGCTGGCCGGTGTGGACTTCACGGGGCTGAAAAAGCTCTCCCCCTACTGGCAGGTCGAGGGTAAATGGATCAGCGTCGACTTCGACGACGAGTCCTGCATGATCGGCAAGACCCTGGCGAAGAACATGGAGCTGAAGGTCGGCGACAGCGTCAACGTGATCAGGAACGAGACCGGCTTCCAGAAGAGCCTGGTGGTCAAGGGGATAGCGGAGACCGGACAGGCGGAGGACGAGCAGATCTTCGTCAACCTGGCGCTCGCCGGCGAGATATTGGGGCAGCAGGGGAAGGTGAACCACGCCATGCTGAGCATCGTGACCGAGGGGACCGACATCGACGCGCTGGCGAAGCGGATGGAGGCGAGCTTCCCGGAGCTGGACGCCAAGCCGATCCGCAAGGTGTCGCATTCCGACGGCAGGATACTCGACAAGATCAAGGGGCTGATGGCGATCATCGCGGTCATCATACTGACCGTCACCACCCTTTGCGTCATGACCACCCTCATCGCCATCGTCTCGGAGCGCACCCGGGAGATCGGGCTCATGAAGGCCATCGGCGCCGACGACAGGGACATCGTGCGGCAGTTCCTTTCGGAGACGCTCACCATCGGTGTGGCCGGGGTGGCCGCCGGGATGGCGCTCGGCTTCCTCCTGGCCCAGGTGCTGGGGCAGGCGGTCTTCGGTTCCTTCATCTCGTTCCGGCTGATGGTGCTCCCGGTGACCCTGGTGCCGTCCATCGCCGCCTCGCTCATCGCCGCGGCACTGCCGGTCAGGATGGCGGTGCGGGTCGTGCCGGCCCAGGTGCTGAAAGAGGATTAATCCGGGAGACGCCGGACCGCGGAGGATCGATGCTGTAGGAGCGGCGTTCCTGCAGCGATCGGCAACGGTTAATCGCGGCAGGAATGCCGCTCCTACAAACACGTTGATGCTCAGATCGGCTGACTGGGCTGCATTTTTAAGGGGAAGACCAATGGAAAAGATAGTGCTTGAGACAATAGGGCTGACCAAGAGGTACGGCAGCGTCACCCCGCTGGACCACGTCAACATGCAGGTCCGGGAAGGAGAGTGGGTCTCCATCATGGGCCCCTCCGGCTCCGGCAAGACCACCATGCTGAACCTCCTTTCGCTGCTCGATACCCCCAGCGAGGGGCGCTACATACTCGACGGGGTGGACACCTCGACGGTGAACGAGAAGGAGCGCGCGGTGGTGCGGCGCGAGAAGATCGGCCTCGTGTTCCAGCAGTTCCACCTGGTCCCTTACCTGACCGCGCTGGAGAACGTCATGCTGTCCCAGTACTACCACGGCATGATCGACCGGGGAGACGCGGCGGAGGTGCTGGAAAGGGTCGGCCTCGGGCACAGGGTCGGGCATCTCCCCTCCCAGCTCTCCGGCGGGGAGCAGCAGCGGGTCTGCATAGCGCGTGCGCTCATCAACCAGCCGGCCATAATACTGGCCGACGAGCCGACCGGGAACCTGGACGAGGCCAACGAGGGGATCATCCTCGACTTCTTCAAGGAGCTGCACGCCGAGGGGAGGACCATCATCCTGGTTACCCACAACCCCGAGCTCGCCGATTTCTCCGACCGCACCGTCAGGCTGCAGCACGGCAAGGTGCAGGCGTGACGGGGCCGGGAAGGAGGCCTGGCAGGACGGCCGGCTATGCGCTCCTGGGCATCGTTGTCGCCGCGCTGCTGGGCGGCTGCGCGAAGGAGGAGACCTGGAAGACCGGCAGGAAGGCGCCGGAGATAAGCGTGCTGGATCTAAGTGACAAGACGGTGAAACTCTCCGATTTCAAGGGAGAGGTCGTGGTGCTCAGGTTCTGGGCCACCGGGTGCAAGGCGTGCGTGGCCGGGATGCCGGTGCTCGACGAGTACAGCAAGGCTTACCGGGACAAGGGGGTTACCGTGCTCGCCGTGAACATGGCGAATCCCAAGCCGCTGGTGGAGGTCTTTGCCAAGGGGCTGAAGCTCTCCTACCCGGTGTTTCTGGATCCCGCCCTCATCGCCGCCAAGAAATACGGGGTCAGGGCGGTCCCCAGCACCTACTTCATAGACAGGAAGGGGGTTGCCAGGAGTTTCGCGGTCGGTGAGATCAAGAAGGAAGCTTTCGACAAGACGGTGCAGGAGTTGCTGTGAGGCATCCCTGAGGGCCAAGGGGGGCAGGAAGCGGCCGCGCGAGGAAAAAGGGGGGCGCCTGCCCTTTGTCATGGGACGCAGTGCCGTGAAGGTCGCCGCGGGGAAGCCGGCGGAACAGGTGCGGCTGACGGGGACACAAAAGTCTTGACAATTCCCCCTGATCCGCCATATAGGTGAAAACGGTTTTCACAATCCTTTGAACGCGGAAAAGTAGCATGCCCCCCTCTTTCCGGGGCGGCATTCCCAAAACGTCCACCCCGGCCCGTTGCCCCAGGTCACGGCGCAGATACCCGCAGTCCCATACCGATTCCCCTCGACGGTCCAGCCAGCCACGTTTTTCCCTCCGGAAAGACCAAGCAAGCCAACCACCAAAAAATCCGATGTTCCCGCGGCGCCGGGCCTTCGCCAGGAAGCCGTTCCCGCCGAGGCCGCTGACCGTCCGGCAGCAGGACCGCCGCCGCCCGGGATGGCTGACGCCGTGCGCGTCAGCAAATGGTCTGCGTGCGTCATCTGAGAAGCCCTGTTTCTACGGCGACCGCCTCCCGGTCGGGGAGGCGGCTTGGAAGGTACGGCCGCCGACGCTTTGCGCAGGAAACGTCGTGCGAGGACGGACGCACGGGACAAGAAAACGGCCGCAGTCGCGGCCGGGAGCTCAGGAGCAGTATGATCAAGAAACCTCGTTACCTACCCCTCACTGCGGTCGCCGGGGCGCATTTCGCCGCGCTGGCGCTGATCTTTGCGGCACCTGGCGCCGTAATCGAGCCGGTGACCCTGCCGGTCGTGCAGGGGACCCTGGTCTCCCAGCCCGCTGCGGCAGCGGCGGCGCCCACTCTCCCCGCCAGGACCCCTCCGGCCCCTGCTCCCCCCCCGAAGCCGGCAGCCGCCAAGGCTCCTCCACCCCCGCCCCCGGTTCCGGTCGCTCCCCCCTCAGAGAGGGCGGTCACAGCGCCGGTGACGGAACGAAGGGCGGCACAGCAGGTGGAGCCGCAGCCACAGCCGGCACCGGCGCTCCGGACGGCGCCTGCCGAAAGCGCCCCGCAGCCGCAGGCCGCTGCGGCCCCGGCAAAGCCGTCGGACGGCGGAGCGAGGGGCGCGGCGAAGGCCGTCGATGCCCCGATCACCATGCCGCGGGTCGAGGCAGGGCACCTGACCAACCCCCCTCCGCTCTACCCCCCCGCGTCCCGCAGGTTCAGGGAGCAGGGGCAGGTGCAGCTGGACGTACTGATTCTCGCCGACGGCACGGTGGGCGAAATCCGCATCAGGACAGGCAGCGGGTATGCCAGGCTGGACGACGCCGCCTTGAGCGCGGTAAGGCGCTGGCGCTACCAGCCGGCCCGCAGGGGGGGCACGCCGATCCCCTACTGGTACGTGCAGCCGATTGTTTTCTCACTGCAAAACTAACCGCCACTTCACATGGAAAGGATGGAACCAATGGAATACAACCCGTACGGAGTACAAGCCCTCTGGAGCCAGGGCGACATGGTGATCAAAGGTGTCGCGCTACTGCTGCTGATCATGTCGATTGCGTCCTGGTACGTCATCGCGACCCGTTCCTGGCGCGCCTTGAAAAACGCACGCGCCGCCCGTGCCACCGCCGATTTCTGGCACGCGCAGAGTTTCGACGAAGGGTTGGAGATACTGACCCTGGCGGCGCCCGCCAGCCAGTTCCAGCACCTGGCCGAGCAGGGACGGGCGGCCGTTGACCACTACAACAACAGCAACCGCACGCACCTGCACAACCAGTTGAGCGTGGCCGACTGGCTGGAAGCCTGCCTGCGCGGCGCGATCAACGAGTCCGTCGAGAAGATGCAGCGCGGCCTTCCGATCCTCGCCTCGGTGGGGTCGACCGCCCCCTTCATCGGGCTCTTCGGAACCGTTTGGGGGATATACCACGCGCTGGTCGGGATCGGCGTTTCCGGCTCGGCGAGCATAGACAAGGTGGCCGGCCCGGTGGGGGAGGCGCTCATCATGACCGCCTTCGGTCTGGCCGTTGCCATCCCGGCGGTGCTGGGCTTCAACGCCCTGTCCCGGGCAAACAAGGGGGTGCAGGGGAGGATGAACCAGTTCGCCCACCAGTTGCAGGGATATTTCCTGACCGGCGCCCCGGTCTCTTCCGGCGGCGCCGTCCAGCCCCGCAGGGAGGCGGCGTAGCATGGCTTTCGGGGGGAACGAGGATAACGACAGCGAAGTCATGAGCGAGATCAACATGACGCCCCTTGTGGACGTCATGCTGGTGCTGCTCATCATATTCATGATAACCGTCCCGGTGCTGAGCCACTCGGTGAAGCTCGACCTGCCGCGGGAGAGGAACGTTCCGAACCTGGTGAAACCGCAGACGGTCACCATATCGGTCACCGCCGACGGGGGGGTGCACTGGAACGCCGTGCCGGTGGACGCGGCGACACTGGCCTCCAGGCTGCAGGGAGCGGCCGGGCTGGAACCTCAGCCGGAGGTCCATATCCACGGCGACCGCAACGCCCGGTACGAGGAGGTACTCGGGGCAATGGCGGCGGCGCAGCGGGCGGGGATACTCAAACTCGGTTTCGTCACCGACCCGACGCCGCGCTAGGTCGTGCCGGTTCGCCGCGCCCCCCGCCAGGGGGGCAGGGAAGCTTCGAGGCGGGAGACGCAGGACATTCGACAGGCCGTGCAGGGGCTGCCGGGACATTTTTGGCGGCAGTTGGCGCAAAGAACGGCAAAAAGACAATGGGGCCTCGGTAGATACCGCGGCCCTGCTGCGTTTGGGGGACTTTCTTCGGGACGGCCATCTCGCGCGCCGGGGACTCATATACGGCAGGTGGATAAAAAGAAACTTGACAATTCGAGCGCCAAGCCATATAAGCGAATTCAATTTTCAAAACCAATTGATGGCGAAAACTCAATTGAGACGGCACCCCCCTCTTCCGCGCGCCGGGGGGTTCGGGAAAACCGGCAGACGGCGAAGGTCGTTTCCGGCATGGCAGCTCCTGCAAAAGCAGGGCCTCTACCACAACGGGAAGAAACGTAAAAGGAGCCACTATGATACCTCTAGGTCTTTTGAGCGCGGGCGAAAACGGCGAGATAGTCGAAATCATGCTCAAGGCGGACGGCGCAGGCTGTCAATCCGAGTTCGACAAGGGCGTGGTTCGGGTGGAGGACCTGGGAATCCGTGTCGGAAAGAGTGTAGAGATGCTGACCAACGGCGGCAACACGGTCCTGCTCAGGGTGGACGAGTCCAGGATCGCCATCGCCCGCCGCATGGCAATGAAAATCATGGTTAGGAGGTAAGGCAATGAATCTGGCAAAGCTAAAGCCCGGCGAGAAGGGGACGATAACCGCCATCGGTTCCATCGGTCCGCTGAAACGGCGGCTCATGGATATGGGCGTGTTGGTGGGGGTAGAGGTGAAGGTGCTCAAGGTGGCGCCGATGGGCGACCCGATCGAGGTGAGCATCAAGAGCTACAACCTGTCGCTTAGAAAGAACGAGGCCGAGGGGATCGCGGTGGAGGTGGCAAGGTGAGCACGCAGCTGAAACAAAAAGAGGCCGGCGAGTCGGAGAACCAGGGCGCCTGCGCATCCGGGCCGCGTGCGGTAGTGGCCCGCACCATCACCGTGGCCGTTGCCGGCAACCCGAACTCGGGAAAATCCACCCTCATCAACGCCATCGCAGGGACGAGGCTCCACGTCGGGAACTGGGCGGGGGTCACGGTAGAGAAAAAAGAGGCACAGCTGGAGATCGGCGGAAGGAAGGTAAGGCTCGTCGACCTTCCCGGCACCTACTCCCTCTCCCCCTACACCCAGGAGGAGATCGTGGCCAGGGATTACCTGGTGCACGAGCGACCCGACCTGATCATCAACGTGGTGGACGCAACCAACCTGGAGCGCAACCTCTACCTCACCGTGCAGCTCATGGAGCTGGGCATCCCGATGGTGATGGCGCTGAACATCTACGACGAGGCGCAGGCAAAGGGTTACAAGATCGACGTCGACGTGATGGAAGAGATGCTCGGCGTCACCGTCATCCCCACCTCGGCCACCAAGAAGAGCGGCCTGGACGAACTGCTGAGGTCCGTCCTGGCGACGGCGGACGATCTCTCCGGGCACATCCCCAGGAGGCTCAACTACGGGGAGGATGTGGAGGGGGCGGCCGATCACATTGCCGAAGTCCTGAAAAAGAGCAGACCCACCCTCGTGGAGCGCTACCCGAAGCGGTGGCTTTTGTTGAAACTGATGGAGCAGGACAGCCACGTCATGGACGAGGTGAAGCTTGCCGAGGCCGACTTCCTGGACGAGGCGCTCCATCACCTGAAGCGGGCGCACGGCGAAGATGTCGAATCCATCATGGCCGAAATCCGCTATTCGCTCGCCTCGGGGCTCACCCGAGAGATACTGCAAAAGCCTGAGCTGCGCCAGACGGAACTGACCGAGAAGATCGACCGCATCGTGCTGGACCGCTTCCTGGGGATCCCGATCTTCCTGGGCGCCATGTGGCTCTTGTTCAAGCTGACCTTCGACCTCTCCGCCCCCTTCGGGGACTGGCTGGGGGCCATGACGGAAGGGCCGTTCAAGCGCTGGGCCTCCGCCGTCCTGGGGCCCCTGGGGGCTCCGGACTGGACCGTCTCGCTGGTAAACGACGGGGTCATCGCCGGCGTCGGCTCGGTGCTGGTCTTCGTGCCGGTCATCTTCGCCATGATGTTCTTCATCACCTTCCTGGAAGGTAGCGGGTACATGGCCAGGGCCGCCTTCGTCATGGACCGCACCATGCACGCCATCGGGCTGCACGGCAAGTCCTTCATCCCGATGCTGCTGGGTTTTGGCTGCAACGTGCCGGGGATCTACGCCACCCGCACCCTGGAAAACCCCAAGGACAAGGTGCTGACCGCCCTTTTGGTCCCGCTCATGTCCTGCGGCGCGCGTCTGCCGGTCTACGTGCTCTTCGTCGGGGTGTTCTTCCCGGACAACTCCAGCACCGTCATCTGGTCGCTCTACGTGATGGGTATCCTGCTGGCGGTGGGCATGGGGCTGGTCTTCAAGAGGACCCTGTTCCGCGGCGAGGCCCCCATGTTCATCATGGAGCTCCCCCCCTACCGGATGCCCTCTTTCCACAGCCTCTGCGTGCACACCTGGGAAAAGGGGAAGCACTTCCTGTTCAAGGCCGGCACCTACATCTTCGCGGTCTCCGTGCTGGTCTGGTTCCTCCTGAACCTCCCCTGGGGCGTGGAGAGCAAGCGCGACTCCTACCTCGGCCAGGCGGGGGCCACCATCGCCCCGATATTCCAGCCGGTAGGCTTCGGTACCTGGGAGGCGGCCTCCTCGCTCATCACCGGGGTCATCGCCAAGGAGATCGTGGTCGGCACCATGGGCGAGATCTATTCGCCCAAGCACGAGGAGAAGGAAGCAGTCCCGACGCTTAAGGAGGATCTCAAGGAGATCGTGGTTTCCTTCGGGAGCGCGTGCAAGTCCGCGGTGGCGACGCTGCTCTACCTTCCGCAGGAAGAGGAGGCCGAGGAGGATCAGTCGGCCCTCAAGCAGGCGATCGGCGGTGCCTTCACACCGCTCTCCTCCTACGCCTTCATGGCCTTCGTGCTCCTCTACATGCCTTGCATGATCGTCATCGTGGCGATGCGCCAGGAGTTCGGCACCTGGAAGTGGGCCGTGGTGGGGCTGGCCTACCAGACGGCGCTTGCCTGGGTGGTGGCGCTGCTCATATACCAGGTGGGTACTCTGCTCGGATTTGGAGGCTGACATGGGGGTTTCCGACGCGATCATCGCCGCAGTTATCGTGGGGGGGGCATTCTACATCCTCTACGCCACGCTCTGGAAGAAGAAGGGTTGCTGCGGTTGCGAAGGCGGGGATTGCTGCAAGAAGTAGTGCAGACGCAGAAACGACGGCGGGCCGGGGAGAGATTTCCCCGGCCCGCTTTCTTTTTGCTGTCGACCGATAAAGGGGGGCGCCCCTCCCGTTGCCTACTTCTCAGCGGGGCCCGTCGCGGCTTGATCCAGGTCCCGGGAGGGTGGGGCGGTGCGGGGCGCCAGCGTGGTCTCGATGCTGATCACCCCTGTCAAGGTCCGGTGCACCGGACATTTCTCCGCTATCTCCAGGAGCTTTTGCCGCTGGGCATCGTCCAGCTCCCCGAAGAGCTCCAGCTCCCGGTTGAACCTGTCGATCTTACCCTCCCCGGACTCGCAATCGCGGCAGTCCTGCGCATGGATCTTGTGATGGGAAAGGCGCGCCAGGGCGTCGTCCAGCGCCCATCCCTTGCGGCGGGCGTACATCTGCACGGTCATCGTGGTGCAGGCTCCCAGGCCCGCCATCAGGTACTCGTAGGGTGAGGGGCCCTCGTTGGTGCCCCCGTACTGCAGCGGCTCGTCAGCCACCATGCTGAAGCCGTTGGCGAAGATCCCGGTGCGAAACCCCTCGGCGCCGGTGCGGGCGGTCAGCCTGTTGTCTGCCGCATCCTGCCCCGGTGCCTTGCCCGCCGCAGTCCCGGGAGCCTCGATGTATCTCCCTGCCCAGGTGGCGATGACCTCTCCCGCGTAGCGGGAATCGGCGGCATCGGAGAGCAGGTGGTCCGCCTCCGCAAGGGAGATGAAACTCTTGGGGTGGCCGGCCGCATCGAAGATACGGGCGGCATTGTCGATCCCCACCACCTGGTCCCCCGGCGCATGCATGATCAGGAGCGCCCCCTTGAGCCGTCCCAAGGTCTCCTCCGGCCGCTGCGCCTCCAGGTCGTCGAGCAGGCTCTTGCGGATGGTGAAGTCGTTCCCCCCGAGGTGGACGGTGGCCTCTCCCTGCCTTTCGACATGCTCGGCCGTTTCCCCCAGGAGCTGCCGCAGGTGGGCCGGGTCGAAGGGGGCTGCTATGGTGGCTATGGCTGTAGCCGAAGGGATCTGCTGGGCGGCTGCGAGCACGGCCGCGCCGCCCAGCGAATGCCCCACCAGGAGCCGGGGCGCCGCGTACTCCCGCTCAAGGAACCGGGCCGCCGCCACCAGATCGCTCACCTCCGAGGAGAAGGTGGTCTCGGAAAAATCCCCCTCGCTCTCCCCAAGGCCGGTGAAGTCGAAGCGAAGCACGGCGATGCGCCTGCTGCTCATGGCGCGGGTGATGTTTACGGCCGCCTTCAGGTTCTTGGAGCAGGTGAAACAGTGGGCGAATACGGCGTAGGCGACCGGCTGCTCGTCGTCGGGAAGCTCCAGCCGGGCTGCGAGCCGGTCGCCGCGGGAGTTCGGGAAGCTTACTCTTTTAGTGTTCATGGCGGCCCTCCTGTAGGCGTGTTCTCATGGGTTGGTCTTCCTTGCAGCTCAAAGAGCCTCCTGACCGATCGACGGCATCCCCTGTCCACCCGTCATCCCTGCAGCTCCTTCGTCCCGGCACCCCGAGTCCGGGCACCACTAAAAGGTAATGGCGAGTACCCTCAAGTCAAGATCGTTCAGCCGGCTGCGTGCCGCTCATTTCTGCAGCGGGTGCCGATATCCCCAGACCATACGGTTGCCGGGGCTGCAGCGGAACTTACCTCTTTTCTCTTTTCAATTATTGGGTTATAAGACAACGACATGTTCATTGTCCTGATTTTCGCTGTCATGAACTTTATTCAGGAGTTGCCTTGATGTTTGCTCAGTGGTCCATCAAAAAACGCGTGATTCTCACCGTCATCTGCCTCTGCCTCGCCAGTATCGCCATCCTCGGCATGTTCGCCTACCATTACCAGAAACACCAGATGCGGGAAGGACTGAAGGATCAAGCCAGGAAGGACGGCGAACTCTTCGAAGCGATCCTGAACGGCGATGCCGAGGGTCTTGCCAGGGCCCATACCGGCCTCGACAGGCTCGACCTGCTCCTGGCTCCGTTTGCCGCCGGGAACAAGGAGGCGCTCCTGGCAGCGGCGAAGCCGATCTTCAGCGAGGTCAGGCAGAACAACAACATCACCCACATGTATTTCATTCAGCCCGACGGCAAGGTTCTGCTGCGGGTGCACAAGCCCGAGCAGTCGGGCGATACCGTGACCAGGGAGACCTTCCTGAAGGCCCAGGCGACCAGGCAGACCTCGGCCGGTCTCGAAATGGGCAAGAACTTCTTCTCGCTGCGCAGCGTCCGTCCGGTTTCCTACCAGGGGAAACCGCTGGGGTTCATGGAACTCGCTGAGGAGATCGACCACGTCTTCGCCCAGATGAAACAGATCACCGGCAACGAGGTGAGCCTCTTTCTGACCGACGAATTCATGAAGAGCAAGGCCAGCGAGGTAAAGGGCGAGCAGGTCGGCTCCTTCCGGATTCTCTACCCCACCCAAAAGGAGTTGGCCCTCGGGCTTGCCGCAAAGGTGCTTCCCGGGATGGGCGAAGCCCTGAAAGCGCCGCAGCTGAGGATCGTGTCCTACCGCGGGGGGAACTACCTGGTGGGGATGGGGCCGATCCGGGACGCCTCGGGGAGCACGGCCGGGATCTTGTTCTCGCACAAGGAAATCAGCCCCCTGTTCAGCACCATGTGGAAAGGCGTGGCCGCGCAGCTGGGGATCTTCATCGCCATCGTCCTGGCGGCGCTCTTATTGCTCTACCTCTCCCTGAGAAGCAGCTTGAAGCTGTTCGGCGCGCTGAAGGAGCACATCGTTTCGGTTACCACCACCTGGGACCTCGACGGTAGGCTGGAGATCGAAACGCACGACGAGATCGGCGAACTCGCGGCGGACTTCAACGCCATGACGGAGAAGCTCTCCGAAATGGTGCGGCAGGTGAGCTCGACCAGCGGCGAGCTGGGACAGGTGTCGGCCAACCTGGTGCAGGTGTCGGGGACGGTGATGGGGGCCGCCGAGCAGCAGTCGGTCTCCGTGCACGAGACCTCGACCGCGATGACCCAGATCAACGGCTCGATCAAGGGGGTGGCCCGGGCCGTCGAGGGGCTTTCCCACTCCGCCTCCGAAAGCTCCTCCTCCATTTTGGAGATGGCGTCGAGCGTCGAGGAGGTTGCCCTGAGCGCGGAATCCCTGGCTCAGTCGGTGGACGAGGTCGGTTCGGCGGTCGTCCAGATGGCCGCCTCGATCAAGCAGGTGGGAAGAAACGCCGACGCCCTGATGGAGGAGGCGAGCATCAACTCCTCGTCGATCGTCGAGATGGACAGCTCCATCAAGGAGGTGGAGAAGAACGCGCTGAACACGGTGGCCATTTCCGAGGCGGTGAGGCGCGACGCCGAGATCGGCAAAAGCGCGGTGGAGTCCACCATCCTTGGCATAAACGCCATCAAGGCATCCTCCCAGATCACCTCCGAGGTGGTCGCCAACCTCTCCAAGCGGGCCGGGGATATCGGCGCCATCTTGTCGGTGATCGACGACGTGGCGGAGCAGACCAACCTTCTCGCGCTGAACGCGGCGATCATCGCAGCCCAGGCAGGAGAGCACGGCAAGGGGTTCGCCGTGGTTGCCGGAGAGATCAAGCAGCTGGCCGAGCGCACCAGCAGCTCGACCAGGAAGATTTCCGTCGTGATCAACGGTGTGCTGGAGGAGACGGGGCGCGCAGTGGCGGCCATCGGCCACGCAGAGCAGAACATCGCCCAGGGCGAGGCGCTCTCCAGGAAGTCCGGGGAGGCGCTGGAGAAGATCGTGAGCGGCGTGCAAAGGGCGACCGAGCAGGTGAACGGCATAGCGCGCGCCACTGCCGAGCAGGCCAAAGGGAGCATGATGATCCGGGACACCACCGAGCGGGTGATGGCGATGGTGCGGCAGATCGCCATCTCGACCAGGGAGCAGGGGGACGGCAGCAACCTGATCCTCACCTCGGTGGAAAGGATGAAGCTACTCACGGAACAGGTGAAGAACTCCACGCGCGAACAGAGCAACGTCGGCAGCTTCATCGCCCGTTCCACCGAAAACATCGCCGAAATGATCCAGCAGATACAGAAGGCGTGCGACGAGCAGAGCCGGGGGGCGGACCAGGTGCTTCCTGCCGTGGAGAACATCAAGTCCGCCACGCAGAGCAACCTCGGGGCCATCAAGGTGCTGGGAGAGAGCACGTCCGCGCTCGCCGCCCAGATCGCCGCACTGCAAAACGAGATCGACCGGTTTCAGGCGGCGTCTTCGCTAAAATGACCGTGCCCGCCGCCTCCCTCCTTTGCGGGGAGGCGGATGTGGCGCCTTGGGGTATAATCTTCAGCGTTGTTTCGCCGGGGGATCCGGTTTCGAGATCGGCAGGTGCGCCATGTCCCGCAAAGAGTGCTCGTTCACCGTCATGACCTACAACGTTCACCGCCTGGTGGGTAACGACCGGCACGCCTCGGCCACCCGCGTCGCCCAGGTGATCGACTCCTGCCAGCCGGATATCGTGGCCCTGCAGGAGTTGCCTGGTGCGCGGAGCCGGCCGGAGCTGGGGGGGGCTTGCCAGGATCTGGCCCACGAGCTCGCACTTCTGGCGGCGGTGCGCGGGCATCTGTACCTGGAGCGGGAACGCTGGGGGAACGTGGTATTCAGCCGGTTCCCCATGCGCCTTATCGGGGCCGGAGGCCTGCACCCCGAGAACAGGTACCGCACCATGGTGCCGCGAGGCGTGCTCTGGGTGGAGATCGACCTGTTCGGAGAGAAACTGCAGCTTTTCAACGCCCATCTCGGGCTCACCCCCCGGGAGCGCGCCTACCAGGCGAAGGTGCTCACCGGGTCCGAATGGCTCTCGCATCCGGACTGCCGTCCCCCCGTCGTCCTTTGCGGGGACTTCAACGCGCTCCCGAGCTGGGCGATCCACAAGCGGCTCAAAAACGCCTTGAGGGATGAACAGGAGATCCTCAAGTTCGGGCACACCCAGTTCACGTTTCCAAGCAACCTCCCGATCGTCAGGTTCGATCATATCTTCGTATCCCCTGACCTGATCGTGGAAAGCGAGCAGATCCCCCGGACCAAGCTGGCCGGCGTCGCCTCGGACCACCTCCCGCTGGTCGTAAAACTGCGGCTCCCCCTGCCATCCCCCCTGCAAAAAACACAGTGACTGGAACGAAAGCGCTAAAGTCGTCGGCGCTCTGGCCGAAGAGAATCTGGAAGTCGTCCATAATACGTCCCGTGACGGGGCAACGGAGAGAAGACATGAGTTCATACGCGGAAATGCCGGCAAATATGGATGTGCTGGAAGTGATCATAGACAGGGTCCTGCAAAACACCGGGGCCTTGCTGGAAATCTGTGTGGTAAAGCACGGAAGGCAGTACGAGGCGGCTGTTTTCGTAGATGGCAAATACAAGGCCGGCCCGCCTCTGCCGCGTCCGCTGGACAACCCGTCGGGTCACGCGACGCATTGGATGGGGGTGCGCCCCAAGGTGGGGCTCACCGCGGATGAGGCCGAGAAGATACTGTATGAGGTCGAGGGGCTGAACGCACTGCACCGGATCCCGATGAAGGACAACTGGGGGCGCGATTAGGGCGCCTCAGGGCAGGAAACGAAAGGCCGCTCCCCTTGCCGGGAAGCGGCCTTTTTTTTATGCGCCCGGGGGGCTTACATCTCCACCCTGGTCACGACCCCCTGCAGTTTGGTGGCGGGGAGTTTGTTGAACTGCACGAAGTTCGGAGTCAGCTTCTTGAAGAGGGCGAACAGCTTCCAGATCGGGTTGTTGGTCTCGATGTCCTCGATGCCGTAGAAGATGACCTTTTCCATGATGCCGTGGTCCTTCAGCTGCTTCTCGATGTCGAGCACCTCCATGTAGCCGGCGCTGATCTGGAAATAGTCGAGCCCCGTTCCGACGTCCTTCTTGTGCCTGGCGATGTTGCCGAAGGGCTCGTCGGTGCGCACGATCGAGATCAGGACGTTTTTCTCGTAGATGATGTTCGAGCGGATCATGCAGTGCACGATGTAGGGGGGTATCACCTCCAGCGCCTTCAGGAAGAAGAGCCCGGTCCCCGGGATGTTCCTCCCCTTGGCGTGGATCTGCTCGTAGGAGAGGAGGAAGGTCTCCAGGTCCAGCGGGCGCAGCGAACGGTAGAGCGCGCGCTGCCCGTTGGTCCAGACCATGATGGTGATGAACGGGACCGAGGCGAGGATGATGGACCAGTAGGCGCCGTGGGGGAGCTTGTGGAAGGTGGAGGTGAAGTAGATCAGGTCGATGATGCAGATCACCACCACGATCGGGACCTTCCACTTCTTGGTGGTCTTCGAGAAGACCATGATCATCATCAGCGCCGTGATGGTCATGGAACCGGTCACCGCCATGCCGTAGGCGGCGGCCAGGTTACCCGATTTCTGGAAGAAGAACATCACGAAGATGACGGCGCACATAAGCGACCAGTTGACCGCCCCGATGTAGATCTGCGACTGCATGTGGGTGGAGGTGTAGTCGACCTTGAAAAGGGGCATCAGCCGCGTGGTGATCCCCTGGTAGACGATGGAGAAGACGCCGCTTATGATGGCCTGGGACGCTATGATGGTCGCCATGATGGTCAGCAGCAGGAACGGGATGTAGAGCATGGGGGACTGGTCCCGGATCATGGAGAACAGGATGTTCTTCGCGTCGGGGTTTTGCAGCAGGAAGGCCCCCTGGCCCAGGTAGTTCAGGTAGAGCGCGGCGAAGACGAAGTACCAGGCCCTGATGATCGGCTTCTTCCCCAGGTGCCCCATGTCGGCGTACAGCGCCTCGCCGCCTGTGGCGCAGAGGATGACCTCGGACAGCACGATGTAGCCGGCGAGCCCGTTCTCGCGGAAGAACTCCACGGCGTACATCGGGTTTATCGCCGCGACGATACCGGGGGTGCCCGAGATGGAGACCAGCCCCGAGACCAGCAGCGCGCCGAAATACACCACCATGACCGGGCCGAAGATCCCCGCCATCTTGTCCGTCCCGCGGGATTGGAAGAAGAACAGGGTGATGGCGATGAGCGACGCGATCACGACCAGCACCCCCTGCCTGGTGGCCTCCAGCCCCGGGATGAGCAGGAGCCCCTCCACGGCCGAGAGTATGGAAATGGCGGGGGTGATGACGCCGTCGCCAAGAAGCAGGGACACCCCTAGGAAGGAGAGGAAGCCGGCGAAGGCCAGCACGCGCCCCTTCCTGAAGAGCTTGATGATGATCTCCCGAAGGACGATCTCGCCCCCTTGCCCCTTCTTGCCGAGGCTCATGGCGAGCCAGGCGTACTCCGCCGTCACCAGGATGGTCATGGTCCAGAACACCAGGCAGAGGATGCCGTAGACGTTGGACACGGTGGGCTTGGTCAAGGTGAAGACGACGGTAAGTGTGTATATCGGGCTGGTGCCGATGTCGCCGAATACCAGTCCCAGGGCTTTGACGATGCCGCCCCAGAATGAATCCTGAGTCCTGCTGCTCATAAAACTCCCTTCAGACAGTGGGAAGCTGATGCGGATGCAGCCGGATCAGGCACCGGCCGCTCGCGCTAACGCTTTATACACCATTCGGTCAGGATTTGTCACGATTTGCTTCCGCGGGGGCGTGCTTCGTGCCGGCCGGAGACAGCGGAAATCCCCGTTTACGCTTGACAATCCCCGGTAATGCTTGTAGTTTAAGTCGTTTCTCTCAGGGCTTTAATTGACAGCGTGGAGGCCGTTTACATGGATTACAAGGATACACTCAACCTGCCCCTTACCAACTTCCCGATGAAGGGAAATCTCCCCCAGCGCGAGCCGGAGATGCTGAAGCAGTGGGCACAGGTCGACATACACCGGAGCATCGAAGAGGCTGGGAAAGACAGGCCGCGCTACGTGCTGCACGACGGTCCTCCCTACGCCAACGGGCACATCCATATCGGCCACGCGCTGAACAAGATCCTCAAGGACATCGTGCTGAAGAGCAAGCGCATGGAGGGCTTCGTTGCCCCCTATGTCCCCGGGTGGGACTGCCACGGGCTCCCGATCGAGCTGCAGGTCGAGAAGAACCTGGGCTCCAAGAAGCACGAGGTCTCCAAGCTGGAGATGAGAAAGCTCTGCCGCGAGTACGCGGCGAAGTTCGTCGCCATCCAGCGCGCCGAGTTCGAGCGGCTGGGGATCTTCGGCGACTGGGACACCCCCTACCTCACCATGAACGCGAGCTACGAGGGGGCCATCGCCCGCGAACTGGCCCGTTTCGCAGAGAACGGCGGCCTCTACAAGGGGAAGAAGCCGGTGCACTGGTGCTCCTCCTGCGGCACGGCGCTGGCCGAGGCGGAGGTGGAGCACGCGGACCACAAGTCCCCCTCCGTCTTCGTCAAGTTCGCGCTGAAGGAAGATCTGGGCGCGCAGGTTCCGGCGCTGGCCGGCAAGAAGGCGTCCATGGTGATCTGGACCACCACCCCCTGGACCCTGCCGGCGAACCTCGCCATAGCGATACACCCGGAACTCGATTACGCCGCGCTCCTGGTGCAGGGCGAGATCGTGATCGTCGCCGACGGCCTGAAGGAGAACTTCCTGAAGGAGATCGGCGCGCAAGGGGAGACGGTCGCCAAGTTCCCCTCCTCCATCCTGGAGAAGCGGCTTGCGCGTCACCCTTTCTATGACCAGGACTCCGTGATCCTCCTGGGCGAGCACGTGACGCTCGACGCCGGCACCGGCTGCGTGCACACCGCTCCCGGGCACGGCCAGGAAGACTACGAGCTGGGGCTGAAGGCCGGGCTGGATATCTACAACCCGGTCGACAACCGCGGCCGCTTCTACGAGAACATCGAGTTTTTCGCCGGCCAGTTCGTCTTCGACGCCAACAAGAACGTGATCGAGAAGCTGATTGAGGTCGGCGCCCTCTTGGGGCAAAAAGAGATCTCCCACTCCTACCCGCACTGCTGGCGCTGCAAGAAACCGGTCATCTTCCGGGCCACCGAGCAGTGGTTCATCTCCATGGAGAAGAACGGCCTGCGCCAAAACGCGCTGACCGAGATCAACAACGTGAACTGGATCCCGAAGTGGGGCAAGGAGCGCATCTACGGCATGATCGAGAACCGCCCCGACTGGTGCGTTTCCAGGCAGCGCTCCTGGGGAGTCCCCATCGCCGCCTTCTACTGCAAGAGCTGCGGCGAGGTGCTGGCCGACGGCGCCATCATGCACGGGATCGCGGACCTCTTCGCGGAACACACCTCCGACATCTGGTACGACTGGGATGCGGCCAGGTTCCTCCCGGAGGGGACCTCCTGCCCGTCCTGCGGCAAGGGGGAGTTCGACAAGGAAACAGACATCCTCGACGTCTGGTTCGATTCCGGCGTCTCCCACGCAGCGGTGCTCGAGCTGCGCGACAACCTGAGCTCGCCGGCCGACATGTACCTGGAGGGAAGCGACCAGCACCGCGGCTGGTTCCACTCCTCGCTGCTGGCGAGCGTGGGGACCCGCGGCCGCGCACCTTACAAGAACGTGCTCACCCACGGCTTCGTCATGGACGGCGCCGGCCGGAAGATGAGCAAGTCGGTGGGCAACGTGGTCGCGCCCGAGGACGTCATCAAGAAATTCGGCGCCGACGTGCTCCGCCTCTGGGTGGCGGCGCAGGACTACCGCGAAGACCTACGCATCTCCCAGGAGATCCTGACCCGTCTTTCCGAGAGCTACCGCCGCATCAGGAACACCTGCCGCTACATCCTCGGGAACATTCACGACTTCAACCCCGATACCGACGCGGTGGCTTATGCCGACATGCCCGAGCTCGACCGCTGGGCCATGCACCAGCTTGAGCTTCTGAAGGAGAAGGTGCTCGCTTCCTACAACGACAGCGAGTTCCACATCCTCTACCACGCGGTGAACGGCTTTTGCACCGTCGAGATGAGCGCGTTCTACCTCGACATCCTGAAGGACAGGGTCTACACCAGCAAAAGCACCTCCCTTGCCAGGAGAAGCGGCCAGACCGTGATGTACAAGATCCTCGACTCGCTGGTGCGGATGATGGCGCCGGTGCTCTCCTTCACCGCTGAGGAGGTGTGGGCGGAGATGCCTGGCAAGCGTGAGGGGAGCGTGCACCTGGCGCTCTTCCCGCCCCTCGCCCCCGAGGTAAAGGACGAGGCCTTGGCGCAGCGCTGGGAGAAGATCATCAAGATCCGCTCCGAGGTTTCCAAGGCCCTGGAGCTTGCCCGCGTCAAGAAAGTCATCGGGCATTCCCTCGACGCCGCGGTAGCCATCAAGGCCACCGGCGAGACCCAGGCGCTCCTGCGGGAATTTGCCGGGGAGCTGGCCCAGATCTTCATCGTTTCCAAGGCTTGGCTCGGGGAAGAGGTTTCCGGCGAGGTCTACCAGGCTGAAGGGGTCGAGGGGCTGGAGATCGGTGTGAGCGCCGCTCCCGGTGAAAAGTGCGAGCGTTGCTGGTGCTACAGCGAAGAGCTCGGCACGGACGCCGGGCATGCCGCCATCTGTCCCAAGTGCCTTGCAGCCGTGAAGTAGCCGCCGGCAACGCTTATCCGAAACTCCTCCCGCTTACCCCCTCTCCCGCAAGGGAAGGGGATGGCAAGCAGGAGGGTGAACCCGACTTTTGAGAATTAAGGAACCTATGAGACTGAGATATCAAATCCTTCTGGCGGTTTCGGCGCTGGTGCTGGTCCTGGACCAACTGACCAAGATCTACATCGACCGGACCATGGAGCTGCACAGCTCCATCACCGTCATCGAGGGGTTCTTCAACATCACCTATCTGCGCAACAAGGGGGCGGCTTTCGGCATCCTCGCCAACTCCGCCTGGCGGCTCCCCTTCTTCCTGCTGGTCTCGACCATCGCCGTGGCCGTCATCCTGGTGGTCATCAAGCGCCTGCGGGACGATCAGGTGCTAAATGCCGCCTCCCTGTCCCTCATCTTTTCCGGGGCGCTCGGCAACCTCATCGACAGGGTGAGGCTCGGCGAGGTGATCGACTTTCTGGATGTCCACTGGAAGGGGCATCACTGGCCCGCCTTCAACATCGCCGACTCCGCCATCTGCGTCGGGGTCTTCCTGCTCGCCATAGAGATGATCCAGGAGGAGCGCAGGGAGAAGGCGTCCCAGCGTCCCAAGGCTTAGAAGCCCGTCACGAAAAAAGAGGAAAAGCAAAACCCGAAAAGCCTGCCGTGTTGAACCGGCCCTTTGGGTCTGTTTTTCCTCTTTTTCCTTGCTCCGCGCCCCTTTGGGGTCTCTGGGCAAAACCCCTCGGGTTTAGCGCGGCTCGGCCATCAGCTTTCCGAACAGCTCCCTTATCTCTTCGGGCAGACGACGCGCCCGCATCTCCTGGTTGACGCAGGCAAGCGTCACCTTCGCCTCCACCAGCAGCTTGCCGTCCTCCTTCCTGACCACCTGCTGTGCCGCCACGAACGAGCTGTTCCTCAGCGCATGGATCTGCGTCCTGACCTCCAGGAGGTCGTCCAGCCGGGCAGGCGCCCGGAAGTTCGCCTCTATCGCCACCACCGGGAAGATGATCCCCATGTCGTGCATCTCCCGCACGGAGAGGCCGTACTCCCTCAGGAACTCGGTCCTCGCCCGCTCCATGTAGCTTATGTAGTTGGAGTGGTACACCACCCCTCCCGCGTCGGTATCCTCGTAGTAAATCCGCACGTCCATGTTGCCTCCCGACTGCTCATTGCAGAAGCGGCATTCCTGCCGCGGTTGAACCGTTTCATCGCGGCAGGAATGCCGCTCCTACCGAGATCCGCGGGACGCCGGGCGGCTGCCTGCATCCCTCATCGGCACCCTCGCAACGAACCCGCACGTCCCTGTTGCCTCTGACGTGGGAGCGGCATTCCTGCCGCGATTGACCCGCTGCATCGCGGCAGGAATGCCGCTCCTACCGAAATCCGCGGGACGCCCGGCGGCTGCCGGCATCCCTCCCGCATCGGCATCCTCGCAACGAACCCGCACGTCCCTGTTGCCTCTGACGTGGGAGCGGCATTCCTGCCGCGATTGATCCGCTGCATCGCGGCAGGAATGCCGCTCCTACCGGAAACCGCGCCGGGGGCTGCCTGCTATGACGGCGCCGCTGCGGCTTCCTCGCCCAGGACCTTGCCGTAGACTCCCCGGACCGCTCCGGTCACCCGCTCGTAATCGGCCATCAGGGCCTCGCCCGGGTTCTTCAGCATGCCGTCGTACCCGAGCCTTCTGGCCAGCTTGTTCAGGTACCTGAGCGGCCCGCCCAGATCGTTCATGGAGTAGTCGTGGATGATGCGCAGGCGGTTTTCCAGCCGGCGCAGGAACCGGTACCCTTCGTCAAGCGCACGGTGATCCTCTTCGGAAACGATCCCCAGCTCGCGCATGGCTTCCATGGCGCGCAGCGTGTTGGAGCTGCGCATCTCCAGGTGGTCCTTGCCGTGCTTCAACTGCAGGAACTGGACGATGAACTCGACGTCCACCATGCCGCCGCGGCCGGTCTTTATGTTGTAACTGCCGCTGGTCTCCTTGGCGAGCTCGTTCTCCATGCGCATGCGCAGCCGGTGTATCTCGCTTCTCACCACCTCGTCGGCGCCGCTCCCGTAAACCGTGTCCTCGACGACCTGCTCGACCGCCTCCTTCAGCCTTCGGTCCCCGTAGCAGACCCGCGCCTTGGTGAGCGCCTGGCGCTCCCAGATCTGCGACTCGCAGGCGTGATAGCTGCGGAACGATTCCAGGGAGGTGACCAGCGGCCCGGCATTGCCGGAGGGGCGGAGCCTGGTGTCGATCTTGTACACGTAACCCTCGCGGGTCTGTGTGGTCAGCACCAGGATGATCTTCTGCCCGAGCTTCGCGAAGTACTCCCGGTTGGTGATGGACTTCTCGCCGTCGGTGTTCCCCTGGCCGTCGTAGATGTAGATGATGTCCAGGTCCGAGTGGTAGTTCAGCTCGAAGCCCCCGTGCTTCCCCATGGCCACCACGGCGAAGGCCGCCTCGTGCGTCGACCCGTCCTCCTCCGTCACCATGGGGCGGCCGAAGCGGGCGAGCTCGCCGGTAGCAAGGCTACAGGCGGCTGTGAGGCAGACGTCGGCCAGGTCGGTCAGCTGCTTGGCGACCTCGGGCTGCTTCATCTTGCCGTAGATGTCGTTCATCCCGATGCGCAGGAACTCCTCGTGCCGGAAGCCTCGCATGGCGTCCAGCTTCTCCTCGAAGTCGTCCGCCTGCGACAGGAAGTCGTCGAGCTCCTGCGCCATGGTCGCGCGCTCCTTCTGGAGGTACGCGTAGCCCCGGGTGGTCATGCTGTCCAGCAGTTCCGGGTGCCCGATGAAGATCTTGGAGAGGAACTCCGACATCCCGAACATGGAGGTGAGGAGCTTCAGGATGTCGCGGTTCTCGGCCAGCAGGGCGTAGATCGAGGCCCTGGTCCTGGTGGAGGAGAGGAAACGCTCGAGGTTGGCGAGCGCCAGGTCCGGGTCGGGCGACGCGAACACCTCCTGCAGGAAAAGGGGAGCGATCTTCTCCAGGGTGCGCCTGGCCTGCTCGGTGAGGTTCAGCTTGGCCGGGCCGTCGCGCAGCACCAGGAGGTTCTGGTAGGCGGCCTCGGGATGCTCGAAACGCCGCTCCTCCAGCATGTCCTTGATGAGGTCCGAATCGGCCCTGGGATCGAAGAAGTAGTGCACCTCCGGGCTCACCTCTTCCTTGATCTTCTCGTCGCGCGACAGGAACAGGTCGCCGTAGATCGCGGATACGGCCTGCCGGTGCAGCTCCAGGGTCTCCTTGAAACGCTGCGGGCCGTCCTTCCTCAGGTAGCCGCAACGCCTGGCCAGCGCGCGCATCTCCTCTTCCTTCCTGGGAAGCGCGTGGGTCTGGCGCTCCTGCACCACCTGGATCCTGTGCTCGACGGTGCGCAGGAAGCGGTAGGCCTCGGAGAGGGCGATGCAGTCGCCCTCCTTGATGATGCGCGACTGCCTGAGCGTCTGCAGCGCGGTAAGCGAGTTCTTTTCCCTGAGGTTCGGGTTCTTTCCGGCGTAGACCAGCTGCAGGGCCTGGATGAAGAATTCGATCTCGCGGATGCCGCCGCGGCCGAGCTTGATGTTTACCTCCCCCTCCTGGGACCTGGCGAGGGAGGCGTCGATCTTCTTCTTCATCGACATCATGTCCTCGATCAGGTTGTAGTCGAGGTAGCGCCGGTAAACGAAGGGGGTGAGAGCCGTCAGGATCGCCCGGCCCAGTTCGATGGAGCCGGCCACCGGACGGGCCTTCATCATGGCCGCGCGCTCCCAGGACTGCCCCCACGACTCGTAGTACACCTCGGCGGAGCGCATGGAGGTGGCGAGGTCCCCGGCCTTGCCGTCGGGCCTCAGCCCCATGTCCACGCGGAACACGAAGCCGTCGTCGGTGACCTGGGATATGGCGCGGCTCACCATCTCGGCGAGCTTCACGAAGAAGGCGTGCAGGGAGAGCTTCCCCTTGAACCCGCCGCGCCCGTCGGGGAGGCCGGAGCTCTCCCCCTTGTCGGAGGAGTAGAAGTAGATCAGGTCGATGTCCGAGGAGAAGTTCAGCTCCCGCCCCCCGAGCTTCCCCATGCCGATGATGGTGAACTCGGCCTGGACCTGGCCTTCGGGGGTCTGCG